>Ga0209515_10002553_pt1 | contig 27782 bp, 28 predicted proteins | sample Subgroupgradi54m_FD_187454 | JGI IMG/M metagenome (GOLD analysis project Ga0209515, IMG submission 187454) | Subsurface groundwater microbial communities from S. Glens Falls, New York, USA - GMW60B uncontaminated upgradient, 5.4 m (SPAdes)... ... | reverse complement strand
AAATCAAAAAATGGCGTGGTTAGTAACCTTTTGTTATAATTTTTGCATCGAAAAATACGTTAAAGAGGTGGCCTCATGATTAAGCTAGATAGAAAAGTTCATATCCGGAAAAATGTCCTTTGGAAAACAATAGATGGGGAAATGATCGTGCTTAACTTGGAAAATAGCGAATACTTTACAATCAATCATACGGGATCAAAAATTTGGCAGTTGAGCAACAAGGACCGGCGAACCGTGGGAGAGATATCCTCCCTTCTTGCGGAAGAACTCCGAATTCCTATTGAAACTGCCGAAAGAGACACACAGAAATTCTTTACCATTTTACTTAAGCACAAACTTGTCGAAGTGGCTTAACTAAAAGTAATTTCATACCTTAGTCAATCTTTAATCGCTAATCCGTTAGAGCAGCTTATGAAACTAATTCGAGTCCCGAAGCACCCGTTCCTCTTTCTCAAAGTCCTGATGTGTCTTTTCTGGGTTGTATTTCTCCGCCGGGTTAAAGGATGGCCGCTCAAAAAAATTCTTGCCATCATCTCTGGTGATCGTAACCGAAACGCTTTTCTTAATTCACCCGTTGAACATCTTACTCGTTATGCAGATTTAATTCGTTCCGTTTTCAAATTCAATTATCTTGAGCGGACGCTCGTCCTCTTTTATTTCTTGCATCAATGGGGAATTAGAGTTAAATTTCATTTAGGAGTGCGCCAATTTAAGCATCGCTTGAGCTGGCATGCTTGGTTGACGCTACAAGGAGATGTCGTTTTTGAAAAAGCCGTAACGGAACCGCCTTTGAGAACTCTTTTAACTTGGCCGAGATAGCCTCAGGCACCGCTGAAAGAAGACTTGATCGTTCGAAGATTGCCCTGCCGCTTTATTTTTGGGGGAACGTAATGCTTTTCTTTCTTATTTCTATTTTTGAGACTTTTCTTCAAGCAATATCTCCTTTGACTGAGTTGAGCTTATATTAATTATGCAAACATTCCCTGTCAAGCCAGAATTCGGCTTTACTCCCGCGCGTGCCTGCGGAATCGTTTTCTGCTACAACGAAGAACACATCTTGAAGGATTGCCTTCAGCATTATCTCATTCAAGGTTTCGATCTTATGATTGTAGATAACAATTCAACGGACTCTAGCCGAGCGATCGTCCAGGCTGTTCAAAATGAGAGAGGACATTATCCGGGCCAAATCCGCGATATCCTGCAGATTGCCACCGAAGGATATGAATGGGAAAAGATTCTCAAATTTGCCTCTGGTTACATGCATGAGAAATTATCTCATTACGAATGGATCTTGCTGGTCGATGCCGATGCGTTTTATCACTCTCCCGTAAAAGGAATGTCTCTTTTGGAATTTATGGATTCTGTTAAAAAGAGAGGGTGTAACATTATCGATGGCCAATTGTGTGAATTCTACCCCACTGAGAAAGATGACGTTTCGATTTCTTCTCCCATTAAAAGATTGAACTATTGCAGGATCTATAACCCCAGCCCTCAGCACAAGATCTTTCTTTATCACCCGAGCGTAAAGTTTTGTGAAGGTGGACATATGTGTACACGAGAGAAAGCCAGAGTTTCTATTGTTAAATTTCTTTACCTTCATTATCCCTGGGTGGACTATGAACATGGGGTTAAAAAAATCTTTTTGGAAAGAAAACCGAGATATGTAGAACGACGATCCGTTTCGCACCTAAGCCCCCAGTACCTAGGGCTTCTGCCAATCAGAAAAGATCTCATCAAACAATCGAACGCACTGTGGTACTTCCGGGAAGAGAAAATCCTTATGCCGCGACTTTTATTCTCGTGTTTCATGAGATTAAATTTGGTTTTTCAGATTTACTTATGGGCTAAAAAAACGCTGAGCAAGGGATGGGCTGGAAAAATCGGATGGCATGCCAACCGAATGAAAAGATTCGCGCTGCGTTTCTGGATCGTTTTCAATTACAATAGGCGCCTTGGTTTTAGATTCTTTCTTGCTTCGATAAAATCAGTCATAAGAAACCGTATAAGACGGGTGATTGAAAATCAGAAATTGCCTCCTCAGAACAGTTTTTTAACCACTGAAACCAGCGAATGGATTCGGCAAAGACCTTTTGCGGTAGGACTGCCTGGAACCTACCATTTTTTAATGACCGATTATTGCAACGCTAGCTGCATCTTCTGTAATCAAGATTTTGACCCCCTTTCTAGGAAATCCATTACTTTTGAGAAATTCAAAATCATGCTTTCCAATATTCCATCAACCAAAGGAAGTACTTTCAAGCTTAGCGGAGGAGGAGACCCCTTGATTTGCAAGGATCTTTTCTCAATTATCCGTTATGTAAACATAAACTTTCCTTGGATCAATATAGATATTCGGACGAATGGCTTATTGATTGAAAAGTACGCGGAACAATTGGCCAGCTCTTGTATTCACAGCCTTGAAATTTCTGTGCACGGAGCGACAAAGGAAAGCAACCACACTGTATTGCATGCAAAAAGTGAGCAACAGGATGTCTTTAAAGGGATTGCCGTTTTAAATCAGTATTTGAAATCTTCTGGAAATAAAATGAAGAAGGTATTTTGCCCCGTTGTTTCATTGGTCAATATTGAAGAAATTCCGGCACTCGTCAAAAAAGCTGCCGAGCTAAAAGTTGACGAGATGAGAGTGGTGTTCGCCAAATATTATCCCTGGGAAACTTATCAAATAACCGGCGGGACACGGGCGAAGGCAGAAGATTCTCTTTTTTATCATAAGGAAAAATACAATGAGGTCATTCTTAAATCCAAAAAGCTTGCAAGGTCTCTAGATCTGTCATTCAGACATGAACCCTTGTTCTTTAAAAAATTTAAAACGGAGCCCTGTTTTCAGCCTTGGCATGAAATGGTTATTGACTGGGATGGAGATGTCTATCCCTGCACCGGCGGAGAAGTTTGGTTTAATAGGAAAGTTAAATCGGGCCAGTATCATTTTGGAAATCTTTTAAAAGAGCATCTGGCAGACTTTTGGAATAACGATACCTATACGATGATCAGGCGGACCTGCAGCCGTCACCATCAAGAAACTTTCATTCCGGAATGTCATAATTGCCACAACACTCTCTGTTTCAAAGGTCCTGATGTGAAGAACGGGCATATCTTAGAACCCCCTCAAACAGTTTCTCATAACGCCGAGCAATTTGCCGGATATCATAGCGCCTCTTGACAAAGGCACGAGCACCTTGGCCAAGGGCTCCGGCGCTTTTGGGTCGGTCTAAAAAAAATTTCATCATCTTAGCCAATCGAGCAGGTTGAAACGGAGGAACAAGCACACCCGTTTTCCCATGCCTGATCAATTCTTCGCATCCTCCTGAACGGACAGCAATCACCAGTTTGCCCGCGGCCATTGCCTCAAGAACAGCATTCGGAAAACTTTCATAAGGGCCAGGATGTACGACAAGATCAATCTCGCGAAATACACCGCTCAAGTCGTCCAATCCTTTTACGAAAACGAGCTTATTGTTTAAGCCCTTTTTTCTTACCAGCTGCTGTAAGTGTTTTTCATAAAGCTCAAGAATTTTTCTGACCGGACCGGCATAGGAATTGCTAAAGATTACGAATCTAGTGTTGGCATATTGTTTGTGTATTCTCGCGGCCGCATCAATAAAATCTGCGTGTCGTTTCACGGGAGCCAAATTTCCAATCATTGCTACCACACGATCATGAGGGGACCAAAAAAAACGTTGCCTGAGATTAAAGAAGGAAGGAGTCGTGAGCGGCTTGGATCCAATTCCATTCGGGATGAAGATCAACTTATTCTCAGGGAGATCCGAAAATTGTTCGGCAACAGATTTAGAATTAACAACGATCTTATCTGAAAGCAGATCCATAAGTGTCAAAAGATCTTTGGGACTTTCTGATACCGGCCTGGTAGCCGATGCTTGAACCGTCCCTCCACAGCGCCAGATATGCGGAACCCGAGAGGAAGCGCACGCTTCGGCAGCGAACGATTGATAACATGTGGTCATCATAAGGTCGATGGAGTAGCGGTTAAGCCACCGGCGGGCAGAGGAAACAACCTCGTGTTTTTTACCGGAAAGAATGGAAACATTAAAACCATGCTTGTAAAAAAACTGACTTGCCGGACCGTTTTTTTCAAAAAGGAGAAGAGGAGTAAAGACCATCGAATTTAGGCGCGAAAGGAGACGGAAGATGAAATGTTCCACCCCTCCTATCACATAAGGAAAAAGTAAAATTCCTAATCGAATCCTCTGCTTTTTCATTCTTCCAACCTTATGGTTGCCAACGGATGTCATACCTTCTTTCAATCGCTTCACTCACAATCTTGAGAACATCCGAACGCCGCCTTGGATTTGTTTTCGTCAGGCCGGTAGATCGTCTCTTCCAAACATAATAAATTTCTCCTTTTAAATGTTTAAATTTGGTAATCTCGGCCAATTTAAGCCACAAACTCCAGTCATCCACAGAATAAACCGTCTCATCATATCCACCCACCTTAAGAATCAGGGATTTTCTAATCATAGAACCCGGGTGATTGACTGCGTTATCCAATAAATCCCACACTTGATCATGATCTCCTCCTAATACGCAAGGGGGAGATAGAGGAGCATTGTCTTTGTCCACTTCCAACACCAGAAGATCTCCATAAACTACTCCAATGCGTGAGTGGGCATCTAAAAAGTGGCTCAATTTTCTTAGATTACCCGGTAACATGAGGTCATCAGAATCACATGGCGTGATGTATTCACTTTTGGTTAAACGAACAAGGCGGTTCCTGGTTGCTCCAGAACCTAAGTTTTTTTTGTTGGAATAAATTCTTACTTTGGGATGGCGCTTATATTGACTGATTACCTCCAACGTACTGTCCTTTGAACCGTCATCAGCAATCAAAAGTTCGAATGGGCCATAGTCTTGGGCGAGAACACTTTCGATCGCTTCTTCCACATACTGAGAAGCATTGTATACAGGCATCAGGACAGATACCTTCACGCCATTTTCTCTACCATTTCTCGCCTGAGCCATCCCTACTCCAGTAAGGTTTATTCCTGCGGCGGTTTCCGCGGATGTGCAGTATGCCCCAACACAAAGAACATTTCAAATAGAATTGGAAAATAGACGTACTAACCTCCCCGAAAACGGTACCGGTTGAAAGTTGAGTTCCAGTGTGGTAGAAAAGAGCTCAAACGAAATCAAGAGCAACTAAGGCTCGACTCATAGAGGTAAGTCCAGCGATGAAACTTCATCTGCAAAACAATCTATTGGAGAAAATTTCGGACATTCCTATCCTTGTCAATCTGAGAAATGGAAGTTACTATTCCCTAAATGAAGCTGCCTTATTCATTCTCAAGTGTTTCCGGCGGGGAGACACGACTAGAAAAATAGCGAAAAAAGTTTCCGAAGACTATCAAATCAGCTTTTCCCGAGCCCTCAACGATGTGAATGATTTCGTGAAAAAACTTGAGCGGGCGGGTTTTTCCAATAAAGGGGCATCCGGGAATAAGCATTGATGAACGCCTTTTGCTTTAGGCTCCACGAGTGGGAATTAGAAATCCACACGGAAGTGCCAAGATATCTCCAAGCCCTCCGTGCGAACCTGCCCTATTATTTGAATGATTCTTTCAAGAAGACCCGGACAAAGAGACCCGAACGACGAAAGATTTGCTTCAACATTTATCACCGCACAGGAAACGAAAAATGGATTGCCTCAGAGCTGGGTCAAAAGGCCCTTTCCCAGTTGAGGCAATACGGCTTTTGCCAAATAGTGAATGTGAGGACTAGGAGCGCTTCTATTTTTTTGAACGCCAAAAGAAAGATTTCGGATAATGTCCTTTATCATGCGGGGTTTCTTCATCCTCTCTTTCTAAATCTTCTTCAATTCCGTGCGACACTGGTACACGCCTCTTTGGTTTCCAAACGAAACTCCGGCGTTTTAATCGCAGGAGGGTCCGGCGCTGGAAAAAGCATCTTGTCTGTTGCTTTTCTCCGTCACGGATTTACTTATTTTTCGGACGAGCATCCCATCGTCGAGTTGCGCAATGGCGAAATCCTCGGCAGGAGTTTCGTTAACCGGATCTCCCTTTCCTCTCTTTCGGTGACAAACTTTCCGGCCATCAAAAAACGTCTTAAATGGAATTCGAACACCCGCAAGTTTTACATGAACCCGTGGAAGAAGAACGGATCGCCGCCCGCCACCTGTTCGATCAACAAGATTCTTTTCCCTAGGTTTCACCCTCACGGAACATTCACGATCCGGAGATTGAAACCACTCGAGCTCTTTAGAGAGCTAGCTCAAGACGATTACTTTTTGATCGACACTCATGATAGCTTTAGAAACAACCTCGGCCCAAATCATCTTCGCATCATGATGAAATTAGCGAACAGTGGAGAGGGATTTGTGGTGAATTACGGACCCGCCGACATTGTAAATCTGCCAGCGGTCATTGAAAACTTGTGAAAAAACTATACTGCTCAGTGTGTCCAAAAGGCGTCCTAGCTAATACGCAACCTGTCTCAGTTTTAAGAACGATGATGCATTTTTCAACTTTACTTCTTTCTCCAGGACATCAAAAATAAGCTATAATCTAAGCCGCTTAAGCACTAGAGGTGACAAACAAGGATAGTTCATGTCGCGAAATTCACTTAAGATTAAGATAACGTCTGTCCTCGCGCTTTCCCTTTTTACGCTTTCGGGTTGCACTTTTGTAATCCGCACACCTGTTTTCCCCACCCACAAAAATCAAAACCCAAATCTTTTCCGAGGTGTTTTCCATGTGCATACCCAATATTCACACGATTCGAAAGCGCCGCTCGAGCTGGTCATTCAAACCGCTGAGAAAGCTGGACTTGATTTCGTCGTTGTCACGGATCACAACAATCTGAAGGCGGCGGCCGCCTATCAAAAAATGGCGAAGCCTGAGCGCCCGCTGCTCCTCTTTGGAGATGAATTCTCTACCTGGCATGACGGACATTTGACCGGTATCGGAATTAAAAAAGAGCCGCCTGACCTTGAAAATGCCCAAGACATTATCAATATTTTTCACAAACAAGGAGGTTACGCCATTATTTCACACCCTCTGTCACGAAAGAAACCGTGGCCCAATTGGAACATTGAACATTTTGATGGGCTTGAAATTTTTTGTTTCTCAGACATTTTCTACGCTCAAAACCCAATGAAACTTTTGCTCAAAGCGATACTCCTCACGCCTCAAGCATTTTTGAAATCTGAATTAAAAAACCAGGAAGCGGGCCTTAAACTTTGGGATGAAAAGCTTAGGTCGGGACACCACGTCGCGGCATTTGGCGCAGTTGATGCCCACATTAAGCTTAGACTTGGAAATTTCTACCCCGAAAACTATTTACTATATTTCCAAGCCGTTACGATGTATGCGTTAACCGATGAACTCAAGGAAGAAAAAATTGTAGAAGCACTTGGGCACGGGAAAAGTTTTATTGCTTTTGAAGTTTACGGCCTTGCTCAAAACTTTTCGTTCTCAGCTTTATCTGAAGGCAAAACTTACGGACCCGGCGATTCAATGGTTACCCAATCTCCAATTCTCGTGACGATCAAAACCCCAAAGGAATCGGATATTCGGCTGATCCACAATGGTAAAACTACTCAACAAAATCAGGGGAAAATGCTTGAGTGGAAAGTGTTGGAACCAGGCTATTACCGGGCAGAAGTCTATAGGGAAGGCAAACTTTGGATTGTTTCAAATCCCATTTACGTAGAATCTAAACCAAACCCACCGGTTACTTAACCGGAATGCTCTTTCGAATTCCCCGCGACGGATTAAGAAGCTCGTTCATATCAAGTTTCATCTCTTCACGCGAATAAGCAGCGATATCCAAGATTTGAGTGTCCATCCGGATTGCATCTTCAGGACAGGCTTCCACGCAAAAACCGCAGTACACACACTTCCCTAAATCGATATCGAAACTTTTCGGGCGCTTCTCAATATTGGGATCGGGATGTTCTTCGGCCACAATGTAAATACAGCGCGCAGGACACACCGTTTCGCACATCATACAAGCCACGCAGCGCGGTGAGCCATCTTCACGTTTCGTAAGCCGGTGACGCGTGCGCGATCGGGAAGGCAATTTCCACAACACTTCGGGATATTGAATGGTTACCATCGCAGCCATTTTTCTAAAAAGCCCGACCGCATGGAACATGTGCAGGGTAAGATTCTTGAAAAAATGTTTGGAAGTTAGCAAAAGTCCACGAAAAATTTCCGGAAAGTAAATCTTTTCCCAAAGATTAAGTTTCGGGCGATCCACAACTTTTGTGCGGATCATCCCGCCACCTGCTTTCCTCGCTGCTCCGCAGCGAGAACTCGAAGAGTTTCAAAAGTGCGCTTTGGGTTTACATGTGCGCGCTTTTGTAAAGCAGGTGGTGGGATCATCGAAGCACCCAAACCGTCCAACCGCAATGTTGTGCAACCAAGACAAGAACTGCTGTCAGAAATACATTGAGAAGCGCAATCGGAAACATATAGTGCCAACCGAGTTTGAGTAACTGATCGTATCGAAAACGCGGCAAAGTCCAGCGAATGGCCATGAACAGCCAGCAGAAGAAAAGGACTTTCACGACAAACGAAAGAATTTGAAAGATTGAAATGACAAGTGGTGCAAGCAAAACGGTCGCACCCCAAGGAAATTGAAATCCTGATTCATGTAGGAAAGGCACCTGCCAGCCGCCGAGGAAAAGGGTTGTGGTGAGGCAAGCAATCATAATCGTTTCTAAATAATCTGTGAAGAAAAACATGCCGAATTTCATGCCGCTATATTCTACAAAGTAACCAATGATTTCTGACTCACCTTCCGGCGCATCGTAAGGAATGCGTTTCGTCTCGGCAATTCCTGCCGCAAGAAACAAGAGGAAACCGATGGGCTGAACCATTAACCCCCAAAGTGGAAACCAACCGAAAAGATATTTTCCCTGCGCTCGGACCAACTCTTGCAAATTCAAACTTCCATAAATCATGACAATTCCCATGATCGTAAGTCCTATCACAATCTCATAAGAAAGCATCTGACTCGAGGCGCGCAAACCTCCGAGCACCGCATAATTATTGTTCGATGAAAATCCTGCGAGCACGACTCCATAAACTCCCATTGAGGCTACTGCGAGGATATAGAGAAGAGCCACGTTAATATTCGCAACCTGCAAGTTAATTACGCGTCCTCCGATTTCAATCGTATTCCCAAAGGGAATGGCAGCAAATCCAATTAAAGCAAAGAAAAGCGAAAGACATGGAGCAAGCGTATGAAGAAATTTGTTTCCCTTAGGCGGAATGTAATCTTCTTTGGTAAACATTTTGATTGCATCTGCGATGGGATGGAAAAGTCCGAGATGATTAAACGGCATGAGAAGCCAGTTAATCGGAGCTGCCCACTTCCACGGAAGGACAATCCAGGCGCGATTGGCCCCGATCCGGTCTTGCATTAAAGCACTTTGTTTCCGCTCGATCCAAGTATGGAGCGCTGCTAAATTGAAAACGAAAAAAAGCACAACCGCTGCTAGAATGGTTTGAATTGTTAAGGTTGTGACCATAATTATTTGGGTTTTTTAACGTGGGGGCGCCCCTACATCGCGATTTGGTCCCTCACGGAATAACGTTTATTCCTTCCTTCCCAATTTTTTCGTAACTTAGTCCTCTAAACTGTTTCACGGATTGCGAAAGGCCATCAAAAACATCGTCTTGGCTTTGATAAGACCAATCAAGATCAAATTTTTTTGCCAGAAACATTAAAATTTCAGATTCTGGTTTCGATTCTCCTAAGGGAACCAAAGCCTGCCGAATACGCTGAACGCTTCCTTCAAAATTGGTAAACGTCCCGTCTTTCTCGGCATAAGTGGCGGCGGGCAGAACAAATTGAACGTGCTCTGAGGTCACATTATGATTACTTCCAATAAAAACGCTCAAATCTAAACGATGAAGCATATCCTCGACATTGCGGTCAGGATAAAACGAAACTAAATCCTGGCCGAAAATGATCAGCGCTTTTAAATTCCCTTTGAGCGCCGCATCCATGACTTTCTTGATCTTGCGCTCATCCTCTTCAAAACCGATCAACTCGGCCCCCTTCCGATTAGGATGTTTGTCCGCACGAATCAGAAAATCATCTTGATCGCCGTCAGAATTCGTCCGCAACAAATGCACTTCTTCGATACCGAGATCTTTAATGAAAAGTTTCTTAGCCAAATAGAGTTCCTCATTAGTCATTTGCGGAGAAAGGAAGACGGCAACTTCATCTTTTGATTTTTTAAGAATTTCCTTAAACGACTTAAGAAAATTTTTAACCGCTTCATCCCATTCAACAGTTCTTACTTGACTATTGAGACGTTGAATCGGTTCTGTAATCCGGTCATGATCGATAAATTTGTAACCGTAACGGCCGGCATCACACATCCACCAATCATTCACTCGATCATTGAAGCGCGGTTTAAGCCGCATTACTCGTTCCCCATGAGCATGATGAGGCCGTTCTTGATTGGTCTCTATGGTGATGTTACAGCCGCGCGAACAGCCAGGACAAATGGATTCCGTCTTCTCGAGGTACCAAACGCGACATTTAAAACGGAAATCACGGTCCGTTAAAGCTCCAACCGGACAAATGTCAGCGACGTTTCCGGAATATTTGTTATTAAGTTCGCGGCCCGGGTAAATTCCAATTTCCGAGTGATCGCCTCGATTAAAAATTCCAAATTCGCTTGTCTTCGTAATTTCATCCGTGAACCGTACGCAACGGGAACACAAAATGCAACGTTCGGAGTCAAGCATGATCGTCGGACCAATCGGAATTGCCTTAGCTGACTTTTTCACTTTGTTTTCATCCAGCCGAGAATCGTAAAGTCCGTGTTTCATATAATAGTCTTGAAGCCAACACTCACCCGCCTGATCGCAAACTGGACAATCGAGCGGATGATTCACAAGCAAAAATTCAAGCACATGCTGCCTGAGCTTTTTCACATTTTCTGTGTCGGTGTGAACCACCATTCCGTCCTGACATTGGATGTGGCAGGAAATCTGTGGCTTCGGAGTCTTTTCAACTTCCACGAGACACATTCTGCAATTGCCTGCAATGCTCAAACCTGGATGGTAACAATAATAAGGAATGGAAATTCCAAGCTTCTCCGCAGCTTTGATGATAGTCGTTCCCTTTTCAACCTTGATTTCTTTTCCGTCAATCTTAAGCGTTGGCATAACTTTTCGTATGTTTGGGAATGACGGCTTCAAACTCGCTACGGAATTTTTTGAGGTAACTCAGAAAAGCCATTTGCGCTCCATCCGCAAGTGCACAAATCGTAGTACCACCCAAATATTTTCCGATATCAAGCAGATTCTCAATATCGTTCGGTCTTCCTTTTCCGTTTACGATTCGGTTTAGAATCCGGGAAATCCAACCGGTGCCTTCGCGGCAGGGCGAACACTGGCCGCAGGATTCATGAGCAAAAAATTGCATGGTCACGCACAGCGCATCCACCATTGAGACAGTCTCATCCATCACAATCACACCGCCGGAACCTCCCATCGAGCCGATAGCTTTGAGTGAATCAAAATCCATTCTCACATCAAGTTCATCTGCTGTAAGAATAGCTGCGGAAAGTCCGCCGGGAACGACTGCTTTTAATTTCCGGTTATTTCGGATGCCACCGGCATGGTCACAAATAATTTCCCGAAGTGGAATTCCCATCGGAAGTTCGTATACTCCGGGTTTTTCAACATGGCCACTCACGCTAAAAAGACGCATGCCACCATTTTTCCCTACGCCCAGTTTGGCGAACCATTCGCTCCCGCGTTTGACAATAAATGGAATGTAGGAAAGGGTTTCTACATTGTTGATCACGGTGGGGCAACCGAAAAGACCAACGACGGCTGGGAAAGGCGGTTTGAGGCGCGGAAAACCTTTTTTCCCTTCAAGCGATTCCAAAAGTCCAGTTTCTTCACCGCAAATATAAGCGCCGGCTCCGCGATGAATAACGACATCAAAGTGAAATGAAGTGCCAAAAATATTTTTCCCCAAAAATCCTTTATTGTAAGCTTCGTCAACCGCTTCTTTAAGTTTTAGATAAGGAACTTCGTATTCACCGCGAATATAAATGAACGCCTTGTGAATCCCAACAGCGTAAGCAGTGAGAATCATTCCTTCAATTAATAGATGTGGGGCATAAGTCAAAATGTATTTGTCTTTAAACGTTCCGGGTTCGCCTTCATCGGCATTAACCACCAAATAAATCGGCTTTCCCGTATTGCGCGGAACAAAACTCCATTTCATGCCGCAACTGAAACCTGCTCCGCCAAGACCTCTGAGATTTGAATTTTTTAATTCCGCTTCAATTTTTTCAGGTTTCATTTCTTCCAAAGCTTGGCGGGCAGCTTCATAACCGCCTTCTCCAAGATAAACGGAAATGGTATTTGCGTTTGGAATTTCAAAAAATCTAGAAATCAGTTTTTCCATTAGTCTTGAATTCCTACATAATTGTGTTTCAAAACTTGACCTAATTTTTCTTTCGTAAGTGGCCCGACGTATTCTTTATTAATTTGAGCCATCGGTGCCATTTCGCATGCACCCAAACACTCCACCTGATCAAGAGAAAATTGCTCATCTTGCGTGGTTTCACCTGCTTTAATCCCTAACTTCTCTTCCATATAACGAATTAATTCTCCAGCGCCAAGCAATGCACACGAAAGCGTTCTACAAATTTGAATATGACACTTCCCTTTTGGCTTTGAGTAAAAAAGCGTGTAAAAGGTCATTAGTTCTCGCACAGCCGCCGGCGGGATTTCAAAATAATCGGCGATCTCAAGTTCGGCTTCTCCAGAAATCGACCCATACTCCTCTTGAATCAACCTCATCACTGGTAAAGCGGCAGCACGTTTCACGGGATAATTGGCACAAATTTGATCTGCACGCTTTCTAAACTCAGTGGTAAATATCTTCACCTATCAAGCTCCCCGCCAATCATATTGACTGACCCAAAAGTAGGAACCACATCTGCAAGGAAACCGCCGTTAATCATTAAAGGAAGTGCGGCCATAATCGTAAAACAAGGCGGTCTTACGCGTACGCGGTAGGGCCTCCCCGTTCCATCGCTCACCACAAAAAATCCAAGTTCGCCATTTCCGCCTTCGACCGCTTGATACACTTCTCCTTTGGGAGGAATGATGCCGTGTCCCAACATGATTAATTTAAAATGCTGCATGAGTCCTTCGATATTTCCATACGTGTCTTCTTTTGGCGGAAGGACTGCTCTTTTTTCATCAGCTTCCACGGAATCAAAATATTTTTTCGTTGTTCCTTCAAGCGTTGGATCCAGATCAACTTCAAGTTGGATTAATCCTTCCGTCTTACCCATTTTAGCAAGATCCACCATCATCGCAGCTGGAATTTCTCTTCCTTCCGTATCCACCATCACATTTCCTTTTGGCATTCGGTCAAACGCTTGTTCGACAATTCTGAGACTCTGCTCCATTTCCTCAATCCGGCAAAGATAACGATCGTAATTGTCGCCAGTCGTACCGATCGGAACTTCAAAATCAAACTGGCCGTAGACGGAATAAGGACAATTTTTTCGGACATCATAATCAACACCTGTTGAACGGAGAAAAGGTCCTGTAATTCCATAAGCCAAAGCATCTTCAGCTGAAATGACACCGATATCTTTTAGGCGATCTACAAAAATCCGGTTCCGTGTCAGCAATTTGCCACATTCTTTAAGTATATCTCGCGTCTCTTTAATTGTTTTTCGAATGTGAGGTTCAAACTCTAGCGGCAAATCTCCTTTAACCCCACCCGGACGGATATAAGAAATGGTGAGACGTGCTCCTGTTACCATTTCAATTCCCTGATAAATAAATTCGCGTGCTTTAATCATATAAAGGAAAGCGGTGAAGGCGCCAAGTTCCATTGCGCTGGCTCCAATACAAGTTAAATGATCGCAAACACGCGAAAGTTCGCTCATAATCACGCGGATGTATTCGCAACGTTCGGTCGGCTTGATGTCAAACAATTTCTCAACCGCCATGGAATAACCCATGTTGTTGATCAAAGGAGAAACATAATTGAGCCGGTCCGTGTAAGGAATTACTTGAAGATAGCCGGCTTGTTCTGAACTTTTCTCAAAAGCCCGGTGAAGATAACCAATTTCTACATCTGAATTCACAATTCGTTCGCCATCAAGTTCCAAAACCAGCCGGATGATGCCGTGCATAGCCGGATGGCTCGGACCCATGTTGAGCAACATGGTGTGTTGTCTGGTTTTCTTTACTTCAGTTGCCTGGCTCATGATTAATTCTTAGGACCGACTAAGGGTTGGCGTTTGTTATAAGGATAATCTTTACGCAAAGGATGACCTTTGAACTCTTCATACATCAAAATCCGTTTCAAATTAGGATGCCCTTTAAACTTGATTCCAAACATGTCCCACACCTCCCGTTCGAACCAATTGGCAATGGGCCAAAGGGGAACAAGGGAATCGATCGCAAGATCTTTCTCATCCACACCTGCTTTCACACGCAGGCGATGGTTTTTCGCGAGGGAATACAAATGATAAACCACATCAAAACGCGGAGTGCGCTCCATCTTGAGATAATCAACAGCGGTAAGATCCATTAAGATACTGAAATCAAAGCTCGGATCTGTTTTCAAAAACTTCATCGCGTCGCGAACGATTTCCTTGTTGACCACAGCAACAAGATCGCCTCGAAATTCATAAGTTTCGTAGACGTCATCCAAAAATTTTTCTTTTACCTTTTCGAGGATCATAAGAATTACGTGGAGCGTAAAAATTTTATACGGCTTGTTTTTATCCCTGTCCTGACCCCCATTAAAAATTTACTGGAAGTCAGTGCTGTGCCAACCCTCCCTTAGATATTTCATTGGAAGGTTGGCGCTGAATCTTTTCCTGAAGCTTCATGAGGCCGTCCAAAACATTTTCAGGACGCGGCGGGCAACCAGGAATATAAACGTCAACCGGTATGATCGTATCAATTCCCATCACCGTTGCATAATTGTCGTAAAAACCACCTGTGCACGTACAAACCCCAAAAGCCACCACCCATTTTGGATCACACATTTGGTCATAAATTTGTTTCAAAACCGGCGCAAGTTTATGGCTGATGGTACCCACAACCATCAGCACATCAGACTGCCTCGGACTGAACCGCGGAAGCCCAGCGCCAAATCGATCGACATCATAATGGGAACAAGCGGTGGCCATATATTCCATACCACAGCATGCGGTCACAAAAGGATATTGAAAAATAGAATACTTCCGCGCCCAGCCAATCATATCGTTAAGCTGAGAAGTAAAAAAACCTGCCGATGGTGATTCAGCTTCAGTACTCATTCCGGTCGAATGGCTCCTTTCTTTAATGCGTAAAGATATCCAACAAAAATAAAAAATACGAAAACACTCATTTCAATCAAACCTGCGAATCCAAGTTTTTTGAACAAAACGGCCCATGGAAAAAGAAAAGCGAGCTCCACATCAAAAATAATGAAAAGCATCGCAATGACATAAAAATGAACAGGCATTCCTAACTTTGGAAGAGTAAAGGGTTGTTCGCCACATTCAAAAGGTTCGTTCTTTGCGGGATTAGGACGTTTCGGCCCAAGTGTTGAAGCCAAAAGAAGAAAAATCCAAACGAGGAAAGCGGCGAAGGAAGCTAAAATCAAAACCCCAGCATATTCAATCATTAAATTTCACCTAAACTATTGGAAGTCAATGGGTTTAGTGGAATTGTTTGCGAAAGTTTAACTATATTTTAGGGCAGATAAAAATTTTGTAAAGGGGAATCAAAAAGCACCGTTAATTCAAAATGGCCTTAAGGCGATTGAATGCTTTTCTTGCTAGGGTGTAATTGGGATTTACTTTAAGCGAACTTTCGTAACACTTGAGCGCTTCTTGCCACTTCCCTTTTTGTTCATAAACACGACCGAGATTGTAGTGAGGATAGCAGTAACTGTCATAACGTTTGGCCACCATTGCTTTCTGAAACCACGGGATGGCTTCATCCAAACGCCCTTTCTCAATTAAGTAGGCACCGATATCATTGTAAGGGTTGCCGAAATCGGGATCCAATTTGATCGCTTCTTTGCATTCGGTGATTGCCTCTTCATAACGACCTTGGAAACTGTAAGTCCAGCCTAAGAACGTATGCGCTTCTGCGGTTGGAAAAATCTCGATGGAGCGCTTATACTGCTCAATGGCATCTTCAAGCTCTCCCGCCATTTGAAAATCATAAGCTTTTTTAAAAAACTCCTGCGCAATTTTTTTGGCTTGTTCCTCAGTCATCCCAAATCATCCAAAACTTCATGAATCGGTTTTTTGATACAGGTGAACGCCGGTGTATCGCGCACGGTATATTTGCTTGCCTGAGTTTCACGAAGTTCCATAACAAGATCAACGAAATCTGAAGCGGAATCTGCCTCAAAAGCAACGACAAATTCTTGGTCGTCAATTCCAAATGAATAAGTCGTATTAATTTTAATAGTGGGGTATTTATGTCCCATGGCGATATGAACATCCATCGCTTTTTGGCGTTCTTCTTTGGGAAGCAAATACCATTCGCGCTGTTTAATAAAGGGGTAAACAAATAAATACTTGGTGTTGCCCGGAACAACGCGCGCGCGGCTGGATTCAATTCCTTCATGTTGATGTTTGTCCACATACATAGAACGCTTCGTCACCGCAAGGTAGGAATAAGGAATTTGAATATATTTCCCAAGACCCGTTCTCAAAAGTTCAGAGCTCATTTCATTAAAATCTTCAAGTCGTTCTGAGATACGCCACAACATAAAATCAACATCGCCACGAATGCCAACTAACGAATAACTTAAAACGATGACCTTAGATTGATAACGCTTCACGACTTCTTCAAACTCTTTCCGTCCTTTATCTTTCTCTGCTTCAGAAAGCCTGCGCCACTCGGGCGAAACCTTAAAAAACTTGAAATTCACATGCTGGCGTACAATGTCCGGCATATCAATACCCCATTCTATATTTTAAGAAATCGTTTAGATTTGTTGTTTGTAAATAAGGATTAAAGCGTTTTTCATTTCCAATCGTTGAAGTCGGTTCCTCTGCATAATTATGCCCGGGATAAAGTATGGTTGATTCATCAAGACTGGCGAGCTGAGTTAAGCTTCTATACATTTCTTCGGGATCGCCCCCCGGCAAATCACACCGGCCGCAGGCATTGATAAAGAGAGTATCGCCTGAAATTAAATTTTGTTCCACTAAAAAACATTGAGAGCCTGGCGTGTGGCCAGGCGTATGAAGAAAGGTGATTTCAGCCTGGCCGATTTTCAACTTATCGCCTCCTTCAATTTTTTTGATATTCCCTTTCATCCCTTTTAAAAACTCGGCTTCGTTTTTGTTGATGTAAACCGCACCATCTGTCTTTTTGAGCAAATCTTCAAGGCCATTCACGTGATCAAAATGGGTATGAGTAATCAATGCTCCTTTGATTTTGTAACCTTCATCGGCGGCTTTTTTTAAGATGGCGTCCACGTCCCAGGCCGGATCAACGACAAGCACCTCGCGGGTATCCTGATCGCCTACAAAATAAACAAAATTCTGCATGGGCCCAATTTCCATTTGTTTTAAATACAATGCGGAATTCATAGACCGATCATACCCAGAGCGTTTAAGGGAGTCAAGGTGGCTTTAATCTGCATCAACGAGAAACGGAACAATGGCCTGCGCAAGCGCTTCGTAACCGTTTCGATTAAAATGTCTCCAATCTACAGGGCCATGAATAAATTTATCTTCCGAACTTTTTTTGATCACTTTCCTAGCATCGATAAACGTAAGGCCTTGAGCTTCTGTAATCTGTTTGATTTTATTGCCTATCAAGTTACTTCGTTGAACAACCATTTCGGATGAAAAAATATGATTTTCAGATTGATAAGTATGAATACTCACCTTGGGTGAAACGATTTGATAACAGGACAAAACTGAGGGAACGTAGACCACAAAAATTTTAGCTTTCAAAAATAAATTCGATAGATAAGCTAACGACTCCTTAAAAATATAAAGGCTTAAATTGATTTCATCATCAGATAGCTCCAGGGCGGGCCCATGCAAATAATCGGGAATGGATTTTACTTCTCCTTTGACCAACACCTTGTTAATGCCACTGCTGTTCCAAACTTCTTGATCCGACTTTCCTTGATATTGTCTAAACATTATTCTCTTTAGAAAAATGGTTTTGATAAATTCGAAAAAAAACAAATTGTCATGCCAGCGAAATGATTTTGCGCGTTGTCCAAGCGAATCGTTTTGAATAAAAAAATCGGCAAATATATTTTTAAAATAGCCCCGATTGTATATTTGGTTGATATCATAATCGTCTGGAAAATTTTTCCTCAAGCCATAGAGATTGTTGTTTAAATCATTGCCTTCGTAAAAATAAGCTAAGATTATTTTGGGATTCTCAAATTGATAAAAAAGAGTTGAATTAAGATATCGGTAAAAATTGATAGGTCTTACAATTAAACTGCCGACGCTTCCGGTTCCCGGTTTTCCAATGACAATGACATCGCGCCCCAATTTTTGATGCAGTAAATGCTGTGAAGCGAAGGGGCGATTGAGCCATGCGTTTGCGGTCCGAACCCAATCTCCATCTCCCACCGCATAAGAATCCCCAAAAATAGCGATGTAATTCTGTGGAATCGTTCCGGCTTTGGAGTTTTGAGCCAGCGCATAAATGGGATCTGGTAAATATCCGTGAAAACGAAGAGGTAAATGAATGAGGAAAAATCTAAAAACGATGAACTCCAAAAAAAAGTAAATTAACAGCAGGACCAGAATCAATAAACTCAAATTTCGCGGAATATCCTTAAATGTTTTTCTCATGTTTAAAATCTATGATTTGGATATAATACACTAATTAATGAAGCAATATCATGATTTACTAAAGTATATTCTCACAAGGGGCGTTGAAAAAAAAGACCGCACAGGCGTAGGCACAATTAGCACATTTGGCTATCAAATGCGGTTTAATTTAAACGATGGCTTTCCGCTTCTCACTACGAAAAAAATTCATCTGAAGTCTGTCATTCACGAACTCCTTTGGTTCCTCAAAGGAGACACCAATATTAAATATTTAAAAGACCATGGTGTCCGGATTTGGGATGAATGGGCCGACGAACGTGGCGAGCTGGGTCCCATTTATTCAAAGCAATGGAGATCTTGGACAACCTCAGACCAAGAAACAATTGACCAGATTGGAAATGTCATCAAAACGTTGAAAACAAATCCTGAAAGCCGGCGCATCATTGTCAACTCGTGGAACGTCGGAGAAATCGACAAGATGGCGCTACCACCGTGTCATTGTCTCTTTCAATTTTATGCACAGAATGGAAAACTTTCCTGCCAGCTTTACCAGCGAAGTGCAGATGTTTTTCTCGGAGTTCCATTTAATATTGCTTCATATTCGCTTCTTACTATGATGATCGCGCAAGTAACCGACCTTGAAGCACACGAATTCATTCACACGTTTGGGGACGTTCATATTTATTTAAATCATCTTGAACAAGTGAAGACTCAGCTCAGCCGCCCTTTCCGGCCGTTGCCCAAAATGTATCTTAATCCCGAGGTTAAGGACATTTTCAAATTCCGGTACGAAGATTTCAGGGTTGAAGGTTATAATCCCCATCCTCCCATCAAAGCCCCTGTGGCGGTTTAGTCAAACATGCTTTATCACGTTGTCGCTATGGCTGAAAATCGAGTCATAGGAAAAGAGGGCCGCTTGCCGTGGCATTTTTCATCCGATTTAAAACATTTCAAACAGCTCACAATGGGGCAAACCATTCTCATGGGCCGAAAAACTTTTGAAAGCATTGGAAAACCGCTTCCAGGAAGGGAAAATTTCGTGCTGAGCAGAACAAAGTCAACCCCCCTCCCTTCCTCCCCCCGTTTTGCCGGGGGGAGGATAGAGGTGGAGGGAGTAAAGGTTTTTGATTCTCTGGAAAACGCTCTGAAAAGCGCTTCAAACAAAAAAATTTTTGTTATCGGGGGAGCTAGTTTATATGAACAAACGATGTCGCTTGCCGACGGAATTTATCTGACGCAGATTCATGAAAATTTCGAAGGTGATACATTCTATCCTAAAGTTCCGAAAGATTTTAAAGAAGAATCAAGAACGCTTTTACAGGAAAATCCAAAACTGGAAGTCTTATTTTTAGTAAACCGAAAAAAACGCGGGATCTAATGATGGAACCATCATACGCGGTTCAAGTCATTCAAACCACACTGGCACCGGCAGTCATGATTTCGAGTTCTGCCCTGCTTTTATTGGGGTTCCAAAACAAGTTTTCTGCCTTATTTGACCGTTTCAGAACATTAAATGAAGAAAAACGTGATCTTAAGAAAAAACCAAGCCGGGATGATTTTGAAGAGGAACGGCTGCATAATTTAGAAGAGCAATTAACCAGGTTGATGAGGCGGGCAACACACGTAAAAAATGCGATCCTTTCCACGTATTTAGCAATGATTTCTTTTTTGGCTACTTCGTTTTTCTTATTTTGGAGTAACTACGCTCAATACAATTTTAATTATGTTACTCTGACTTTTTTCGGCGTAGGGCTTGTTCTCATTATTTTGGCAGCAATCTCAATCATTGTTGAAGTCACAATTTCTTACCGCATCTTAACGATCGAGAAAAAATCCTAGCAAATCCTTTTTGAAATTGCTAAATCCGATAAATTTCAAGCGACCCGCTTTGGTTGGCGCCTTCCACAATAAAATTAATGCCCGTGATATGGGTCAAATCGATTCCGCAACTGAAAAACATTGAAGTTGGTATCGACCATCTTTGTTCTGAAGTAGGACTGATTCCAGTTAATACTAGAGAAGCTTTACGGCCGCTTGCATCAACCACTTCAAATTTCACTTGGGTCGCGTTGCCTTTTAATCCAAATTCCAAATATGAAAAGCTGCTCAGATTCACACTTTCAGTGGCTGTTGTTGCTGCGTCATTGAAACTAAATCCTACTCCAGCCCAACCAGGAGTTAATGTGTTGTAATCAAGACGAGCGCCTCGAGAAATAGTCGAAACGTTTGCTGTCACTCCGGCTGGCGCAATTCTTACCACCTGTGGAGTTCCCGGAAGCGGCGTAATTGCCGATCCGCTTGGCGCAATTGCCGGAACTTTATTGATCTCAACCGTACCAGTTTGGCTTTGACCTTCCACGATAAAATAGATCCATCTGATTTTAGTGAGATCAACTCCATAACTTACAATGCTCTGAGTAGAAATGGACCATACTTGCTCTACGTCAGCACGAATACTATGCAAGTAGATGGATGTTTTATGACCAAATGCATCCAGAATTTCAAACTTCACCTGTGAAGGATCTCCTTTTAAACCGAAGCTTAAATTTTGATATTGACTGATATCGCCCGTTTCAACCGTCGCGGTTGAAAAATTATCGTAAGAGAACCCTCCTCCCGCCCAACCCGGAGTACCAGTCGTATAATTTAAAAACATTCCACGCGGCGTTCCGGCTCCGCTGCTATCAGCTCCCGCTGGCGCGACATGATTTTTTTGTGGATCTCCCGGAAGAATTGTAATGTTTGCGGGTGTAAGATTGGCTTGCGGCAAAACAGAACCAGCTGGATATCGATTAATTTGCAATGCGCCGATTTGGTTTTGTCCTTCAACAATAAAGTACATCACCCTCACTTTCGTTAAATCAACACCCGCGTTTCTAAAATATGAAGTTGAGATCGCCCACGCTTTTTCCACATCCCCGATACCGTCCAAATAAACGTGCGCTTTTCTATCTAGATTATCTACGATCTCAAACTTCACTCGAGTTGCAAAACCGATAGTCGGATTACCTCGTACGATACCAAAGGTAAGCTGAGAAAGACCATTGATATCTCCTGTCTCAATGGCAGGGGTAGAAAAATTATCGTACGTAAGACCGGTTCCGGCCCAACCTGCTGTTTTAGTTTCATAATAAAAATAATGTCCCCTATCATCACCCATATTTCCCGTAGCAATGGCTCCCGTTGGTGTAATAAAAGTAACGGCCGGAAAAACGATGCTTCCTTGCACAACTCCATTTGTCGGCAAAGGAACAATATTATTAGGAGTTAAAGTAGTAGAAGGCGGTATGATAGGAGCTCCGAGACCGGCTGTTTCAATTTCCACATTACCGGAACTTCCCATATTTGATTTTTCTGAAATAAATTTAATTTTGGCAATCCGGTTGATATCGACCGCTCCCAAATAACCTGCGTTCGTGGAAATACTATAATTCTGCTTACTTCCGGTAAGATATAAGTAATAATCCACGGAATTGTTATTCGCATCGACAAATTGAACTCGAAGCCGCTTTCCGGCGGGACCCGTTGCGGCAATGACTAATACGGAACTTGAATTTCCGCACGGACCTGGAACTCCTTGGAAAATGCCTCCAGAAAATTCTCCCCAAGAAATTTCACTGACCACAGAGTCTGAATTACCGGGGAGAGTGTATGAAAAATTAAAAACTTTTGAACTTGTTTGATTTTGAGTAATGGTTCCTAAATTAACACCATATGCCTTTAAAACAGAGTTTCCAGGCAAAACATTAATAGCCGTCGCATCATAGGTACTTCCACCGACGACAACGCCCAATCCCTGAATCTCAACTTTTAAATCTGAAGATGTGCCCGTATGTGATTGGTCTTCAAAGAATCTAATTTGTGCAATCCTAGTGGAATCAAAACCAACGGGAGCTGTGGAGAAATTGAGTTTAAAGTTTTGTGTCAAAAAACTTGAATTCAAATAGTAGCTTGCAATTTTTCCGGTGGCGTCAATGATCTCGGTTTTAATTTGTTTAGCCTGTGCGCCGTAGACTCGAAACACAACCTGACTTCCCAAATTTTGTGGAGATAGAAAGTCAAGTTGAAGAGCGGCGGTGGAATTCGATTGCGGAAGATTGGTAGCTGTAGTTAGCCGATGATATGAAGAAGTTTTCATTTGAGACACGGTAATCGCACCACCATTGGTCGTGGATGTGCTCCATAAAGGTAATCCGGGTAATGTGCTCAATGGCACACTCGGATCAGTGTAATAAACCCCACTTACAATTGGAAAACCGTCGGAACTAAGAGGAGGGTTAAAACTTAATCCTCCGATTTTTATTTCCCAATGTCCTTGATAGCCATTTCCGACTACAAAATCAATTTGCTTGATTCGTGTCAAATCTAAGCTTGGAGCAGCTGCACGAATTTGAGATTGCGTAATGTTAATGGTTGAAAAAAAACCAGTCGTTGAAACAGGAATGGATGCCACTACGTTATTCACATCTACAAATTCAACTTTTGTAGTAAACCCAGATACCGTATACGGAAAACTGCTGTCAAAGAAAATTGTCGAAAAACCACTTAGATTTTGGGGACCTTGCGAAGCAACAAAATTAACACTCGCTTTGACTATTCCTGTAGCAGCAAAATTAAAATTCATTCGAAAGTGATCGGTAGAGTACTGATCAATACTCACAAAATTGTTTGGAGATGCAGTGGTTATTAAAATAGGCAGACCTGGGAGTACCGCAGCTGAGCGGAAAATAACGCCTTGTTCCTGTAAAGAATTATATTCATCCATTGATTTAATGAATTCATTTAAGAGGTCGCGCGTTTCTTTAGTTGAAGCGTTCGGTTTTCTTGCAGCATTTATTTTTCCCACAAGATAACCAAAGCTCAGCGGCTTTTCATAAATAAGTCCGTCGTGGTTATAAGCATAGATTCCTTTATCACTCACCACATATTCAATCTGAGATCCGGCTTCCATAAAATCTTCTGCACTGGGCATAGCTCCGCCGTGCTCATGTGTATGAGCGATGACAGAAGCTTGTTCAAGGAGTTTTTTGGCAGCGGGAAGCATTCTGATTTGATCTTCTTCCCCGCTTGTGAAAAGAACGATTTTTCCATGAACCGCTGCAATTCCTACTTCAATCTTAAGCTCTGATAGTTTTCGTAAATCTGAAGCAGAGATTTTTTTCACAATCACAGCCGATGCAATTCCGGGCTGCAACTGATCTAATGCATCGTTGAATGAATATTCGCCTAAACCACGAACTTCGGGCTCAGCATTCTTTTTTTCCTGATTGACAGGAAGAGAAAGAGGTTTCGCAGCGTCCTGAAGTGCTGCAATGCTAGAGTTATCAACCTGAGGTTTTTCAGGTTGAGTGTTGGCTACGGCGCTTTGTTCCGGCATCAGCTTCTGCTGTTCAAGCACCATTTCCTGAGCGAATGAAACAGGCAAAATCTGAACAAATAAAAAGGTGACTAAAGTCAAGGCGCTTAACCAAGTTTTCAGTGCACCTCTGATTTTTAATTTCATGGTTTGAGTTTTCATTGTTTTATTCTCCTTTGCCTTAATGTAAGGGCTTACATTTTTATTCAAAAATACATCACGTTATTTTTCTAACAGAATTTCTCTCAATTAACTTCACTGGTAAAAGATTCTTGGAATAAAATTCCTTTTTCTTTTTTGATGCTGTCCCATCCAAATGTTTGGTCAACAGTTCGATTGCGCGCTTTGCCAGATCATAAATTGGCACTTGTATCGTTGTTAAAGCGGGCTTCGTGTTCTCACCTCGCCGGTCACCATCATAACCAACAACTGAAATCTGTTCGGGGCAACGAATTTTAAGTTCCTTCAGTTTCCTCAAAACACCAAATGCCATTCCGTCATTAAGACAAAAAATGGCGGTGGCTTTTTTATTTTGCTTCAGAACTTCTTCAATTATGGAATAAGCCTTTTCTTCCTGAAATTCGCCGCAGACAATGGACCCTGAAGAGATTGTGACTCTCTTTTGCTCCATAAAAGATTTAAATCCTTCAAGGCGGTTGCGACTATCCGAAGAATTCTGAGGTCCGGTCATTACAATGATGTCGCGATGCCCCATCGAATAGAGATGTTCTGCCACAAGTCTTCCACCCAAAAAATGATCGGCGCTTACAAAACACGCACGTATATTATGTTCAATGTCATTGATAATAACTGTAGGAAGATTCATTTTTTCCAAACAAGATTTTTCAGAAAAGAAAGCCTTCCAGTGAGTCACGATCATTCCGTCCAACCCTTCTCCAATTTGGAAATTATATTTATCCCATGAAGGCTTATGACACTTGAGCATGACGGTTTTAAGACGATAATCCGTTTCAAGTAAACCGTCCGCAGCCCCGCAAAGAATTTTTGAATAATAATCTTCAAGAAAAATGCCGGCATGATGCGGGAATATGATTCCAATCGCTTTAAATTTTGCCTTCCCCAAATTTTTTGCAGCTATGTTTGGAGTATACCCGCGTTTCTCGATAACCTCTTCAATGAGCTGAAGTGTCTCGGATGCTACCTTGGCTCGAGTTTCAGGGTTGATGGCCCTTGAAACTGTGGCGATCGAAACGTTGGCTTGTTTTGCTATTTCATAAATGGTTGTTTTCATATGGCACCTTTTATGTAAGCGCTTACACAATATAATAGCTCATCATCGGCGTCTTGTCAAATTGCAAGGCTAAAATAATCAAAAATAAGGAGGAAAAAGTTACTTCTTCTTGCGGGTAAGGACGCGCTCGGCGGCGTAAACAATGTGGCGGGCGGTCAGGCCGTAACGGTCAAGAAGCTCATCAGGCGTTCCAGATTCAGCGTACGTATCTCGAATGGCAACGAACTCCATCGGAACCGGCGCTTCTTGAGTAACGACTTCACTTACAATACTTCCGAGTCCGCCATAAATTTGATGTTCTTCACAAGTCACAATCGCACCGGTTTCTTTCGCCTGCGCTTTGATTAAATCCCGATCGATCGGTTTGATCGTATGAAGATCAACCACTGCCGCTTGAATTCCTTTTTCGGCGAGCTCCTCAGCAGCAACTAATGCTTCAAAAACAAGCAATCCATTTGCAAAAATGGTAAGGTCTTCGCCTTTCCTAAGCTTGACTCCTTTTCCAATTTCAAAATCGGTGCCTTGTTTGTAAATGATTGGGGTCTTAGGCCGACCTGTTCTCATGAAAACGGGACCTTTGTGCGAAGCAAGCTTTTTGACCAGTACTTCTGTTGAAACTTCATCGGCGGGAGAAAGAACCGTGAAATTTGGTAATGAAGCGGCGAGCGCAAAATCCTCGATAGATTGCTGGCTCGCACCATCTTCACCCACGCTGATTCCGCCGTGCGAAGCAACCACCTTCACATTTAAATTTGGAAAAGCAACCGACATGCGAAATTGGTCGTAGCCCTTACACATCATGAAGCAGGCAAAACTTGAAATGAACGGAATCTTTCCGCACGAAGCAAGTCCTGCGGCAATTCCTACCATATTGGCTTCTGCAATTCCGACGTTGAAGAAACGATCTGGAAATGCTTTCCTAAAATTATCCGTCTTCGTCGACTTCGCTAGGTCGCCGTCTAAAACAATGATCGCGGGATTCGTTTTACCAAGCTCGGCAAGTACTTTTCCGTATGCATCACGAGTCGCTGTACCTAATTTTCTTTCAAGTTTCATAAGCCATTGCTTTCCAATTCTTTGAGCGCTCGCTCGGCTTCATCTTTCGTCGGCGCTACGCCATGATAATGGTTGTTATTTTCCATGAAAGACACGCCTTTGCCTTTAACCGTATGTGCCACAATCATAATGGGTTTCCCCTGAATTTCTTTTGCAGCTTCAAACGTCTCGAGAAGCGCTTTCATATCATGGCCGTCAATTTCAAACACATGCCAGCCGAACGCTTTCCATTTCTCCACGACAGGTTCCATATCGATGATGCTTTTAACCGCATCATCCAATTGAAATTTGTTGTAATCCAAAATGGCAATCAAATGATCCATCTTATGATGGGCAGCAAAACTGGCGGCTTCCCATACTTGTCCTTCATTGGTTTCGCCGTCACTTAAAATCACATAGGTTCGGTAATCCTTTCGATCAAGTTTGCCTGCGAGCGCCATCCCCACACCGATGGAAAGGCCTTGGCCTAAAGAACCTGTAGAAGCTTCAAGCCCCGGAAGACGCCTCATGTCGGGATGACCCTGAAGAGGACTGTCGAGTTTTCTAAGGGTCATCAATTTTTCTTTTGGGAAATAACCACTGTGCGCAAGGACTGCGTAGAGCGCGGGCGCGCCGTGACCTTTGCTTAAAACAACGCGATCCCGATCAGCCCATTTTGGATTTTTAGGATCATGACGCAAAACTTTAAAGTAAAGCGCTGTCAAAATGTCAGTGGCCGAGAGAGATCCGCCGGGATGTCCTGAACCTGCCTCAGTAAGCATTCGGATAATACTTTTACGGATCTCATTTGCTTGACGACAAAGTGCGGCTATTTCCGAAGATGGCATGTTGCTATCTTTCTCGGGGTTATCCCATCACCTGTATTTGGCCCGGAGGCCAATCTGCTTTGCGACAGATATACAGGTGATGGGATTAAACGAATGTTTTGTGACAATCACGAACAACCAGAATTCCTATTCATGGCAGGATGAAGGCATGATCCCACCACCTCTTTTATTTCTGAAAGAAATTCTGCCGCTTCATGCACCAATAACTGAAATGAAGCGGCAGCATTTGTAAGGTGCTGAAGCACCTTACAAATACAGTCCTGACTTCCGAGAATAGACCAAAGCACTTTTAACGAAAGTCAGGGCAGAAAAAAATGTGATGGGATGATAACGGTTTTTAACTGAAGCGTCAAGTAGAGATGAGAATATCACAGGGCCTACGCATCTAAATTTCTCCCAGTAGCACGCGGAGGTAATCCGGGTTCATAGCCGCCCGCCAGCGTTTTCGGTTGACACTTTTGTTTTGGGTTT
>Ga0209515_10002551_pt1 | contig 27792 bp, 28 predicted proteins | sample Subgroupgradi54m_FD_187454 | JGI IMG/M metagenome (GOLD analysis project Ga0209515, IMG submission 187454) | Subsurface groundwater microbial communities from S. Glens Falls, New York, USA - GMW60B uncontaminated upgradient, 5.4 m (SPAdes)... ... | reverse complement strand
ATGACGCCAGAGGCGCCGCCGGCCCCCGCGCAGACCTTTGCCGCCAGGCCGCCGAGCGTGGTGGAAGGAGAACCATTGCCTCCGCCAAGCGGAACTCCTGTGCCGACTGCCAATGAGTTGGATGGCTATCTAAATCGGCTGAACCCTTCGGCGCCCGCGAACAAAGATGAGCCGGGGTTCCTCGATGGGGTGGTCGGGCTCCTGGGCAAAGGCGTGCAGGCGCTTACGGCGTTGGCAATCGGCGCGAAGGAGCTTGCTTTCGGGGTAGCGAAGTTGCCGTTTGACTTCATCGGTGGATTAGGTGAAGCCATTTCCAACAATTTGACCGGTCGCACCAGCGACGGTCAGACCCACTGGTTGCGCGATCTATTTACTAATCCTTTCCAGGCGATGGCGAATAGCTTTGGCAACACGCTGGAGTCGGCGGCTTTCCACCTCACACATTTTAATGAGGAGGATTCGTCGATTGATGCGTCGATTAGGCGGTTGCTGAATGCAACGCCAGTGATTGGACGCTTCCTCGATGGTGGACCGTCACCTACTGCCAGTGGTAGAGCCGCTCGAACATTTTATGCCCCAGGCATTAATCAACTGCCGGACGACGTTGCAAATAATATAATTGCAGGAGATATGGTACGGGTTAATGGCGCGCTTTCTTCGATAACCGTTCCCTATGTGAATGGCACCTTTTCCGACACACTATTTGGGTTCTTGAACCTGAACAATGGAGCGTCAGCGCATTTTGCTAATGAAGTGGCAAAGTATGGTGATTCGACGGTGAATCTCTTTGGCCACAGTGGGGGTGTGCAAGTAGCAGCCGGTGCTACCAGTTATCTTGGCGAGATCGGTATTGCGGTAGATCATCTCATTGGCGCCCAAGGACCGACCATGGGTCAGTACAATAATGCGAGTTCGATTTCGCTCAGGGGTAACGCTGTTATTGGGTCGGATTATGACTTGATTTCAGGGATGGGCAGTTGGTCTAGTTACTTGGTTTTTGGCAATAACGTCACCACCAATTTTGCCATGACACTGCCCCAGCACCCGACAGGTTTTCCGAACGAGTCATATCCGTCTCATATATCGCCTAGTTTGAAGTATGACTTCTATATCAATGAAGCCAATCGCATTCTGAACCGGAAACCATAAAGTGTTGGTTGCAAAGCCATGCCGGCAGGAAATGACAACACTTTCTTTGTGGTATTCTGGAGTTAACGATTATGAGCTGGTTATTCAACAGCATTTTTTTATCGAGGCCAGTGGCTATGGGATTGTTTGCCACAGTGCTTAGTGTGCTACCGAGTTGGGCGTTAACCGGGGGCGGGAATTTGGAAAAGAACACCGGAGATAGAATAGTTGCCAGGCTGCAAGTCGGCATGACCGTTGAAAAGGTTCGTGCGGTAATTGCAGATTTCAAGGACTTGGTAACGGAAGGCGCGCCTGACCCGGTGAAAACAGAAGAGGAAATTTTTAGGCTCTACACAAAAGAGTACTATCCCAGAGATTTTCTCAAGACTGTAAGAGTGGGCACATCCTTTATGCGTTACTCTTATTGGATAACTGCACACGCAAGCATGTACCTGGACTTATTTTTTGATGAATCAAAACAGTTGCGCGGCTGGGTGAATGAACCAAGCGAGTATTCTCGCGACAAATTTATGCATGAACGACTCACTTCGAAACTCAGATCTTCGTTGGGTGGAATAAGAAAAGGTATGATGCGCGCCCAGGTGCATGCTTTGATTGGTCCACCTGCGGAAGTGATTGCACCACCCAAGGAGAAGTCGCGCACACTTTACGAAGATCATTTTTTTGTTTCTCCGCCCATATTCGATTTAAAGAAACAACAGTTGGAGGTGTACAGCTACATGCTTCAGAATGGCGCCAAGCGCCGCGTGTACCTTTTCTACTATCCGGCGGCAGATGAGCTATTGTCATGGGGCTACGACCACGCCCGGGAAGAAGCCGAACGCTACCTGCGCGAGCAGGCGGCACAGAAGAAATGAGCGCCGCAAAAGGAAAGCTCGATCTCGCCGAGCGACATCAGCTTTTCTTGCTGGCACTGCAGCAGCGTGATCGGGATGCGGCCATGCGTCAGGTCGAGATCATCCTGACGGAATATCCGCAACTTACCGGCAAGTACTGCGCGATGACCGCGTCGATGCTGGCGCAACAAGGCCAGTTCGATTTAGCGGTGCGTCTCTATGGGGACGCTCTGACATTCGATCCGGAAGATACTCTGGCGCGGCTGTATCTGGGTATCGCGTTGCAGCGCCTTGGGCGCGAGGGCGAGGCGCGTGCCCAATGGGCCGAGATCGCAAGGCGCCACCCGGAACGCCCCGAGGCCCGGTTGCAGCTTGCTTTAACGCGAGTTCTGGACGGCGATCGCGCGGGAGCCGAGGATGCGGTGAACGCACTGATCGCGACGCTACCGCCGGATAATCCGCTGCTACGCGATGCGAGACTTGTCTTTGCACTTCTCCGTGCGGCGCACCACGGCGGGACCGATCCAGCACTCACCTCGGCGACCTAGCCGCTGGCGATTTTTCACCTTCGCGGCGATACTTGCGCCACATGACAGACGCGAATTCCACCCTCGACGAACCGTTGCTACAACGTTTCGTGCTGCACCTGCGGAACGGCAACAGGCGGGCGGCAACGAATCTCCTCGAAGGCTACGTGCGCGAACACCCAGAGAAGGCATCGTCTGCGCTTCTTTTTGTCGCCTCGTTGCTGTCGCAAAACGGTCAGTACGCTGACGCCATCCCGCTCTATCTCGAAGCGCTGCGTCTCGCACCGACACAGCCGCTCACGTATTTCCATTTGGGCCTTGCCTACCACGGGCTTGACCGCCGCCCGGAGCGCAATCGGGTGTGGGACGAGCTGCCCAAACGTTTTCCGAGCCATCCGGTCACGGACTATCAGGTGGCCTTGCGGTTGATTGAGGACGGGCATGAGCATGAAGCCAAGCCGCTACTAGAACATACGGCGAGCATATTTGAGAAGTCATCGCCCTTGCGGGCTCAAGTGCTCGAAACGCTGCGGAGATTGGTAAAGTAGAAATCCGGGGAGGGGAGATATAAATATATGCCTATTACGGATTGGCCGCGGGACGAGCGCCCGCGCGAAAAACTGCTGCACCGGGGGCCGGCGGCCCTCTCCGATGCCGAACTGCTGGCGATCTTTCTGCGCACCGGCGTGCGCGGCAAGACCGCCGTCGACGTGGCGCGCGACCTGCTGGCGCGCTTTGGTGGCCTGCGCGGATTCCTGACTGCTTCGCAGGTGGAAGTCTGTCGCGAGTCAGGCGTGGGCCAAGCCAAATACGTAGTGCTTCAAGCGGCGCTCGAAGTGGGGAAGCGGCATCTGGCCGAACGGCTGCAACGCGGCACGGCACTCGAATCGGCCGATGACACGCGCCGCTATCTGCAGGCGCAACTGCGCGATCGCCCGCACGAGGTGTTCTGCTGCCTGTTTCTCGACAACCGGCACCGCGTGCTCGCCTTTGAAGAACTGTTCCGCGGCACCTTAAACGGTACCGCCGTCTACCCGCGCGAGATCGTGAAACGCGCCATGCATCACAATGCCGCGGCCGTCATCCTCGTCCACAATCATCCCTCCGGCGTAGCCGAACCTAGTCGTCAGGATGAAATTCTGACGGAACGGCTAAAGGAATCGCTCGAAATGCTGGAAGTTCGGCTGCTCGACCACTTAGTGGTGGGGGACGGGGAAATCGTTTCTTTCGGCGAGCGGGGCATGTTGTAACCCGTTGTCCGAGCGCCGTTTCCTCGACCAAGCGTCGGGGTGCATAGTGGTTTTACTCTCCCGTGTAAGGTATATAACCCATACGGGAGTAGTGGTCGCGACTAACCCATAAAAATGGGGTGCGGGCCGGGTACGGTGTTATTCCGTGCCGAAAGGTTGTCACGGAGAGACACAATGGATCGAGTCAGGCGCGACGGCAATTGGGCAGACCCCCTGTTTCAAATCGGTCGTCGCAGTAGTTCCGGGGCGCAGGCGGCATTCATCGAAGCCGGGGGCCCAGTTTCGTTTGTTCATCGCTCTGCCGCGGTTGCGCGTAGATTTTCCGTTCCGCTCCCTGTCTTGTGCCGCTGTCTGCCCTCGTGGCGCGTGCTCTCTATTCAGCTTGCTGCAATTCTCTCACTCGCGGTTACGTTGGCACCGCGCGCGGCGCGCGCGGTCGATGTTGCCGCACTCGATATCAAACGGCTTTCCATCGAAGAGTTGATGGACATCGACGTCTATTCCGCCTCGCGCCGGCTGGAGCGCGTACAGGGTGTGCCGAGTGCGATTTACGTATTAACGAACGAGGACATTCAGCGCTCGCACGTGACGAACATCCCGGATGCTTTGCGCCTGGTCCCTGGGGTGCAGGTGGCGCGCGTCGATGGCAACAAATGGGGCGTCAGCATACGCGGCTTCGTGGGCGGTTTTGCCGGCAGCGCGGCGGCACGCACATCGAATAAGTTGCTGGTGCTCGTTGACGGCCGCTCCATCTATGACCCGCTTTTTGGCGGCACGTTCTGGGAATCGAAGGACATGCTGCTCGCGGATATCGACCGCATCGAAGTGGTCCGTGGTCCCGGGGGTGCGCTGTGGGGGGCGAATGCCGTCAACGGTGTCATCAATGTCATTACCCGACACGCGCGCGACACCCAGGGTGGATTGACCGAAGTGAGTGTCGGGACCGAAGAGCGCGCATCCACCGTTGCGCGCTATGGCTGGCAGCCCGGCGACAAGCAGTACGCGCGCGTGTATGCAAGTTCGGTCCAGCGCGATAAAGGCTTCTCCCTCTCGGACAACGCGTACGACGCGCTGCGTATGGTTCGCACCGGTTTCCGGTCCGATTGGGAAAAGGATGCGCGCGATGCGTTACGCGTCTCCGGCGATTGGTACGCCGCCGACGCGGGGCAGCGTGATGCCGGTACCTCTGTCGCCCCGACCACTACCCAGAGCGTCGAACATCGGGGCGGTAATCTGCTTGCACAGTGGGAGCGCAAGCTGTCGGGTACGGACAGTCTCACCGCGAAGTTCTACTACGACAATCTCCGGTACGATTCGCGGTCGATTGGCGAGAAACGCGATACGTACGATTTGGAGGCGCAGCACAATTTCACTCCCGTCGAGCGCAATCAGGTGGTCTGGGGGCTGGGTTATCGCAACACGCGCGACCACATCCGCATTGCGGCGAATGCTGTCGATCCGGCGCAACGCGCGGACGTAACTGAGAGCGCGTTTCTGCAAGACACGATTGCACTGGTGCCGGACCGATTGAACTTCACCATTGGCACCAAGTTCGAGCACAACAGTTATACGAATAACGAGTGGCAGCCGAGCGTGCGTCTGGCGTGGACACCGATCGAAAGCGTGTCCTGGTGGGCCGCCGCTTCACGCGCCGTGCGAGTACCCTCACGCTTGGAGGCCGACTTGGTTTGTCGGGGGTTTCCCGCCGTTGCCTGCGCTGCCGATTCCCGCCTCGGCGACGGCATTGTGACTGAAAAGGCTTACACCTACGAACTTGGTCACCGGAATTTGTTGACCAGAGATATTTGGTTGGACCTTGCTGGCTTTTACACCAAGTATCGCGAGCTGGTGACGCTTGAGCAGAACACGCTGTTCAAGAATCGAATGCACGGCGATACCTATGGCGTGGAGCTTGCGACACGCTGGCAGGCCACGCCGTCGTGGCGGATAGATGCGGCTTACACCTACATGCGCATGGATTTTGAAGTCGATGCCTCGAGCATCGCCGTCACTCAGCCGTCGGCCACCGAGCGCTCGAATCCGCACTATCAGTTTTCGTTGCGTTCTGCGCTCGACATTTCAAAGGACGTTCAGTTTGATGCCACATTGCGTGGCGTTGACGCGTTACCGGCATTCAACGTGCCGGCGTACACGGCGCTCGATCTGGGTTTGGGATGGCACCCCAACCGTGATCTGGAGTTGTCGCTGGTGGCGCAAAATCTTCTCGACAGTCATCACCCCGAGCAGACAGTGGTGCCCAACGGCAGCGGTACCGAGGTGGAGCGAGGCTATTACGCGAAGTTACGGTGGCGCTTCTGATGACACGCAGCCAACGAACGGATTGCCGACAAAAGATGAAGAGCGTGAGCAGACACATGCAGCCGGGATCCGGCAAACGACGAGCCGCGGTGGGCGTCGCCGTCGCGCTGGTGTCGGTCCTGTGGGCATCGTTTGCGTATCCGCAGACGTCGGCGCTGGAATATCAGGTCAAGGCATCCTATCTGTACAACTTCGTGCGTTTCGTTACCTGGCCAAGCGATGTGTTCGGTCGCGACGGTGCCTTCCAGCTGTGTGTTGTCGGTGCCGAGCGTTTCGGTGCGGCGCTGGCCCCGATTGCCGGTGAGCGTGTCGAAGGCCGCGAGATCGTCATCCGTCGTCTCGATCAGAGCGCGCAGGCGCGCGCGGCGCACTGCCATCTGTTGTTTATCGCAGAGGGGGCCGAAGCGGCGGGCATCGTCGCCGAACGCGGAATGCTCGTCGTCGGCGAGACTCCCGGTTTCCTCAGTCGCGGCGGAATGATCAATCTGATTGAAACCCAGGGCCGCATCCGTTTCGAAATCAATCAGCCGGTGGCGCAGCAAGCCGGTCTCGTCTTCAGTTCGCGGCTGCTTGAGCTGTCCAAGCGGTAGCCATGGGCGGCTTTCTGTATCGCCTGCGTCGTCTGCCCATCAGCGGGAAAGTTGTTTTCATGATGTGCGGCCTGTCGGCGATAAAGCTGCTGCTGATTTGTGGTGGCCTGATCCTGTACGAGCGCAGCACGTTCGAACGCCAGATGGAACAGAAGCTGACGCTGCTGGCCGATGTGATCGGGTTGAACAGCACCGCCGCACTCGCGTTCAACGACACCGGAGCGGCGACCGAGACACTGGCGGCGCTCAGCAGTGACGATCACGTGATGGCCGCGGCGCTGTACGATGTTCGCGGGCATTTGTTTGCGCGCTATCTGCGCCGCGGCCTCGAGCGGTCGTTCGCGGACTCGGTGCCGATCCTGCCACAGCTGACGTTTAGCGACGGGCAAGCGGAACTGGTACGCACCGTGGTCTTCAAGGGACAGTCGATCGGCAAGATGTACATTCTCTCCGACACCGGAGAGTGGCACGACGCCCTGCGTGGGCTCTTCGGTATTGTCTCCGTGCTGGTCGTCGCCGTTTTAAGCGTCGCGGCGCTCATCTCCGTCTGGATGCAGCGCGTCGTGACCGATCCGATCACCGAGCTAGTGGACCTCATGCGCCGTGTTGGCCAGGAACGCGATTACCGGTTACGTGCGACGAAAAAGTCCGACGACGAACTCGGCGTGCTCGTTGATGGTTTTAACGACATGCTCGGGGAGATCGGAAAGGGACGCATCGACATCGAGCGCGCGCAGGTTGAGCTGCGCCAGCTCAACCTGCAACTCGAACAGCGGGTGCTTGATCGCACCGCGCAGCTGGAATCCGCCAACAAGGAGCTTGAGGCGTTTTCGTATTCGGTTTCGCACGACCTGCGCGCGCCGCTGCGCGCCATCGACGGCTTCAGCCGCATCCTGCTTGACGAACATAGCGCCAAGCTGGATGAAAGCGGGCGCGATAGCCTGGCGCGCGTGCGCCGCGCCGCACAGCGCATGGGGGCATTGATCGACGATCTGCTCAAGCTCGCACGCGTCACGCGCACGGAGCCGGTACATGAGAAGCTCGACCTGAGCGCGCTCGCGCAGGAGGTCATTGAATCGCTGCGCAGCCAGGATTCGGCACGCAACGTGCGCATCGATATTACGCCTGGCCTGAAAGCGCAAGGCGATGCCGCGCTGGTGCGCGTAGCGCTGGAAAACCTGCTTGGCAACGCCTGGAAGTTTACCGCCAAATGCAGCGAGGCACGCATCGAGTTCGGCGCCGCTGTCGGCGGCGGGACGGCGGCCTACTTTGTTCGGGACAACGGCGCCGGGTTCGATATGCAGTATGCCAACAAGCTGTTTGGCGCGTTTCAGCGCCTGCATACGGTGGAGGAGTTTCCCGGCACTGGCATTGGCCTCGCCACGGTCCAGCGCATCGTGCGCAAACACGGCGGTCGCATCTGGGCCGAAAGCACCGTGAATCAAGGTAGCGTATTTTATTTCACGCTGGCCCAGGACGAAGCACGCGCGGCGGCGTAACGACTTATCCAGTCGGAATTAGGTTTCGCACAACCAAGGAGGTAATTCTTAATGAAGGACAAAGTGATTCTGCTGGTGGAAGACAACCCTGACGACGAAGCGCTCACCAAGCGCGCATTGACGGCAAACAACATCCGCAATGAAGTCGTCGTGGCGCACGATGGTGCGGAGGCGCTGGAATATCTGTTCGCTAGCGACAGGCGCGATCTGCCGACCGTGATTCTGCTGGACCTGAAGCTGCCAAAAATCGACGGCCTGGAAGTATTGCGGCGCATACGCGCTGACGAGCGTACCAAGCTTCTTCCGGTCGTAATCCTTACATCTTCGAGAGAAGAGCAGGACGTGGTCAGCGGCTACAGTCTCGGCGCCAATAGCTATGTTCGCAAACCGGTCGACTTTGACGAATTCGTGAAGGCGGCGAGCCAGCTCGGACTCTACTGGTTGTTGTTGAACGAACGGCCGCCGGCGGGCCAGTAGCGGGTGACAGCAATGAACGGGCTTTTGCGTCTGCTTCTGGTTGAGGATTCGGAAGATGACGCCTTGCTTATCGTACGTCATCTCGAAGACGCCGGTTGCGGTTTGCAGTGGCGGCGGGTGGACACGCATGCGGCGCTGGTGGCAGTGCTCGGCGAGCAGCAATGGGACATCGTACTGTCCGATTGGTCGATTCCGCAATTCGGTGCCTTGGAGGCGTTTTCAATCGTTAAGGAATCGGGCCTCGATATTCCCTTCGTCATCGTGTCTGGCACGATCGGGGAGGACACCGCGGTCGAAGCGATGCGCGCCGGTGTAAACGATTTCCTCGTGAAGAGCCGGCTGGCGCGCCTGATCCCGGTCATCGAGCGTGAGTTACGCGATGCCGAGACACGTCGCAGGCAAGCGACAATGGAACAACAGTTACGGCACAAACAAGTCGAAGCACAGACACTGGTGCGTCAAAGCGACCAGGCGCGTCGTGAAAGCGAGTTCAAGTCGAAATTTCTGGCGAACACGTCGCATGAGTTGCGAACGCCACTCAATGCCATAATCGGTTTTTCGGAACTGCTCGCCCAGGAAATTCCCGATCCGCTTACGCTCACGCAGAAAGAATATATCGCTCACGTCGTTGAGGGCGGACACCACCTGCTGACGCTCATCAACGATATTCTGGATATCTCGAAGATTGAAGCCGGTCGTATGGATTTTCGGCGTGAGCTGACGCCGCTCGCCTCCGTCGTGGACGCCGTTCGTGGCCTGGTGCAGACGCTTGCGGACAAGCATGGCGTGTCGCTCGCATTCACGATTCCCGCGGATGCACCGGACATTTACGTCGACCCCGTGCGCCTGAAGCAGATCCTCTATAACCTGCTATCGAACGCGATCAAGTTTACGCCAGCCGGCGGCAGCGTAAGGCTGAATGCCAGTAACCACGACGGACAACTTAGTATCGCCGTCACCGACTCCGGCGTGGGAATCCGCGCGGAAGACATGCCGCGTCTGTTCACGGAGTTCGAACGCATCGAATCCGCTGCGGGTGGCTACATAGAAGGGACGGGGCTCGGGCTCGCGCTTACGAAGCGACTGGTCGCGCTGCATGGCGGATCGATTACCGCTGAAAGCACGCCGGGACAAGGCAGCACGTTTACGGTGGCGCTGCCCGTCCGCTCCGGTTTGCCGGAGCAGGCCCTGCAATGAGCCTGATACTCGTCGTCGATGACAACGCCGCAAGTCGGCGCCTGGTGTGCGATGTCCTGCATCATCGTGGCCATGAATTGCTCGAGGCGGCGAGCGCAGGAGAGGGATTGGCGTTACTACATCAATGTGTACCGGACCTGGTGTTGTTGGACGTAAGAATTCCCGGTGGCGGTGGAGAGACGCTTTTGCGTGAAATCCGAAGCGATACCCGTTTTATTTCCATTCCGGTGGTGGCGGTAACGGCCCAGGCGACGTGCGGCGACCGCGAACGCCTGTTCGCAGCCGGCTTCAACAGCTATGTCAGCAAACCGATCAATGCGTGGGCATTCGGTCCGGACGTTGAATCTCTTATATAAATCGGTAATTCGACCTGACTCCGGGCGGCCGCGGCGCGTCGGTCGGTCGCCGTGTCTATACTTCGGAGTTGGATAGCCAAATTCCGTTTGTGCCGCGGAGGCTGTGTGTTGGGTCTATCGTGGCAGGTATGGGTCTGCGGAACTGCGGTTGTGGAAGATGTTAAGGAGCGATGTAATGGCAGGGACTTTGCGTGCACTTGTCGTTGAGGATTCACCCGACGACGCGTTGTTGCTGGTTGCGCAACTCACCCAAGGTGGGTATGTCGTCGACTGGCGGCGCGTGGACACGTCCGAGGCGCTCGCTGCCGCGCTCGATGGCCCGGACTGGGATATCGTTTTTGCCGATTACACCATGCCGCATTTCAGCGGCATGCGCGCGCTTGAACAAATCCGCGAGCGCAGCATCGATGTACCCTTCATTTTTTGCTCCGGAAGCATCGGCGAAGACGTCGCGGTTGCGGCGATGCGGGCCGGTGCCCAAGACTACATCATGAAGGGTAACCTGCGACGGTTGTTGCCGGCGGTAGAGCGTGAGTTGCGCGACGCGCAGTTGCGACGCGAACGTCGGCGCGCGGACGAAGAAATCGAGTTGTTGCAGACCGTAACGCAGGCGGCCGCTGCCACGAGTGATGTGTATGCAGCCTTAAGCGTGACGCTCAGCAAGGTATGTGAGACGACCAACTGGGTCATGGCCCAGGCCTGGATTCCGCGTGAGGACGGCGCCGCCATCGAGTGCAGTCCGGCATGGTACTGTCGTGGCAGCGGGCTGGAGAAGTTTCGCACGGCGAGCCAAAGTTTTGCTTTTGCCGCGGGAGAAGACTTGCCCGGGAGGGTATGGTTGTCACGGCAGCCGGAGTGGGTGCCTGATGTGACACAGGACACTAAATTCGCTCGTGCAGCATTTGCGCGTGAGACGGATCTCAAGGCGGCGCTCGCCGTTCCGGTACTGGCGAATACCGAAGTGCTCACGGTGCTCGAATTTTTCCTCGGCGAGCCACGTGCCGCAGACGAGCGCCTGATCAGGCTGGTGACGGCCGTGGCGGAACAACTCGGTAGCGTCATCCAGCGCAAGCGCGCCGAGGAGCGCCTGCAGCACCTCGCGCACTACGATGCCCTGACCGGTCTGCCCAATCGCGTGCTTTTCGTCGATCGCCTGAATCAGGCGATCCTCGATGCCAACCGGCATGATCGTATCGTTGGCGTGGCGTTTCTCGACCTCGATCGCTTCAAGACCATCAACGACAGCCTCGGGCATGGTGTCGGCGATCTCCTGATCCGGGGCGCGGCCGAACGATTCCAGCGCTGCGTGCGTGAAGGCGATACCGTGGCTCGACTCGCGGGCGATGAGTTTACGTTCATTCTGGCCGATATGGGGCAGGTGGATCACGCCGTGCATGTTGCGAAGAAGGTCCTTAGTTCGCTCGCGCAGCCGTTCCACATCGCCGGTCACGAGCTCTATACCAGCGGAAGCATCGGCATTACGCTCTATCCGTTCGACGAGAGCAGCGTGGACGGATTGCTACGCAATGCAGATATCGCCATGTACCGCGCCAAGGAGATGGGTGGCAACGCCTACGCGTTTTATTCTTCCGACATGACGGTCAAAGCCCACGAGCGCCTGGCGCTGGAAAACGATCTGCGTCACGCGATTGAGCAGAAGGAGTTCCTGTTGCACTACCAGCCGGTCATCGATCTGCGTACCGGTGAGGTCGATGCCCTGGAGGCGCTCGTACGCTGGCAGCATCCGCAGCGTGGCTTGGTGGGACCAGACGAGTTCATTCCAGTGGAAGAGGAATCGGGATTAATCGTGCAGCTCGGCGAATGGGTGTTGCATACGGCGTGCGAGGCGTTCGAAAAATTTCAAAAAAATTATCCGATCCGGCGTATGGCGGTAAATATTTCGATACGGCAGTTCCAGCAGCCCGATTTACCCGAGATGATCGCCGCGATGCTGCGTCGCACCGGTTTCGATCCGGCGTCGCTCGAGCTCGAGATCACGGAGAGTCTCTTGATGCAAAACGTCGAGGCGGTGCTTGCCGTCATGCGCAGATTGAGCGACCAAGGCGTAGGGTTTTCCGTAGACGATTTTGGCACCGGGTACTCGAGCCTGGCCTACCTGAAGCGCTTGCCGATCGGACGGTTGAAGATCGATAAATCCTTTGTGCGAGATATCGCTTCGGATGCCAACGACGCCGCCATTGTGACGGCTATTATTTCGATGGCACACAGCCTGGAGCTTCAGGTCATCGCGGAAGGCGTCGAGACGTCGGATCAGCTTGAGTTCCTGCGCCACCATGGCTGCGACCTGGTACAGGGTTATTACTTCAGTAAGCCGTTGCCGGCGGAGGAAATCCGCCAGTGGCTGACGCGACGTTCGGCGCAAGGATCCCCGTAGCGCAGTCCAGCACGGCACCGGGCCCATCGGTCTGGAAACGGGCCTGGATATGGTCCCCGGCGCCTTGCGTGCCGCTGAAAGGGGGTATCAGGGGCTACCCAGCGGCCCGTCCTTCTGATATAAATGCCGGCCTTCACGGCTCGTGAAGGGCCGTTTATTCAGGGCCCGTGTTCCATATTCAGGGGTGTTTCGATGTCCAGAGTCTGTCAGGTTACCGGAAAGCGCGTGCGCGTAGGCAACAACGTCTCGCACGCGAACAACAGAACCAAGCGCCGTTTTCTGCCGAATCTTCAGTACCGCAAACTGTGGCTGGAGACGGAGAAGCGCTGGATCCGTCTGCGTCTGTCGAACCATGCCTTGCGCACGATCGACAAGAAAGGCATTGAAGTCGTGGTCGCCGAAATGCGCGCCCGTGGCGATAAGGTTTAAGGAGCTCACCCATGGCCAAATCAGCCCGCGAAAAGATCAAACTCGTGTCCTCTGCCGGCACGGGGCACTATTACACCACCAGCAAGAACAAACGTACGATGCCCGACAAGCTCGAGCTACTGAAGTACGATCCGGTTGTACGTAAGCACGTGGCGTATAAAGAGGCGAAGATCAAGTAACGTCGCCCTGCCGCTGTCCGCCGGCTGCAAGAATAAAAAGCCCGCTCCGGAAGGAGTGGGCTTTTTTTATGCCATCAGCAAGTTAAATGTGTCGTAGCCGAACTTGAGGATGATCGCCGTCAGCACGCCAAGGAACAGGCGGCGCACGAACACCGCACCGTGGCGCAGCGCCAGGTGGCTGCCGCTGACCGAGCCGAGGACGTTGGCGACCGCCATGATTGCCGCGGCCTGCCACAACACGTTGCCCGTCGGAAGGAAGTACAGCAGGGCGGCAAGGTTGGTCATGACGTTGATGACCTTGGCGCTGGCCGAGGCGTTCAGAAAGTCGTAACCGAACACGCGCACGAAGATAAAGATCAAAAACGTGCCGGTTCCAGGGCCGAAAAAGCCGTCGTAAAAGCCGAGCACGGCTCCGGTGATAAAGCCGAGCCACCTCTCCGGCGCACCTTTGAGCAGGGGTACGTGGGCGATACCGAAATGCTTCTTATGGAAGGTATAAGCGGCTACGACGATCAGCAATACCAGCACCAGTGGCCGGATCACCTGCAATGGCAGCAGCGTCACGGCGCGTGCGCCGAGGAACGAGAAGATCAGCGCGCCGATCGAGGTCGGCACCAGCATCGGCCAACGCAGTTTGATGCCGCGCGTGTAGCGCATCGTGGCGGCGGCAGTGCCGCAAATACTCGACATCTTATTGGTGCCGAACAGCATACCCGGCACGGCCTGCGGGTAGACCGTGAACAGAGCGGGTATCTGAATCAATCCGCCGCCACCGACCACTGCATCGACAAAACCGGCGAAGTAAGCAAGGACCGCTAGCAGAACCAATTCCAAAGTAGCTGACCTTAGTGAGTTGTTATCTCAGTCGCTGCAGTATATTTTTTACGGCCTTGTGACGCGTCTATCGTATTCGTTTCTCGGGTAGAACGTCGGCGCAACCGCGCCACCTATGTACAAGTCTCTAATTTTCTGCCATAAATAGTGTAGGAACTGGGTGCTACGGTGGGTTTGGAATGTACTCCTTAAGCCAACAAGTCCTTCGAACCGATGCTGCGGGGATGCCGCTCGAATGGATAGATTTCCGGGAAGCCGTGCGAATCTATTACCTCGGGCAGGTGGCCTACAGTTATGGCAGCGTGCTGTACGAAATTCGGGGCGGCTATAACGCCCACACCAAGCGCCGGTCCGTTATCGAAGTAAACTCCATTGTTGCGACCCGGGGCGACAGCCATGCGCTGCTCAGTGCCCGCTCCCATTACACCCCGCCGCTCAATAATCAGACCCTGTTCGCCCGCGACGCCCATCTGTGCCTGTACTGCGGCGACCAATTTCCGGAGCGGGGCCTGTCGCGTGACCATATCCATCCGCTGTCGCGTGGCGGCAAGGATTCGTGGAATAACGTGGTAACCGCCTGCAAACGCTGCAATAACCGAAAGGCCGGGCAGACCCCGGAGCAGGCGGGGATGGAGCTGCTGGCAGTGCCGTTTACGCCCACGCACGCCGAGTACATCTACCTGCAGGGCAAGCGCGTCCTGGCCGACCAGATGGAATTCCTGCTGGCGCACTTCCCGCGTCACAGCCCGCTGCATCAGCGTCTGTCACGCCTGATCTAGGCGAGATAAGCAGTCCAGAAACAAAAAAGCCCGTCTCGGTTCCCCGAGGCGGGCTTTTCGTTATGGACTATGTGATGGCTTACGCTGTATGGGCAAGCCGGTAGGTACGCATTTTCTTGGCGAAGCTCTTCAGTGCTTCGATGCCCGTGGCCTCGGCCTCGTGGCACCATTCCTGGAGCGCGTGCACCAGCGTTTCCTGCGTGGTGGCCGAGCGCTGCCAGATGTCGGCGAGCTTTTCCTTCATGGTATGCACGGTCTTGAGCGACTGATTACGCTCAAGCACGTTCTGCAGCCCTTTGCGGGAGTTCGCATCGAGCAGCGCGGCTTCGCGCACCAGCAGACCGCGTGCGCCTTTCAGCAGCGTCCACGATTCACGGCAGGTCGGCTTGGCCTTCTTCAGCTCTTCACGGTGTACGCGCAGCATGACTTCGCGCAGGAAGTGTGAGAGCACGACGAAGCGGCCGTTGATGACGGCTTTCACCGTCTCAAGGTCGATGTGCTGTTTGGCGGTGTCGCAGGTCAGCTCCGGCGGAATCTTCTTCACCTGGGCCAATCCGACGATCTCCATGCAGCGGATATAGAACCAGCCGATGTCGAACTCGTACCACTTGGCCGACAGCTTCGCGGAGCTGCCGAAGGTGTGGTGGTTGTTGTGCAGCTCTTCACCGCCGATCAGGATGCCCCAAGGCACAATGTTGCGCGAGGCGTCGCTGACTTCGTAGTTGCGGTAGCCCCAATAGTGGGCAAGACCGTTGATGATGCCGGCGGCAAAGAACGGGATCCAGACCATCTGCACGGCCCAGATCGTGATACCGATCGCGCCGAAACAGAGGATGTCGATCGCCATCATAATGACGATGCCGATTTTGCTATGGCGCGTATAGACGTTGCGCTCCATCCAGTCATCGGGCGTGCCGTGACCGTATTTGTCCATCGTCTCTTTATTGCGCGATTCTTTGCGATAGAGATCGGTACCGTCCCAAAGCACCTTATTGATACCCGCGATCTGGGGGCTATGCGGGTCTTCGGCGGTTTCGACCTTGGCGTGGTGCTTGCGATGAATCGCCGCCCACTCCTTGGTGACCATGCCGGTGGTGAGCCACAGCCAGAAACGGAAAAAGTGGGACACCACTGGGTGCAGATCGAGCGCCCGGTGAGCCTGATGCCGGTGCAGGTAGATCGTGACACCGGCAATCGTGATATGGGTAAAGACAAGCGCAACAACAACATAGCCCCACCAAGGCAGGGAGATGAGACCTTCAAGCAGGGAAACCAGACCGTCAACAAGAAGCATTGAGTGCTCTCTTTAGGGGAAAATGACGGGGCTAAGTATAGCTGGCCGGGGGTACAGCAGGAAGCGTTAATTACGGGATGAATACACTTACGTTTCAGTGGTTTGCTTCATTTTTCAGTCGCTGTAGACGCGATGAACGGTCGTTTTTCAGGAACCGCGTGAATCACCGCTCGCCCGAGCGGGTGCGGACCTCACGCTGCGGGTAGGGAATCGTAATGCCGGCTGCACGAAATTGCTTCCAAATGCGTCGATATAGATCTGATCGTACGCTTCCGACGCCGTATTCCAGGTCTTCGATCCAGCCCCGCAGCTCCAGGTTAATGCCGCTGTCGCCGAAGCCGGCGATGAGCGCCGCCGGTTCGGGGATGACCAGCACCCGTTGGTTCTCCCTTGCCAGGCGGACCAGTAGCGCCATGGCGGTCTCCGGGTCATCGTCGTAGCCGATCTGGACCGGTACCGTGAACCTGACTTTGCAATCTCCGGCGTACGACCAATTCACGATTTCCGAGGTCAGCAGGTTTTCATTCGGCACCAGGATATCGAGCCCGTCATCGGTGTGTACCACTGCATGACGCGCATGCAAGGCACGCACCTGCCCGCGCTGCGCACCGATGCTGATTCGATCGCCGGGCCGGATCGAACCCTCGAAGGCCAGGATGAATCCGCTAACGAAGTTGCTGACGACCCGTTGCAGGCCCAGCCCCAGGCCGACACCGAGCGCGCCCCCAAAAACTGCAAACGTCGTGAGATCGATTCCGGCCGTGACCATGGCCACGAGCACGGCCAACGTGCCCAGCGTGAAGGTCGTGAGCTTGGTCAGCGCAAGCTTCATGCTTGCATCGAGCACCGCGCTTTTCATCACGCGCCGGTGTACGACGTTGGTGACCCATAGCGCGGCCAACAACAGGAACCCGATCAGCAAGGCAAAACTCACCAGGTTGTAGAGCGACACGCGCACCTTGCCGACCATGAGCGCGTATTCGTCGAGGGTCTGCTCCACGAGCGGCAGCCAGTCCAGAATGTGCAATGCCACGAGCAGCCAGATCGTTACCGTCAGTACGCCTTCCCATGCCTTCAGGCGACTGCCCGGGCTAAAGCGGTGGCGCAGCACGAACACGCTGGCGCGAATCAGCGCTGCGGCGCCGACGAGCAGGGTCGCGGGGCGCAACACGTCGGTCGCGAACCCGAGTTTGCGAAACGCCACCAGGCCGATGGCGAGCCACGACCAGAACAGCGCCGGGATGAGCGCGAGCGCCGTGGTGCGCACGGCGGTGCGGCCCATGCCTTTGACGACGCCCGGCTGGATTACCGGTGTCAGGCGGCCGCGCAGATAGCGGCCCAGAACCCACGTGGCCGTGGCGCCGATCAGGAAGATGCCGAACTGCCACCACGTATCGGGCGAGCTCAAAAACGCGCGGACCCAGGCGCGGGAGGGAAGTATTTCGTCCATGAGTTTTTTATAGCACGTCGGACATCGGTTCTTCCGACGCGGGCGGGTTCAGCGCGTAGCGCTTTGTGACGGGGCGTAAGGAGTGTGCGGACGGGCTTGGCACGATGACCGTCGGGCCCACCGGATTCAGTCCCGCTCCAGCTCCCGTACAAACGGAATCGTCAAACGTCGCTGCGCCACCAGCGAACGCCGATCGGCGCGATCGAGCCAGGCAAAGAGTGAATGCATGTCGCGCGGATGGCGCGCCAGCACGTAGCTCGCCACATCGGTCGGTAATTCCAGCCCCAGGCGCTGCGCCCGCAGTTGAAGTGCCGCCAACTTTTCCTCGTCGCTCAAGGCGTGTAACGGGTAAATCGGGCCCCAGGTAAGACGTGTTACCAGATCGGGCAGGGTCAACCCGATATGCGCCGGTGCCGCACTCGCCGCAACGACCAACAGGCCTTGTTGGGCACGCAGACGCTCGACGAGCGCGAACAGCGCTTCTTCCCAGATACGCACACCGGCAACCGCCTGCAAATCATCGAAGCAAACGAGCGGCGATGACTCAAGTCCGTCGAGCAGCGCGGGGGACAGTGTGGCAAGTTCATTGAAGGGCAGATACGCAAACGTCTGCCCATGTTCCGCCTGGGCCCGGTGACATAGCGCCTGCAGCAGATGGGTGCGGCCGCTGCCGCCCGCGCCCCAGAGAAATATCACCCGCTCGGATAACTGCCCGGTCGCCATCGAATCGAGCGCGCGCCGCAGGCAATCGAGCGCCTCGGCATTCCGTCCCGCATAAAAATTAGCGAAACAAGCGGAGTCTTTGAGCCGCAGGTTGAGCGCGAGCTGCGCGCTCATCGTTTGCGCGGGCGTGCAGGCGCACGCACCAGGCTCTCGTGCACGTGGCGCAGCCAGACTTTGAGCGCCGCCGCTACCGGCAGTGCGACCAGTAAGCCGAAGAAGCCGAACAGTTGCGCACCCGCCAGCAAGGCAAAGATGACCGCGACCGGATGCAGCCCGATGCGTTTGCCAACCAGGCGTGGCGTGAGCACATAGCTTTCGAGGCTCTGGCCGACCAGAAATACCGCAAGTACCCACAGCAGCATGGTGGTGTCGTGGAATTGCAGATAGCCGGCAATCATGGCCGCGATCAGCCCAGAGACGAATCCGAGATACGGGACGAACGTCAGCAGACCGGTAAATAACCCGATGGGCAATGCCAGCTCGAGGCCGACCAGCAACAGGCCGATCGAATAAACAAATGCGAGCACCACCATTACCATTAATTGGCCGCGCAAAAAGCTGGCCAGCACGGCATCCGTCTCGCGCGCGAGCTGGCGACTCTGCACCTGATATCGCGGCGGCACCAGCGCATCGATGTGACCGACGATGCGGTCCCAATCAAGCAACAGGTAGAACGTGATGATAGGAATCAGTACCAGATTCACCAGCCAACCGATGACAGTCAGGCCCGACTGCGTGGCCACGCCAAGCGCCCGGGTGACCCATTGACCGGCCTCCTGCCAGTGGCCGGTCATGTTCTCGCGCAGTGTCTGCAAATCGAGGTGCAGCGATAGTCCCAACCATGCCTCGAGCCGCGGCGCCTGCGCAATCAACCAGTCGTAATAGCCGGGCAGTCGCTCGGCAAAGCCGGCGAAGCTGCTGCGCAGCAGCGGTACCAGATACAGAATTAACGCCAGAAAGATGGCGACAAAAAGCAGGAACACCAGCATGACGCCGACGATGCGCGGCACCCGCCAGCGTTCGAGGCCGCGGACAATCGGATTGCTGATGTAGGCCAGCAGCGCCCCGACCACGAAGGGTGTCAGCGCCGGCGCGAGCAGGTACAGGAGTATGCCCGACAGTACCAGGCTGGCAATGATGGCGACGAGTCGCGCGTTGCTCATGCGCTCGTTCCGCGCTTGCGTCCGTTTTGTTGCACGCCCCACACCCAGACGTAGTGCATGCCGCTTGCCACCGTAGTGACAAAAACCGTATAGATCAACGCGTCAACGAGCATTACATAATGCAGGCCGATGGACTCCTGTACCAGTACCACCAGTACCAGCATGATCTGCAGTAACGTGTTTAATTTGCTCAGCATGCTGGGTCGCATGTTGACGGTGCCGACGACCGAGGTGTAGGCGACGTAGCCACCGACGATCAGGAGGTCGCGAAACACCACCGTCAGTACCAGCCAGAAGGGCAGGTGATCGAGCAGCATCAGCATCATGTAGCTCGAGACCAGCAGGATCTTGTCGGCGATCGGATCGAGAATCGCCCCGAGGCGGCTGGTGTAGCGAAAGCGCTTGGCGATCCAGCCATCGAGCGCATCCGACACGCCGGCCGCGAGAAACACCGCCAGCGCCGTTGCATAATCACGATCTTTGAGCATGAGGATCAAGATCGGCGCGGCGGCGATGCGCGAGACGGTCAGCAGATTGGGTAGTTGTGAGGCATTCATGGCGTTGCCAGGCACGCTAACGTGGGACTCACGATCAAGTCAACCCTCGTGCGTGCTCCATGATCGCAATTTGGTATCATACGCGCTCTTAAAAACACCTGATGCCCGTGTCCAAAAAACCTCCGCTTACCTACCGCGACGCTGGCGTCGACATGGACGCCGGCGATGCACTCGTCGAAGCGATTAAACCCATCGCCCGTTCTACCAACCGCCCTGGCGTGCTCGCGGGTGTTGGCGGCTTCGGCGCCATGTTTCAGATTCCGCCCGGCCAATACAAAGAGCCGGTGCTGGTCTCGGGCACAGATGGGGTGGGCACCAAGCTCAAGCTTGCCATCGATTTGAATCGGCACGATACGATCGGCATCGATCTGGTGGCGATGTGCGTCAACGACGTGGTGACGCAAGGCGCCGAGCCGCTGTTCTTCCTCGATTACTTCGCTACCGGCAAGCTCGACGTCAAGCGCGATCCGCACATCATCGCCGGCATCGGTGAAGGCTGCCGTCAAGCCGGCTGTGCGCTGGTCGGCGGTGAGACCGCCGAGATGCCGGGCATGTATGCCGCCGGCGACTATGATCTCGCGGGCTTCACCGTCGGCGTGGTGGAAAAATCCAAGATCATCGACGGCTCGGCGGTGTGTGCCGGCGATGTGCTGATTGGCATTCTCTCAAGCGGTCCGCATTCAAACGGTTATTCCCTCGTGCGCCATATTGTCGACGTGAGCAAGGCGCCGCTGAGCGAAACCTTTGACGGCCGCACGCTCGGCGAGGTGCTGCTGACGCCGACGCGCATTTACGTCAAGCCAATTCTGGCCCTGATACGCGCGCTGCCGGTGCACGCCACCGCCCACATCACCGGCGGCGGCCTGCCCGGCAATGTGCCGCGCGTGTTGCCGGAGTCGATGCGCGCCGTGATCGATCCGCGCGCCTGGACGCGCCCGGTGATCTTCGACTGGTTGCAAGAGAAAGGAAACGTCGAAGACGCCGAGATGTACCGCACCTTCAACTGCGGCCTCGGCATGGTCGTAGTGGTCGACAAGAGCGATGCCGAGCGTGCCATTGCCGTGCTGGCCGAACACGGCGAGCGCGCCATGGTGGTCGGACACATCGAACCCTATACCGGTAAAGATTGGGAGAATGAGGCCGTCGTTATCCGCTCATGACGCGCAGCGGCCTTGTAACCACGCGCAGCGGCTTGGTCATCCTCGTCTCGGGGCGCGGCAGCAACATGCAGGCGATCCTGGAAGCGGTGCGCAGCGGCACCATTCCGACCACGATCCGCGCCGTCGTCAGCAACAATACCGACGCCGAGGCGCTCAAGAACGCCGACGCCGCAGGCCTTCCCACGCAGGTCGTCTCACACCGCGATTACCTGACGCGCGCGAGTTTCGATCAGGCACTGGCGCAGACGATCGATCGCTACGATCCGCAACTGGTCGTGCTCGCCGGCTTCATGCGTGTTCTCACCGCCGACTTCATTCAGCACTTTGCCGGCCGGATGATCAATATCCATCCGTCGCTGCTGCCGCAGTTCCCCGGACTCAATACCCACCAGCGCGCGATCGATGCGCGCGTCACGCGCCACGGCGCCAGCGTTCACTTCGTCACGCCGGAAGTCGATTCCGGCCCGATCATCGCGCAGGCGAGCGTACCGGTGCTGGCCGATGACACGCCGGCGACGCTGTCGGCGCGCGTGCTGGAGCAGGAGCATCGCCTCTATCCGCTGGCGATTCGGTGGTTTATCGACGGCCGTCTTACAGTTCGAGCGGGGCGGGTGCTGCTTGATGGCGCGACCCAAGTCGATCAGGGTTTGGTCACTTCATAGTTCGCGGTACCCGCGAACTCTACGTTGCCGTCAGCGCCAGCGCCGTGCGTGCCAGCCGCGTGCCGAGTGCCTGGCACAAGGTTTTCTCGTCGTTCGACAACGGCAGATTGCTATCCAGCCCGGCCACGTGGCTTGCGCCGTAGGGCGTGCCACCGCCTTGTGTGCGTCCCAGCGCCGCTTCCGTGTACGGCAGGCCGACGATCACCATGCCGTGGTGCAGCAGCGGCAGCATCATGGACACGAGCGTCGTCTCCTGACCGCCGTGCATGCTCGAGGAGGACGTAAACACCGCTGCTGGCTTGCCGACCAAGGTGCCCGAGAGCCAGTGCGCGCTGGTGGTGTCGAGAAAATGTTTTAGCGGCGCCGCCATGTTGCCAAAGCGCGTCGGGCTGCCGAGGGCGAGTCCGCTGCATTCGTTGAGATCCTCAAGCGTCACGTACGGCGCGCCCTGCGGTGGCACCGCCGGCGTCGCGGTTTGGGTCGTGGCGGCGACATCCGGCACGGTGCGCAACCGTGCCTGCGCGCCGGTGACGCTCTCGATACCGCGTGCGATGTGATTCGCCATGTCGGCGATCGCGCCGTGCCGACTGTAGTAGAGCACCAGGATGTCTTGCATCGCTAAAGGATCTCGAGCACGTTTTCGGGCGGACGTCCGAGCGCGGCCTTGTTCCCCGCGACCACGATCGGACGTTCGATCAGCACCGGATGTTCGACCATTGCGCGCACAATTTCCATCTCGCTCGCATCATCCAGTTTGTATTGCCGGTACTCCGGCTCCTGGTGGCGCACCAGCTCGCGCGCCGTGAGACCAAGCAGTGTCAGCAGGCGTCGAAGTTCGGCTACCGACGGCGGCGTCTTCAGATATTCAATCACCTGCGGTTGCAGGCCGCGATTCTGTAGCAGCGCGAGCGTCTCGCGCGACTTCGAACAGCGCGGATTGTGATAGATCGTGATCATACGTGGGCGCAATTCCTTGACAGTGTCGGAAACCGGGTGCTAGGTTTTAACGATGCACCGCGGCACCTGCATCGGCACGACAATAATACGGTGTGACGCAAACCGTTATCCACTTGCCTGACTCACCATGAACCGTTTCTCTCTGTTCGGGCACGCCGTTGCGCGCTTTTGCGTCATTGTCAGCCGGCGCTACACCAAAGATCGCTGCGGGCGGGTTGCCGGCGCGCTGGCATTTACGTCGTCGCTCGCCGTGGTTCCGCTGACTGCCGTGGGCTTTGCCGTGCTGTCGGTGTTTCCGGTGTTCGAGTCGTGGATGGCGGCGCTGCAGGCCTTCGTCATCAGCAATTTCGTTCCCGCGGCCGGCGAGGCCGTGAGCAGTTATCTGCAACAGTTCGCCGCCAATGCCGGCAAGCTCACCGTGTGGGGTCTGCTATTTCTGTTTTTCACGGCCGTCACCCTGATCGCCACGATCGAGCATGCGTTTAACGATATCTGGCACGTGCGCCGGCGACGCAAGGTGGGACGGCGTCTGGTGTCGTATTGGGCCATCATCACGCTCGGCCCGGTGCTGATGGGGCTGTCGTTGTCGATCACTTCTTACCTGGCATCGCTGACCCTGTTCGGACAGGGCGCCACGTTGAGCGGCCTGCGTCCGCCGATGCTGGTGATCACGCCGCTGGCATTTGAATGGACCATGTTTGTGTTGTTGTACATGGTGGTACCGAATTGCCCGATCCGGTTTCGACACGCCGTGGCAGGGGCGATCGTGGCGACGGTGTTGTTCGAGCTGGCCAAGCACACCTTCGGCGCCTTCGTGGTGTCGTTCTCCACTTACCGTGCGATCTACGGCGCGGTCGCGGCCCTACCGGTGTTCCTGATCTGGATCTACGTCTCGTGGGTGATCACGTTGTTCGGTGCCGAGATCACTGCCACCTTGCCGCACTGGCGGCTTACGCCGGCAAAATCTGGAACTGGAAACGCTCGAAAGCAGAAGTGACATCGAACGCCTGTGTCGCCACGATGTGATACAGGTGCAGGCCGTCATCGAGAAACAGTTCCCGCTGCGATCGAAACACCCCGCGATGGGTAATCAGCGATGCCGGTTGATTCAGCGCCGGGATCCCGGGCAGCCGTAGCGCCGGGAGAAAATCACTTTCCTTTCCGTCATCCGCGATGAGTTTGAATACCACGGCATCGGCCGTCGGTGCCAGTCGTTGCACGCCGACTTCAATTTCGGATGGGCTGGCGCTGCGTGCCCACCGTACCGCCGCGAGACTCCACGGGTTCGTCGAGCCCGGTACGCGCAGTGCGAGCAGATCGCCGACGCGCACGCGCGTGCGGATCGCGCCTTGGTGCGTGAGCGAAAATCCGCCGGCACTTTCGTCCAGCACGTCCCATGCTGCGTATTCGAGATCCGGCTGTTCGACGTGCAAGGTCTTACGCTCATTGGGCCCCACCTGTCCGCGTTGCGGCATCGGTCCGACGAACGTCGAGCTCACCACGAAACGCGAGCCGCCGTTGAGCCAATAGTTGATGGCGTTGAGGCCGATGGAGACGTCCAGTTTGTGTTCGGTGCGCGTGTTGCGGCGGAAGCTGCGCTTGGGATGCAGTCCCCATACGTTGATGAGCCGGCGTAGCAGATCGCTCATGTCTTCGGTGAAGAACGTCGATTCGAGTCCGTCGGCCTCGGGGCGTTCGCCGCGCAGCAATGTCGTGAGGTGCATGTGCACGAGGCGGGCGAGCTCGACGGTATTGAGCAGCCGATACTGTTCCGGCGCGCCAAGCGAAGTTTGGTGCGTGTAGGCAATGCCGGCGTGATCGGCGCCGCATTCGATCAGAAACTGGCAAGTCGGTTCGAAGTCGCGCGTCGCCGGCAGTAAGGTTGCAAGGTTGGCCCAGCGGTTGAGGTAGTGCTGTACTTTTTCGGTGAGGCGCGCCGGCAGATGGTAAGGGTCAGCCACGTCGAGCAGCAGCGCCTGTTTATAGACGTGCGCGACGCTGCTGGTCGGCACGGCCTTGTTCAGCGCGTCTTCCACCTGCACATCAACGATCTTGAGCAGTTCGGCGTGACGGTAGAGCGCGTGGATTTCCTGCCACACGCCAATCGGATAGGGCGAGTAAATCTCGTAGGAGATGGCGATCGCTTCGGCCAGATGGCGGATGGCGCGCTGGATCACCTGCGCCGTTTCGTGCGCCGGGCGCGGCGCAGTGGTGGGAGCGGGCGCGGACGCACCGTCCAACACGACACGCTTGTAGCCGAACGCCATCTCGATCTGAAACTGCCGGTTCTGTTCCGCGACCGCTTTCTGGCGGTCGGTCAGCGGCAGCGGTTGTCCCAGATACTGCTTCTGTAGTTCGACCGAAAGATCGTGGACTGGCTTGCGATAGATCTCGAGGAGTTCCAGCCGCGCGCGGTCTTCAATCTCGACGCGGTTGTTGACGTTGATCATCGAGAACAGCCGGCGACTCGTCTCGACGACGTTCAGCATCGGCAGTTCGGAAATCAGTTGCTGCACGCGCGCGGGTCGGAGTTCGATGTCCGACAACACGCGCTTCGTCAGCGGCGGTACATTCAGCAAGAGAACCATTCCACCCCCGTGGCGTCATCATGAATGGTCGAAGGCGCGGTACATGCGGATTCAACCCGTTTTACTATGCCGCATCGCTCCCCGAGAGCGTTTGGCAATGGGCGTTCGATAACCGCGTCGCCCTTTTTCAGTCGCCCGATTGTAGCGAGCGTGCTGTGGCTCTACAATTTTTTCGTGCACTATTTTTCAGCCGAGTGCATGACGCGATTTGTCATGCGTGCCGCTTTTTGGCACCGGCCCGATCGAGCTTGCGGAGATTCGCAATGATGTCTTCCCGGACTATTTGGACAGTGACCGCGTTGTTCTGGTACGCGATGGTGCTGGCCATGTTTTTAGGGGTTCCGACGTTGCGCGAGAACGAGGGCTGGTGGCGTGCCGCACACGGTGTTTCGTATGGCGGTCTCGGGGTGCTCTTGCTCGGGGCGCTTGCGCGTGCCGTTCCGGATTCGGGACCCAACGTGTGGCGAGCAACCGCACTTGGCATTGGGGCGGGCTTGGCGGCGCTCGGGGGTTGGATGACGCTGCGCCTACTGCCAATGGCGGCCTTCGATGCCTGGATGTCGGCCCTGCTTGGGTTGGCCGTCGCCGTCATGATGCCACGCTGGCTGCCAGACGCACTGACACGACGTTGGCTCGCCATCGAGCGTCGGCACGGCGCTGCTGATGATTGAGTTGGGCGACTGCGTCGCGACGTTATTGTCGCGGGATGGTGCCGTCGATCGCGGCCTGCTCCACCAGACGATCGAACTCTTCGGCACGCATGAAGCCGCGCTCCGCCACCAGCTCGCGTACCGGCCGCCCGTTGCGAACCGATTCCTTGGCAACGTCGGCGGCGGCGTTGTAACCGATGGCGGTGTTGAGCAGTGTTGCCAGTCCCGTGCTCGCGTGTGCGTAGTCGCGGCAACGATCGCGGTCGGCGGTGAGTCCCTTCAATCCTTTTTCTGTTACGGCACGGATTGCGTTCGTGAGCCAATCCATGGCATCGAAGAGCGCGCTGCCGAGCGCCGGCATCATGACGTTCAATTCCAGTTGTCCTGCCTGTGTCATCATCGCGACCGCGTGGTCCTGGCCGAGCACCTGGTAGCAGACCTGATTCAGCATTTCGCACATCACCGGGTTTACCTTGCCCGGCATGATGCTCGATCCCGGTTGTACCGCCGGCAATTCTATTTCCGCGAAGCCGGTGCGCGGACCGGAGGCCAGCAGGCGCAGGTCATTGCTGATGCGGGTGAGTTCGAGTGCGCTCGCGCGGATGGCATTCGAGAGCTGTTGCAGATCGTGCATCGATTGCATCTGCGCCGCGAGATCGTCGGCCGGATGAATCGGTTCGCCGGTGAGGCGCGCCAGTTCTTCGGCGGCCTGGGGGGCATAACCCGGCGCGGTATTGAGCCCGGTGCCCGCGGCGGAACCGCCCAAGCCTACCTTGCATAGCATCGGCGCCGTGAAGCGTAGTACGTGCGCGCAACGGCGCAGCGTCCATGCATAGGCGCGGAACTCGCGCCCGAGCGTCGTCGGCACGGCGTCCTGCAAATGGGTGCGCCCACTTTTGACGGTGGCCGCTTCCTGTTCGCCGAGCAATTCAAATTGCGCCGCCATCGCATGCAGCGCATCGAGCAGCCGCGGTAATTTTGCCAGCGCGGCGAGACGGATCGCCGTCGGGATGGTGTCGTTGGTGCTTTGTCCCATGTTCACGTGATCGTTGGGATGCACCGGCGCGTATTCGCCCTTGCGGCCGCCGAGCGCGACGTTCGCCAGGTTCGCGATGACTTCGTTGGTGTTCATGTTGTGCGAGGTGCCGGCGCCGGCCTGAAAGCGATCGACCACGAACTGATCGAGATGACGACCGCCGAGAATTTCGTCGCAGGCCTTGAGAATGGATGCGGCCAATTTTTCGTCGAGCCACTTGGCGCTGCGGTTGGCCACTGCGGCCGCGCGCTTGACGCGCACATGGGCGAGGATGAAATCGGTGTCAGCGTGGCGGCCGGAGATGGGGAAGTTGGCCACCGCGCGCGCCGTCTGGATGCCGTACCAAGCCTCGTCGGGGACCGGGAAGGTGCCCAAACTGTCCTTTTCCGTGCGGAATTTTTTATCCACGGCAGACTCCAGTGGTCCTTGTCTAAGGATATAAGATATTAGTATGGCAGGACGAACGAAGCGAAGATTGTATTATGACTTTGGACCGACAAAGGCATGCTCGGGCTCCGTCAACATGGGCTGCGCGCGCGTCATCAGGGTTTCGGGGTAACCGGTGAAAAGGCTCCGTGGTTTCTGGTTGACCGGGCTGTTAGTGCCCTGGATGGTACGGTCCAGACACATAGGTAACACTTTAGTCCAGGGACATAGGTAACAGTTGTACCACACTCACGGGCACCCGACAGAGAGGTGCCCCATGCCCTGGAGTGAGACGTCACCTATGGACCAA
>Ga0209515_10002550_pt1 | contig 27794 bp, 26 predicted proteins | sample Subgroupgradi54m_FD_187454 | JGI IMG/M metagenome (GOLD analysis project Ga0209515, IMG submission 187454) | Subsurface groundwater microbial communities from S. Glens Falls, New York, USA - GMW60B uncontaminated upgradient, 5.4 m (SPAdes)... ... | reverse complement strand
GCATCATCAATAAATTTTAAATAATCTGAATACTCTTTAACCATGGGGCTCACCTCTTTTCGTTCTTCAGAACTTAAGAGGGCTAATGAGCCCTATATATTTAAAATTATAGGAATGCACCAACACAACAAATAGAAAAATATATAAATATGGTGTGCTTAAAAAATGAAAGATGGAAGAGATTCAACTTATTCAAGAAAATTCTATAGAACAACAGTTAAGCACAAATAAACTGTTAAATGTCCTTCTTGTAACTGTCCAAGGTAATACAGATATTATAGGTTTAAAGTATCTTCATGCATATCTAAGAAAAAATAATATTTCTAGTCGTATTCTTATACTTCCAGATTATAGTGAAACCATGAATGGTGCTGTTGAGAAATTTTTTAATCAATACAAACCACAGTTAGTTGGTTTCAGTGTATTAAGCACTGAATTTTTAGAAATAGAAAAGTTAGCAACATTTCTGAAATCAAAATACAAATTTATTTCATTTATGGGGGGTTATCACGCAACCATAGATCCCCAACAATGTTTAAAATATGTTGATTTTGTTGTCAGAGGCGAGGCAGAAGATGTACTGTTGGAAATTTGCAACGTATTAAAAAGTCTGGGGGACATATCTAAGATATCTAATTTGGCTTATATGAACAATGGATTTTATGTACAAAATCCTATGAGATCACCAGAAACCGATCTTGATAAATATCCTTTCCATGAAAACTTGCCACCTGAAACATATATTTTTAATAGTGGTGAAATAAAAATAATGAACCATGATTTGTTCAAAAAATACTCAAGATATGACGGTAAATACTATAGTTTAACAACAAGTCGGGGTTGTAATTTAAAATGTGGTTTTTGTATTCATTCTTTTTTGGTAAAATTACGTAAAGAAGAAAATATGAAGGGTCCATTAATCAGAACAAGAAGTGTGGACAATTGCATAGAAGAACTTAAAATTATGAAGCAGCAATATCCTGATACAGTGTATATAAATATACAAGACGATAATTTTTTAGGCCATGAAATAGAATGGCTTAAGGAATTTAGAGATAAAATAAAAAAAGAAATTAATATACCCATAACTGCAAAAGCTATACCTACATTTTTAACTGAAGAAAAAGCGGAAATTCTAAAGGATGCAGGGCTTACTTGGGTTTTTATGGGACTACAAACAGGCAGTCAAAGGGTCCAAAGAGAAATTTATCAGCGTATGATTTCAAATGAACAATTTTTACAAGCTACAAAAATTATCAATGACTTAAAATTAGTTCCATTTTATGATGTTATTCTAGATAGTCCTTTTGAGACTGAAGAAGATATACTTGAGACAATAAAAGTATTAACTAAAATTCCTAAACCTTATCAATTACAATTGTTTTCACTTGCCTTTTTTCCAGGGACTAGGATCTATGACCTGGCAAAGGAACGAAATATGGATATTGACCCGTATAAGAAACATGATCTTATGTTTAATAAATCTTTTTTAAATAAAGTAATTAGATTAATACCTTTAATTCCTTCTAGCACTATATACTATTTAGCAAATAATAGAAATAAAAGATTTACAAAAATTATATTCCCTTTTGTTTATTATCCTTCAATTTTTGTTTTTGAACCGGTAGTATGGCTGAAACTAATAAAACTTAGTTTAGGTGGTAGTATGAGCAGAACATTTAACATGTTAAGGTCTTTTGTTAGAACAGGTTTTAAAAATAGAATTTTAAGAAAAGTTTGATTGAAGTTGAATTAAATATTTATTTAAAAAATAATAAGATTATAGTTTTTGTTTAAGTAACTTAATTTCCCTTAATCTTCGCTATAACTTCAATTTCATCAAAGGTATAAATAGGTAGCTTTATCTTTCTTATAAATCCAGGAACTACTTTTATTAATTTAGGAAAGAATTTAGAATATGTTTCGAGCTTTCTTAATATAACATTTATTTCTCTTACTCTATTAAAGTATCTATGTCCTATCAATTTAAAACCGGAAAGTTCAAGAATCTTAGTTAGAGTTTCAGGTGAAAAATAATAAAGATGTTCATTTGGTTTAATATGTAACCATCTTCTTCCACTTATCTTTGCTAATATACTATCCACATTTGGTGTTGAAATCTCTAAAATTCCATCTTCTTTCATTATTCTTTTTATGTCCTTAAGCATCTTAATAGGATTTTCAACATGTTCAAGAACATCATTTAATATTATAACTTCAAAAGTTTCATCCTTAAATGAAGAAAGATCCTTAACCTCTGCATTTAAACCTAGGTTTTTTGCATATTCAACTGCACTTTTATTAATATCAATGCCATAAGTATCAAAGCCATGTTTCTTTGCTATAGCTAAAAATGTTCCTATACTACAACCAACATCAAGAAGATTTCCTCTAGATTTATATTTTTTAATAAAATTTATTCTTCTTTCTAAAATCTTACCCTCGCTTTCTTTATTTTCTAAATAATAGTCTTTAGGAGAGATTTCATTTTTATTGTACATCTCATTAAGCTTTTTTATACTTAACCTAGGATTAACATAAATTAAACCACAGGATTTACATTTAACTATCTTAAAACCATCCCTTTCAAATAAGAACTCAGAATTATCTTTATTACAGATTATACAATTTACAGCTTCAAAGTGCGAGTACTGCGCTTGCTCCTTTCCATCCCCTTTTAACGTCATTAAGGCTCCTGATTTTCTTTGCATATTTAAATATATACTTCGGTCTTAGGTAGAACTCTTTATAGGCTAAAGGAACTAGCTTTTCCATCTCTTCTTTTGTCATTGAATTAGGGACATAAACAACATAATTTCCTGTGGTTCTAGATTCTATATTACCATCTATCGTTCCATGTTTAACGCCTTCCTCATAAAATTCAGTTCCAGGCATTGGTGTTATTGGGAAGAATTTCGCATAATCAGGATCAAGTTGTTTAACTAACTTAATTGTTTGTAAAGCATCCTCATAAGTCTCACCTGGAATTCCGAACATAAAGGAGCATTCAGAGTCAATCCCAAATTTTTTACACAAGTTTATTGCATTAAATATCTCTTCAACCTTTAGGCCCTTTTTAATAGTATCAAGGTTCTTTTGTATCATTGATTCTGCGCCAAAGAATACCTTCCAACAACCTGCTTTTGACATTGTCTCTAGTAACTCCCTATCAACTAAATTAATTCTTGAGTGAGCACACCATATTACATCTAATTTACTTTCAATTATTAATCTGCATATCTCTAGAACCCTTTTTTTGTTTAATGTAAATGTATCATCCCATATTGCTATATCTCTAATTCCATATTTTTCAACTAACTCTTTCATTTCACCTACAACATTTTCAGGGCTTCTGTATTTTGGAGCTGTTCTGCTGGTTGCACAAAAAGTGCATAAATAAGGGCATCCCCTTGTTGTTATTATGTTAGTAACTGGTAATCTTTTATATTGTTCTGGTGCTGGTACATAATCATTTAAGTCAATTAAATCTCTTGCAGGAAATGGAATTTTATCTAAATCAGAAATTCTTTCATTAGGGACATTAGTTATTATCTTATCATTATCCCTATAAATTAAGCCCTTAACTTCATTTAGTGGTTTTTTATTTTCTAGATTATTTGCTAATTCTAGCATTAAATATTCTGCCTCTCCAGTTATAATTCCATCAATATGTTCTGACTCTCTTAAGCAACCTTCCTTTATAACACTAGGATGGGCTCCGCCTACGATGATAAAAACCCCCGGAAATCTTTGCTTTAATTCAGGCAACCATTTCTTTACTTTATCCCATAAGAATGTCATTACATTAATCCCGATTATGTCTGGTTTAAATTCATCTAATCTTTGATTAATTTCATAGAAATCTTTAACACTGCCGTCTAATACAGCTACTTCATGACCCCCTTCTCTAACAACGGAAGCAATGTATAATAATCCTAATGGAGGTAAAACACCTGCTGCTTTGGCTATACTTTTATTATACCTATCTTCAAAAGTATGTGGTGGTAATACTAATGCTACTTTCATCTTTTAATTATCTCTAAATTACTTTTATAAACATTTCTTTAATAACTTAAAAACTAAAAATCCCGTTATATACTTTGTTAATTTTACATCTTTAATGCATAATACTTATAAATTATATTTAGAAATTGAGTTTAATGACAAAAACATTGCTGGTTGGTGGTGCAGGTTTTATTGGTAGTAATATAGCTAGGGAATTGCTTGAAAAAGAAGAAGAGGTTGTAATCTTCGACCCATTAATACAATATGTTAATCCGTTTGAAGCCGATTATAGTACCTTAATAAATAAGAGATTTGAAGGGATTGTTGATAAAGTTACTATTGAAAGGGCTGATGCTCGATACCTTAGAGAAGTATATCGTATTTTAGAGAAACATAAACCAGATTATATAATACATCTTGCAGGAATGCCTATCTCCACCATTTCTAATGTTCTTATTGATGAGGCTATTGAGTCTACAGTAACTTCAACAACTAACTTATTGGAAGCAATTAAAGATGTTGGATTTGTAAAAAGATTTATTTATACTTCTTCAAGCATGGTTTATGGGGATTTTCAATATACGCCTGCTGATGAGAATCATCCAAAGAATCCTAAAGATATATATGGTGCATCCAAATTAGCAGGCGAGATATTTACTCAAGCGTATGGTAAAAGATTTGATTTAGAATATACAATTATAAGACCTAGTGCAGTTTATGGTCCAACAGATATGAATAAAAGAGTAAGTCAAATTTTTGTTGAAAATGCTTTGAAAGGGGAGGAATTGATTTTAAAGGGATCGGATACGAAGTTGGATTTTACTCATGTTAAAGATGCAGCACATGGATTTGTCTTAGCTACTTTTTCTGAGAATGCTAAAAATGAGGTATTTAATATAACTAGTGGAAATGCAAAATCATTGAAAGAATTAGCAGAAATAGTAAAAGAACTTGTTCCAGATGTTAAGATAAGAGAGGAGCCTTTAGACAAATCAATGCCAGAAAGAGGCACTCTTGATATTTCTAAAGCAAGAAAATTATTAGGTTTTGAACCACAATATGATTTAAATGAAGGGATAAGAGAATATATTAAGTTTTTAGAGAAAAAGTAATTTTAGAAGACATGGTTAAAAATTTTGATGATATCTATGCTAAGAAGGGGCCATACCATTTCACATTAACTGGGTTTTCTAAACATTGGTATTATGAGAATTATAACCTTATAAAAGAATTTTTAGGTAATACACATAATAAAAGAATATTAGACATAGGTTGTGGAGACGGATTTTTAACCTCACAATTAGGTACAAATGTTCTCGGAATAGATAGATCTGGTGAAGGTTTAAAACTTGCCAAGAAATTAACAAAAAATAATTATCTTCTGGCAGATATGAGAAACCTCCCATTTAAAGATAGAAGTTTAGATGCTATAGTAAACTCGGTTTCTATTATATATATTAATAAAGATGAGCTCCCAAGTTTAGTTAAAGAATTTAAAAGAGTTTTAATACCAAAAGGTAAAGCAGTTATTTCTTTTCCAAATATAAAAGATTTAAAAAGAAGGGTCTATGTTTTCTTAGGTTTAGAGTCAGAGTATAGAAGAGAAACTATGGAATTGGCACCAGGAGAAATTTCCTTAAATGACCTTGAAGAATTGTTTGTCCAAGAAGGTTTTAGGTTGAATGAGAAAAAGGGTATTTTTGTAACACTTCCTTATTTTTGTGATAGGCTTGGTAAGTATAAACCCTTTTATAATTTTATGACTGGTTTGGCTAAAATACTCCCTTCTTTAAGCCATACAGTAGTTTATGAATTTACCTTAAATTAGTAACTTATTTAAATGCTTGAAATTGTGAGAAATTTTATGAAAGTACCTTTGTGTAAACCTTATTTTGATGAAAAAGAAAATGAAGCAGTTAGAGAAGTTCTAGATTCTGGTTGGTTAGCTCATGGCCCTAAGACAAAAGAGTTTGAGAAGTTATTTGCTGATTATATTGGGGTTAGACATGCAATTGCTGTAAATTCTTGTACCTCAGGATTACAATTAGTACTTCAGGCATTTGATTTGAGGGGAGGCGAAGTAATAATTCCAAGTTTTACATTTGTTGCTACTGCAAATGCTGTTGTGAATACAAGATGTAAACCTATTTTTGCAGATATAAAGTATGATACTTGTAATATAGATCCAGATGATATAGAGAAAAAAATTACAAAGGATACTATTGTAATTATGCCTGTACATTATGCTGGTCAGAGTGCAGATATGGATAGAATAATGGATTTAGCAAATAAGCATAATTTAATGGTGATAGAAGATTCAGCTGAAACCATTGGAGGAACTTATAATAATAAAAAAACAGGAAGTTTTGGAATGGGTGTTTTTAGCTTCTATCCTACTAAAAATATTACAACAGCAGAAGGGGGTATGATTACAACCAACGATTCAAAGTTAGCAGATAAAATAGAGGCATTAAAGGCTCATGGAGTATCGTCTTCTGCATTTGAAAGGGAAAGAAAGGAAAAACCATGGCTTAGAGATGCTATTTATGCTGGTTATAATTATAGGCTACCAGATGTTCTCGCTGCTATAGGTATAACTCAGTTAAAAAAACTTGAAGAAATGAATGATTTAAGAAGAGCGCATGCTAGCTATCTTAATGAAAATCTCCCTAAGGAGTTTATGGATCTTCCAGTTGAGGATGCAAGAGCTAAACATGTTTATCAAATGTATACAGTTAAATTACATGATAATATTGATAGAACTAAATTTTTAAAGTTTTTAAGAGAAAAAGAGGTTGGAGCAAGTGTACATTTTGATCCTCCGGTACACAGACAATCATTTTATAAAAATTATTATGTTTCTCTTCCAGTAACAGAGAAGGTTTCAGAGAGAATTGTTACTTTACCTATGTTTCCTGGGCTTAAAAAGGAAGAACTAGATTATATGATTGAAGTTATTTATGATGCATTAAAGGTTTCTTCATTATAGTTTTAATATGAACATTCTATTTACAATATATAAGTCATTAGGTTATGGTGGTGCAGAAGTAAGTACAAGAATGCTTGCTGAACGTTTAACTAAAAGAGGTCATAAGGTTATTATAGCTTCAACGCAAGACTATCAAGGATTAAACACAAGAAAATTTAAGGAATTTCATAAAATACCTTCTTATAGTTATCAGGAAAATTATCTTTCTGATTTTCTTAAAAAAATAATTTTAGAAGAGAAAATAGACATCGTTCATTCTCAAGATAGATTAACGTCAATACCTGCAGTTTTAGCTGCTAATCAATCCAAGATCCCAGTAGTTGTTCATTTTCGCGATTATTGGTATGCATGCCCAAGAAGTAGCTGCTTAACGCCAGACTATGAGAACTATGATTTATGTAGTTATTCTATAATTTTAACTAAATTTCCTTTTTACAGATGGCCTTTTGATATGTATAAATGGCATTATCTTAAGAAATCCTGGAAAGTCTTAGAAAAAGCAGATGCAAAAATATGCAGCAGTGAAATGGAAAAAGAGAAATTAAGATTATGTGGGGTAATTTCAAATGTTAATGTTATTCCAATATCAAGAGAGGTTGAATTTTATTCTAAACATGTGGAAGATAAAACTTATAGGAAAAAATATAATCTTAAAGGAGTTGTTGTTAGCTGCGTTGGTAGTTTATTTTATACTAAAGGAGTCCCTGTTCTTTTAAGAATAATACCTTTAATTTTAAGGGAAAATAAAGATATAACTTTTTTAATAGTTGGTGATGGTCCAATGATGAAGGATCTTCAAGCTATGATAAAGGAAAATAATATTCAAGACAATGTTGTATTAACTGGAAGATTACCTTTAGAGGAAATTCCTAAGATATATGCTGCTTCGGATATTGTTATACAACCCGTAATCTGGAAGGAGCCTTTTAGTGGGGTTCCTATAGAAGTAGGAGCTTCAAAAAAACCATTAATATCTTCTGATATAGGTGCTATTCGTGAAATGCAAGGAGAATTTAAGGTTTTAGTTCCACCATTTGACTATTGGGGTTGGAAAAACTCTATTTTAAAATTAGCTAAAGATAAAGAACTAAGAGAAAGATTAGGAGAAAATGGCTATAAGGTAATGGAAGAGAGGTATGATAATGAGATTGTTGTTACCCAAATAGAGGATTTATATAAGGGGTTAATTAAATTAGGGCGAGAAAATATTCTATAGAAAAATATTTAAACAAGTGTTCATAATAATAAACTTATGTTCAAAAAGTTAAACATTATGAAATTGTTTTTTGAAGAGCCTAATAGGGATTTTAATGTTAGGGAGGCTGCTAGATTATTAAAGATTGCTCCTGCAACAGCAAGTAAAGAATTAAAATCTTTGGCAGGGCTTGGTTTACTTAAAGAAAGGAAAGAAAGAATTTTAAATCTCTATAAAGCGAATTTAGAGAATGACTTCTATCAAGATCTAAAAATATACTATAATATCCGCAAAGTTAAAGGTGCTGGTCTAATTGATGCATTAAATAAGTTTTATTTAAGACCTACAATAGTAATGTTTGGCTCATGTACTTCTGGATTAGATACCGAGACCAGCGATTTTGATCTTTTGATAATATCAGAAAAAACAAAAGAATTTCCAGATATCCATAAGTTTGATAATAAACTAAATAGGAAACTGCAATTATTTGTAGTTAAGGATATCAGGGATTTGAAAAATGAACATTTAATTAACAATATTTTAAATGGCATAACTATTCAGGGTAAGATAAAATGGATTTAGATGAATGTTTCAGAAAAGCGTTGATTAAGAAAACCAGAATTGATAGAGAATTAGTAAAATCTTTGATTGAGATGTCTGGGATTAAAGAAATTGCTGTAAAAACTGCAGGAATTAATGAGATAAATATTTCCGCATATGTTTCTCTTGCTTATGATTCCTTAAGAGAAATATTGGAGGCTTTATGTATATCACATGGTTATAAAGTATTGTCACATATTTGCATTGGCGAGCTTTTAAAAGATATAATCAAAGACTTTGATTATGATGAGTTTGACAGAGTACGATGGGTTAGAAATAGTATTAATTATTATGGAGAAAAAGTTGATTTTCAGCAAGGAAAAGAGATAATTGATAAGATTTTCATGATAAAGAAAAAGATTTTAAATAAATACCTGAAAGATATGTAGTTTATTTCTTTGCTATCTTCCAAAGGTATTTTAAAATTAGCTAAAGATAAAGAACTAAGAGAAAGATTAGGAGAAAATGGTTATAAGGTAATGGAAGAGAGGTATGATAATGAGATTGTTGTTACCCAAATAGAGGATTTATATAAGGGGTTAATTAAGCAATATAAAAGATAAAACTTATAAATAAGGTCTTAATCGTATATTAAAAATGAAAGAGCGCATTTTCAAAGAAAGACATTATTTTATTTTTATTGTAGTTTCATTCTTATTAGTACTTTTTATGCCTGTTGCATCAGTTTCAGATACTAATGGTAACGGTGTGCCAGCAGAATTCATTCAAATTGAAACCTTTCATAGTAATTTGGAGCAAGAAGGTGATAAAAAAATACCATACTATATAACAGAATCACATATCTCTGATAACACCAGAGTTTTAGATTTTGGTTGTGGTAAATGTGAATTCTTTGATAGGGTTAAGGGTAAATTTAATAATCTTAAATTAGTTGGTTATGATATAGATAAATATTACTTAGATCTTGGTAAGAAAAAAGGCTATGAGGTATATAGTTCCTTAGATAAAATAAAAGGAAAATTCGATTGTGTTATATGTGAGCAAGTTATTGAACATTTAACAGCTGAACAAGCTAGATTTTTCTTTAAACAATCTAGTGAATTTTTAAATTCTGGGGGTAAGTTAATTATTTCTACATTAAATGCAAATGAATTCTATAACCTAAGGGATATATGGAACGATCCTAGCCATATAAGACTTTATTCTCTAAATGCGTTAAATGAAATAGCTAAACAGAATAACCTGAAATTAATTAATGTAAATAGGTATAATGGTAGAATTAACCCTTTAAAAATATTAGTAAATTTACTTTTTTTCATGAGTGTCTATACTGGGATTACATTAGTTTTTGAAAAAGTATAAAAATTATTGTTAAAACAAGAGCCTAAATATGACTTCGTTTAAAGAAAATTCAATGCTAAATATCCTTAATAGGAAATACGATCATGGAGTAGCAGAATTTCTTTTATCCAATAATTCAAGGATTCTAGATTATGGCTGCGGGGATTGTCGTTTTTTTGATAGGGTTAAAGGTAAATTTAATAATCTTAAATTAGTTGGTTATGATATAAACAACTCCGGTATAAACATTGCTAGAAAAAAGGGCTATAAAGTATATAGTTCCTTAGATAAAATAAAAGGAAAATTCAATTATGTAATTGCTAATAGAGTAATAGAATGCTTGGATTTACAGCAAGCTTTTTATCTCTTTAAACAATCTGGTAGGCTTTTAAATAAAGATGGAAGATTATTGTTGTCTGCTTTAAATACAAATGAATTTTTTAATATAAGAAACTTTTGGAATGATCTAGAACATGTTAGGCTTTATCCTATAATTGCACTAGAAGACTTGGCTAAACAGAATAATTTTAAATTAGTAGAAGTTTATAAGTATGGTTCTAGGACTAACCCCTTTAAACTCATTACCAATCTTTTTTTAGGTATGAGTAGTTATACGGGACTTACATTGGTTTTTGAAAAGGCATAGTTCGTAAACTTTATAGAATAACATTAGTTCTGGAAAATTATGGTTAATGTAAAGATTTATTCAGGAGCTTTTAATAAAGAATATTTTAGGTGTATTTATTATTTAAGAGACAAAGGTAAAATCGGAAATGTTGTCTACTATGGGAATAAACCTCTTCGTTTTTTACTATCTAAATTAATAAATAGATTTGAAAAACCCACGTTTTTTGAAATATTTAGAAGTTTCTTTGCACCAATAATCTTGCTTTTTACTAAAGATGCAATAATAGTTGGTGTTGAGCCTTATTCATTTAGGGTTATAATTCCGTTATTGCTTAAAAAGCTTGATAAAAAAATAATTTATCTTACTTCCTGGCCTTATTGGGATTATAGCAAGAATGTAGTGAAACCTAATTTTATTACAAAGAAACTCTGGAATTCTTTTTTAAAAAATTTGAATGTAGTAACTACAACAGAAACAGCTAAGGAAAATATTTCCAAAAAAGGGACTAATGCAATACATATACCACACGCTGTTGATTTAAATATATTTAATTACACAAAAAGGAAAGATAATAAAGTTAGGGTTCTTTATGTTGGAAGAATTGTAAAAGAAAAGGGTATAGAAGGTTTAGTAAATGCAGCTAGAAAATTTAATAATATTGAGTTTTGGTTTGTTGGTAAAGGGAATTTAGTTTATCTGCTTAAAGAATTACCGAATGTAAAATATTTTGGTTTTATTGAAGACAAGAAAAGGTTAGCTGAAATATATTCTAAATGCGATATATTTGTATTAAACTCTTATGAAACTGAAAATTGGGAAGAATTATTTGGAATTTCCTTAACCGAAGCTATGGCTTCTGGATTAGCAATTATATCAACAGATTGTATAGGTCCAAAGGAAATTATAAAAAATGGCATAAATGGTTATTTAATAAAGCAAAAAGATGAAAAGGCATTGATTAATTGTCTTGAAGAATTGATCAAGAATAAAAGATTAAGGGATAAGTTCGTTGCTAATGGACTTAAGATTGTTAAAAGAGAATATGATATTTCAAAATTGTCTGAAGATTGGTTTAAATTATTAAGTTCCTATAAAAAATAATCTATTTCTTTTATTTCCTGTAATAAGATAGTCTTCAAATCTATAAATAATACAGTTAAAATACATAATATTTAAATAGAGTTTTTCGTGATTTAATCTTAAGATGAATAGATATCTTAGATTTTTGAAGAGGTATGCTGGATTTAAATGGGATAATGTTACAGGAAACTATAGACCTTCTACCTGTACCTTTATAGTTACTGATGGTTGCAATGCAAGATGTATTATGTGCAATTATTGGAAAATGAAGCCAAATAATGAATTAACAATTGATGAGGTAGATAATTTGTTTTCTTCTCAATTATGGAAAGGTTGTCATGTTACAGTAAGCGGTGGAGAACCCTTATTAAGAACAGATTTAGAACAAATAATCAAGATTGTACATAAAAGAACAGGCAATAAAGTTGATATAAATACTAATTCTTTCTTGTTTAAGAGGATGGAAAAATTAGTTAAGGAATGTAAAGAAGAGATTAATTGTGTTCACATTTCTTTAGATGGATTAGAACCAGAACATGATAGGAATAGAGGAATGACTGGGGCTTTTAAAATGGTTATGAAAACTATAGATGTTCTTAAGGCAAATGATGTTCCCTTTAAGGTAGGAATGACTGTTACCAAGGAAAATTATAAGACTATTTACATAAGTTTTAAGGAATACATGACTAAATACGGTTATTTTTCTTTCTTAACAACTGATACTGCAAAACATGCCTATGGTGATAATACTGATTTAGATCTAGAAATGACACCAGAGCAAAAAGAGGAGATTATTGCACAGGCTAAGCAAATATGGAAGGCCAGGGGCTATTTAAAGACCTGGAAATATAGATTGTATGAATTATTTTTAGTGGATTGGCTTAGACATGGTAAAAGACCAGGTCCTTGTTATGCAGCAAGATATGAAGTGAGAGTAAATCCAAATGGAGATATACAGCCGTGTCATGTAATGGCTCCTTTAGGTAATATAAGAAAAAATACTTTTGATGAAATTTGGAACTCACAGACAACAAAGGACTTTAGAAAGAAATTTGCTAGCTGTCAATTATGTTATCGTGGCTGTCATTTATCTACCTTATGGGTAAATCCATTTAAATCAAGATTATTAGCATTAAAGTACTTTTTAACAAAATGAGCTTTGAAGAAATAAAATATAAGTTAATGGAAAAACATAGGGGAGAATTAACCCCTAAAAGGATGTTGAATTATCTTAAAATAAAGGCTTCAGCAAAATTTAGGGATCCAGTAGTATGGGGCATGCCAAGTTCTCTGTTTATAGAACCTACTAATTTTTGTAATGTTGAATGTCCTTTATGTCCTACAGGAAATAAATGGGCGAAAAGACCTAAAGGGCATATGAAGTTTGAAGAATTTAAGCAGATTGTTGATGATGTTGGAGATACATTACTTAACATAACCCTCTGGAATTATGGGGAGCCTTTCTTAAATAAAGAAGTATTTAATATGATTAAGTATGCCCGGGATAAAGGAATTCATGTTATAAGTAGCACTAATGGGTATGGTATAAGGAATAAGGAATATGTAGAAAATATTTTCAAATCAGGATTAAATCATTTAATTGTTGCTTTAGATGGGGCTGATCAAGAAACACTAGAGATTTATAGGGTAAATGCAAAATTTGATGAGATGATAGATGGTTTAAGATATATTAGGGATATTAAAAGAAAAACTGGCGCTAAACTTCCTCATGTAGAATTACAGTTTATTGTTATGAGGCATAATGAGCATCAAATTGAAAAGATAAAGAAGATCGCTAAGGAAATGGAAGTAGATGAGCTATTCCTAAAAACAGTTAATATCTATGAAGGTTCTGGTATGTATGATTCTTTAGTTATGGCAGAACGATTTATGCCTGGGACAGAAAAATATAGGAGGTATTACGTAGAGGCTAATGGTTTAGTAAATAAAAGACCTATAAAGAATGAGTGTGAGGGAATTTGGATAGGCACTAATATAAATTGGAACGGCAATGTAGTTTCCTGTTGTTATGACTTAGATGAGTGGATTGCTTTTGGAAACGTTTTCAAAGATGGCGGTTTAAAGAAGATCTGGAACAATAAAAAATATGTTGAATTTAGAAGAACAATATTAAGTGATAAAAAACAAACACCAATGTGTGCTAGATGCCCAACAAATTATGGTTGCAGGGACAAGAGAGTAACACAAAAGGATTTAATTGATATTGCTGTTTAATTCTAAAAATGGAACAATCTCAAATTGCACTTCATTTGAATCAGGAAACCTTTGATAGAGATCTTTCTGGAATGCGTGTTTTGTTTGTGTTTCCAAATATTGGTTATGATGGCGCAAATCCCGATTTACCAACATACGGAATAGCGCAATTAGCTGCAGCTGTTAAGAAATGTGGTGTTGCTATAAAAGTTATGGATATGCGTTTAGGTTATACTAATGAGGATTTATTTAAACTTGTAGATGAATATAAGCCACAATTAATTGGTATGACAATAGTTGCAACAAGGGTTAAAAGATCTTATGATTTAATGGATATTCTTAAGGCTAAATATCCAGAAATAAAACTAATAGCCGGAGGAAGTCATGTAGCTTCTTATGGAAAGAAAATATTTGAAAGCTGCAAGGTATTAGATTTTGCAGTTAAACAAGAGGGAGAGTTTGTATTTTTAGATATTCTAGAGGCAATTAAATATAACCTTACTTTTAATGAAATTACAGGTATAATTTATAGAGATAAAGAAGGAGAAATAATAGAAACCCCAAATAGGTCATTAATTAAAGATCTTGACAAGTTACCAATTCCAGATTATGATGTCTTCGAGTTAGATAAATATTATCGCTGGAAGCAAGGTGTAGTTTCAATAATTACTTCAAGGGGATGCCCATTTCATTGTGTTTTCTGTTCGATATATTTGACGATGGGAAGACAATTTAGGTATAGAAGCCCTGAAAATGTTGTATTGGAATTAGCGTATTGGAATAAAAGAGGAATGACAAAGATTGATATTAATGATGATGTTTTTACTATACTTCCAAAAAGAGTAGAAGAAATATGCGATTTAATTATTGCTAGGGGATTAAAGATACAATTAAGGCTTCATAATGGCGTTAGGGTGGATGAGGTTTCTCCAGAATTATTAAAGAAAATGAAACAAGCAGGATTTACTAGCTTGTCTTTCGGTATTGAATCTGGAAGTGAAAAGGTTCTTAAGAGGATGAAGAAATCAATTAACATAGAACAGGTAAAAAAAGCAGTTCAATGGAGTATGGATGCTGGCATAGAAACTACAGTCAACTTTATTATAGGACATCCGGAAGAAACATACGAAGATGCTTTGGAAACCCTAAAATTGGCTGAAGAACTACCTGCTGATAAAATAAATTTTAACAGCGCTATCCCCTATCCAGGAACTGAATTATATGATTGGATAAAACAGGAAGCCACATTTACAGTAGATGTTGATGAATATTTAAATAACTCCTATCCTGGAAAAGTGGGTGAACCATTTTTCTATACAAAAGACTTTACTAAAGAACAAAGAGAAGAATTAATTGAAAGAGGGCTATATAATTTCAGGAAGAGGTTAATCAAGACTAGATTCAAAGAGCCCTTTGCTTCTGCATTAGTTTTGCTTGCAAGATCAGATAGGATGTTTAATTATATGGAGGTTATGAAAACAAAGCCTTTTGTTGTTAATCTTATTAAACCAGTTATAACAAAAAAGAAGGGTGTTAATTCTATTCTAGTTTAATTTTCTTAGCAAATATATATATATATTAGTAGCAACTATTAAAAATAGTTTAAAATGAAGAAAAAAGGGGTTGCTGATTTAGGAGCACTTTTATTAATATTATTCTCAATAGTTACTTCAGTATATCTTGTTCGAGATGGGCTAGAAAGAACTGAAGCAGCAAAGCCCATTGAAATTGACAATACAACCCCCCTAATCAGCTTTGAACAACAAACTTTGCCAAATAATGCATATAAAAATCAAAATGTAATTTATATTAATTGGACCTATATAGAGCAAAATTTAGCAAATATTACTGTTTGGATTTATAACTATAGTTATTCCCCATATACAGATATAAACTTAGTTAAAGGTATGGCTTTTACTACTCCAGCTTATGAATTTAGTTTTACACCAAATAATCTTAATACTTTTTATTTTTATAATATAACGATAATAGATCAAGCTGGGAATAAGAATGCAACAGAAACAAGAAAGATAACACTTGATAATATAGCACCTACAATAGATTATATGGTCGGGACAGAGTCAAATAATTCTTTGACAAATAAAAGTTCAATAACGATTAATGTAAATATTGTGGAAATAAATTTTGCTAATATTACTTACTATTTATTGTCCTCTGGCTTCCTGGTTATTAATAAGACAATATACACCAATAATGTGAATACAATTACTTTTTTTAATTTAAATGATGAACAATATTACTTTAATGTAACTGTAACTGATCTGGCAAATAATAAAAATAATACGATTTTAAGGAAGGTTACAATTAATACAACATCTGTAATAACCCCATCTGCAGTTAAGCTAATTGTGTATTTAGTAACACCTAATGGTACTACATATACATCAAGTAAAAATGTTACATTTCTATTTAATGTAACTTCTTCAAATGATATAGCAAATTGCACAATTTTAATTAATGGAACTTTAAATCTAACCTTAAAGGGAACTGAATTCGGTACAAGCTATATAACTGAAAAAACCTTAAATTTTGTACTAAATAATACAGCAAATGGAGATTATTACTGGAATGTTTCATGTGCAGATGTTTTTAATAGACAAAATAAAAGTTTAAATTATAAATTAACTGTTGATATAACTGGTAAAGAAGTAACATGTGTAGATTCTGACAATGGCAAGAATTATTATGTTAAAGGAACTGTGTATAATAAAACTATAAACTATACAGATTCTTGTTTTTCTAGTTCTGGGATGGCAGGTTACAATTATGTGCTTGAGCAGTATTGTGATGCAAATAATATTATGCAGCAAGAAACCTCTATTTGCTATGTAGGTTGTTATGATGGTGCTTGCATAAATGAAAGCCTACCTTGCACAGATTCTGATGGCGGTGAAAATCATTATACTAAAGGAATAACATCTAAAGGTCCTTTGAACTTTACAGATGATTGTAGAATCGAAAACTATTGTGCTGAAAATGGTACAGTTCAACAAGACTGGATTTTTGGATGTAGGGCCTCTAGCACGCAGTGTACCATTGAAGGAGCTTGCATTATAGATGATTCAACCTTACCATGTACAGACTCTGATGGAGGCAAGAATTATTATACAAGAGGAACAACATCAAGAGGCAAATTTAATTTTACAGATTATTGTTATGGAAGTAACAACCAAATGGAAGAATATTACTGTGATGCAAATAACAATCTTGAACAGAAAACCTATTTCTGTCCCGAAGGTTGCTATGATGGGGTGTGCATAAATCAAACAATCCCCAATATTTATTCTAAAACTGAGACAATTAGGATTTATAACTCAACAGTAGCATTTATATTCGGTTATTATAATGGAAGTTTTTCAATAGCAAACTGTACTGTGATTGTAAATAGCACTTTAAACTTAACAAGGAGTAGCTATGTGAATCCAGGATACATAGAATCTAATCCATTTGTTTTTGATAATCTTGCGAATGGAAATTATTATTGGGGTGTTAATTGTATTGACTCCTATAATAAAAAACATGAAAGTTTAACCTATCTTATAACCATAGCTGTTTTTGGTAATGCTGGGCCTTCACCTCCAGTAGCAATCAGCACATCAGGGGGCGGAGGTAGTGGGGGTGGTGGAGGCGGCGGAGCCAGAGCTAGAATTGCACCTACTTTAGAAGAAAAATTACCGGGTCCTACAACAGCTGAAATAGAGCAGGCTGTTAAAAGAATAGTTAATTCATTAGAAGATACAAATGTTAAATCGGCAGTAGCAGAAGTTGTTGGCGGGAGTGGAGGGTCTTCAGTGTTTAATGAAATGATTAAAAACTCAGAAATAATAGTCAAGTCTGTTATAGTATCACGGGAGATAGAATCAAAAACACCAACCTCAACATTATTATACACAAATATAAAATACACAGGAAAAGATTTGGTAAAGGACTTTATGGTTTATGATATAATACCAAAAACATTCGCTTCTGATATAAGTGAAGTGATAGTATCAATACCAACCAAAGCGAAATATAATGTAATAGAAAAAGATCCTAAGATTTTAATAATATTTGATAATATTACAGAAGGGGAAACAAATACAATTACCTATTCAGTTAATAAACAATTAAATAAAGCTATACTAAATGAATTTGGGGGTCCAACCCTATTTGCAAAAGAAACAATATCCAAAGAGGGAATTAAAAAACCCTTAAGAATAAGATATTTGTGGTATTTTATTGGTGGTGCAATAGTTTTAATTGTTATATTATATTTAATAGTAAAGAGTAAAACGGTTAAGTGAATTTTTCTATGTTACAAAAATTTATTTGTGTTATAGCTGTTGTTTAATTATATTTTAAGAGCCTAAAAAACTAAGAACACAATTAAGGTTACTTAACTGAGTAAAACTAAAGTTAATAAAAACAATAAAAAATATAAAATAAGCTAATCTTCTATTTTTTCTATAACCCCATCAAATATTCTTAGAGGTATATTCTGGTTTATAGCCTTTAACACTACAACATCTTTTTTATTTAGGCTTTTGGTTTTTATTAAAAGATAGATATAAATAATAATAAATAGGATTGAAGCAAATAATAGAACATATATGTTTCTTTCTGGTAGTAGTCTTATAATCCAATACACTATGCCTAAAGATACTAGTAAAGATAAAATTATTTTTAAATAATTTATATTAAATATATCCACTTTAGAAATTTTACCAGATACTATAATAATGGCAGCACTCATTAAGGCATATGATATCCCACTCGCTAATGCTGCACCTAGAACCCCATAAGATTTTATTAATATTATATTTAAAATAACATTAAGCACCATTGAAATTGAGGTTATTAATAAAATTGTTTTTGTTTTTTTTACCATTAATAGTAAATCCCTGGAGTTGTACATAAAACCATGAATAAAGAAACCTGCTGTTAGAAATATTAAGCCTAAACTCCCAGAAATATATGCTTCTCCAAATAAAATATGCATTACTTGTTTAGAAAATAATATGAACATTATTAAGAATACACTATTTATCATAAATATAAGTTTAAATGTAGTATTATAAAAAGAATCTAAATCTTCTTTACTAGCCTTATAGACCCTTGTTGCTATAGGCAGAAATAATATAGCTAATGCCTGCGGGAATATCAAGATTAATTTTGATGTTGGGGTTATTGCATTATAAATTCCCACATCAGATGCGGTTCTTAAGTTACCGAGTATTAAGGTATCCACCCAAGTAAGTAATATAATAATTAAGTTGTTAAATAATAATGGCCAGGAATATATTAAAAGTTCTTTTTTTATCTCTATATTTGCAATCTTTGATTTGATTATTGGAAAAACCTTCTTTTCTATAAAATAAAATGCTAAAAAAAAGCTGGAAATTAGTGATATTGGAACTGCGATTGTAGCACCAAAAATACCATAACTAAGATAAACCAAGATTAATGTTGCAATTACCTTTACTATATTTTCTGTTATAGCCCTTGAATAAATGTCATATTCTGCCCTTTCAAAACCTCTTAAAGCACTGACGATTATGGTTCTTACATTATCAAATGGTATTGTAATTGCAAGTATCTTTATTATTGTACTTAGTCTTGGTTCATGGAAAAACTGTAGCGCAATATAATCAGAAAGAATAAAGAGCAAAAAGGCGATTAATAAACTAAAATAGGTAGATAGCTTTATTCCAGATAATATACTTCCTCTTATCTTTTCATTTTCATTAGAAGCACGGAAATTAGCAACATACCTTAAGACACCTGCATCTAGGCCAAATAAACTTATGGTAGTTAAAACCCCAGTAATTGCTAATCCTAATGAAAGAAGACCATACTCTTCTGGACCTAGCCTGGCTACTATTAACCTATAGGCATAACCAAGTATCTTTGATATGATTAAACCAAAGAAAACAAAGCCGGCACCCTTGAATAAAGTCTTAAATGAATCCTCTAATGACATTTTAATGAGCTTAGGTTAATAAGGTATTTAAATTTTATATATGAGCTATCTTTATGAAAATTGCAGTTATAGGGCCTACTTATCCTTATCGTGGTGGAATTTCACATTATAACACTTTACTATGCGAAAATCTTGCAAAAAAGCATGATGTTACAGCGATTTCTTTTACAAGACTATATCCTAAGATATTGTTTCCAGGAAGGGATCAGAAGGATTTAGAAAGTAAGGAAAAAATAGGTTTTAATTTCACAGAAATGATTGACTCTATTAATCCATTAACATGGTTAAAAACTTATAATTATATTAAGGAGAATAATTTTGATCTTCTTATACTTTATTGGTGGACACCTTATTTTACATTTGTTTTTTCTAAGATATGTAAATTAGTTAAGAAAAATACCAAAACAAAAATCTTGTTTATCTGCCATAATGTTTTACCGCATGATAAATCAATCTTAGATAGGTTTTTTACAAAGAAAGTTTTAAGATATGGTAATTTCTTTATAGTACACTCTACTCAAGATAAGAATAATTTACTTCAAATACTCCCGAATGCAAATGTTAAAACTGGTGTACATCCAACCTATGAGATTTTTAAGGTTAAAGAGGTAAAAAAAGATATTAATTACCTGAAATTAAGAAAAAAAGTAATATTATTTTTTGGTTTTGTAAGAGAGTATAAAGGTTTGATGTATTTAATAAAGGCAATGCCCCAGATACTTAAGGAAGTTGATTTAGATCTGTTAATAGTTGGTGAATTCTGGAAGGACAAACAGAAATATATAGATGAGATTGAAAGATTAAGAATTAAAGATAATGTTAAAATTGTTGATTCTTATGTACCAAATGAAGAAGTAGGAAACTACTTTGAGTCTGCAGATATTGTGGTTTTACCTTACTTAACAGCAACAAATAGCGGGATAGTACAAACCGCCTTTGGATTTAATAAACCAGTTATAGTTACTAATGTTGGCGGTCTTCCAGAGGTTGTTAATAATAATAAAACAGGTTTAGTAGTTCCTTCTCAAGATGGAAATGCTTTAGCTAACTCGGTTATTTTTTATTATAGAAACCATAAAAAGCAAGAATTCATAAACAATATAAAGAAAGAAAAGGCAAGGTTCTCTTGGGGTAATATGGTTAAACTAATTGAGGGTTTTAAGTAAAATGCCAGCAGATTATCTAAAGTACGCATTGATGAACAAGGAAAAATTGAAGCATCCTGCCTATTTAATATTTTTTTTAACAAACAGGTGTAATCTAAAATGCGGTCATTGCTTCTATTGGGAAAGTCTTAATACAGCAGGTACAAATCAGGAACTTACTATTCAAGAACTTGAGAACTTTGCAAAGCAACTTGATCACTTAGAATGGCTTGCTTTATCAGGTGGTGAACCATTCTTAAGAAAAGATATTGATGAAGTAGTAAGGGTCTTTAGAGAAATCAATGGGGTCAAACAAGTAACAATACCAACAAATGGAATGCTACCAAAGATTGTTTATGATAAAACAGAAGCTATACTTAATATTTCTAAGAATATGGAACTTTCATTAAATCTTTCTATTGATGGTTTGGAAGAAACACATGATTATATAAGGGGTGTTAAAGGTAGCTTTAAAAAACAACTTGAAACATATTATTTAGTTAAAGAGTTAAAGAAAAAGTATCCAAATTTCTATCTAAGGGTAAATACGGCGATATGTAATAAAAACTTTAAAGAACTCAACGAATTTGATAATCTTCTAAAAAAAGAAATGCCTATTCTTGATTCACATAATTTTGAATTTATGAGAGGAACAGCTAAGGATCCTAACTTAAGTGGTTTAAGTTACGAAGATATGCAGGAGACTATAAAATTGCTCCATGATTTAATGTGCAATTATAAGTTCTTTACAGAGAAAAATAACTTTAAATCAAAAATGGTTCGAGCAACTAAGATGTACTTATATAAGTTATATGCTGAGCAATTAAAGAATAATAGAAGGGATATTAAGTGTTATGCTGGAACTACACATATGGTTCTTGATCCTTTAGGTGATGTTTATGTTTGTGAAACTTTACCCAATTGTATCGGAAATATAAGGAAAAATACCTTTGATGAAATCTGGAACGGTGAAAAAGCAAAAGAAGTTAGGGATCTAATTGAAGCTAAGAAATGTTGGTGTAATCATTCTTGTTTTATGAATTCTAATGTGGTGTTTAATCCAGTACATTATGCTGGAATATTTAAAGAAGCCTTGAGTGTTTAGGAAAGTATATAAATATTAAAGACTTAGTAAATGAATAAGATTTTATAGGGAAAAATGTATCCAGAAGGGGTTTAATTAAGAAATAAATGGAAACTATAACAATATCAAAGTCAAGATATAAGGAACTAAAAGAGAAAGCAGAACTAAATGAGAGTTTGTTACTAAAACTTGTTAGGGGTTTAGAAGACATAAGAGAAGGTAGAATTAAGCTTTGGCGAAAGAGGATTATTAGTTAATTCTTTTCTTTACTCCTTCTTTATATAAAGGTATTAGTTGCTTAATTTTATCTATTGCTTCTTGTTGCTCTTTTTTATTGCTTAATGCTACAACAAATACTACAACGTACTCTTCATATATTAAATAATAAATACGATAATTTTTAACCTTTTTTTCTCTGAAAAATTTATAACCGAGGGGTTTACCTACATAGGGGTTTGTTTCTAGTTGTTCAATTTCTTTCTCTATTTGTTCCTTCAATGACTTATCTAATTTATCGAAGTCCTCATCAAATTTTTCTGTTGTTAATACTTCATACTTTCTCATCTTTTTCTTTTACTCTTAAATCCTGCAAAAACTTCTTCATTATGTTGTCCCATGAAAATTTGTTTAAAATAAATCTTCTTCTTGATAAACTATCTTTAGAGGTTTCTTTTTTATAAATAGCTTCTATAAGTCCGTGATAAAATGAATTTAAATCTGGTTTGGTCTGTATAGTATAATACTTGAATTTCTTTAGATCATAAATATTAGTACAAACAACTAATTTACCTAAAGATAAATATTCTCTTAACTTCATGGAGTTTCTATATTTATTTGGTTCTCTATCAGCATAATAACATACACAAATATCAGCTGCCATTAATAATTCCGGCATTAGTTTAGAATCGTTTATTTGTCCTGTAAAAATAATCTTATAAAAAATTCCTAATTTTTTAGCAAGTTCTTTTATCTCATTTAGTCTTATCCCTCCACCGATTATTAAAAATCTTACATTCTTTTCATGATCTATTATCTTCTTAAATACATAAATTAAATCAAGAACCTCTATTGCAGTATAATTTAAATGACCGCTGAAACATATTATTTTTTCTTCATCTTTTATACCTAGGTTTTGTCTTGATTTCTTATAATTATACTTTTTTGGATCAAAGAATTTAACATCTACACCCTGCTCTATAGTAATTATTTTATTCTTCTTTACCTTCCAGTTTTTAATGATGTAATTTTTAAGCTCAACATTATCCTGGACTGTAACTATATCTGCATAATTTACAATAAATTTTTGTGAGGTTTCAATTAATTTTGAAACTATACCTGTTCTATAGCTATGATCTAAATCATCTAAGTCAGCTATAACCTTAGAGCCATTAAAATAACCATTTAGTAAACCAGCTATACCGCCAGTTGGAAATGGCTTAAGCACCATAATGTAGTCAAATTTTTTGTTTAATGTTCTTATTATATTATAAGGTGTAAAAACTAAGTAATCTAAATAGAGCCTAAGCTTAGGATGCGGTTTAAAATAATAAACATCTACACCGTTATTCTTAAGTGCATTTGCTACATAGCTTCCCCTTAATGAAGCCCCAGTTCCTTTTGGATTGGAGGATATTATACCGATTTTCATTAGATATGAAATATTAATAAGTTATTTAAATGTATTTTAGGAGTTGCTTTTTATGGATAGGGTTTTAGTTACAGGAGCTAATGGTTTTATAGGCCAGCATCTAGTTAAAAAACTTATAGAAAAGGATTACTTAGTTCATGGTTTAGTTATGCCTAATACTGCTTTAGGAGAATTATCTCTTTTAGACAATAAAAGTTTAAAGCTCGTTCAAGGCGATCTCACGAACTATAATTCATTATTAAATGCAACCAAAGATGTTAATGAAATAATACATCTTGCTGGGATAGTAAAGTATGTAAACCTTAGTGATGGTCTTTATTGGGATATTAATGTTAATGGTACAGAGAACCTTCTAAAGGCCTGTGTTGAAAATAAGCTTAAGCTCAAGAGATTTATTTATTGTAGTACTGTTGATGTTTATGGTGGTTTAGAAGATCAAGATAAAGTTATAAGTGAAGATTTTCAACCAAAACCTAAAGGGATCTATAGCAAAACTAAGTATGAATCTGAATTGGTTTGCAATAAGTATAATCAAGAACATAAAATACCAATAACAATACTAAGACCGGGTAGAGTTTATGGTGAAGGTGATTTAACTTTCCTGCCTTTTTTAAGGTTAATCAAAAGAAAGTTGTATTTTAATATAGGCACTAGGGATACGTATATGTCTTCTATATATGTTGAAGATTTGGTTAATGCATTTATTTTGGCTTTAGAAAATCCCAAAGCTATTGGAAATACCTATATAATAACCAATGATGAGATTGTTACAAAAAAAGAGTTTGCAAATACTATAGCATCAGAATTAAATATTAAGTTGAGTAATCTATCACTTCCCAAGTCTTTTGTCATCCCACCAGTATACGTTCTTGAGAAGTTATATTCTATCATAGGAAAGAATCCACCATTCAGCACAAAGAAATTAGAATTTTTCTTACAATCAAAAAAGTATAGTATAGAAAAGGCAAAAAAAGAGTTAGGTTATAAGCAACAAACTAGTATTAAAGAAGGGATAAGAAGAACAGTTGAATGGTATAAGAAGAGGAACCTTATATGATATTTAATTGGAATAGCCTATTTTAAATTAATACTTTACAATCATTAAATTTAAAAAAGCATTTTTAGTTAATATATGATATGAAAGTTTTAATAATACATCCACCTTGGCCAGGTCCTGGTTATGGTTTAAGAAGTCAAAACAGATGGCCTAGGAAAAAAGGCGATAAGAGCAATAGGTATCCTGTTTATCTATGCTATGTTGGAACAGTGCTTAAAACCAATGGTTATGATGTTGAATTTATAGATAGTGTATTTCAGGATTTGGATTATGAACAAACCTATAATGAAATAGCAAAAAGAAAACCAGATTTTATTTTTGTTGAAACAGCAACGCCGACTATAAACTATGATATTGAATTTATTAGTGAAATTAAAAAGAGATTTCCAGAGATTAGGATAGTTTTAGCTGGAACACATGTAACCCATTTCCCAGAAAGAACGTTAAAAGATAGTAAGGTAGATGTTGTTGTTAAGGGCGAACTAGATTATACTACATTAAATGCAATTAATGCCTTAGCTAAAAATACACCCTTAAGTGAGGTTAAAGGTATTGCTTATCGGGATGGTGATAAAATAATTAATAATGAACCTGCTCCATTGATTGAAAATTTAGATGAGCTTCCTTTTCCAGACAGAGATTTGATACCGCATCAATGGTATTTTGAAGGACATGTTGTAAACAAACCATTTACATTTATTGTTGGCGGCAGAGGCTGTCCCTTTAGATGTACTTTTTGTTTATGGCCGAATACATGGCAAAATCATGAAATAAGGTATAGGTCTGTAGAGAATGTTGTTAAAGAAATAAAATGGTTAAAGGAAAAATATGGTATGAAGGAGATTTTATTTGATGAAGATACATTTAATGTTCATAAATGGAGGGTAGTTGATTTATGTAAAGCAATGGTTGAGAATGATGCAACTATTAAGTTTTCATGCAGTTGTAGGGTACATCCAATTGATGAAGAGATGCTTGGTTGGATGAAGAAAGCTGGGTGTAGGTTAATATTTTATGGCGCAGAATCAGCAAACCAAGAAACACTTAATAAAGTTAAGAAAGGACAAACAGTTGAGCAGATAAAGAATGCATTCAAACTAACTAAAAAAGCAGGCATTGCTGTTCATGGAAATTTCATGCTTGGTTTTCCATGGGAGAGTGAAGAGGATACAGAGAGAACAATACAGTTAGCTTTAGAAATGGATCCAGATACTGTTCAATTTTCTTTGGTCTTTCCGCATCCAGGAACTGAGATGTATGAACAAGCAATTAGTGAAGGATGGTTCTATGATGGAATAGCAGAAAACTTTGATGCCTTTGACATGGTTAAAGGTCCAGTAATGAAAGCAACAACACCTAAACATGTTCTTGATAATGCAATAGCTAGGGCACATGCTAGATTCTTCTTTAGGCCTTCTTATATTATGAAACAAATGCTTAAGGTAAGAAGCACAGAAGATGTTAGAAGATTATTCAAAGGAGCTTATTCTGTAACTAGGGGAAAGATACTTTATAATCTTAAGGTTGCTGGTACTGATTAAACGTGTTCTTAAAATAGTTATTTAAATTAATTTATATAGTAGTTATATCTTTGTATAAATTATATGTCGAGAAAAAATCTTCTACTTAAATTTCTCTCTAAGAAAAATAAACGAACATCATTATATTTATTTCTTTTCCTAGTTATCCTTTTATCTATAACCCTAACTAGTTTTAATAAAAATAATAATCTTACTATTATTTCATCAGGCCTTCAATTTCTGAGTGGAAGTACAACAGTTTCATGTCCAGCTAAAATAGATGTATTTGATTATAATCTAATTGTTGGTAAGACAGCAAGAGTTAAAGCAATATCAAATAAACCGGGAAGAATTGAGATATTTGCAAAAGGATTGACAGGAATTACTACAACAACCGAATTTGTAAAATTAAAAACATGTGATTTTCCAGGTTTTGGTGTAAATTTTTGCGAATATTATAGTGATGAAACTAGTTCTGGAAGTCGTAATGGGATTCCAATTCCTGTAACTTCAAGTGGAAGTATAGTACAATATTATGCTGAATTAACAGCTTATAATCCATTTGAGTTTGTTAAATCTGTAACAAAATTAGCACCAATAGGGGATCAAGGCAATACAAATAATTTTTGTGCTGATGAAAATAGTATTGTCTTAGGTGGAGGAGCAAATAGTCTTGGGGTTTTCTGTACTTCAGCAGGACCAGGAAAATGTAATCCTGGATATTGCAGCAGAAGTTATTCCGGTACTGGAAGTGTTTCATGCTTCTATCCAGATAATTGTATAGCTAATGATGCATTATTTACTTTAGTTTCTTGTTCAGCTACATCTTCAACACTATCAAAGCAATTATTACAATGCCCAATAGCAAATTCTGAAAATCCAAGCATTCTAGGATGTTTATCCAGCTTTATTCCGCCTAATGCAATAGAAAAACAAGGATATGGATGTACACCTGATACTGATGCTTTTACTGGAAATAGCCGAAAGTGTTACGAGTGTCCTGCAGGTCTTATAAGGGGTTCAGGAACTTTTGCTTCCTGCATTCAGACTGTAACACCACTAGTTACAGTTCCAACCATGCAATGTCCAGCTACAGGAACAGATCCAACATTTATTGGGTGTAGACCAGCACAAGTTGAAGTTACTAATGCAGAAATATACCCTAATGGAGGATGTACTTCTCCAAATGCTTGTTTTAAATGTTTCCAAGGTTATGTTAGTGTGTAAGTTCATGACATTTTAACACCCCCTAGCAATATAATGCTGGGTGGTTGTTATGAAAAAAGAAGTTATAAGAAGAGAAGCGCTAAAAAGATTAAATCAAGGAAAAACCTACAAAGAGGTTAG
>Ga0209515_10002548_pt1 | contig 27818 bp, 26 predicted proteins | sample Subgroupgradi54m_FD_187454 | JGI IMG/M metagenome (GOLD analysis project Ga0209515, IMG submission 187454) | Subsurface groundwater microbial communities from S. Glens Falls, New York, USA - GMW60B uncontaminated upgradient, 5.4 m (SPAdes)... ... | reverse complement strand
GCCGGTCAGCCCCGAGAGCTCGGCGATGTGCCAATAGCCCACCAAATGGTCAATGATGTCGGCATAATCACGGATCGTATAGACGCCGAGTCGCTGGGCGACCACGGCGAACTGTTCGTAGAGGTCGGGCCTCTCGCCATCCGCCATCCGACGGGCCGGCATCGTGATCGTCTTCTTCATCATCTGGCCAAAGGCCCGCACCGCCTCGGCAGGGTCCACCTCGAAGAGTTTCCCGACAAACCGTTTGTACGCTTCCTCATGCCGCGACTCGTCGCCGGTGACCAAGGCGCAGATTTTCCCCAGGGTGGGGTCGCCGTAGTCATTGGCCAGCCGCGCGGTGTTCCCATGCGAGATTTTGGTGGCCCGCTCCTGAAACGAGGTGTAGATCAGCCCCCGGTACGGGTCATTGTCGGTTCTGGGATCAAACCCGTTGCGAAGCAGGTGTTGCGTGGTGGCCTCGAACGCCCGCATGTCCACGCGGCCGGATAAGTAGAGATAGCGGCTCAGGATCTCCCCGTGCCGGTTCTCTTCGGCCGTCCATCCGCGGGTCCATCGCGCCCAGGGGTTTTCGGAGGCGCCGGTCTCATCCGGCATCCCGGGATGCCGGTTGAGCATCGTCTGGTAGCTGGGCAGCGCCTCTTCGGTCACTGTGTTGCCCACGAGAACAATGAGGACCTCGTCCGGGACGCCGCGCGCCTGGTCGCGCAAGTGTTGGATCGTCTCGCCCCAATTCTCCGCGACCAGGTCCGGCAAGATATCGGACGGCTGCCAGCTGTCGGCCACCGCCTTGAGCAAATCGAGATTCGCCTCGACGAATCCCTCTAGGCTGGCGACGACGTCGGCGTGGGCACGCATAGAGATTATTGTATGCTGTTTTGGCTACGGTGTCGGAAATTTTGACCCCGACGGGATTTGAACCCGTGTCGAAGGCTCGAAAGGCCTTTGTCCTAGACCAGGCTAGACGACGGGGTCGAGATGATCACCGGCCGATATCATACCGCCGGCGAGAGGGAACGCCAAGTCGCGCTTAGGCGGACGCGGGAGAGGCCGCGGCGGGGGCCGCTGCCTCATCCTCATCGGGAATGACGTGGGCGACGGAGGCCACCTTGTCGTTCGACGCCAGGCGGATGATTCGCACCCCCTGGGCGGCGCGGCCGGTGGACCGAATGTCTTTGACGGGACAACGGACGATCTGCCCGTGCTGGGCGATGATCATCAGCTCGTCCTGATCGGTGACGGCTTTGAGCGCCACGGCGGCGCCGTTCTTCTGGGTGACTCGGATGTTGATGATTCCCTTGCCGCCGCGGGACTGGACGCGGTAGTCGGCGACCGGCGTCCGCTTACCGAATCCCCCCTCGGTCACCGTCAGCACGGTAACGTCCTTGCCGGCCAGGGCGACGCCGACGATGAGGTCTTTCTTGTCGAGGCGCATGCCGGTGACGCCCCTAGCGCCGCGCCCGACTTGGCGCACCTGCGCCTCCGGGAATCGGATCGCCTGCCCCAACCGGGTGGCCAACAGCAACTCTTGGTGCCCATCGGTGACGATGACCCCGATGAGCGCGTCTTCCGGCTCCAGGCCGATCCCGACGATGCCGGCGCGGCGCGGATGGCTGTACTCGCTTAAGCTGGTCTTCTTGACGAGACCGTTCTTCGTCACCATGACGAGGAACTGGTCCTCCTTGAACTCCCGCACCGGGATGCAGGCCGCCATCCGCTCGTTCGGCAGAAGCTGCAGGAGGTTGATGATCGCCTTCCCCTTGGCTTGGCGGCCGGCCTGCGGGACGTCGTAGACGCGCAGCCAGTGGACGCGCCCCTTGTCGGTGAAGACGAGGATGAAGTCATGGGTCGAGGCGATAAATAGGTCCTCGATGAAGTCCTCCTCGCGCATCTCGGCGCCGGCGACCCCCTTGCCGCCGCGGTGCTGCTTGCGGTAGGCGGAGACCGGCAGCCGCTTGATGTAGCCGGCGTGGCTGATCGTGATGACGACGTCTTCCTCGGCGATCAGGTCTTCGATCTCCAGCTCCTCCGCCTCGGCCACCAGTTGCGTCCGCCGGTCGTCGCCGAACCGCTCGGCCAGGGCCAGCGTCTCTTCTTTCACGAGGGCGAGGATCTTATTCTCGGACGCCAGGATGGCTTTGTACTGCTCAATCTTCTTGATGAGCTCCAGGTATTCCTGCTCGAGCTTCTCCCGCTCGAGGGCGGTCAGCCGTTTCAGCTGCATGTCGAGGATGGCCTGCGCCTGCACCGCCGACAGGTCGTATTCCTCCATCAGCGCCTGCTTGGCCTCCTGGTCCGACTTCGACCGCCGGATCAGCTTGATGATCGCGTCGAGGTGGGCGAGGGCGATCTTCAGCCCTTCGAGGATGTGGGCCCGCTCCTGCGCGCGTTTGAGCTCGAACTTCGTCCGCCGGACGACGATCGTCTTCCGGTGCTCGATGAACACGTCGAGGAGCTGCTTGAGCGTCAGGACGCGCGGGCGGTTGTCCACGAGGGCGAGCATGATGACGCCGAAGCTGGTCTCCAACTGCGTGTGCTTGTAGAGCTGGTTGAGGACGACCTGGCCATTGGCGTCTCGCTTGAGCTCGATGACGATCCGCATCCCGTCCTTGTCCGACTCGTCGCGCAGGTCGGAGATCCCCTCGAGCTTTTTGTCGGAGACGAGGGCGGCGATAGCGGTCAGCAGGGTGGCCTTGTTCACCTGGTACGGGATCTCGGTGATGATGATGGACTGCCTGCCGGACTTCTGCGCCTCGATGGAGGCGATCGCCCGCACCTTCAGCGAGCCGCGGCCGGTCTGGTACGCCTCGAGGAGGCCGGCGCGGCCGCAGATCGCCCCGCCCGTCGGGAAGTCGGGGCCCTTGACGAGCTTCGCCAGCTCTTTGACGCCGATGTCGGGGGTGTCAATGACGGCCACGACGGCGTTGGCCACCTCGCGGAGATTATGCGGCGGGATGTTGGTCGCCATTCCGACGGCGATGCCGCTGGAGCCGTTGACGAGCAGGTTCGGCAGGGCCGCCGGCAGGAGCCGCGGCTCGGTCAGCGACTCGTCGAAGTTCGGCGCGAAATCCACCGTGTCTTTGTCCAGGTCGGCGAGCATCGCGTCGGCGATGGCCGCCAGCCGCGCCTCGGTGTATCTCATGCTCGCCGGGGAATCTCCATCAACGCTACCGAAGTTGCCCTGTCCGTCCACGAGCGGGTACCGCATCGAGAAGCTCTGGACCATCCGGACGAGGGCATCGTAGACCGCCATGTCGCCGTGCGGATGGTATTTCCCGAGGCAGTCTCCGACGATGCGGGCCGACTTCTTGTACGGCCGGGTGTGCTCGAGCCCCAATTCCTGCATCGCGTAGAGGATCCGCCGGTGGACCGGCTTGAGCCCGTCGCGCGCGTCCGGCAGGGCACGCCCGGCGATGACGCTCATCGCGTAGGAGATGTAGGAGTCTTTCATCTCCCGCTCAATGGGGATCGGCACCACTTTTTCGTTCCGCGTATACATCGGCGGGCCTCGGCCTCAGACGTCCAAGAACCGGACTTCGGGCGCGTGCTCCTCGATGAAGAGGCGCCGCGGCTCCACTTCATCGCCCATCAGCGTGGTAAAGAGCGCCTCCGCCTCGACGGCGTCCTCGACGGTCACCTGCTGCAGCGTCCGCCGCTCCGGGTCCATCGTCGTCTCCCAGAGCTGCGTGGGGTTCATCTCCCCCAACCCCTTGTACCGCTGGATCGTCATCCCTTTCTTCGCGAGCCCCCGAACGGTGGCCAGTAGCTCCGACAGACTGTAGAGCGGCGTCGGCTCGTGGTCTTCCAGCTTGAAGAGCGGCGTCCGCTTGGGGGCTTTCTTCTGCTCGCCCGGCGGCGTCTCGTCGGGCGGCAGCTCATACTCGTCCATGTCGAGCCCCAGCTTCTCGATCTTCGTCACGAGCTGTTCGATCTCGCCCGCCTCGTAGAACTCCAGGGCCTCCAGCTCCCGCTCCACCTCCGCCGCTTCGACCTCCGGCGGCTGGCCGTTCGTCTCGGCCTTCGCCGCGTCCTCTTGTTTCCTGGACCGGGGAGATTTGGCGGCCTTGGGCGTTTTGCCTTTGCGCGGGGCGGCCTCGTCGGCGCGCGTGAGCTTCGCCAATTCCTCATCGGAATAGAGGTACACCGGCTTGCCGTCCAGCTTGACGCGGTAGATGGGGAGTTTCTTGGTCTTCGGGTGCCGCTGCGCCAGGTACTGCGTCAGCGGCGCGCCTTTTTTCTCGAGCCCGCGGGCCAGATGCTCCAGTTCCGCCAGTGTCTTCAGCAGCTCCTTGGCCTGCGTGGGCGTCAGCGTCTTCTTGTCTTTGACGCGAACGAGTGTCTGCCCCTCGAACCCGAGGTCCAACAGCAACTCGTTGAGCTGCGGCTCCGTCTGGATATACTCCTCCCGCTTGCCGCGCTTGACCTTGTAGAGCGGCGGCTGGGCGATGTAGACGTGGCCCTGCTCGATCAGGCCTTTCAACTGCCGGAAGAAGAAGGTGAGCAGCAGCGTCCGGATGTGCGAGCCGTCCACATCGGCGTCGCACATGAGGATCACCTTGTGATACCGCAGCTTGGCCAGATCGAACTCCTGCTCGATGCCGGTGCCGAGCGCGGAGACCATCGTCCGGATTTCCTCGTTGGAGAGGATCTTGTCGAGCCGCGCCTTCTCGACATTGAGGATCTTCCCCTTCAATGGGAGGATCGCCTGGAACCGCCGGTCGCGGCCCATCTTGGCCGAGCCGCCCGCGGAATCTCCCTCCACCAAGTACACCTCGCAGAGGCCGGGGTCCCGCTCGGAGCAGTCGGCCAGCTTGCCCGGCAGTGAGCCCATGTCCAGCAGTCCCTTGCGCCGCGTCAGCTCCCGCGCCTTCCGCGCCGCGTCCCGCGCCCGCAGGGCGAGGACTGCTTTCTCAACGATCTTGTTGGCGACCGATGGGTTTTGCTCGAAGAACGCCGTCAGGGCGTCGTTGACGACGCTGGCGGTGATCCCCTCCACCTCGGAGTTCCCCAGCTTCGTCTTCGTCTGCCCCTCGAACTGGGGGTTCGGGATCCGGATCGAGAGCACGGCGGTCAACCCTTCGCGCACATCGTCGCCGGAGAGTTGGCCGTCGGCCTCTTTGAGGAGGTTCTTCTGCTTGCAGTACTGGTTGATCGCCCGCGTCAGCCCCGACTTGAAGCCGGAGAGGTGGGTGCCCCCCTCGACGGTGTGGATGTTGTTGGCGAAGCTGAAGAGGGTCTCGGTGTAGCTGTCGTTATGCTGGAGGGCTCCCTCGAGGACAATCCCATCCTTTTCCTGCTGGAAGCTGATCACCTGCTTGTGCAACGTATTCTTGTTTTTGTTCAGGAACTGCACGAACTCGACGAGGCCCCCTTTATAGAAGAACTCCTGAGTCTTGTCGGTCCGCTCGTCCACCAGCCGGATCTTGATGCCGGGGTTCAAGAACGCCAGCTCGCGCAGGCGGTTGGTCAAGGTCTCATTCGAGTAGTCAATCTTGACCGTGAAAATTTCCTTGTCGGCCTTGAAGGTGACCTTGGTCCCGGTGTCCTTGGCCTTGCCGGTGGCGGTCAGCTTCGTGGCGGTCTTGCCGCGCTCGTAGCGCTGGTGCCAGATCCTGCCGTCCCGCCGGACCTCGACCTCGAGCCATTCCGAGAGAGCGTTGACCACACTGACGCCGACGCCGTGCAGTCCGCCCGATACCTTATAGGCGTTATGATCGAACTTGCCGCCGGCGTGCAGCGTCGTCAGCACCACCTCGACGGCCGGCTTCTTCTCCGTCTTGTGGATGTCCACCGGGATCCCGCGGCCGTCGTCGGTGACCGACACTGAGTTGTCCGGATGAATGACGACGTCCACATTTTTGGCGTGGCCGGCCAGCGCCTCGTCCACGGCGTTGTCCACCACCTCGTACACCAGGTGGTGGAGCCCGCGGACGCTGGTGTCGCCGATATACATCGCCGGGCGCCGGCGGACCGCTTCGATCCCTTCCAACACCTGGATAGTGGTGGCGTCGTACGCGCCCGATTTCTTCGGGGCGTCAGCCGTTTCTTTGGGGTGTGCCGCTCGGGCCATTGTATCTGCGTTCGGTTATGCGGTGGTGATCCGAAGCCGGATGGTGGTGACCAGGTCCGGTCCCCACGCCGCGCGGAATCCTTCCAACAACTTCGGCCGCTGGAGACTCAGGTTCCATAGCCAGGCCGAGGTGTCCACGGCGATCAATAATTCGCCGTGCCGAAGGCTGGTGGGGTGACTGTGCTGCGCCGCCCGTCTCCCCACCACCCGCCGCCAGAGGCGCCCTACCTCGTCGGCCGTCGGGCGCTTCGCCCCGGCCAACCGGGTCATCAGGGGGGACAACACGTCGCCGACTCGTTGGGGTGTGGCGACGGTCATGTCAATTGCATCGGCAGGACGATATAGACGTAATGATCTTTGGTGCGAATCACGCCGGGCCGCTCCGGCCCCGGCAGCTCCACCTCGATCGCTTCGTCGGGAAGGTTTTTGAGCACATCCATCAAGTAGGTCGGGTTGAAACCGACGCTGAGTTCCTGCCCGCGGTATTCCGCGTCCACCTCTTCGCGCGCCTCGCCGAGTTCTGGGGTTTGTTTGGAGACCACCAGCTTGTCTTTGGCGAGGTCGAATTTGATGGACTGGGACTCTTGTGTGGTCCAGAGACTCGCGCGGCGGATCGCCAAGAGGAGCGCCTCGCGCGGCAATTTGGCTTTTGTGGGCGCCTCAGGGGGGATCACCTGCTCATAGTCGGGGAATTCCCCCTCAATGGTCCTTGAGATGATCGTGGTGGGGCCGAGGTCGAATTTCACCTGGTTGTTGCCGAAAGAGATCTTGACGATCTCGTCCGCCCCCAGGAGCCGGTGGAGTTCGTGGATGGTCTTGGTGGGGATGATGGCTTGATACTCCTGGGATGGTGAAAAATTCGGGATGGGGTGTTCCATCATCGCCAAGCGCCGCCCGTCGGTGGTGACCAGCCGAAGGTGTCCCTTTTTCGCCGTCATGAACGCGCCGTTCAAAATATACCGCGTCTCATCATGCGACATCGCGAACGCCGTGAGGTTCAACATCGTCAGTAGTGTTTGTTGGGGAAGTTGGAGGGGGTTCTGCTCGGTGAGTGTGGGGAGTTTTGGAAATTCCTCGGGGGGTAGCCCCATGAGTTTGAAGTGGCTGTTCCCGCACTCCACGATGGTGATGTGGTTTTTCTTCACCGTCAGTGTCACGGGGTGTTGGGGGAGTTCTTTGATGAGATCGCCAAATCGTTTGATGGGGATGGTGGTGGCGCCCGGCTCGTGGATTTGCGCGGGGATGGTGGTGGTAATCCCTAATTCGAGATCGGTTCCGGAGAGTTGAAGTTGGTTGTTTTTGGTTTCGATGAGGGTGTTGGCTAAGATAGGGAGAGTGGACCTAGTGTTGATGGTGTTTTGGAGGGCGTGAATCCCTTTGACGAGTACTCCATTTTCAAGCGTCACTCTCATGACTTCTTAAGGTCCTTATTTTTGAAATACAAAATGCGTACCAGCAATAGCGCGTCATTGTACCAAAAAACCCACCCCAACCCCTACAACAAACAACTAGTTATCACTGTTGAGACTCTGTGGATAACTGCCACATTATCCCCGGATTGTTTTCGCGAGGCGCTCCACCACCCCCTTGATCTCTGGTTGAGTCTTCATCATCCCCTCAATTTTCCCACAGGCATATAACACTGTGGAGTGGTCTCGCCCCCCAAACCCCTCCCCGATCGCCGGGAGCGACGCATCGGTCAAATGACGGGCCAAATACATGGCGATCTGCCGCGGGTACGCCACCTGTTTGGTCCGCCGTTTCGCCTTCATGTCGGTGAGGCGAATCTCGAAGTAGTCCGCGACGCACTGTTGGATCGTCTCCAAGGACACCCGCTTTGCCTCCTCCAGCACCATCTCCTTCAACACCTCGTGCGCGAGCGCGAGGGTAATCGGCTGCCCGATGAGCGAGGAGTACGCCACCACGCGGATCAGCGCTCCCTCCAGCTCCCGGATGTTCGAATAGATCCGCTCGGCGATGAAGGCCGTGACGTCGTCGGAGACCGGGGTGTGGTGCCCCTCCGCCTTTTTCCGGAGGATCGCGGTGCGCGTCTCAAGGTCCGGCGGCTGCACATCGGTGACCAACCCCCACTCAAACCGCGACACCAGCCGCTCTTCCAACCCGCGAATTTCCTTCGGCGACCGGTCGCTGCAGAGCACGATCTGTTTGTGAGCCTCGTACAGGGCGTTGAAGGTGTGGAAGAACTCCTCCTGCGTGGACTCCTTCCCGGCGATGAAATGGACGTCGTCAATGAGCAGGACGTCCACCGTCCGGTACCGCTCGCGGAACTTCACCGTCGAGCGGGTCTGGATGGCGGTGATCAGCTGATTGGTGAACTGTTCACTGGAGAGGTAGAGGATTTTCGCGCGCGGATGCTGTTGGAGCGCCAAGTGACCGATGGCGTGCAGGAGGTGTGTCTTCCCCAGCCCCACCCCGCCGTAGATGAACAGCGGGTTGTACGCCTTCGCCGGCTCGTTCCCGACCGCCGTCGCCGCCGCGTACGCGAAGCGGTTGGAGGGACCCACGACGAAGGTGTCCATCGTGTACTTCGAGTTGAGCCCCACCTCGGCTGGTGAGCGAGCGGGCCCGGCGGCCGGCTTGGGGGGCGTTGGGGTGGGGGACGGCTCGTCCGCAGCGGCGAGGGACCCCAGCGAGAACTCCACCGAGACCGCCCGCCCCGCGGCGTGTTGGAGACAGCGCCGGATCACCCCATCATAGTGGCGCACCAGCCAGTCCCGAACGAACGCGTTCGGGACCTCCACCAGGACCGTGTGGCCTCGGACGCCGGTGGTCTTGGTGAGGCGGAACCAGGCGTCGAACCCCTGCTCTCCGACCTCGCGCCGGATGAGCGGGAGTACATCCGTCCAGATCGTCGGAGATACCTCAGAAATTGGCAGGTTGTTCACAGGTTATCCACATATCCACATCATTGGCAGGCAAACAATACTGTAGCGTATACCCAAGGAAAACGCAAGCGTTTTCCACCTTGACGGGGCACTCGTCCGCCCGTATAATCCCCTCTGTGAAACTCACGCTTCGCCCCACCTCACGCCTGAAGCGAAAACGGCGCCATGGATTCCGACGGCGGATGCGCACGCGCACCGGACGAGCGGTGCTGAAGCGCCGGCGCCGCAAGGGCCGCCACCTCCTGATCCCCTGACGCCCCTGACCTTCCGGCGATCCCAGCGGCTGACGACTCCCGCGCAGTTCCGCCGCGTCTACGCTGAGGGGCGCAGCCATCGGCGTCACGGGCTTGACGTGCGGGTCCTCCGCGTGCCGGAGGAGGCCCCACGCCGGGCGGTGCGGCTGGGGCTCTCAGTCCGTCGGGCGGTGGTGCCCTCCAGCGTCCGGCGCAACCAGTGGAAGCGGTGGATCCGGGAGGCATTCCGACGGCACGGGTCGGCGCTGCCGCCGGGATGCGACGTCGTCGTGAGCGTCGTGGCCGACACCCCCGGGCGGCGTGCGTGTGAGGTTGAGCGGGCGCTGGCCGCGGCGTTCGTCGAAGACCACGTTCCCCCTCGAGGATAAGTGATGTCAACGTTCGTCATTCGTGCCATCCGGTGGTATCAAGGATTCAGCCGGGGCTGCCTGCCGGCCAGCTGCCGGTATTGGCCGTCCTGCTCGCAATATGCCCTCGAGGCGGTGTCCGCGCACGGGGCGGCCCGCGGCCTGTGGCTGGCTGGCCGCCGGCTCCTGCGCTGCCACCCGCTGTCGGCCGGCGGCGTTGACTTGGTTCCAGAAAGGACCTGATGCACCACGACGACCCCGGCATGGAACGGCGGCTGCTCCTGACCTTCGGCCTCACGATGCTCATCCTTGCCAGCTGGCCTTCCTTGGCCAGACGGATGGGGTGGATCCCCGCGCAGACGGCCAGCGACGTTTCCACATCCCAGCAACATCCAAAACAAAACCCTACGCAAGCTCATCAATCATCAATAGTAGGTCTAAATGCACCACTAATAACTATAGAAGAACCTATTTTTAGAGAAATAGAAACCACTTCGTCAAAAATTGGATTTTCTGGGACGACCGCTAGCATTGCGCGGTTCCAGATCAAACCGTCCACCTACACGACAGCTCCCGACGAGCTGACCCTACTCAACAGACAAGAAGGCCCTGGTCTTGGAGCGGTGGCCTGGCCCACTGGAGGCGACGCGGCCGTCTCGGCGTGGAGCGGTTGGGCCCCGGCGGCCGGAGCCACAGAGGACCACCAGATCGCTTTCCGCGGAGAGCTCGCCTCCGGCGTGATCGCGGAGTCGCGGTACGACCTGCGTGAGGGGGCGAGGAACGCCTTCACCCTGACGCTGTCGCTGACCAACCGGACCGCCGCCCCCTACCCCGCGCAACCGCGGCTCCTGGCCGGCCGGCTCCTCCACGACCCCCTGGACCATGGCCGCTACCGGCTGCTGCGGGCGTCGGTGGCGGGCAAGGCCCAGCCGGTGACGCTTAAGGCCGGAGACGTGGTCCACCGTCGGGAGGGGGAGGTCGGGTGGGTCACCGCGCAGACGAAATACTACACGACGATCGTGGTACCGAAGACGCCGGCCGCCGCCCTGGTCACCACGCGGGACGCTGCTGGCCAATCCCAAGCGTGGATCGAGTGGCCTGTGACGACGGTGCCGCCCGGCGAGACCCGCACCTGGGTCGTGCGCGGCTACGCCGGCCCGCTGGACTACCGGTTCCTCGACCCGTTGGAGCTGGACCAAGCCACCTCGCTCGGGGCCTTCACGACGATCACCCGCCTCCTGCAGACAGCGTTGAACTGGCTGACCCAGGTGTTCCATAGCTACGGGACGGCGATCGTCGCATTGACCGTGCTGTTGAGCCTGCTCTTTTACCCGCTGACCTGGACGAGCTTCCGGACGATGAAGAAAATGGAGCTCCTCCAGCCGGCGCTCAAAGCGCTGCAGGACCGGTACAAAAACGACCCCAAGCGGATCAACGAAGAGGCCATGAAATTGTACAAGCAGCATCGGGTCAATCCGATGGCCGGGTGTCTCCCGCTGCTCCTCCAGATGCCGATCTTCATCTCGCTCTATCAAGTGCTCAGCCGGTCGCCGGAGCTGCGCGGTGCCCGCTTCCTCCTGATCAAGGATCTTGCGGCGCCCGACGCCCTGGTGCCTCTGCCGGCCGCCCTGCCGCTCCTCGGCTCGGCGCTCAACGTCCTGCCGCTGGCGATGGCCGTGATGATGTTCGTGCAGCAGCGGATGTCGTCGAAAGGCAAGGCCCTGACCGAAGAGCAACGCGTCCAACAGCAGGTGTTCGGTTTCATGCCGGTCCTCTTCGGCGTGATGTTCTACGCGCTCCCGTCCGGCTTGGTCCTCTACTGGTTGCTCAACACGACGCTCACCGTCGTGCAGCAACAGCTGATCCTTCGGAAACTTACGTGACCCCCCCGGCCAAGCGCGGGACGCCGCCGCGGACCGTCGAGGCCGACGGGGCCACGGTCAAGCAGGCGCTGGCGAAAGCCCTGCAGCTGCTCGGTGCCCGCCGGGACCAGGTCGTAGTGAAGATCCTCTCGGAGGAAGAGCGCGGCCTCTTCGGCATGAAGGGGACGTCGCCGGCGAAAGTCCGCGTCACCCTCAAACCACCCGCGTAATCCCGGAGGACGCCGCCGATGTACGTCTACGAGCGGCCGTACGACGTGATCGTCGTCGGCGCCGGCCACGCCGGCTGCGAAGCCGCCCTCGCCGCCGCGCGGCTGGGGGCCGAGGCCCTCCTGCTGACCCTCAACCTCGACACAATCGCCCAGATGTCGTGCAACCCCGCCATCGGCGGCACCGCCAAAGGCCACCTCGTCCGGGAACTTGACGCCCTCGGGGGCGAAATGGCGAAAGTCACCGACGCCACCGGCCTGCAATTTAAGATGCTGAACACCGCGCGCGGCCCGGCCGTCTGGGCGCCGCGCGCCCAGTGCGACAAGAAGCAATACCAGTTCACGATGAAGCGGATCCTCGAGGGGACGCCGCATCTCGATGTGAAACAGCAGGCGACCGAGCAACTCGTCGTCGAGCAGGGCCGCGTCGTCGGCGTGGATACCCAGCAAGGGATCCGGTTCCTCGGCCGCGCCGTCATCATCACGACGGGGACCTTCCTACAGGGGCTCATCCACATCGGCGAAACGCAGATGCGCGGCGGGCGGTTCGCCGAGGCGGCGGCGATGGGGCTCTCCGGCAGTCTCGCGGCGCACGGGATCACCCTCGCGCGCTTCAAGACCGGCACCCCGCCGCGGCTGGCCGGCCCGACGATCCGCTACGACGGGCTCGAGGTCCAGCCGGGCGACGAGCCGCCGAGCCCATTCTCCCATTCGACGACGGGACTCACCGTCGAGCAGCTTCCGTGCTGGATCACCTACACGACGGAGCAGACCCACGCGGTCATTCGGCGCAACCTTCACCGCTCGCCGCTCTACGCCGGCCGCATCCAGGGCATTGGCCCGCGCTACTGCCCCTCCATCGAGGACAAAGTGGTCAAATTCGCCGACAAACCACGCCACCAACTTTTCCTCGAACCGGAGGGCCGGCAGACGCTGGAGGTCTATGTCAACGGCGTCTCGACAAGTCTCCCGCCGGAAGTCCAGGTGGCGATGCTGCGCACCATCCCGGGACTCGAGCAAGCGGAAATCGTCCGCTTCGGCTACGCCATCGAGTACGACTACGCCCCACCGACGCAGTTGACACCAACACTCGAAACGAAAGCGATCGCGTCGCTCTATCTCGCCGGCCAGATCAACGGGACGTCGGGTTACGAGGAGGCCGCCGCGCAAGGGTTGATGGCCAGCATCAACGCGGTGCGGCAACTTCGGAGCCAGCCGCCGGTCATCCTCCGTCGGGACCAGGCCTACCTCGGGGTGTTGGTGGACGATCTCGTGACCAAAGGGGTGACCGAGCCATACCGGATGTTCACCTCACGCGCGGAGCACCGACTCCTGCTGAGGCAGGACAACGCCGACCTGCGGCTCATGGAGCTCGGGCACGAGATCGGACTGATCGGCGCCGACCAGATCACCCGGCTGCGGCGCAAGCGGGCGCTCATTGAGGAAGAGCTGGCACGGATCCGGACCACCTGCGCCGACGGCGTCCCGCTGAGGACCCTCCTGGCGCGGCCGGGCCTGCACTACGCCGACCTGCCGGCTCGCCAGCGCCGTGATGACCTGCCGGCCGACGTGCTCCAGCAAGTGGAAATCGCCGCCAAGTACGACGGCTACATCAGCCGGTCGGCCGCCCAGGCCGCGCGGCTGGAAAAACTGGAGCACCGCCGCATCCCGGACGACGTCGAGTACGCGATGATCCCGGCCCTCCGCCGCGAGGCCCACGAACGGCTGGCCGCGATCCGCCCCGCCTCTCTTGGCCAGGCCGCCCGCATCCCCGGCCTCACCCCCTGCGACATCAGCCAGCTCGCCGTCTATCTTGAGAGCCGCTCGAGACTCGCCAAACTCCCAGAGGTTAGAAGTACATAATTCTATATTATACAACTTGATTTCTCGACGGGAATCTGATATACTCTTTCGTATGAAGCGATGGCTTGCGGCGGTCCTGATCGGTCTGTTGGCGGTTCCTCCGGCCTACGCCCTGCGCGCCCGCGGCGCCGACGCCGAGCCGTTGCGCCGAGAAATTGCCGGAGGGTTGGAAGAGAGCGGCCGCGCCACGGCCTCGCACCGTTCCATCACGGCGATGACCATTCTCCAACTGGGACTATCCCTGATGGGGATCCCATCAGCCCACCAGTCGGCCGTGGCTGCGGCCCGTATTCTTCCAGATACCCGGGATCTTCGAGTTGCGCTGGATACCGCGATTCAGCTCGTGGGTGCCCATCCTCTGGAGAGTTGGGTCTATCGTCCCCGAGAGGTCACGGTTGCCCAACAGGCCAGATTCTCGGAGCACGCAGAAGTGCTTCGCAGGCGATTCCGCGCGGTGTTTGATAATGGCTCGGCCTCCACAGAAGCTCTCGTGCGTGCGCTCATGGCCGTGACGGATGGACCGTACGAAGGCAATCTCGACTACGATTTCCTCATGGAGTACCGGATCCCCAATCTCGTAGACCATACCCCAACCACTGTCGGCGACCAGGTGCGACTGGTTCGTGCGGTCCGCCTCGCGACGATCCTTGGCCTCGGTGGCGACACCATGGTGCTCCAGGGGGTCTCGAACGAGATGTCGGCCATCCGGAGCCGGCTCGAGAAGCTCACCGGCGCCTCAGGCCTCGAGGAAAATCCACTCGAACGTGTGACCCTCAACCTCGTGGGCCAGGCATCTTACGACGCCGTGATTCTTGGTCCTGGCGTACCATCCCTGGGTCTCGTGGCGGCTCTGGCCTACCAGAAGAGCCAAGTACCGTTCCGAGTGATCGCGAATCCTCAGCAAGCCAGAGCCATTGTGGCGCTCATTCGAGAGTACAGACTCGATAGGCATCTCCCGGAAAAATGGGAGACCGAGTGGATTCTCGGAGGGGCTGAAGGACAGTTTAAGAATCTCGTACAAGTAATCCTTGCCAAGATGAGAGCAAAGCCAGGATTTAGAAAGATTCTAGTGATCAGGGGGAGTACAGATCCTCAAATTAGCAACACGAAATTCGTCGAAGATCAAGTGGTATGGAATTTCTCGAACGACAAATCCTTAAGGAGCGAGCTTTCAGCTCTGCTTGATGGATATGGATTGGAAATTGGAAGGACCAGCCTCGATCGTCTGATGGGCGAGGTACAAAAGATCCATGGGGGCCTCGAAGAGCTCGGAAAACAAGCTTAGACCCACCCAAAGGTTCTCGTAAATTCCCATTGCACGACTCGCTTCTCCGCGCTATCATGGCGCCGTGGCGGCCAAATTGTTCCACGGGAATCCTGTTGTAGTTGAAACAATGCCCCTCAGTAAATGCTCCCTCGATCCCTGGTATGTGACCGGATTCTGCGACGGAGAATCCGCATTTACGTATAGTTTGCAATCGAGCAGTGTCGGCCTCACTCTGTATTTCAATCTGAAACTCCATGATCGAGACCGTCCTTTGCTCCAGAAGATCCAAGCATACTTTGAGGGTGTTGGGAAAATTTATGCGGCCAAGGATCCAAGACCGAACGCCGGTCCGAAGGCTTACTACAGGGTTGCTCACCTCGATGAATTGCAGGTGATCGCCAGGCACTTTGACAAATATCCCCTCTGGGGGTGGAAGGCGAAGGGCTATGCGATTTGGCGACGAATGCTCCAGCTCAAATACGATCACTACGGGCGACCCCCTCACGATGAACTGATGGAGTTGGCGCATCAGCTGTCACGGCATACCAGGAGTAATGCGACGGCGTGGCTTCGGAAAGCCGACGATCGCCAGATAGCGAGCCGGGCGATTCACAAGGAACATGTTTCAGCTACAACAGAACTTCGTAAATGAAAAAGAAAACTAGATTATGAGCCGGGTCGTCGCGGTCGGGAATCAGAAAGGGGGCGTGGGGAAGACGACGACCGTCGTCAACCTCGCCGCCGCCCTCGCCCAGCGTGGGCCGCGCGTCCTCGTCGTGGACCTCGACCCGCAGGCCAACGCGACGAGCGGTCTGGGCGTGGACAAGCGGACGGTCCAGCCCTCGATCTACGAGGGGCTGCTGCAGCAGGTCCCGCTCGCCGAGCTCGTCCGCTCGACGGAGATCCCCCAACTCTCCCTCATCCCGTCCCATGCCTCGTTGAGCGGCGCCGAGGTGGAGCTCGTCCAGCAGCCGGAGCGGGAATACCAATTGCAGCGTGCCCTCGCACCGCTCCGGGAGCAATTCGAGTGGATCTTCCTGGACTGTCCCCCCTCCCTCGGTTTTCTGACCCTCAACGCCCTTGTGGCGGCCGACAGCGTCCTGATCCCCCTGCAGTGCGAATACTACGCCCTTGAGGGGCTGACCCAGCTCGTCGAGGTGATCCGGCAGGTCCAGCGGGGGCTCAACCCCAAGCTGGAGATTCAAGGGGTGGTTCTCACGATGGCCGACCAGCGGACCCGGTTGACCGGCGACGTCATCCGCGAGGTCCGTGAATTCCTCAAAGACAAAGTCTACCAAACGATTATCCCACGGTCGATCCGGCTTAGTGAGGCCCCAAGCTATGGGAAACCTGTGTCCCTGTATGCGCCAACCTCCATTGGGGCAGAACGATACGCTGCTCTGGCTGGAGAGCTCTTAGGTACACATACCCTTGAAACTACCAGTAGAATTCCAGAAAACATGCCAATAATCCCAGAAATATCATCTTTTGACCAGTAAAGTGGAGGAATTTACCCATGAATAAACCAGGCGGATTAGGTCGTGGGCTACGGGCGCTGATTCCAGAACCCCAAGTGACCGAAACCTCAAGCTCGAGCATCACCACGGTCAAGGTGTCGAGCGTGATCCAGAGCCGATTTCAACCACGATTGGCCTATGATTCACATAAACTCCAAGAATTGGCAGAATCTATTCGTGAGAGTGGAGTCATTTACCCTATTTTGGTGAGGGAAAAATTACAAAGTGGTGTATTAGAACCACGATATGAATTGATCGCCGGAGAGCGTCGGTTGAGGGCGGTCAAACTATTGGGGCATCAGGAGATCCCCGCGATCGTCAAGCGGGTGGACGATGCCGAGGCAGCCAAGATCGCCCTCATCGAGAACCTGCAGCGGCAGGAGTTGACGGCCATCGAGGAGGCGCTGGCCTACCAGCGGCTCCAGCAGGAGTTCGAGATGACGCAGGAGCAGGTAGCCCGGGCGGTGGGGAAGGACCGGGCGACGGTGACGAACACCCTGCGGCTCCTCCAGCTCCCGAAGCCGATTCAGGACGCGGTCGGGCACGGCGAGCTCGGGATGGCCCACGCACGGGCGCTGTTGGGGCTGCCGACGGAGCGGCTGCAGCAGAAGCTGGCGGCGATGATCCGCGACCGGGGCCTCTCCGTCCGCCGGGTCGAGGAGTTGGTGCGGCAGTGGACCGTCGGCAGCCCCCGCCGGGCGTCGCACAAAGATCCCAACCTGGCGGCCGCCGAAGAGCAGCTCCGGCAGCGGCTCGGGACGAAGGTGACGATCCACCTGGGCCGCCGGCGAGGATGGATCCGCATTGACTGCTTCTCGGTGGACGACCTCAACCGGATTCTCGGCCTGCTCAAAGCGCGAGGGTAACCCGCGCCCGCCGCCGTGCTTGACAGGACGTGGAACGCTCTCTACACTGAAGGGTTTACCATCATTCGTTCATGCTCCAACAAACCGTAGTCCTCATCAAACCGGACGGCCTCGTGCGCTCGTTGACGGGGAACATTGTGACGCGCCTCTCCGAAACCAAGCTGGAGATCATCGCGGCGAAGATGGTCCGGGTGTCGCGGGAGCTGGCCGTCGAGCATTACAAGCACCTGAAGGACAAGCCGTTCTTCGAGGAGCTCATCCAGTATTTGATGGGCAACCTGCACGACCGCCGTAAGACAATGGCGATGGTCTACTGGGGAGAGGACGCGATCGCGAAGGTCCGCCAGCTGGCGGGGGCGACCAACCCGGAACAGGCCGATCCGACGTCCATCCGCGGCTCGTACGGGCGGATCCGGGCCGGGCTGTTCGAGAACGTGATCCACGCTTCGGAGAGCGAGCCGGAGGCGGAGCGGGAGATCAAATTGTGGTTCGAGCCCGACGAGATCATCGTGGACCTCTACCCGACGAAGACCGCCACGGTCCCGTCGGTGACGCGGCGCGTCTGGGCGTGAGCCGGCCGTGGAGCTGACGGCGTTCCTGGCGGCGGTTGCCGCCCTCGATCGGGCCCCGAACGTGGCGCGCCCGACGGACGCCGAGCTTCGGGAGCGGGCCGAGCGCTACGGCACGAAAACCGCGTTCGGCAACTACGCGTTCCACACGATGGTCAAGAACCGGTCGGCCGGGGCGACGGTCTACGTCGGCGCGCCGGCCGTGCAGCTGCCGAGCATGACCGCCCGCCAGCAGGAACTGCTCGCGCAGCTGCCGAAGACGCTGGACACCGTCGCGCGCTACCTCGCGAAGGCGCCGCTCGTCGTCGTCGAACGGAGCATGGGGGACAACCCGACGTTCGTGCCGTTCTGCCGAACGTACGTCTCCGTCGCGCGGCCGGAGATGGTGCGGATCGCCTACATGTGGTGGAGTTTGCTTAACCCGCCGAAGCCGGCGGCGCCGGGCCCGCGGCAGACGCTGATCTACATCCCGGAATGGCAGGAGAAAGACCGGCAAGTCCTCGTCTTCCCGGAGCAGAATCTGACGCTCGTCCTTGGCAGCGACTACCTCGGCGAGTCGAAGAAGGGGCACCTGCGGATGGCGATGTGGAACGCCAAGCAGCAGGGGATGCTCGGGATCCACGCCGGGGCGAAGCTCCTGACGGCGCGCGACGCCAGGGCCGGCCGCGTGAAGCGCTGCGCGATGCTGATCTTCGGGCTGACGGCGACGGGAAAGACGACGCACGCCTGCCACTCCCACGGCCTGACCGACCCGGGCGAGGGGATCGAGATCGTCCAGGATGACCTGGTGTTCCTGCGGCCCGACGGCGGCGCGTACGGAACGGAGCGCGGCTTCTACCTGAAGACGGACGGCATCAACCCGCAGACGCAGCCGCTGCTCTACCACGCGGCGACGCAGCGCGACGCGATCTTTGAAAACGTGCTGGTGGATTACCAGGGCCGCGTGGATTTCACCGACGAGACGCTGACGTCCAACGGCCGCGGCGTCGTCCAGTGGGCCGACTTCGGCGCGGCGAAAGCCGCCACGCCGAACCTCCCGCCGCTGACGGAGGTGGATGGGCTGATCGTCGCGTTCATCACCCGGCGGAACACCGTCGTCCCGATCGCCTCGAAGCTGACGCTCGAGCAGGGGGCCGCCGCCTTCATGCTCGGGGAATCCATCGAGTCGTCCGGCGGCGACCCGCGGCGCGCCGGCGAGTCGGTGCGCGTCGTCGGGACGAACCCGTTCATCGTCGGCGACCTGGCGGCGGAAGGGAACCGGTTCTACGAGATCCTCCGGGCGCGCCCGGACCGCATCCAGTGCTACCTTCTGAACACCGGCGGGGTGGGGGAGCTGGCCGAGCGGCAGCCTGACGGCCGGCGCGTCGTCACGCGCCGCGTGCTGCGGGTCGAGATCCCCGAGATGGCGGCGATCATCCGCGGCATCGCCCGCAACACTATTGAATGGGTCGAGGAACCGCACTTCGGCACGCGCGTCCCGAAAGCGGTGGACGGCGTGGACCTCGAGAAATTCGACCTCCGGAACTTCTACACGCCGGCGCAGGTGGACGAGCAGGTCGCCGTCCTCCAGCGTGAGCGGGCGGAGTACCTGGCGCAGTTCCGCGGCCTGCACCAGGCCATCGTCGCGGCCGGGGGCGGCGCGAGGGCCGTCGCGGCATGACGAGCATGACCGGCTTTGGCCGGGCCGAGGGGCGCGGGCGGCTCGGCGCGCTGTCGGTCGAGATCCGGAGCGTCAACCATCGCTACCTCGAGGTATCCTGCCGGCTGCCCGACGGGTGGACGGCGCTCGAGGACGCGGTCCGGGCGCTGGTGCAGCGGTCCGCGGCCCGCGGCAAAATCACCGCGACCGTCGCCGCGCACGGCCGGCCGTCGGCGACGGTGGTCCTGAACCCGGCGGCGGCGCGCCAGTACGCGGCGGCGCTGCGGCGGCTCCAACAGACACTGCGGGTGCCGGGGACGATCACCCTCGAGCAGGTGGCGAGCGGGCCCGGCGTCCTGGTGCCGGTCGCGCAGGACACCGTCTCGGCGTGGAAGCCGCTGGTGCTGCAGACGACGACGCGCGCGGTGCGGCAGCTGGTGCGGACGCGGCGGCGGGAAGGGCAGGCGCTGACCGCCGCGCTGCGGCGGCTGATCCAACAGCTGGCGCACGCCACGACGGCCTTGGAGGGCCGCGCCCCGCAGGTCGTCACGGACTACCGGGGGCGGCTGGAACAGCGGATCCGCGCGCTGACGGCGCAGCCGCTGGACCTGGGCCGGCTGGAGCAGGAGATTGCCTGCTTCGCGAAAGAGTGTGACATCGCCGAGGAACTGACGCGCATCCGGGCGCACGTCGCGCATCTGGAGACGTTGCTGCGCGCGGCGACGGCGGTGGGGCGCACCCTTGACTTCGTCGCGCAGGAGCTGCAGCGCGAGGTCAACACGATCGGCTCGAAGGCGAACGACGTCGAGATCTCGCGGCGGGCGATCCAGATGAAAGGGTGGGTCGAGCAGCTCCGCGAGCAGGCGCAGAACATTGAGTAGGCGCGGCGATGCGTAAGCAGGGGCTGTTGTTCATCCTGTCGGCCCCGTCCGGCAGCGGCAAGACCACGTTGATGGAGCGGCTGCTGCGGCGGGACCGGCGGCTCGTGCGGTCGGTCTCGATGACGACGCGCGGCCCCCGGCACGGCGAGCGGCACGGGCGCGAGTACTGGTTTGTGACGCCGGCGCAGTTCGCGGCGGAGCGCGCCCACGGGGCGCTGCTGGAGTACGCGCAGGTGTTGAACCATTGGTACGGCACGCCGCGGCGGTTCATCGAGGCGGCGCGCCGCCGGGGGCGGGACGTGCTCCTGGGGATTGACGTGCAGGGGGCGCGGCAGATCAAGCGGTCCGGCTATCCGGCCGTGACGATTTTCATCCAGCCGCCGGGGATGGCGGCGCTGCGGCAGCGCCTGCGGCGGCGCGGGACCGAGACGCCGGCGCAGATCCGGGCGCGGCTGGACCTCGCGCGGCGAGAGCTCCGGTGCGTGCCGGAGTACGACTATGTGGTGGTGAATGATCGCCTGGACGACGCGGTCGCGCAGTTGACCGCGATCATCACGGCGGAACGATGCCGGGTGCGCCCGGCGTGGCTCTAACGCAGGGAGGAACATCATCCGATGCCCAGCAGCAGCTCCGTCTACGTGCCGATTGAACCGCTCATGGAGAAGATCGGCAGCATCTATAAATTGGTGATCATCGCCGCGCGCCGGGCGCTGGAGCTCAACGAAGGAGCCCCGCCGCTCGTCGAGGCGGACCCGAAGGCCAAGCCATCCACCGTCGCCCTCGCGGAGATCGCCGCAGGGAAGGTGTCGGTGAAGGCCAAGCGCAAAACGGAAGGGCTGTAACCGTTGGCCGCGACGCCGAAGACCGTCGTCCTCGGGATCACCGGGTCCATCGCCTGCTACAAGGCGTGCGACGTCGTCAGCGCCCTGCGCAAGCTCCCGGGGACCGAGGTCCGCGTCGTGATGACGCGCGAGGCGGCGCGGTTCGTCAGCCCCTTGACGTTCCAGACGCTGTCGGGACACCCGGTCTACCACGACCTGTTTGAGGCGCCGGAGGAGTGGGACCTCCTGCACACGTCGTTGGCGATGGCGGCCAGCGTCGTCGCCGTCTGCCCGGCGACGATGAACGTGCTGGGGAAGTTGGCCCACGGGATCTGTGACGACCTGGTCACGAGTGTCGTGTTCGCGACGAAGGCGCCGGTCCTGCTCGTGCCGGCGATGAACCGGGAGATGTACGACCATCCGGCGACGCAGCAAAACCTAGCGACGCTGAAACGGTTCGGCTACGAGAGCGTCGGCCCGGTCCGCGGGACCCTCGCGTGCGGCGTCGTCGGCCTCGGCCACATCGCGGAGCCGGAGGCGGTGGTGCAGGCGATCCGGCGGACGCTGCGATGACGCGGCGCCCGCTCACGCTCCTGATCACGGCCGGGCCGACCCGCGAGCCGATTGACCCGGTGCGGTTCCTCTCCAACTATTCGACCGGGGTCTTAGGGCACCTGCTGGTCGCCGAGGCCCGGCGGCGCGGGCATCACATCGTCTTCGTCACAGGGCCGACCGGGTACCCGCCGCCGCGCGGGGCCAAGACCATCGCCGTCGAGACGGCGCTCCAGATGCAGGCGGCGCTGGAGCGTGAATTCCCGGCGGTGGACGGGGTGATCATGGCGGCGGCGGTCGCCGATTTTCGTCCGATTCGCGCGCTGCCGCAGAAGATCAAGCGCTCCGGCGTGGCCGGCGGCCTGAAGCTCTGGCGGCTCGACCTCGTTGAGAATCCCGACCTCGTCGCCGGGCTGGCGGCGCGGCGCACCCGGCAGGTGATCGTCGGGTTCGCGCTGGAAACGACCCGCGCGCTGGCCAACGCCCGCGCGAAACTTCGGAACAAACAGCTCGACGCCATCGTCCTCACGCAGATGAACGGGCGCCGGGCGCCGTTCGGCGAGACGACGGTGGATGGGGCGATCGTCCAGAGGGGCGGCGCAGCTCGGCCGTTCCGGCGGCTGGCCAAACCGGCCCTGGCGCGGCGCATCCTCGACACCGTCGAGAAACTGGCGGCTCAACGAGCGGCCAAATAGGTTTTCTCATCGGAAGGGGAGTATCAGGGGAAACACGGGTTGTCCTTGGGTTTCCCCTGATAACGAGTCGGCGAACGGACCACGGAGAGCTGAGCCGTTGCCTGTGAACCAACGTTGTCAGGACACTCATCGTGGAATTCGACGACTCGTTGGCGGCGTAGCCAAGTGGTAAGGCGAGGGTCTGCAAAACCCTTATTCATCGGTTCGATTCCGATCGCCGCCTCAACTGAGAACGCGCATGAATAGAACGGGACCAAAGCCGCGACCATTTGAATGCCGAGAGGACCTGTTTTGGTACCTTGTCGGCCTCATCGCGACGGATGGATGCCTCGTTGCAGGCAAGGCGGTCGTCATTACCTCGAGCGCCCCGGCGTTTTTAGAGCGGCTTCGAGGTATGCTGGGTGGCGTGGGGCGGATTCAGCAAAAGCGCAGCGGGTCCGGGTCCATTGGGTACGATTACTATGTCGGAGGAGTAGCGCTATACCGGAGGCTTTTAGCGATTGGACTCACCCCTAGGAAATCACTCACGCTCGGGGTGCTGGATATTCCGGATGTTGCCCACAAAGATTTCTTCCGCGGCGTCATCGATGGCGATGGCAACATCCGCCGGTGGATTCATCCGACGAACGGGCGCGAGCAGTGGGCGATCAGGATTTACGGAGGTTCGAAGCCGTTCCTCCAATGGATTCAGGAAACAACCAAACGACTGTGGCATGTAGAGGGCGGGCTCCATGAGGAGCAACCCCGCGAGCCAAGACACCACATGCAATACATCCTGAAGTACGGCAAGATCGCAGCGAAAGTTATCCTGACGGAGTGTTACTATCCCGGCGCTTTTGCTCTACAGAGAAAACAAGCTATAGCTTCGGCGTGTATCGCCGCCTCAGTCGGGTGGTCTCGGAGCCATACCGTGACGGATGTCCGGCGATGGCAGGGGTGGACGTACAGCCACGCGCATCCCGGGGACGCATCGGGAGCGTCTCGCATTGCCGATGGGCACATTGTGTCCCTTTCGGAATATGTTTGCGACGGCACAGCGAATGATGGGCCGGGATGGAGGAACGTAGACTCGGGACCCTTAAAAGGTCCTGCCCATTTGGGCGTGCCGGTTCGAGTCCGGCTCCCGGCACTTGAGATTCCGAAGAAGATATGAGGGCGGTTAGCTCAGCTGGTTAGAGTGCCACGTTGACATCGTGGAGGCCACTGGTTCGAGTCCAGTACCGCCCACATCTTTTTATGGAGAATCCGTGACGCGGCAACAGACGGCGCATAGTCCGGCGGCGGCGACCAACGACCTGGAGCCGCTGCGGCACAGCGCGGCGCACATCCTGGCGCAGGCGGTCAGGCGGCTGTGGCCGGCGGCCAAGCTGGCGATCGGCCCGCCGATCGACGAGGGGTTCTACTACGACATCGAGTTCCCGGTGCCGGTGACCGACGAGGATCTGCCCAAGATCGAAGCGGAGATGCAGAAGATCATCGCCGAGGACCACGCGTTCACCCAATCGTTCGCGCCGAGGGCGCAGGCGCTGCAGCGGTTGGAGCAGGCGCAGGACCGGTTCAAGGCGGAGATCGTCCGCGGGCTGAAGGACCCGGAGGTGTCATTCTTCACCGACGGGGAGTTCACCGACCTGTGCGCCGGGCCGCACGTCGCCTCGACCGGCGCGGTCAAGGCGGTGAAGCTGTTATCGGTGGCCGGCGCCTACTGGCGCGGCGACGAGCACAACCCGCAGCTCACACGGATCTACGGCACGGCGTTCTCCACGCAACAGGAACTGGACGAATTCCTCAAGGTCCGCGAGGAGGCGAAGCGGCGCGACCACCGGAAACTGGGCCCGGCGCTGGGGTTGTTCACGATCCTCGACCAGGCCGGCCCCGGGCTGGTGTTCTACCTGCCGAAGGGGGCGCTGGTCCGGCAGACGATCGAGCAGTACCTGCGCGAACAGCACGCCGCGCACGGCTATCTGCCCGTCGCGACGCCCCATCTGCTGCGCGCCGACGTCTGGCAGCGGTCGGGGCACTACGACTACTACAAAGAGCACATGTACATCTTCAAGATCGAGAACCAGGAATTCGGCGTCAAGCCGATGAACTGTCCCGGCCACATCCTGATCTATGAGACGGGGCTACGCAGCTACCGGGAGCTCCCGCTGCGGTTCTTCGAGCTGGGCACCGTCTATCGGAACGAGAAATCGGGCGTGCTCCACGGGCTGCTGCGCGTCCGCGGTTTCACCCAGGACGACGCGCACATCTTCTGCCGGCCGAGCCAGCTCGAGGCGGAGATCCGCGGCGTCGTGGACTTCATCCTCGCGGTGATGCGCGACTTCGGGTTCACGGCGTTCGACGTGGCGGTGAGCACGCGCCCGACGGAGTTCCTCGGCGAGCCGGCGCAGTGGGACCAGGCGGAGCAGATCCTCCAGCGGGTGCTCACCGCGGCCCAGCTCCCGTTCACCGTGCAGGCCGGGGAAGGGGCGTTCTACGGGCCGAAGATTGACGTGAAGGTCAAGGACGCGCTCGGCCGCGTCTGGCAGTGCGCGACGGTGCAGCTCGACTTCGTGCTGCCGAAACGGTTCAATCTGACGTACGTCGAGGAGGACGGACGGCCGGTGCCGCCGGTCATGATCCACCGCGCGATCCTCGGCTCGCTCGAACGGTTCTTCGGGATGCTGCTGGAGCAGTATGCGGGAGCCCTGCCGACGTGGCTGGCCCCGGTCCAGCTCGTCGTCATCCCGATCGCCGAGGCGCACCAGGCCTACGCGCGGGAGCTCGTCGCGCAGGCGAAGGCCCTCGGCGTGCGGGCCGAGCTCGACGACCGCAACGAGCGGATGCAGGCGAAGATCCGCGACGCGCAGATGCAGAAGGTGCCGTACATGTTTGTCGTCGGGAACCGGGAGCAAGCCGCGCAGGCCGTCGCCGTGCGGACCCGCGCCGGCGGCGACCAGGGCGTCCAGCCCGCGGCCGCCGCGCTGGCGACCATTCAGCAGGCCATGACCACAAGGAGGCTCGACTGATTCCATCGTTCCGTGACCGCATGATGAAACCGCAGGACCCGAAGGAACCGCGCGTCAACGAGCGCATACGCATCCCGCAAGTCCGGCTGATCGGCGCCGCCGGCGAGCAGCTCGGCGTCGTGAACACCGCCGACGCCCTGCGGATGGCGCGCGAGGCGACCCTCGACCTCGTCGAGGTGGCGTCGGCCGCGCGGCCGCCCGTCTGCCGCATCATGGATTTCTCGAAGTACAAGTACGAGCAGGCCAAGCGAGGGAAGGAAGCGCGCAAGCACCAGCGCTCCACGCACCTGAAAGAGATCCGGGTGCGGCCGCGGATCGAGGAGCACGACTACCACACGAAGCTGCGGTTCCTCGAGAAGTTCCTCAAGCGCGGGGACAAGGTCAAGCTGACGCTGGTGTTCCGCGGGCGGGAGATGGCGCACCAGGAGTTCGGCCGGCGGGTGCTCGACCGGTTCATCGCCGATCTGGCGCCCATGGCCCTCGTCGAGCGGGCCCCCATGCACGAAGGGCGCATGATCTTCATGACATTCGCCCCGAAGTAACCATGACGAAAGGACGAAGGCCATGCCGAAAATGAAATCGAATCGGTCGCTGCGCCACCGCTTCCGGCGGACGGCGACCGGCAAGATCATGCGGGCGCACGCCAATCGCCGGCACTTGTTGAGTCACCGGTCCCATAAGCGGAAGCGCCAGCTGCGCCGCCCGGATGTCGTGGCGCCGGGGCAGGCCCGCGCCATTGAGCGGTTGTTGCCGCGCTAATCGAGGAGTGATTCCATGGCTCGTGTGAAGCACGCCGTATCAAGCCGACGCCGCCACAAGCGGATGCTCAAATCGGCGAAAGGATATTGGGGCAAGCGCTCGAAACTCTACCGGCGCGCGAAGGAAACCCGCCGGAAGGCGATGGCGTACGCCTACCGCGACCGGAAGCAGCGCAAGCGCAACTTCCGGGTCCTCTGGATCGCGCGGATCAACGCCGCGTGCCGCGGCGCCGGGCTCTCCTACAGCCGGTTCATCGCGGGGCTGAAGAAGTCGCAAGTGACCCTCGACCGCAAATCGCTGGCGGAGCTGGCCGTGCGCGACCAGGCGGCGTTCCAACAGCTCGTCGAGGTGGCCAAGGGGGCGGTTGCCGCGTGAGCGACGGGACGGTGCCGACCGACCTGGCGTCCGTCCAATCACGCCTGACCGCGCTCCAGCAGGCGATCGAGGCGGAACTGGCGCAGGCCCAGGATGCCGCCGCGCTCGAGTTGCTCCGCGTCAAATACCTCGGCCGCCGCGGCGCGCTGCAGGAGTGCTGGCAGGCGCTGCCCCAGGTGTCGCCGGAGGACCGCCCGCGGCTCGGCCAGCAGCTCAACACGCTCAAGACGCAGTGGACCGAAGCAGTCCGCGCCCGGTTTGTAACCGTCATGTCCCAGGCAGTTGTTGATAAGCTGCGACAACCGAGCACGCTCGACCGCACGTTGCCAGGTCACCCGCCGGTGCTCGGCCACCGGCACCCGATCACCCAGGTCATTGACGAAATCCTCGGCGTCTTCGAGCGGCTGGGCTTCGCCGTCGTCGAGGGGCCGGAGATCGAGACCCCCTTCCACAACTTCGATGCGCTGAACATCCCTGCGGACCACCCGTCGCGGGAATCATTCGACACCTTCTTCCTCGATAGCCCGACGGCTAACGAGTTTTTGCTGCGCAGCCACACCTCGCCGGTGCAGGTTCACTACCTCAAGGATCACGCCGACCACCCGCGCCCGTTCCGCATCGTCGTCCCCGGCCGCGTCTTCCGCCCCGATGCGCTCGACGCGTCGCACTGCTTCCAGTTCCACCAGATCGAGGGCTTGGTGGTCGAGCCGGGCGTGACGCTCGCCGACCTGAAGGGGCTGCTGACGGCGTTCGCGCAAGCGGTCTTCGGCCCGGCGACACGTCTGCGGTTCCGCCCGCACTTCTTCCCGTTCACCGAGCCGAGCGCCGAGGCCGACATCAGTTGTATCTTCTGCCGGGGCCACGGCTGCCGCGTCTGCGGCCAGAAGGGGTGGCTGGAGATCCTCGGGGCGGGGGTGGTGCACCCCCACGTCTTCGCGGCGACCGGATGGCCAGCGGCGACCCGCGGCCTCGCCTTCGGGCTGGGGATCGAGCGGATCGCGATGCTCAAGTACGGCATTGATGACATCCGCCTCTTTTTCGACAGCGACGTCCGGTTCCTCCAACAATTCTAGCGGGCGCGCATGAAACTCTCCCTGCAATGGTTGAAGCAGTACGTCGCGGTGCGCTGCACCCCGCAGCAGCTCGCCGAGCGGCTGACGCTCACGGGGCTGGAGATCACCGCCCGGCGCGTCATCGGGGAGGATGTCCTCCTCGAGTGCGAGGTCACGCCGAACCGGCCGGATTGGCTGAGCCACGTCGGCGTCGCGCGGGAGCTGTCGGCGATCACCGGCAGTCCGCTGCGCGTGCCTCCCGTGCGCGAGCTCCCTACCGTGCACGGCCGG
>Ga0209515_10002546_pt1 | contig 27829 bp, 30 predicted proteins | sample Subgroupgradi54m_FD_187454 | JGI IMG/M metagenome (GOLD analysis project Ga0209515, IMG submission 187454) | Subsurface groundwater microbial communities from S. Glens Falls, New York, USA - GMW60B uncontaminated upgradient, 5.4 m (SPAdes)... ... | reverse complement strand
GGATCCACTCTTGCCGCAGCGCGCATCGATCGCCAGTGGATCCCGGCGTTCGCCGGGATGACAGCGGAAAAACTCTCAGCCTCTGAGCCCTGCAAGGACCTGTGCGCTCAGCGCCCGCCAGACCCTTACGGACTGACCCTGATGACGCTGTCGAAAGGCGTGCATAAAGTCCAGGTGTGAAGGCGGGTCAATCCGCATCCAATAATCGTTCGGGCAGGAATCCTTCCTGGAGACAACGGCATGACATCGAAGGCTCAGCTCCCCTCGGCGCCCGGCGCCGAACCGGCCCGCGCGCTGAAACGGCGCGGCCTGTTGCTAGGAGCCGGGGTTGCCGGAGCGGCAGCGCTGGCGGCCAAGGCCCTGCCCGGCACTGCCACCGAGGTGGCGGCGGTCGCGGTCAAGCCGGCGGTCGACACGGCCGGCGGCTATCAACTCACGCCGCATGTGCTGCGGTACTACGAGACCACCAAAGTCTGAAATGACGACCCCCACGTCGCTTCGCTCCTTCCCCCCGAGGGGGCGCTCGGCCGCCTTGGGGCGGTCCGGCGACGGCCGAATTCCGGGCTGATTGAACAGCTCGAGGAGACATCATGTTGCTCACGCGCAAATCGTCCGACGCGGGCTCCGCGGCGGGCTCGTCATCGCTTGTTTCCAGCCTGGCCCGAGGTGTCTCGCGTGCCATCCCGACGATGGACCGGCGGGCGTTCCTGCGCCGCTCCGGGCTCGGCGTCGGCGCCGGCCTGGCGGCCACCCAGCTGACGCTGGTGCGCAAGGCACGCGCGGCCGATGCGGTCGCCAAGGGCGACAAGCCCAAGGTCGAGGTCAAGCGCACGGTCTGCGGCCACTGCTCGGTCGGCTGCGCGGTCGACGCAGTGGTCGAGAACGGCATCTGGGTGCGCCAGGAGCCGGTCTTCGATTCGCCGATCAACCTCGGCGCGCATTGCGCCAAGGGCGCGGCGCTGCGCGAGCACGGGCATGGCGAATATCGGCTCAAGTATCCGATGAAGCTGGTCGACGGCAAGTACGTCAAGATCGGCTGGGACCAGGCGCTCAATGAGATCAGCGCCAAGATGCTCGATCTCAAGAAGCAGAGCGGCCCCGATTCGATCTTCATCGTCGGTTCGTCCAAGCACAACAACGAGCAGGCCTACCTGCTGCGCAAGTGGGCCAGCCTGTGGGGCAGCAACAACTGCGACCACCAGGCGCGCATCTGCCACTCCACCACGGTCGCCGGCGTCGCGAACACCTGGGGCTATGGCGCGATGACCAACTCCTACAACGACATGCAGAACGCCAAGGCCGCGATGTACATCGGCTCGAACGCGGCCGAAGCGCACCCGGTGTCGATGCTGCACATGCTGCATGCGAAGGAAACCGGCACCAAGATGATCGTGGTCGACCCGCGCTTCACCCGCACCGCGGCCAAGGCCGACGAGTACGTGCGGATCCGCTCGGGCTCGGACATCCCGTTCCTGTTCGGCGTGCTGTACCACGTGTTCAAGAACGGCTGGGAAGACAAGAAGTACATCGCCGACCGGGTCTACGGCATGGACAAGGTGCGCGACGACGTGCTCGCCAAGTGGACGCCCGACAAGGTGCAGGAAGCCTGCGGCGTTGACGAAGCCACGGTGCTGAAGGTGGCGACCATCATGGCGCAGAACCGCCCGAGCACGGTGGTGTGGTGCATGGGCCAGACCCAGCACACGATAGGCAACGCGATCGTGCGCGCCTCGTGCATCCTGCAGCTCGCGCTCGGCAACATCGGCAAGTCGGGCGGCGGCGCCAACATCTTCCGCGGCCACGACAACGTGCAGGGCGCGACCGACGTCGGCCCGAACCCCGATTCGCTGCCCGGCTACTACGGCCTGGCCGAAGGGGCGTTCAAGCACTTCGCCAAGGTCTGGGACGTCGACTTCGAGTGGATCAAGAAGCAGTACGCGCCGGGCATGCTGACCAAGTCGGGCATGACGGTGTCGCGCTGGGTCGACGGCGTGCTCGAGAAGAACGACCTGATCGACCAGGACAGCAACCTGCGCGGCCTGTTCTTCTGGGGCCACGCGCCGAACTCGCAGACCCGCGGCCTCGAGATGAAGAAGGCGATGGACAAGCTCGACCTGCTGGTCGTGGTCGATCCGTTCCCGTCGGCCACCGCGGCGATGGCGGCGATGCCGGGCAAGCCCGAAGACCAGAACCTCAACCGCACGGTCTACCTGCTGCCGGCCTGCACGCAGTTCGAGACCAGCGGTTCGTGCACCGCGTCGAACCGCTCGCTGCAGTGGCGCGAGAAGGTCATCGAGCCGCTGTTCGAGTCGCGCACCGACCACATGATCATGTACCAGCTGGCCGACAAGCTCGGCTTCGGCAAGGAGCTCACGAAGAGCTTGAAGCTGGTGGCGGCCAAGGGCGGCATGATGGAGCCCGAGCCCGAGTCGATGCTGCGCGAAATCAACAAGAGCGTCTGGACCATCGGCTACACCGGCCAGAGCCCCGAGCGGCTGAAGGCGCACATGCGCAACATGAACGTCTTCGACGTGAAGACCTTGCGCGCCAAGGGCGGCATCGACAAGGAAACCGGCTACAAGCTCGACGGCGACTACTTCGGTCTGCCCTGGCCGTGTTACGGCACGGCCGAGCTCAAGCACCCGGGTTCGCCCAACCTCTACGACACCTCCAAGCACGTGATGGAAGGGGGCGGGAATTTCCGCGCCAACTTCGGCGTCGAGCGCGAAGGTGTCAACCTGCTGGCCGAAGACGGCTCGTATTCCAAGGGATCGGAGATCACGACCGGCTACCCCGAGTTCGACCACATCCTGCTGAAGAAGCTCGGCTGGTGGGGCGACCTCACCGAGGCCGAGCTGAAGGCCGCCGAAGGCAAGAACTGGAAGACCGACCTGTCGGGCGGCATCCAGCGGGTCGCGATGGCGCATGGCTGCCACCCGTTCGGCAACGCCAAGGCACGCGCGGTGGTCTGGAACTTCCCCGACCCGGTCCCGCAGCACCGCGAGCCGCTGTATTCGACCCGGCCGGATCTCGTCGACAAGTACCCAACGCACGACGACAAGAAGGCGTTCTGGCGCCTGCCCACGCTGTACAAGAGCGTGCAGCAGAAGAACAAGGACATAGGCAAGACCTTCCCGCTGATCATGACCTCGGGCCGGCTGGTCGAGTACGAAGGCGGTGGCGAAGAGACCCGATCGAACCCGTGGCTGGCCGAGCTGCAGCAGGACATGTTCGTCGAGATCAACCCGAAGGCGGCCAACGACCGCGGCATCCGCGACGGCGAGATGGTGTGGGTGAAGACACCGACCGGCGCCAGGATCAACGTCAAGGCGCAGGTCACCGAGCGGGTCGGCCCCGACACGGTGTTCCTGCCGTTCCACTTCTCCGGCCACTGGCAGGGCGTGGACCTGAAGCCGTACTACCCCGAAGGCGCCGCTCCGGTGATCCGCGGTGAAGCGATCAACACCGCGACGACCTACGGCTACGACAGCGTGACGATGATGCAAGAGACGAAGACGACGGTCTGCCAGATCGAGAAGACGGCATGACCATGGCCTCGACCCCGCATGGCCATCCCACCCCGTTCGGGCTGAGCTTGTCGAAGCCTCGCGCGATGGTGCGGGCACTTCGACAGGCTCAGTGCGAACGGGGGACTCGTTCCCAGGAGCTGACATGGCAAGAATGAAATTCATCTGCGACGCCGAGCGCTGCATCGAATGCAACGGCTGCGTCACCGCCTGCAAGGCCGAGCACGAGGTGCCGTGGGGCGTGAACCGGCGCCGCGTCGTCACGCTCAACGACGGCGTGCCGGGCGAAAAAAGCATCTCGGTGGCGTGCATGCACTGCAGCGATGCGCCGTGCATGGCGGTCTGCCCGGTCGACTGCTTCTACCGCACCGACGAAGGCGTGGTGCTGCACGACAAGGACATCTGCATCGGCTGCGGCTACTGCAGCTACGCCTGCCCGTTCGGCGCGCCGCAGTTCCCGACCAACGGCACCTTCGGCCTGCGCGGCAAGATGGACAAGTGCACCTTCTGCGCCGGCGGCCCCGAAGCCAACGGCAGCGAAGCCGAGTTCGAGAAGTACGGCCGCAACCGGCTCGCCGAAGGCAAGCTGCCGGCCTGCGCCGAGATGTGCGCGACCAAGGCACTGCTCGGCGGCGACGGCGACGTGGTGGCCGACATTTTCCGCACCCGGGTGCTGAACCGCGGCAAGGGCAGCGAAGTCTGGGGCTGGGGCACGGCCTACGGCAAGCCCGCCACCGCCGGCGGCGCACCGGCACCGGCCAAGGAGCCGACCAAGTCATGAAACGCGCCCTGATCGTCTCCGCAGTACTCGCCGCCGCCCTCGGCCTGGTCGCCTGCGGAGAACGCAGCACCGGTGGCAAGACGCCGCGCAAGGCCGATTCCAAAGTCTGGCAGGGCACCGACAACGCCTATGCCGCGGCCGGCTGGAAGGCCAGCGACGAAGCTGCTTGGCAAGAGCAGATGCGGGTTCGCGCGCAATCGCAAAACGAATACAACCGCGTCCGGTGAGATGACGGCCCCCAGTTTGAGAAGAATTGCCCACCACCGCGTCATCCCGACGAAAGTCGGGCTCCACGGCGCGCTGCGGCGCCACGCCTTCACGCCGATGCGGTGGTCCCGGCCCTTCGACAAGAACCTCAGGACAGGCTCGGGCTGCGCCCGCGCCGGGATGACGGCGGAAAAACTCTCGGCACTGAGATGCGTCACGTGAAGGAGTTCGCATGCATGGCCTGATTCGAATCGCTCTGTGCTCCGCTGCGCTGGCGTTCGGCGTCTCGGCCTGGGCGGCTGAAGCCGCGCCTGATGCAGCCGCCGCGGCGTCGTCGGCCGTGGCCGGCCCACCGGCCGGCTTCGTGGCGCCGGCCGAGCCGAAGGCCGACGACAGCAACGCGGTTCGCGCCAAGACCCAACCCGGCAACAACGCGCCGTTCTGGCGCGCGGTGCGCGAGTCGGGCGACAAGCCCGGCATCAGCAGCCTGCCGGGGGCCGAAAAAGGGGTGCTGATCCAGCCCTTCGTGCGTTACCCCGGCTCGCTGCTGACCAACGCCGGCGAGGCTTGGCGCCAGGTGCGCAACCGCTGGATCGTGCCCTACGGCGGCTCGCTGATCGTCATCGTCGCGTTGGCGCTCGCGCTGTTCCACTTCACCAAGGGGCCGATCGGCCACAGCGAAAACCGCAGCGGCCGCGTGATCGAACGTTTCACCTACTTCGAGCGGGCCGCCCACTGGAGCAACGCGACCGCGTTCTGCGTGCTCGCGATCTCGGGCACCGTGATGGCCTTCGGCAAGTTCTTCCTGCTGCCGATCATCGGCGGCACCTTGTTCGGCTGGCTGAGCTATGCGTTGAAGACGGCGCACAACTTCTTCGGCCCGCTGTTCGCCGTCTCGCTGGTGATCGTGTTCGTGACCTTCGTGCGCGACGAGTTTCCGCAGCGCGGCGACTTGACCTGGCTCGCCAAGGCCGGCGGCGTCTTCAGCGGCAAGGAAGTGCCGGCTCACCGCTTCAATGCCGGCGAGAAGGTGATCTTCTGGGCCGGCGCGTTCTTCCTTGGCATCATCGTCGTCGGCTCCGGCCTGGTGCTCGACAAGCTGGTTCCTGGCCTGGCCTACCTGCGCACCGACATGCAGGTCGCGCACATGATCCATGCCGTTGCCGCGGTGCTGATGATGGCGATGTTCCTGCTGCACATCTACCTCGGCACGATCGGCATGCGCGGCGCCTACCGCGCAATGCGCGACGGCAGCGTCGACGAGGAATGGGCGCGTGAGCACCATGCGTACTGGCACGACGACATCCGCGCCGGCAAGATCCCTGCGCGGCGCACGAGCGAACCCAACCCCGAGCGGCCGCTGGCCCATCGCTGAGAGGAGCCACGATGAAATTCAGGACCCTCGCGCCCGTGCTGCTGCTGGGCCTGGCCGCGCCGCACGTGCTGGCCAAGATGCCGGCGCCGAGCCCCGAGGCGCAAGCCAAGGCCGACGAGGCCAAGGCCAAGACGGCCTGGACCGACAAGGTCGCGGCCTTCCAACTGTGCCGGGCGATGGATCGTGTCGCCGACAACCACGTCAAGTCGGCGAAGGCGGCGGGCAGGGAAGCATCGGCGCCGGTCGCGACGCCACCTTGCAGCGACCCCGGGGCGTATGTGTCGCCGATGGCAGCCTCGGCGCCGCCGGCCACGGCCACCGCGCCGCCGAGCTCGAAGGCGACGCAGGCGCAATTGCAGGGGACGAAGCAGAAGTAGTTCTCGGCGTCATCCCGGCACGCGGCGTCATCCCGGCGAACGCCGGGATCCACTGCTGCTTCACTGCGCGTCTGCACAGAGTGGATCCCGGCGTGCGCCCGGCGTGCGCCGGGATGACGTCTCTGCACCCATTTCACCCCATTGCCGCAGCCGGTGCGTAGATGACGGTGTGTCCACCCGAATCCACACCACCATGTTGCGACTTCTTCTGCCTGCGGCCTTCGCTGCGCTGACCACGCTCGGCGCCTTCGCCCAACCCACCCCCGCGCTGATCCTCGACCCGGTGCCGCGCATCGTCGTGCGCGACGCGCGCATCCCGGTGCGCCTCGAGGCTGTCGACATCCGCACCGACGTCGTCGGCCACGCGGCGCAGACCCGCGTCGAGCTCATCATCCGCAACCCGAACGACCGGGTGCTCGAAGGCGAGCTGCAGTTTCCGCTGCGCGAGGGCCAGGTGGTGAGTGGCTTCGCGCTCGACATCAACGGCGAGCTGCGCCCCGCCGTGACGGTCGAAAAGGCCAAGGGCCAGCAGGTGTTCGAAGAAGTCATCCGGGCCCGCGTCGACCCGGCGCTGCTCGAGGTGACGCAAGGCAACAACTACAAGCTGCGGGTCTACCCGCTGCCGGCCCAGGGCGTGCGCCGCGTCGTGCTGGAGATCGCGCAGACCCTCGCGAGTTCGCCGCGCGGTGCTGCGTCGCGGCTGGACTTGCCGCTCAAGTTTGCCGAAGCGGTCGGCCGCCTCGATGTCGATGTTCGGGTGGCCGATGTGCCGGCCGCCGGCGTCGTCGCGAGTCTGTCCGGCCTGCCGGCCGATGCGATCAGCCGCAGCCAGCAGAGCGGCTTCACGCAGCTCACACTGCACCGCATGAACTTCGCCGGACCGGCGGCGCTCGAGGTCGCGATTGCAGCGCGCACCGAACCGCAGTTGGCGACCCAGCGCATCGGCGACCAGACCTACTTCTACGCCGAGTTGCCGCTCGCGCCGCGCACCGCCCCGCGCACCGCGCCGCGCCGCATCGCGCTGCTGTGGGACGCATCAGGGTCCGGCGCGCGGCGCGACCACGGCCGCGAGTTCGCGCTGCTCGACGCCTACTTCCGCGCGCTGCGCAACACCGAGGTGATGCTGCGTGTCGGGCGCGACGTGGCCGAAGCGCCGCAGCGTTTCATCGTGAAGGACGGCCGGTGGGACGAGCTCCGCCAGGCGTTGAGCGGCGTCGCCTACGACGGCGCGACCAATCTCGCCGCGCTCGTCGCGAGCGAAGGCTGCGAGCTGGCGCTGCTGTTCTCCGACGGCCTCGCGAACTGGGGCGCTGCCAGCGTGCCGGCGAGCGCCGTGCCGCTGTATGCGATCAGCGCGGCCGCGAGCCTGGACCCGGCGCGCCTGCGCGGCATGGCCGAGCGCAGCGGCGGCGAATGGCTGGACCTCGCCAGCACCTCCAGCGCCGACGCAGCAAAAGCCTTGCAGACGCGCAAGGCGCGGCTGGTCCGTGCCTACAGCAATGCGGCGCGCCAGATCGTCGTCGCGTCGCCTTATGCATCGCAGGGCCACCTCGCCATCGCCGGCATCCTGAGCGAGCCCAAGGCGATGCTGACGCTCGAGCTCGAGCTGCCCGACGGGCGCATCGAACGCCAGCAACTCGCAGTCGGCGCGCGCGGCACGGCCGGCGCGTCCTTCGTCGCCCAGCAATGGGCCAGCCTGCGAGTGGCCGAGCTCGAGGTCGACCACGACGCCAACCGCGGCGAGATCCGCCGCATCGGCAAGGCCTTTGCGATCGTCACCCGCGAGACCTCGCTGATCGTGCTCGACGCGGTGGCCGACTACGCGCGCTACGAGATCGAGCCGCCGGCAACGCTGCGCGCCGACTACGAGCGCCTGCTGGCCCAGCAGAGCCAGCGCAACCGCATCGCCCGCGCCAACCACCTCGACCGCGTGGCCGCGCGTTTTGCGCAGCAGGTGGCGTGGTGGGAGAGGGCGTTCCCGAAGAACGACATGCCGGTCAAGGCCGACCCGCAGATCGCCGTCAGCTCGGTGGCGGGTGCGCTCGGCCGCTCCGACAACGAGCGCCGCCAGCTTGCCCAGCCGCTGCCCGCCACCGCCGCGCCGCCCGCGCCGGCGCAGATGCGCCTGGCTGCACCGGCGATGGCCGAGAAGGCCGCTGACGCACTGGTCGACAGCCGCGACGCGCCGCGCCGCAAGGAAGCCAAGCCGGCAGACGAAGCCGGCGCGCCGGCCACCATCCGCCTGACACCGTGGGCGCCCGACTCGGCCTATGCGCGGCGCCTGCGCGAAGCCAGCACCGACACGGTCTACCAGCGCTACCTCGACGAACGCCCGAGCTTCGTCAACAGCACGGCATTCTTCCTCGACGCGGCCGACGTGCTGGTCGCCAAGGGCCAGCCCGAGCTCGCGCTGCGGGTGCTGTCCAACCTGGCCGAGATGGAGCTCGAGAACCGCCACATCCTGCGTGTGCTCGGCTACCGCCTGCTGCAGGCCCGGCAGCCGGCGCTCGCGGTGCCGCTGTTCCGGACAGTGCTGCGCCTGAGCCCGGACGAGCCCCAGTCGTTCCGCGACCTCGGCCTGGCGCTGGCCGAAGCCGACCAATGGCAAGACGCGGTCGACCAGCTCTGGCAGGTGGTGTCGCGGCCGTGGAACGCACGTTTCCCCGACATCGACCTGACCGCGCTGGCCGAGCTGAACGTCGTCGCCGAGCGTGCCGCGAAGACCGGCAAACCGGTTCGCACCCAGGACTTCGATGCGCGCCTGATGCGCAACCTGCCGCTCGACCTGCGCATCACGCTGGCCTGGGATTCGGACAACACCGACATCGACTTGTGGGTCATCGACCCGAACGGCGAGAAGGCGTACTACGGCCATCCCCTCAGCTACCAGGGCGGCCGCATGTCGCAGGACGTGACGGGAGGCTACGGCCCCGAGGAGTTTGCGCTGCGCGTCGCCAAGCCCGGCAAGTACACCGTGCAAGCGCAGTTCTATGGCCACCGCCAGCAGGTGCTCGCGAGCGCGACGACCCTGATGATGCGGCTGACCACCGGCTTCGGCCGGCCCGACCAGAAGGACGAGCTGGTGACGCTGCGCCTCGCGGGCCAGTCGGAGATGGTGACGGTCGGGACCTTCGAAGTCGGCCGCTGAGCGGCGACGCTGCGGCGGGGCTTATGCTTGGTTTCATGCCACGTTTGCCCCGCCTCACCCAAGCGCGCGAAGCGCTCACTCACGACCTCGACGTGCTCGACGAGTTCGGCGCGTTGCGCCGGATCACGATCCCCGCCGAGCGTGCGCTGACGGTGTTCGTCGACAACCGCGAGCTCGTCACGCTGATGACGCTCGGCGCCGCGCCCGAGCTGCTGGTGCTCGGTTACCTGCGCAACCAGCGCCTGGTCGAATCGGTGGACGACATCGATTCGATCACTGTCGATTGGGATGTCGACGCGGCGGCGGTGAAGACCCGCGCCGGCATCGAACGCTTCGACGAGAAGACCGCCAAGCGGGTCGTCACGACCGGCTGCGGCCAGGGCACGGTGTTCGGCGACCTGATGGGCGAGCTTCACACGCTCGTGCTGCCGAGCGCGCAGGAGCCGTCGGCGCGCATCAGCCAGGCCGCGCTGTACGGCCTGCTGAACGCGATGCGGCTGCAAGAGAGCACCTACAAGTCGGCCGGCTCGGTGCACGGCTGTGCACTGTTCCGGCAGGACGAGCTGCTGACCTTCGTCGAAGACGTGGGGCGCCACAACGCCATCGACACGATCGCCGGCTGGATGTGGCTCAACGGCGTGGGCGGTGGCGACAAGATCTTCTACACCACCGGCCGGCTGACCAGCGAGATGGTCATCAAGTCGGCCCAGATGGGCGTGCCCATCATCGTCTCGCGCAGCGGCATCACGCAGATGGGGCATGCGCTGGCGGCCCAGCTCGGCCTGTGCCTGTTCGGCCGCGCGACCAACAAGCACTTTATCTGCTACTGCGGCTTCGAACGCTTCGATTCGCAGCCCGAAAGCAGCGCCGTCGCGGCGCGCAGCGCGTGAGGCGCGATCAGATCAGCGGATGCGCCAGATTGCGCAGGAACGTCGGGCCGACCTTGCGCTCGATCTCTTCGAGCAACGGCTTGCACATGCCGAGCGAGAACAGGAACTCGCCGGTGACGAACATCGGGCCCACCATCAGGCCGACCATGTCGTCGACGAAGGCGGGCTTGCGGCCTTCGTAGTAGTGGCCGATGAACTGCAGCACCCAGCCGACCACGAAGGCGCCGACACCCCAGGTGAGCCACGCTGCGACGCTGCCGCCCGACACCTGGTGCGCGAGCAGGAACAAAAGGCCGCTGAGGGCGGTGGTGGCGGCGCCCAGCAGCAGGTTGCCGCGGCTCAGGTACCAGATGGCGCCGAGCACCCAAAGGACGCCGGTCGGCGTGACGACCAGGCTGCCGAGCAGCATGCCGGGACGCGCCAGCAGCACGCCGATGCCGAACACGATCAGCGGGATGCCGAGGAAGTGGGTCGTGATGTTGCGCCGGTCGCGGTGGTAGGCGGCGTACTGCACCATCAGCTCGGGGGCTTTGCGCATGGTTTGTCTCCTGTCGGCCATGGAGTTGATGCTAGTGCAGCACAGCCGGGCCGCGCTGTCAAAAAGGCGACCCTCGCCGGGGCTTGCCTAGAATCGATGGATTCGAAGGGGTTGGAATGAGCATCAAGAGCGACAAGTGGATCCGCCGCATGGCCGAGCAGCACGGCATGATCGAGCCGTTCGAGCCGGGCCAGGTGCGCAATGCGCCAGACGGCCACCGCATCGTCAGCTATGGCACATCGAGTTACGGCTACGACATCCGCTGTGCGCCGGAGTTCAAGGTTTTCACCAACATCTACAGCACGGTGGTCGACCCCAAGGCCTTCGACGAACGCAGCTTCGTCGACATGAATGCCGACGTCTGCATCATTCCGCCGAACAGCTTCGCGCTCGCGCGCACGGTCGAATATTTCCGAATCCCGCGCAATGTGCTCACGATCTGCCTCGGCAAGAGCACGTATGCGCGCTGCGGGATCATCGTCAACGTGACGCCGTTCGAGCCCGAATGGGAGGGCTACGTCACGCTCGAGTTCTCCAACACCACGCCGCTGCCGGCCAAGATCTACGCCGGCGAAGGCTGCGCCCAGGTGCTGTTCTTCGAGAGCGACGAGGTCTGCGAGACCAGCTACAAGGACCGCGGCGGCAAGTACCAGGGCCAGCGCGGGGTCACGTTGCCGAAGACGTGAACCCCCAGGGCGCTGGCGGGCACGCCGGTTGCCGCTCTCCATCAAGCCGTTCGACACTGCCGGGCGCAGGGTTAACGCCCTGCGCCCTCGCGCGCGGCGGCCTACGATGGTCAGCACTGAGAGACGTCATCCCGGCGAACGCCGGGATCCACTGGTGATCGATGCGCGCTGCGGCGAGAGTGGATCCCGGCGTTCGCCGGGATGACGACGGAAAAACTCTCAGCCTCTCAGCATTGAGCCGAGGAGACAGCATGAAATGGGAAGGCAACCGCGAAAGCAGCAACGTCGAAGACGCACGTGACAGCGGGGGCGGCGGCGGGTTCCGACTCGGCGGCGGCAGCCTCGGCCTCGGCTCGGTGGTGATCGCCGTGGTGGCGGGCTGGATCTTCGGTGTCAACCCGTTGACCCTGCTCGGCATGATGAGCGGCGGCGGCGCCCCGCAGACCCAGCAGGTGCCGGCCCACGCGCCGCCCGCCGACGACAAGATGGCGAAGTTCGTTTCGGTCGTGCTGGCCGACACCGAAGACGTCTGGAAGGCCCAGTTCAAGCAGATGGGCACGAGCTACCGCGAACCCAAGCTGCGCCTGTTCCGCGGCAGCACGCCCACCGCCTGCGGGCAGGGCCAGGCGGCGATGGGGCCGTTCTATTGCCCGTCCGACGAAAAGGTCTACATCGACCTGCGCTTCTACGAGGTCTTGAAGACCAAGCTCGGCGCCCCCGGCGACTTTGCCCAGGCCTATGTGATCGCGCACGAGGTGGGCCACCATGTGCAAAAGCTGATGGGCATCACCGACAAGGTCGAAAGCATGCGGGGCCGGGCCAACGCCAACGCGCTCAGCGTGCGGATGGAGCTGCAGGCCGACTGCTTCGCCGGCATCTGGGGCCATGACGCGCAGAACGCGCGCCAGATCCTCGAGCAGGGCGACGTTGAAGAGGCGCTGAACGCCGCGACGCAGATCGGTGACGACACCTTGCAGCGCCACTCGCAGGGCACCATCGTCCCCGAGACCTTCACCCACGGCACCAGCGCCCAGCGGGTCGCCTGGTTCAAGCGCGGCCTGCAGAGCGGCAGCGTCAACCAGTGCAACACCTTCGAGGCGCGCCAGCTCTGAGGCAGTGACCATGCGAACCATGCTTCGCTCGACAGCGCTGGTCGATGCCTGGTTCGACATGCTGCCGCCCGAGCAGCAGGACCTGACCCATGTGCTGCGCGACGCGGTGATGGCGTGCGCGCCGGGCCTGACGATGTCGGTGAAGTGGGGCAACCTGGTGTTCAGCAACGAGGGCACCCACGTGGTGGCGATCGTCACCCACCGCGACTCGGCCCACCTTCAGGTCTTCAACGGCAACACCCTGACCGCCCAGTTCCCGGAGCTCGAAGGCCACGGCAAGGGGCTGCGCTACCTGAGATTCCGCTACCGCTATCCGATCGACGAGGAGCTTGTGCGCGAGGTCGTGCAGGCGAGCCTGGGGATCAGCGCACCGCCGTGATCCAGTCGCAGCGCAGGCGGCCCTGGCGATGCAGCCGGGCGCGCAGCGTGACGTAGGCGCTCGGCAGGAACAGCAGCGCCACGCAGCCGATGGAGACCCAGGGTGCCGACAGGATCAGCGCCGCGGCGCCGCCGATCCAGCCGCTCATCCACAGCGTGAGCACCGCGTCCCAGACACTTCGTTCGAGCGGATGGTTCTGGTGATGGCTGTGCCAGAGCTTGAGCGAGTGGTATTGCTCGAGGGTCATCGCAGTGCTCCGAATGCCAGGACTGACTCCAATGTAAGTTTCGCGTCAGCTTCTGGAAACCCCCAAATCGATGCCGGCCGATAAATATTTTGTGACCGATCGCTCGGCTCAATAGGCGAGCGTGAAACGGCGGCGCAGATGGCGCGGTGTTTCGAGCTCGTCGACGATCGCCACCGCCAGGTCTTCGACTGAGATGTTGCCCGGCTGCGCGCCGTTCATCAGCACTTCGTCGCCGCCGAGGCGGAATTGGCCGGTGCGCTGGCCGGGCGCCAGGATCGGCGCCGGCGAGATGAAGCTCCAGTCCAGCGCCGCTTCGTCGCGGATCAGGTTCAGCGCGTCACGCGCCGACTCCGCCTCGGTCTTGTACGCGGCCGGGAACTGCGGCGTGTCCAGCAGTTGCACGCCGGGCGCCACGTACAGGCTGCCTGCGCCGCCGACCAGCAGCACCCGCTTGACGCCCGAGCGCTTGACGCCGTCGACGATGCCGCGCACCGCCTTCAGGTACAGCGTCTTGAAGTCGGGGTTGCCGCGCGGCGCGTTGACGGCGCTCGCGACCGCGTCGTGGCCTTCGACCGCATGGGCGACGGCTGCCGCATCGTTGACGTCGACCTCGACCACCTCGACCCCGGCCGGGGTGCTCAGCTTGGCGCTGCTGCGAACCAGCGCCGTGACCTGGTGGCCGCGTTGCAGCGCCTCGGCCAGAACCTTGGAGCCGACAAAACCGGTGGCGCCGATGAGTGCGATCTTCATGAAGCTTTCCTCGTGAGTTGAAGTAGATCGCAACGATAGATGCTTCACAATCGCAGCACTAGCTGGTCAGTTTCGACAACACCATGAAGCTGAGCTTCACGAACATGCCCTGATGGACGACTTGCGCCGCATGGCGGTCTTCGCCTCGGTGGTCGAGCATCGCTCGATGAGCGGCGCCGCGCGCAGTCTCGGCATGAGCACCTCGGCGGTCAGCCAGCAGGTGCGCCAGCTCGAGCGCGACAGCGGCGTGACGCTGCTGCACCGCTCGACCCGCAAGCTCACGCTGACGGCGGCCGGCGAGCACTTCTACGAAGGCTGTGCGGCGATGGTGGCGGCGGCGCGGCGCGCTCAGGCGCAGCTCGCCCAGTCGCGCGACGCGCCGTCGGGCGAACTGCGGCTGTCGGCACCGATCGGCTTCGCGCGCCACGTCGCGCCGGCCCTCGGCGCGATGCTCGCCGAGCACCCGGCGCTGACGCTCAAGCTGCTGGTCGACGATGCGCAGATCGACCTGATCGACGCCCGCATCGACCTCGCGGTGCGCTTCGGCCGCCTGCCCGATTCGTCGTGGGTCGCGCGCCGCCTGTGTGCCTTCGAGCTGCTGCTGTGCGCCGCGCCGAGCTGGCTGCAAGAGCATGTTGCGCCGAAGCGGCCGGAGGATCTTCTGTCGCACCAATGGCTCGCGTTTGCGCGCGACGGCCGGGCGATGCACCTGCAACTGATCGGCCCGCAATACGAAACCCGCAGCCTGCGGCTCGAAGCGCGCATCAGCAGCAACAACCAGTATTCGCTGCAGCAGATGTGCGCGAGCGGGCTCGGCCTGGCGCGCTTGGCGAAGGTCGACGTGGTCGACGATCTGCAGGCCGGGCGCCTGGTCTCGTTGCTGCCCGACTGGAGCCAGAAGCCGCTCGATGTCTGGGCCGCGACGCCGCAGCGCGACGCCCAGCCGGCCAAGGTGCGCGTAGCGATCGAAGCGCTCGAGCGCTACCTTGCAGTGCTGCCCGGTGCCACTCGCTAGGTCGGAAAGCTGCCCGGCAACAAGATGTCGCGCGTCACCGTGTGGATGTCCTTGTGCCCGCACAGCGCCATCGTCACGTCGAGCTCGTTGCGGATGATCTCCAGGCACTTCGTGACACCGGCCTCGCCCATTGCACCCAGGCCGTAGAGGAACGAGCGGCCGATCAGCGTGCCGCGTGCGCCGAGTGCGACTGCCTTCAGCACGTCCTGCCCGGAGCGGATGCCGCCGTCCATCCAGACCTCGACGCGCGAACCGGCTGCCTCGACCACCGACGGCAGCACCGAGATCGTCGACGGCGCACCGTCGAGCTGGCGCCCGCCGTGGTTCGAGACGATCAGCGCATCGGCACCGCAGTCGGCCGCGAGCTTGGCGTCTTCGGCGTCCAGGATGCCTTTGAGGATCAGCTTGCCGCCCCATTGTTTCTTGACCCATTCGACGTCGCTCCACTTGAGCGCCGGGTCGAACTGGGTCGTGGTCCAGGCCGACAGCGACGACACGTCGGCGACGCCGCTGACATGGCCGACGATGTTGCCGAAGCCGCGCCGCTTCGTGCCCAGCATGCCCAGCGCCCAGCGCGGTTTTGTCGCGAGGTTGAGCAGGTTCGCAAGCGTCGGCTTGGGCGGCGCGCTCAGGCCGTTGCGGATGTCCTTGTGGCGCTGGCCGAGGATCTGCAGGTCCAGCGTCAGCATCAGCGCGCCGCAGTTCGCGGCCTTCGCGCGGCCGATCAGGCGCTGCATGAAGTCGCGGTCCTTCATCATGTAGAGCTGGAACCAGAACGGCGCCTTGGTGTGCGCGGCCACGTCCTCGATCGAGCAGATGCTCATCGTCGACAGCGTGAACGGCACGCCGAACTTCTCGGCCGCGCGTGCCGCCAGGATCTCGCCATCGGCGTGCTGCATGCCGGTGAGTCCCGTCGGTGCCAGCGCTACCGGCATGGCGGTATCCACGCCGGCCATCGTCGTGCGCAACGAGCGGTTGCGCATGTCCACGAGTACCCGCTGGCGGAACTTGATCTTCTGCAGATCGCTCTCGTTGGCGCGGTAGGTGCTCTCGGTCCACGAGCCCGAATCGGCGTAGTCGTAGAACATGCGCGGCACGCGCTTCTTGGCCAGTTGGCGCAGTTCGTCGATGTGGGTGATGACGGGCATGAGGGCTCTCGGTTCCGAATCCCGGCATGCTAGCGGCGGCCGCGCACAACGGCCCGGAAAGTTTGTCAGGGCTGGCGCGAAAGTGCCGCCAGCGCATCGGCCGCGCGCTCGAATGTGTCGAGTCGCGCCGCCGCCTCAAAGGAGCGCAGGCCGTCGATCGAAGGCAGGCGGATGTCGGGGGCGACCATGCGGTCCGCGCTGCCGCAGCCGCAAAGGACGGGCTAGCTGCGGCGGCGCCGCGGCGTGAAGTTGAGCTGGCCGCTCGCCTTCAGCGGCGCGGCGGTCGCGGTCAGGCGCTGCGGCGCCTGTTCGGCCAGCTGGTCGGGGTGCCACAGGCTCAGCTCGATCGCGCCATCGGGCACACCTTCGAGCGTGAGCATGCCGTTGGCGTCGGTCTTGCCGAACCACGGCGTGCTGCTCACATAGACCTGGCCGCGCATCGACGAATGCAGGTGGCAGCCCAGGCCGATCGGCCCCGGCTGGTCGACCTTGACGTCGAAGCTCGTGGTGCCGGTCTTCTTGCGCGCCGGCGCGGGCTTGTAGTCGTCGTTGCCGCCCGAGGGTGCTTCGGCGGTGGCGTCGAGCCGCATCTCGAAGTTCTTGACCGCCGGCATGCTGCCGAGCGGGCCGCTCGGCATCGAGCGCACATGGTGGTCGTAGCCATCGCGGTTGGCGAAGCGCAGCGTGCTGCCCATCGGCACGACCGTCAGGAAGGGCGCGAACTTGAGGTTCTCTTGCGTGATGATCACCGGCGCGGCCGCCGGCTTGGGCGCCACCTTGACCGCGGGTTCGATCAGCACCACCACGTCTTGCGCGGGCTTGCCGTCTCTGTCGGTCACGCTGACCTGCACGGTGCCGGCGCTGGCGGCGCCGAAAGCGAGGCCGCAGGCGAGGGCAAGGAGGGTGCGTTGGCTCATGATTCGATGATAGTCCTGCAGCTTCGCGCCGCGCTGTGAATTGATGCCGCTCATCAGCGGGTGTTGACGATGTCGCGGTGCATCGGCGCGAGCTGCGCGAGCAGCCGGTTCTGCGCGCCGAAGGCGATGCCTTGCGCGTCCATCGCCTGCTGCAGCACCTCGACCAGCGCGTTGAAGTTGGCCTTGGTGATGTCCTGTCCGTCGTGCACCTGCTTCATCGTCGGGCCCTTCAGCTTGCACGGCCCACCCGACACTTCGCAGAACTGCGCGACCAGTTGCGCCTTCACATGGGCCTGGTCGACGTCCTTGAAGAACGGGTTCATGCGCGCGTCGGCGAGCAGCCGAAGCATGAAGTCGTCCATCAGCTTGACGAGGCCGTCCTGCCCGCCGAGCTGGCGGTACAGCGAATCGTCGGCCGGGATGGTGGGGGTGTAGGCCGATTGCGCGGCAGCGGGTGTTGCCGCGCCCAGCGCCGCCAGCAGCGCCAGCGTGCCGGCGAAAGTCTTGAAGTTCATCGCAAAGTCTCCGGGGTTCAGAACGCGAGCTGTGCCGAAACGTAGGCGCCACTCTGGTGTTTGTTGCCGACGATGTTGCCGAGGTCCACCCAGGCCGCGGTCAGCGAGACGCGTTTGTTCGGCGCCCAGGCGATGAAGATGTCCTTCCAGTCGTCTTCGTGGAAGGCCGTGCCGGCGAAGTTCAGGTTGTCGGGCTTGGCGCGGTACTCGGCACCGACGCCCAAGTTCTTGCGCAGCAGCCAGGCCAGCGAGATCTCGGGCTGCAGGCTGTAGCCGCTCTTGTCGGCGCTGCCGAAACCGAGCAGCCCGTTCTGGTTCGCCTTGGTCGCGCGCAGCGTTGCGTTGACGAGCACGCCCTGGGCGAGAAAGAGCTTGGTCGCGCTCGCATACAGGTCGACGCCGCTGCGTTTTGCGGCGACCGAATCGAGCACCCCGCCGACCGCCGCGCCGGGGTTCAGGTGCTTGAACTCGGCACCGACCGCGATCTGCGGCATCAACGTGTCGCTGTCGAGCACCGCGTCGCCGGCGAGCTTCAGCTTGACGCCGACGATGTCGAGCTTGAGCGTGGTGTCGGGCACCACCACGCTCGCGTTGAAGTCCTGCTGCGCCAGCGAGACCTCGAAGCGGTCCTTGAAGGCCACGGCCGCGCCGTAAGCCGTGAGGGCGAAGTTCTGCGTCACCGCGCGGGTCAGGTGCGCGGTGGCGCCGATCTGGCCCTCGGTGGCGTAGCTGCCGGTGACGGCCCACGGCGTCAGGCCGCCGCCGGCCGCGCCGTCGATGCTGCTGACGCCGCCGGTCAGCAGCAGCTTGCCGCCGCCGCCGGCCGATTGAGCCTGGGCCGAAGCCGCAGCCAGGCCGAGAGACAGCGCGCCGAACAGCGCAACACGTCGAAAGTGTGGGGGCATGGAGAGTCCTGGACGCAAGAGGTTGACGAAGGCACTGCCCAGCAACTACGACTGTGGCGCGCAAGCGGATGCGGCGGCGCGCGGGGCAACCCGGGACGGCGCCGACTTTGTCACGAACTTGGGGTGTTCTGGTCGAACAGCGGCATCGGTTCTTCGGCCGCCACGCGCGCGGCGGGCTCGGCCCGCGTGGCGTAGGCGGCGGCCGGCGCGACCAGGTCGGCGAGCTTGGCGAGCGTGCCGGCGCGCACGCCCAAGAGGCGCAGCCGCCGCGTCAGGTCGACCCGCTTCAGGCACTCGCCGGCGGCGCGCCGGATCGCGCGCGCGTCCATCGTGTGGGCCGGCAGCGTGAGGTCGCGCGTGACGATCTTGAAGTCGTCGAAGCGCAGCTTGATGCCGATGGTCTTGCCGGCATAACCCTTGCGCGCCAGGTCGCCGGCCAGCTCGACACACAGCTCGGTGAAGATCGCGCCGAGCGTCGCGCGGTCGCGCACCGCGTGCAGGTCGCGCTCGAAGGTGGTCTCGCGGCTGATCGACTTCGGCTCGCTGTAGGTCACCACCGGATGCTCGTCGCGGCCGTGCGCCGCTTCGTGCAGCCAGGCGCCGTAGCTCTTGCCGAAGTTGGCGACGAGGAACGCCGGGTCGGCAGCCGCCAGGTCGCCGATCGTGTGAATGCCGAAGCCCGCCAGCTTCTCGGTCGCCTTCGGTCCGATGCCGTTGATCTTCTTGGCCGGCAGCGGCCAGATGCGCGAGGGGATGTCGGCCATCGCGAGCAGCGTCAGGCCGTTCGGCTTGTCGAGGTCGGAGCAGATCTTCGACAAGAGCTTGTTCGGCGTGATGCCGATCGAGCAGCTCAGGCCGCCGGTCGCGTCGCGCACCGCGTCTTTCAGCGCCTGCCCGATGGCCCGGCCGGCGTCGGCCTGCGCGCCCGCTAGCTCGGTGAGGTCGATGTAGATCTCGTCGATGCCGCGATCTTCGACACAAGGCGCCAGGCCGCGCACCGCGGCCTTGAACAGGCGCGAGTACTTGCGGTACTCGTCGAAGTCGACCGGCAGCAGCACCGCGTCGGGCGCCAGGGCCGCGGCCTTCATCACGCCCATGCCCGAATGCGCGCCGAGCGCGCGCGCCTCGTAGGTGGCGGTGGTGATGACGCCGCGCCCGGCGTAGTCGCGCAGCCGCGAATAGCGCCAGCTGCCGTCCGGCAGGCGCACCGGCCGGCGGTCGCCGCCGCCGCCGATGACCACCGCTTGCCCTCTAAGTTCGGGATAGCGCAACAGCTCGACCGAAGCGTAAAACGCGTCCATGTCGAGGTGGGCGATCAGCCTGGGGTCGGAAGCATTCACTGTATGAATGAACAGTAGCAGCTAAAGGATGGCTTGTGAAGAAATTCCTCATCGGATGGATTGTTCTGCTGCTTGCCGGCCCGCTCGCCGTCACGGCCCGGGCCCAGAGCGTCGACCTGCCCGCACTGGTTGCGCAACTGCGCCAGGGCGGGCACGTGATCGTGATGCGCCACGGCGCGACCCACCGCGACCAGGCCGACACCGATCCGTTCAACCTCGATAACGTGGCCAGGCAGCGCCAGTTGAACGACAGCGGGCGCGATGTGGCGCGCCTGGTCGGCGAGGCCTGGCGCAAGCTCGGCATTCCGCTCGGCAGCGTCTACACCAGCCGCTTCAACCGTGCGGTCGAAACCGGCCGCCTCATCAGCGGCGCCGAGGTCATCGCGAGCGTCGACGTCACCGAAGGCGGCCAGGTGGTGACGCCGATCGAGAACGACCGCCGCGCCGAAGCGATGCGCAAGCTCGCCGGCACCCCGCCGGCGGCCGGCAAGAACACGCTGATCGTCACCCACAAGCCGAACATCCTCGATGCCTTCGGCCGCGACTGGTTCGACATCCGCGAAGGCGAGTCGGTGGTCTTCAAACCCGACGCCAGTGGCAAGGCGCAGCCGCTCGGGCGGGTTGCGGCCGCCGACTGGATCAAGGGTGCGAAATAGGCTTGGGCCGAGCCTTCGGCTTCGCGGGCCGCAACAGCACCAGCAGCGCGCCGTGGCCGCCGTCGCTGGCGCGCGCCTGCGTGAAGGCGATGACCTCGCTCTTTTGCACCAGCCAGCCCTTGACCTTGTCCTTGAGCACCGGCTCACGCCCCGGCGAGCCATGGCCTTTGCCGTGGACCACGCGCACGCAGCGCAGGCCGTGGCGCTCGGCCTCGCGCAGGAACGCGCCGAGCTGCTCGCGCGCGGCGTCGCGGCGCAGGCCGTGCAGGTCGAGCTGGGCCTGGATCGCCCAGACGCCGCGGCGCAGCTTGCGCAGCACTTCGGGGGCGATGTCGCGGCGGCGAAACGACAAGGCTGCGTCGGTCTCGAGCAGCGACTCGACGTCGAACTCGTCGGAGATCGATTCGCGCAGCACCGCCGCTTCGTCGCGCTCGCGCTGGCGCGGCAACGGGTGCGGCCGCGCTCGTTCGAGCGGGGCGCGGGCGTGCCGGCGCAGCGGCTGCACCGGCCCGACGCTCAACGCGAACAGGTCGCGCTCGCGCTGCTCGCGCGCGAGGCGCTCGCGCATCTCGGCGTCGCGCCGTGCGGCGTCGGCGGCGGCGTCGTGCAGCGCGTTGCGCAGGGCAGTCAGGTCCTGCAGGCTGCGCAGCCGGGCCGTCACAGCAGGCCTCGTTCGGCAAACGACACGACCTCGCTCTGGCCGACGACGAAGTGGTCGAGCACCCGCACATCGATCAGCTGCAAGGCCGTCGTCAGCGACTGGGTCAGGAACTCGTCGGCGCGCGACGGCTCGGCCGCGCCCGACGGATGGTTGTGCGCGAGGATCACCGCGCCCGAGCGCAGCTCGAGCGCACGCTTGACGACTTCGCGTGGGTACACGCTGGTTTGAGTCAGCGTGCCGCGAAACATTTCCTCGAGCTTGAGCAAGCGGTTCTGCGCATCGAGGAACAGCACCGCGAACACCTCGTGCGCGAGGTGGCCGAGCTGCAGGCGCAGGAAATCCTTGACTCGCTGCGGTGAGTCGAACACCGGGCGGGTCGCGAGCTGCTGCGACAACGAGCGGCGCGCCAGCTCCATCACGGCCGAGATCTCGGCGCGCTTGGCCGGGCCGAAGCCCTTGATGCCTTTCAGGTCGGCGGGCTGGGCTTGCAGCAGGCCGCTGAGACAACCGAAGTTTTCCAGCAGCTGATGCGCGAGCTGCAGCACCGAGGTGCCTTTCAGCCCGGTGCGCAGCAGCAGCGCAATCAGCTCGGTATCCGCGAGCGATGCCGGGCCCAGCGCAAGCAGTCGTTCGCGCGGCCTTGCATCCAGCGGTATGTCCTTGAAGGCCATGGTGGTGGGCGCCGCGGAGGCAAACCCGCCGGCTCGTAAAATTGGGGCCAGTCTATCCAACCGGGCGCTGTCTTGAATCCAGTCCAAAGGGGGTCCTTCCTGACCCTTCACTACCGCCTTGCCGGGCCCGACGGCGGCGACATCATCAACACCTTCACCGACAAACCCGCCACCTTGTCGCTCGGCAACGGCGAGTTGGCGCCTGCGATGGAGGCCCGTTTGCTGGGGCTCAACGAGGGCACCCGCACGGCGTTCAGCCTGGCGCCGGGTGAGGCCTTCGGCGAGCGCAACCCCGAACTCGTGCAGCGTGTCAAGCGCAGCTTGCTCGCCCGGATGGGGGACCCCGACGAGCAGTACCAGGTCGGCGACGTGGTGCAGTTCCCGACCCCCGACGGCCACGGCGCGTACGCCGGCGTGGTGCGCGAGCTCGGCGCCGAGTGGCTGCTGTTCGACTTCAACCATCCATTGGCGGGCCAGCCGGTCACCTTCGAAGTTCATCTGATCGGGGTGCTGTGATGTCGAGTCTTGAAGAAGTGGTGCTCGCCGAGCCGCGTGGCTTTTGCGCCGGCGTCGACCGTGCGATCGAGATCGTCGAACGGGCGCTGACCAAGTTCGGCGCGCCGATCTACGTGCGCCACGAGATCGTGCACAACACCTACGTCGTCAACGACCTGAAGAACAAGGGCGCGATCTTCATCGAAGACCTGGCCGAGGTCCCGCCCGGCGCGACGCTGGTGTTCAGCGCGCACGGCGTGTCGCAGGCGGTGCGGCGCGAGGCGGCGCACCGCGGCTTCAGCGTGTTCGATGCGACGTGCCCGCTGGTGACCAAGGTGCACATCGAAGTCGCCAAGCTGCACAAGGAAGGCTACGACTTCATCATGATCGGCCACAAGGGCCACCCCGAGGTCGAGGGCACGATGGGCCAGCTCACCGAAGGCATCTACCTGGTCGAGGACGTGGCCGATGTCGCCACGGTGCAGGTGGCGCAAAGTGACAAGCTCGCGGTCGTGACGCAGACCACGCTGTCGGTCGACGACGCGGCGCAAATCCTGGCGGCGGTGAAGCGGCGCTTTCCGAATGTGCGCGAGCCCAAGCAGCAGGACATCTGCTACGCGACGCAGAACCGCCAGGACGCGGTGAAGATGCTGGCGCCCAAGGTCGACGTGCTGGTGGTGGTGGGCAGCCCGACCAGCTCGAACAGCAACCGGCTGCGCGAGCTGGCCGAGCGGCTCGGAACCCATGCCTACATGGTCGACTCGCCGGAAGACCTGATGCCCGAGTGGTTCGAGGGCAAGGCCCGTGTCGGCCTGACGGCCGGCGCGTCGGCGCCCGACATCCTGGTGCAGCACGTCATCGAGCGGCTGCGTGCGCTGGGTGCGCTGTCGGTGCGCAAGATGCCGGGGGTCGAAGAGACCACGCATTTCCCGTTGCCGAAGGGCTTGGGGGACAAGGCGATGGGGTTGGCGACACAAGAGCCCCGTTCGGGCTGAGCTTGTATTTCCGATCGCCCTGAGCTTGTCGAAGGGAGCCTGCGGGACACTCGGTGCGGCACTTCGACAGGCTCAGTGCGAACGGGATCGTGGTTTGACCCGGGTGCGAAAACATCACGCGGCGTCATTCGGGACACCCCGCAGAACCCGCGCCAGCCGCTCACCCTTCGCCACCGTCTCGGACCACTCGCTCGCCGCGTCGGAGTCCGCGACGATGCCGCCGCCCATCTGCAGCATGACGCGCCCGCCGGCGACGATCGCGGTGCGGATCACGACCGACAAATCCATCTGGCCGCGGCAGTCGAGGTAACCGATGGAGCCCGCATAGAAGCCGCGCCGCAGCGGCTCGAGCGACTCGATCGCCTGCATCGCTGCGAGCTTGGGTGCGCCGGTCATCGATCCGGGCGGCCAGCAGGCGCGCAGCAGGTCGGCGGCGTTGCAATCCCGGCGCAGGGTGGCCTGCACCGTCGAAACCATCTGCCAGACGCTCGCGTACGGTTCGAGTGCGAACAGATCGGGCACGCTCACGCTGCCGAGCTCGGCGACGCGGCCGATGTCGTTGCGCATCAGGTCGACGATCATCAGGTTCTCGGCCCGGTTCTTTTCGCTCGCCGCGAGCCACGCGCGGTTCGCCGCATCGGCTTCGGGCGTGGCGCCGCGCGCGACCGTGCCCTTGATCGGCCTGGCCTGCACTGTCTTGCCTTGCAGTTGCAGGAAGCGCTCGGGCGAGCAGCTCGCGATGGCGAAACCCGGCGCTTCGAGATACGCGGAAAACGGCGCGGGGTGGGCGGCGGCCAGGTCTTCGTACAACGACCAGGCATCGCCTTCGAAGGCCGCGTCCTCGCGCCGCGTCAGGTTGACCTGCAGCACGGCGCCGGCGGCGATGCGGGTGCGGATGCACTCGACGCCGGCTTCGAATTGCGCGCGGTCCATGCGCTGCACCGGCGGGCCGGCGCGCCACGGCTGGCTCGACACGCGCGGACCGCGTGCGTCTTCGATCGTCTTGTCCCATGCCGCCTGGCGATCGGGGGTCGACCATGGCCACGCATCGCAAGGCCCATGCGCGGTGCATTGCCACCAGCGTCCGCTCGCATGCTCGAACGCGAGCACCTGGTCGACCGCCATCCACCACATCTCGGGCAACACCGGATCGTGTTGCGCCCGCTCGGGCCAGCGGTGCAGATGGCGCGCGGCGTCGTAGCCGAGAACCCCGACCCAGCCGGCGGCGAAGTTCAATCCAGCCGCCGGCATCTGGCCTCGGCAGTCGATGCGAACCTCGTGTCCGTGGCACAGCGAGGCCAAGGCATCGAACGGATCCGGCCAGCGTGCCTCGACCTGCCCATCGCGCTCGAGACGCGTGCCCGCCGCGTCTGTGTACAGTGTGGCGCGCGCCGGCCCGGCGATGTACGACCATTGCGCCTGGCCCGGCATGGTCAAGCTGCTTTCGAGCAGGGCGTGATGCGCGGGGCGACGAAGCTTGGCCATCGTCTCGCGCGGCCCATGCGGCAGCTCGACCGGTCGAATCCTCAGGTGAATCTCTGTCATGTCCTCCAGCTCTCTCTCATCGATCCGGCGCGAACGCTTCGCGGTGACGCCGTCCGCGCATGAACGCCGCGTGCTCACCTTGTTGCTCGCCAATGACGGCTCGACCACGCGCCTGTGCGAGGCGCTCGCGGGCGGGCCGGTCGAGCTGCATGTCATCCGGCAGCAGGAGACGGGCGAGGTGCCTTCCGTCGTTCGCGAACATCTGCCGGGCGAGCGCTTCATCGAGCGCATCACCTGCCTGGCGGCGCACGGCGAGGTACTGATGGACAACTTGAGCTACATAGCGCTGGCCGGGCTGCAACCCGATATCGAGGCCGACCTGCGTGCCGGCACGATGCCGATCGGCCACCTGCTCGCTCGCCTGTGGGTGCGCCGCGAGTCGATAGCCGCCGCGCCCGAGCTCACACAGCGCCTGTGGGACGCGGTCGGCTTGCCCGATGCACCAGCCACGCGGGCCTACCGCATCTGCACGCCGGAATCGGCGCGGATGCTGATCGCCGAAACCTACCGGCGCGGCATGCTCACCGAGCGTGACCATTGAGTGTGAACAGAGGCCCTAAAGCAGCCTGACGCCCGGCAGGTTCAAGAGCGATGTCTCGCGCATCGTGCGCACGAACTCGCCGAGGTAGGCACTGCCCGCCAAGCGCTGCGGCGTCGCTGCGTAGAGCCGCCCGGTGAGGCCTTGCTCGGCGATGCGCTGCTGCGCCACATAGCCGCGGTCGAGGTAACTCTTGACCGCCCACAGCGGCAGGGCGGTCAGGCCGCGGCCGCTCGCCACCAGCTGCAGCATCGCGACCGTCAGCTCGCTGGTGCGGCGCGGCGGCGTGATGCCGGCCGGCTGCAGCACGCGCCGCACGAGGTCCAGCATGTCGTCGGGTACCGGGTAGGTGATGAGAGTGTGCGACGCGAAGTCGGCCGCCTCGAGCCAGGGCTTGGCGAGCAGCGCGTGGCCCTTGGGCAGCAGCGCAACGATCTCGAAGCTGAAGAGCGGGTGGAAGACGACCCCCGTCTCGCCGGCGTCGACCTCGGACACGATCGCCAGTTCGGCGCGGTCCTGGTGCAGGAGGCCCACCGGATCGGCCTGGAAGCCCGAGACGATGTCGAGCTCGACCTCGGGCCAGCGCGAGCGGAACGCGTCCATCGCCGGCATCAGCCAGTCGAAGCAGGTGTGGCATTCGACGGCGATGCGCAGCGTGCCGGCAGCGCCCGCGACGACGCGGCTCACGTCGCGCTCGGCCTCGTCGATCAGCGGCAGCACCGCGTCGGCCAGGCGCAGCAGGCGCTGGCCGGCGGCACCGAAGCTCACCGGGTTGGACTTGCGCTCGAAGAGCGCCGCGCCGTAGTGGTCTTCCAGCGCCTTGAGCTGGTGCGACAAGGCCGACTGGGTGAGGTTGAGCAGCTGCGCCGCGCGCGACAGGTTGCCGGCCTCACGCAGCGCGGCCAGGGTCTTCAGGTGACGCAATTCGAGCAGCGACTGCATGAACAGAACTCAGGATGATCCAAAGAAAGTTTCGTTTGAATCATAAAGGCCGAGTGCCGATCATTGCAAGTCGTTCATTGATTGCTTCTCTCAACATGATCCGGATTCATACATTGGGCTTTCCGCGCATGGGCGCGCAGCGCGAGCTGAAGTTCGCGCTCGAGCGCCATTGGCGCGGCGAGATCGACGCCACCGCGCTGGAAACCACCGGCCGCGAACTGCGCGCTCGCCACTGGGCGATTCAACGCGAAGTGGGTCTTGACTTCGTCAGCGTGGGTGACTTTGCCTTCTACGACCATGTGGCCAACCACATCCAGATGTTCGGCTGCGAGCCGGCGCGCTTCGGCTTTGGACCCGATGAGCCCGAGCTCAGCCGCTATTTCACGATGGCGCGCGGCGTGGCGGCGGAACATGCGCATGGCGACGGCTGTGCCTGCGGCCAGCCGGCCGGCGGCGGCGTGCCGGCGCTCGAAATGACCAAGTGGTTCGACACCAACTACCACTACCTGGTGCCCGAGTTCGACCCGCAGACCCGCTTCCGGCTCGCGTCGCGCCGCCTGCTCGACGAGGTCGCCGAGGCGCAGGCGCTGGGCCACGCGGTCAAGCCCGTCTTGCTGGGCCCGTTGAGCTTTCTGTGGCTGGGCAAGGAGAAGGTGGCCGGCTTCGACCGGCTGGACCTGCTCGATGCGCTGCTGCCGGTCTACGTCGAGCTGCTGACTCGCCTGGCCGCGGCCGGGGTGCGATGGGTTCAGGTCGACGAGCCCATCCTCGGGTTGGACCTGCCGGGGCGCTGGGCGCTGGCGTTCGAGCGCGCCTACCACGCGCTGAAGGCGGCCGATGTATCGATCATGCTCGCGACCTATTTCTCGCCGCTCGAAAACCACCTGAGCCTCGCCTGCAAGCTGCCGGTGGCTGGCCTGCATGTCGACGCGGTGCGCGCCGGCCATGAGCTGCAGGCGGTGCTGGACTGGCTGCCGGCGCAGCGTGAGCTTTCGATCGGCATCGTCGATGGCCGCAACATCTGGCGCAGCGATCTCGACCGGGCGCTGGCACGGCTTCGAAACGCGCTCGAGCGGCGCAGCGGGCGACTCTGGATCGCGCCCTCGTGTTCGCTGCTGCACCTGCCGCTGAGCCTCGCCGACGACAAGGCCTTGGACGCCGAGCTGCGCAGCTGGCTGGCCGGCGCGAAAGAGAAGCTGGCCGAGCTGAACGTGCTGCGGCGAGCCTTGAACGAGGGCGAGTGGCCGGTGCGCTCCGAGCTGTTCGCCGCGCGTGCAGCGGTCGCGGCGCGCGCCGCCAGCCCGCGGGTGAAGACCCCGGCGGTTGCGCAGCGCATCGTCGAACTCGGCCCGCAAGCGGACCGCCGCACATTGGCCTTCCCGCTGCGCCAGGCCCTGCAGCGACGGCGCCTCAAGCTGCCCGTGTTCCCGACGACGACCATCGGCTCGTTCCCGCAGACCGCAGAGATC
>Ga0209515_10002545_pt1 | contig 27832 bp, 14 predicted proteins | sample Subgroupgradi54m_FD_187454 | JGI IMG/M metagenome (GOLD analysis project Ga0209515, IMG submission 187454) | Subsurface groundwater microbial communities from S. Glens Falls, New York, USA - GMW60B uncontaminated upgradient, 5.4 m (SPAdes)... ... | reverse complement strand
AGTAGGATTGTAAAGCGGTACCTGTAACAAGAGAAATGGCACCTGTGATGGGCGGCGGTAAATTAAGTTTAAGGCCAAGGATGCTCACTCCCTGAAGCAATAGGTTCTGAAGACCACTTTTGATGAAGCCGCCCAATCCAGCCCCTGCGCCTAAAAATCCTGCTCCAATAAAGCCTCCAGCTAAGCCGGCAAGAGTTGGATTTAATCCCAATCCTTCAAGACCTTTGGAAACACCGTAATTGATTGTTGCTTGAACAAGATTTCGGGCTACTTCCTGCTGAAAGCTAAAGTACCTCAGGATATTTCCATTAGCGTCGTAGAGATTATGACCCAATTCATTCACAATGGGTTTCCCTGTTGCCTTCAAGAGAAAATTCTTAAGCTTAGAAATTCCGCTTCCCAGACGCTCAAGTCCTTTTGTGAACCCTTCTTTTAAGAATTGAAAGCCCTTCATCAGAAAGCGACCGGTAAATTTAATTCCCTGATAAAGAAGTTTGCTTAAATTAAAGAAGCCCTTTCCGATCAGAGCGACACCTTCTGCGATTTTCGTGAAAACAAAGCTGATGGCATTGACAACGGTATTTAAAACGGCAGCGACCACGGCCATCACAACATTCACAACAAAGGCCACGATGGCATAAACAACTGCGGCTACTTTCGCAATAATCGCAGCAATGGCAAGAAATATCAGCCAGAAGAATGCCCCCCTGATTTGCTGGGCCTCTTGATCGCTGATCTTCTTTGATGGGATCGCATATTGATCGGCAACAATGAGATAACCTTCCCAGACTTTAAGAAATTCCCCAGCGAGAACTGTTTGTTCCTCTCCGGTAATGCCTTTAGTTGTTTCACGGTAGCTGACTTCGGTATCGGTTACTTGTGTCACCACAACGAAATGGTCTTCTCCGATATGAGCAATCACTCTCAAAGAACACGGATCTGTTACAACCGGACAAACACTGCGGTAAAGAGCCTTCAGATCATCAAAGCTGTATTTAACGCCTGAGAATGTTTCGCCGTGAATCTTGGCTGTCCGGGAAAGAGCAAAGACTGAAATCAAAAGTTCTCCTTCTGTAAACTTGTTAATCGTTCCGGTTAAAATATCAATTAAAATGGATTCCTTTGCGATCACGTCAACCGCTACTACCTTGCCCCGAGAAGCGAGCATTTCTTTTAAGGAAAGAAAAGCGGATTGGCCGAAATGAAGATCGCGCGCCTTAAGCCAATCTAGGATTTCCTTCACTTCAACCTGATCAAGACTCACAGTTTCAGAAAGATTAAGCCCGATTTGTGTCAAGAGTGTTTGCCTTCCGGCATCTGTTGTTTGAGCCAGATAATTTGTGAGGAAGCTTTCTAAGGCGGTAATAATTGACTGCTTTTGATTAAGAGCACTGGTACGTTCGGCTAAAGCGGTTAAAGTTTGGCTAAGTGTAACTGTATCAATCACACCAGCCGCACGATAGGTATTAATCCACTGATCAATTTCAGCCGTCGAAGGATCACGTCCCAAGATGTCCCGGTAAAAGTTGATGACGATCGGATCCATTTCCTGATGAATAACATTTTCCTTAAAGTTCTTTTCTTCTTGATCAAGCTGGGCCATTTGATCGGTTGATGCCGTTTCCACCTCAAGCCGTTTTGATTCAATTTCTGCCCCAATTTTGGCGAGTTCACGTTCTTGGGTCTGAAGAAGATTTGCTTTTTCACTTTGGAGATTATTAATGGCGCTTACGACTTGGGGAATTTCGACTCGCTCCCAATGGCAGCTTTTAAAGAAGACCAATTTACTCTTGCACACTTTTACATCTTGAAACCGTTGTCCTTCAAGCTGGGAAATACCGTCATCGATCGCTCGAAGACCAGCTTCGACTTCTTCTTTGATTTGAAGTCTTGCCGCTTCATTTCTCCAGGCAAGTTGATAAAGAGCGTTGAATTTTTCTTCCTCAATCTTTGCCCTGATCTCAGCCATCTTTTCATTGAAATCTGCTTCGGCTTTTATGATCTGGATTGCTTTCTGTCTGCCTTCTGAATCATATTCATAAACATAGAGAAGCTCACCGGATTCATCAAATGTTTCACGGGCGTTCCCGTTTTCGTAATACGTTCTGACGCCATCCAGACGTTCAGAATAGACAAGCTCATCTTTTGAGTTATAAACACTGAGGGCTTGGACTTCATAATCAGGCTGATAATTTTTGAATCTTGAAAGGAAGCCAATAAATGCGTTTAGTTCAAAAACAGGGGTGTTGAGGAATACAGGGACAGAATCAAACATCACACCCGGTGTCACAGAATTTGTAGTCTGAACCTGCTTGACGCTTGATGAGGTACCTATGGAACCAAGAGTTTTAAGTTCCTCAACACCTTCACCTAAACTCAGGCCTTTCATGCCAAAGAAGGACCAGTCTTTATTGGTTGTAGCAGCCTCTCTAATCTTGCCTGAGCCCATACTTTCAAGAAGTGTGAAGATTTCATTGCGTTCTGTAGTTGTTCCGGCAGTCGCTAATGCGGAATCAGATATAAGAACCGCTACATAATCACCTTGTTTCACTCCTGTTAGGAAACTCTTCAGGGCAAAGCGATCTGCTGAAGAACTAAATGTGCCGGTTAAAGTGTCCCAAGTACCCCCAGCTTCATTAAAAACAGAGGCGACAAATCCAGAACCAGTTCGTGAGGCAAGCTGGGTGGCGCCATCAACAAATGAAAGCTTTCTTGTAGTACCGCTTCCTTCGGATTTAAGCGTTACCGCTTTTGGATAAGGAACGCCTCGGAATAAAATCGGTGAGCTCTCAAGTACCTGATAGCCGGTAATGACTCCGCTTAAATTTCTAAGATAAGTAAAATCATAGGTTTTTGATTCAGGAAAAGTCGCCTTAATCAATTTTCCTTCAATGTCATAGTAGTAGACTTTTCCGTTCAGTTCGACCCTGAAGCTATCGAAGCTTCCATCCGCACGGAATAAAATCTCGCGGGACGAAGACAGAGGGAAAGAAATGGTAAAGACTGAGCCGTCAGATCTTCTGCCTGATACCGGAAGATAGTCTTCAATTGAGATCACGATTCCGGTTGATAACTGAATCTGTCCGGTACGGATTCGACCAAGGCTATCAAAATCCAAATTAACAGCTTGATCGCCATTAACGAGCTTTACTTCACCCAGCTCTTCATCATTAAAAATAAGCTGAGATCCATCAGAACTTTCATATCCTTTAAGACGGACCGCCTTTAAATCGGTGGCCGTGAAAATTGTGTTTTTATAGTCAGTTGGGTTTATGAAAACTTGTGAGCCGAGACTTTGGCTGTAGTCCACATATTCAAATAAGTAGCCATCTTTGGTAAGGTGTTTGATAAGGTTGCCGTTTGCATCGTAATACCAAGTGGTTCCCCGCTCATCAGTCACTTGGGTTTCATCGCCTACAAAGTGATAACGTGTGCTGTCCAGCACCCGGTTCTTATAAAGGAGCTCAGAACTTGCCAGTTCTCCTGCTTCATAGCCAAAACGGGTCTCAAGCTGATCCGTTGTTGCTGAACTGATTAGTTTTCCTTCTTTAAACCGGCGGGTATCACCTGTTACAGAATCTTTTACAACTGTGATTTCTTTTCCGTCTGTGTCAAATTCATAAGAGAAGGAAAGCTCGCGGCCGTCTGGCTGCGTAGTTTTCCTGAGAGCGCCGTATTGATACTGAAGGCCGCTTTCAGACGATCCTGTCGCTTCATCTCGCACAACACCTTGAGCGATATTTCCCGTTTGTAAATATTCATTCACGGTTCCGTCTGGGAGAATCACCTTGGTTACATTCTGGCCACTGAGCGTAACTTCCGCACCGTCAAAGCGTTTGAAATTGACGAGCTGGTTTAAATTACTGACACTCAGATCCGTGTAGATCATCCGCGTAGGTAGATCAAGAAAAGGAATGAGCTCGCTATATTTAAGCGGAGTTCCTGTGGCAATTTCACGCCCTACTTGTGTCAGAATGCCGGATTCAATCTTAATGCTCTGGGACGCAGAGCGACTCAGTCCAGTCTCATCTTCCCAAATGGGATGATCCAGAGTTTTAACGGAAGCGTAAGAAATGTCTTGGACGTAAATTGTCCCTGTTTGGGAGACGCCTGCGGATTCACGTACCGCTTCAAGCGTGATCTGGCCTTCTGTGCCTGATTTGCCGGCAAGGGAGAACTCATAGGTTTTGGATTGAGCAGGGACATTACTCATCAGAAATGTGTAAAGCGTATTGTACTGGTTAGGACCGATCTCGCTTTTAAGCTTCACATTAAAATCCTCATTCCAGGTCATGGCCGGATCCTGCGCGAGTGTAATGAGTAGAAAATCAAAATCACTCAGAGTAGCCGTCTGGGTGTGAGTAAAGGAAACGCCCAAGATTGGGCCTGTGGTCGAGTTGTACTTAAACCGGTAACAAGCAGGGCTCGTGCATGGGGTCGAACTTCCGATTAAATATCCGCCCTCTGGTAGGCCATGTGTAATTTCCCCGGATAGAGGGGCCCCGGGGGTACTGAAGCCGCCAATGGATGAGATAGGTATTAATGAAGCGGTGGTTACAATTTCTGCCTTTTCAAGTGTGCGTTCCGGGCGGCGAATATATTCGAATAAGGAGATGGTTCTTGTGAAGACGCTGGACACAAGTGTGATGGGGTCAATCACCGTTTCATTAAATATGGCATCAACACCGGTAATTTCACCTGTGGCGTCGGTCCGGTACGTAAAGTCTGTGCGGCCGTTTTGTAAGGTTTCAATGGCCGTAATGCGGGAGCCTAGATAATGGACTTTGACTCCATTTCCTTTGTCAACGACCTGCACACCTGTCTGATCGATGTCAAACTCACGGCCGTCGTTTAACCGGACATGAGCTTTAATCAGACTTTGGTCATCGGCAAAGATAAGATTAGTTAACGTTCCGGTGGGAGTGATGATGGAATCGATTAAGCCATTTTTGAAATTGATGATTTGACCCGCCAGCACCATCGTTTGAAGGAGTCCGTCAGAACCAAACACTCTTTTTCCAAAATTATCCTGGACAATGAAAGAGCGGATATCACCGTTAAAGCTCTGGTCATAATAGAAGCGGCCTTCTTCGAGTGTTCCATGCGCAAGATCCATGATGAAGGAAGCAAGACCGTTTTCAAACAGAACCGTTCTGCCGTTTCTAAACACCCATTTGGTGAGCTTTCCACGCTTAAAATATTGGGTGCTTCCGTTAGGAAGATCAAGGATGCCATCCACTAATTTTCCATCGCTATCGATCGTAAAGTTCCGGAGAATTTGATCTGCCTGGACTAGACCGCCCCCGCCAGATTGGCTCATCACTTTGGATCTTAAGAGATTCCTCATCTCTGTATCCGTCTTTCCGAGCGTGGTCACCCAATCAATTTGAGATGAGGTTCTTACTTTAAAAGAAGAAAGCGGCCCAAGATAAATATCGCCGGCTGCGGGTCCATTTGGATTGTGAATTGAAATCGCAATTTCGGTAAGAAGTCCTGTTGGCTTTGCAACCGGAATTTGGAAGAACTGCCAGTCCCTACCAAGAGGCCCTGTTACGAAAACTTCACCAAGTCCTTTTAATTCAATTTTAATTCCAACTCCATTAGGTGCATCAGGCCCAAGACGAACTGGAATCGAAAGAAAGTCATACTTGGATAAATCAAGTGTCGGTGAATATTGTGCCCAGAGCCCGACCGGAGCTGTTACGGCCTTAAGATCAAACTCAACATGCCTCACTTCACCGATTTGGGGATCAGTGGTTAAGACTGCGTTGGCGTAGCCATTATTTTCGGTATAAAAAGCGCCTTGAGAGGTTGCGCGATTAAGGAAGTCGAGCGTAAAGCCTTCAAGGAGGGACTTGGCGGTATCTGCTCGGCCTGGAAGCAAGAGATATTCGCCTAGATTCATTCTGCGTAGACTCGCACCTTCACCAAACTCAATTTCCGTGTGATGAAATTTTCCGTCTGGACCCAGATAATTAAATAAATGCCCTTCACCTAGATCAGAATCAATTAAGGTTGAAATGAAAGCGGGCTGCTTGATTAAATCATTTGAGCGGCCGTCGGGTATTTGATTTGTTCCGGTGTAAAGAGCGGCAATTGTGGAGCCAAAACTTGGAGGCACAGGATTTTTTACTGCCACAGGATTAAGATTAAAGCTCATCCCCTTGTAAAGTGAATCAAACCCATTTGCGAGCCCTGAACTGGCTAGATAATTTGAAAAATAACTTTGGCTTTTATTTAAAAGCGAGAGAATAAAAGATGCTTGATCGACTCCGTAGAAATCTTGGGAGTAAATTGGGTTTTGAACTGTATTTCCGTTCACCACGGTCGGCGTTCCCAATTTCAAAGCATCTACATAACCTTTGGTAGTCTTAATTCCCGGAAAAAGTGTTTCCAGATTCTTTAAGAACTGAAGCGTATAGTGGGGTGCTAAAGGAAATGCTGAAGCGGTCCCGTAAAGTGAGCCGACATTGGTCTGAAGGGGATCATCCGTTTCAGCGGCAAGAGGTATCCCCATTTTTCCGTTGTAACCGCCTCCAATGCTATCGCCTGCTGAAAGAAGTCCGGGAACTCCGTTTAGGCTCACATATTCCGATTGGGTATAAAGGAAATTTTTAAGTGCGACGTCAAATTCCGCGTATTTGGTTTCATCCACATGAATGAGCGGCCAGAACATCTGAAAAGCATTTCCATCAAAAGGGACTGCATTATCAATTTGCTTTCCATCTGCTGTCACATAAGGACGAACCGTAACATCTAAGTTATCAACTGCAACTTTATAGCTTGCGTTCCGGCTGGCAAGCCAAACAAGACCGGGACGGAATTCATTAAAGACCCGGTCCATGTAACCGACAAACTGGCCTGTCGTAGGAGTTATAAATTGATAACCCATCCGGAATCTGTTTGTGGTCGGATCAAAAAAACGGCTGTAGCCCTGATCTTGGGCTGTTAAGATCTGATTGGCAGCTGTAATAATTTGGTTCCGGTACGTATTGAGTGTCGAGCTCAAACTAATACCCGAAAGTGCACCGATCACGGTGGCAAGACTTAATGATAAATTAAGATTATCTCCCAAACCAACCGTGTCAAATTGACGGGTATATTTATTAACCCATTGATAAGTACCTGTTGGATTGCCGAATGAATCAAGGATTGGCTCTTGGACCCTTTCAATTTTAAAGAAGGCAACCATTCCGTTCCAGCCGGCTTGGCTCTGGACCTTTTGAAATTCTGTAAGGAGTGCGCTTAACTTCTGAAACGCTTGAAGCTGAGTGATTTTAGTGGTCGTGTAATCATTCCGGGCAATCGCGGACAAAATCTCAGACCAAAACCCAACCAGTGTGGCTTGGCTGTAATCAGAGGGTGCACTCGTAACCCCTTTATAATTATCAAGCGGCATTCCGCTGTTAGGTTCAATTCCAATCCCGTTCACAAAAAAAGCAAGTTGACTATCGACTGCCTGATTTCGGTAAGTAACTTCTGAGGCACTCAAAGCATCAGGAAGAATCGGAGCCGGTTTGACAAAGGGAGGAAGGCTTTGATTTAGGGTTTCAAGGACTCGTCCGTCCGGAGTCACTTGTTTTAAAAGAACGCCATCTTTTATAAAATATTGGGTGCCATCTCTGAAGAGAATTTCACCGGATAAAATGGTTGCGTTTGAGTCAATTGTGACAGAGCGAAGTTCAGCATCACTCAGTTGCAGCGAAGGAACATACGACTCGCCTGTTGGAAGCACAGGGACTTCATAAGGATCCAGTGTGACTTCTTTGTGCTGGATATAACGAATGGGTTTCCCATTCTCAAACTCAATTCTGGATCCATCCGGAAGATCCATGGACTTGAGTTCACTTAGACGCTCGTTTAAACCTAATTCATTTCTATACTCAATAAACTTATAGGTACGGCCATCAGCTGTTGTAATGGTATCCGGCTGATCGATTCCGCCAAGCCGCACATAATTCGTAATAACGCCGTTTGCTTCTTCCCTGCGAATAAGTGCTGAATTTTGATAAATCTCTTTTGTGCCATCCAGTTTGGTGCGAATAAATCCGGTAAGCGAACTTCCATTCCAAACGAGGCTGCTTAAGATACTTCCATCTGAAGTCACGATTTCATTTACTTTAAGTAAATTTACTTGAAGGACAGAGCCGTCGCTTAAACGGATGGATTTAAGATTTCCTTCGGAATCAAACGTTTGATCGGGGTTTGCCGTCTCATCAAGGGCAATTGACTCAACCGTTCCATTGGTACTCACTTGAGTTCCGATCAGGGTCAGGTTTCCCACTTTATCGCGGAGAGAAATGGGAAGCTGGTTTTGAATCATGAGGACTTCACCAAGGCCTGAATCAAATTCAGTGATTTTTCCTTGGGCGTCATAGTTGACTAATTTGGCAAGTTTTTGTTCTAAAGTTTGTTTGATCGTGGGATAACTTGCGAGTTGACTCTGAATCTGAGTAAAGGAGATAGGTGTTATAGTACCTGCTGGCCTCACCCAGGTAAGCTCTGAGCGATAGCCGCTTAGGATGCCGTTTGTTACCGCTTGTGTGATCACATACTCGTAACGGTTCCCAGAGTTATCCACATATTGCTTTAACATTCCATTTTCATAGCGAATGTCAGTCCCGTCTGTCATCGAAACCCAGACCGCTAGACCGCTCGCCTCATAAAGGCTTGCTCCGGTATCTTCAAGAGTCAAAATGCCTGTGACTTTTCCTTGGCTATCTAGGCGATAGGCAAATCGGGTTTTCTGGCCTGTTGAAGTTTCAAAAGCTCTTACGGTGCCATCCGGGTAGTAATAGGTTTTATCACCCGTTAGGGAGATTTGATAAATGTGGACTGAGTTCTGATAAAGCAGTTTATCTCCCGAACTAAATTGAAGAAGTCCTCCGGTTAAATTGTTATTTGTATCAAGTGTCGGTAAGTAAAGTTGATAGTCACCTAGTTTTTCAATTTGAACCAGAGTCCCTTGATCGTATTTTAAAATAAGCCCGTCTTGGGTGGTCACGGAAACTAGATTCTGAGCAAGCGTTGGAATGCTGGGCATCAGAGGCACTGTGGGTTCTGTTTGGGTTAGGCTCACGGTGTATTTCTGAAAAGCAGGTGGTTTTCCCTGTACGGAAGCCTTGACCAAAAGTTGGTTTGCACCTGGGTTAAGCTTCCAGGACTCACTCGTCGCCACTCCATCCACCGTATAAGTCAAAGTGTAATTTGCGCTCGTGGTTGAGGCCGGAGAAGTAAAGAGAACGACAGGCGGTGTAGTTGAATAAAGATTTCCTTGAGCCAGGTTTTGAACTTCTGCTTGAGAAAGAGCACGGTTGTAAATTCTGGGTTCATCCATATTCCCGTCAAAGAAATTAACACTGGAGCCTGAATAACCTTTTTGACCCAGGAAAAGATTGGTGGCCGTGGTGGCACTCCTGCCATTGGCGGGAAGACTTGCGCCCCCAGCATTGACTCCATTCACGTAGAAGGTCACTTGATTGTTACTGATCGCAACGGCCACATGCTGCCACGCACCGACAGTTAAAACGGCGTCATTGGATTGAATGCCGTCTGCAAAAAAAGCGCCCCTGATAAATTTCAAGCGGTCGCCGTCCGTATCTGATGTAATCAGCCGGTAACCATTTGTGCCGTCGGTTTTATCCATAATGGCTTGTTTCGCAAGGGTCACGGTATCCGGACGAATCCAAAGGGAAATTGTAAAATCACCTGAACCAAAATTAAGGCTGCTCTGGTTAGGAATTTGGACATAATCATTCACCCCATCAAAACTAAGACTCCCCGTGTTGGAAAAGTTGGTATTCGGATGATCTGTACTCGGCAAAACACCATTGACTAAGGTGCCTGTATTGCCAGTGCCTGAAAGGTCAGAAACGGTGTTAGCCGTAACCGTATCGAAATTCCAGTATCCCGTAAGACCAACTTCAGCATTCGTTTGATAGGAGGTGGTAAACGTAAAATCCCCTGAGGTCTGTAAGTTCCCAGCGGCATCACGAGATTTCACCCGGTAGTGATAAAGCGCACTTGATTGAAGTGAGCTTAAGACCTGGGAATGAGTGGTGGTCACCTGGGTATTCAGCATGGAAGTCGATCCATAGGCAGTGGTAGTTCCATATTCAATCTGAGTGTCGCTTGCTTCATTCGTAGTCCATGTAATGGTCGCTTGACTTGAGGTGACGTTCGAGGAGGCGACCAGACTGATCACAGGAGGAGTCGTATCAGGAGCTACTGGAGTCGTAAAGGTAAAGTCAGTTGAGATCTTCAAGTTTCCGGCTTGATCTTTTGATTTCACACGGTAATGATAAAGTGTACTTGCTTGAAGGCTCGTTAAGGCCTGTGAGTGATTCGTCACTAAGCTAGCGTCCAGAATGGTGGATGAACCGTAGGAAGTCGTAGTGCCGTATTCAATTTGAGTATCGCTTGCTTCATCGGTGATCCAGGTAACAGTGGCACCGCTTGAGGTAACACTATTTGAAGCGACGCCCGTGATATTAGGAAAAACTGTGTCCAAGGTAATCGATTTCAAATAAACCGCGCTCACATTCCCTGCTTTGTCATAGTACTTCACATAGACTGCCTTTGAGCCATCACCAGTCGGAAGCGTATAAGTTTTGGTAGTGGCATATACCTCCCCAGCTGTATAAGTAATGCCGTCCGTCGAAAAACTCATCTTATCCATCCCGGAACCTGAATCAGTTGCTGAAAGATTGAGTGTGACTGAGGCCAATGTGGTATAAAGTGAACCGGAATTAATATTGATGGAACCCGTGGGAAGAATGGTGTCGCGCGTAATCGATCTCAAAACTGCCGAGCTTTCATTTCCGGTGGTATCTTTTGCTGAAATTGAAAGAGAATTTGTACCCTCACTCAAAACCTGTGCATAGGACCAGGCGGTTGATGAATTAAGCGCGACCCGCTCGACTCCATTAATCCATATGGAGGTATTTGCCGGTTTTGTGCCGGACAATGAAACACTGCTCGAAGTTGTATATTGCGGAAGTGTGTTGGCCGTCGGAGGAACTACATTGGCAACCACATTTGCAACAAAATTATCGACACGAATTGCGTTTTCCATTGACTGAAATCCAACTCTTCCGGAACTCAGAGCCGTATCGTTTGCTTCTGCCTTCAACACACCATTCACAAACATTTTTATGTTGCTGCCGACGACTCTCAAACGAAGGGTGTTGAATCCGAGGGCGATACCAAAACCGGATATAGATGCGATAGTAGTAAACGCTCCATTTTGAATCTTATTAATGTAAAACTGAGCCGATGAGCCGGAGAATAGATTGTATTCGGCATAATAGTAGTTATTCAGATCGCTGAAACGTGCCACCAGACCATTCCGGTCCCGGCTTGCGTTAATGAAATAGACAGATGCCGAGATATCATAATCATTACTGCTTAAGGGAGCGGACAAAGTGGCAATTCCTCTTGGATCTGGACTTCCCGGAGCATGATAAAGCTCATTATTAAGGATGGACCAAGCGCCCAAATCCAGATTCCAATTGCTGCCAATTGTCGTCCGGTTAAAATCATCCGAAAAGGTCATAACTGCGCTTTGAAGCTCGATCGTATCGGAAGCAGTGAGTGAGATATTTCCGGCTTTATCCTTCACCTGATACTGAACTGTTTTAGTGCCGCTTCCCGATGGTAATGTAAGCGATTTTGTAGCAGCAAATACTTCCCAAGCGGTCCACGTTACACCGCTATCGGTTGAAAACCGCATTTGGTCAACTCCGGATGTTGAATCCGCCGCGGTCAAAATAAGTGTGACATTAGTGCTCGATGTCGATGAATCTCCATTGTTAATAAGGACGGCGCCTGTCGGAATAATCGTGTCCAATGTAATCAATTTTGAATAAACACTACTGACGTTACCTGCCTTGTCGAAGTATTTGACATAAACCGTCTTTGATCCGTCACCGGTTGGAAGCGCATAAGACTTGGTTGACGCATACGCTTCAGGCGTTGAATAGGTCACGTTATCTGTTGAAAAACTCATGGTATTGATTCCGGACAAAGCATCAGATGCCGAAAGATTTAGAGTTACCGTTGCGGAATTTGCGTAAGTTGCTCCGGAATTGATGTTGATGGAGCCGGCTGGAATAATGGTATCCAGAGTAATCGCTTTCGAATAAACATTACTGACGTTGCCTGCTTTATCGAAATACTTCACATAAACTGTTTTTGATCCGTCACCTGTGGGAAGGGTGTAAGTTTTGGATACCGCATAAGCTTCTTGGACCGAATAACTCACGTTGTCCGTTGAAAAACTCATGGTATTAATTCCACTTCCTGTACCATCTGCGGCAGAAAGATTTAATGTGACAGAAGTTGAATTGGTATAAGTTGCTCCTGAATTGATCGTGATCGAACCGGTGGGGATGAGGGTATCAAGGAGAACAGTGACGGAAACTGGGCTTGACCACTGACCTGATTGATCCGAAAACTTCACATAGACCGTTTTATTCCCATCGCCAGAGGAAAAGGTCCAAGATTTGGTTGTGCTATAAGCTTCCGGGGTGGAATAGGTCACATTATCAGTGGAGAAGCTCATTTGATTTAAACCTGAGCCCGTGTCAGCAGCAGAAAGATTTAAGGTGACGGTTGTTTGAGTAATATACTGAGTCCCCCCGTTGACCTGAATCGACCCTGAAGGAGGAGCTGTATCCAACACAATCGTATCGGAAAGGATTGTGGAACTAAGCCCTGATTTATCTTTGAGTTCATATTGGACGGTTTTAGTTCCATCACCTATCGGAAGGGTGATGGATTTTGTCGCGCCAAAAACTTCCCAAGTACTCCAGTTCGTTCCGCCGTCGGTGGAAAAGCGCATTTGATCCAGACCCGAAGTGGCATCGGTTCCGGTCAGATTTAAAGTGACGGACGTTGAAGTTGCATATTGGGCATCATTGTTAATTTTAATGGTTCCCGTCGGAGCTGCGGTATCAAGTGTAATCGCTTTCGAATAAACCTGGCTCACATTGCCGGCTTTGTCGTAATACTTTGCATAAACAGTCTTTGAACCGTCGCCTGCCGGAAGTGTAAAGGCCTTGGAAGTCGCATACGCTTCCGAAGTAGTCCAATTGGTGTTGTCATTTGAAAAACTCATGGTATTAATTCCACTTCCTGTACCATCTGCAGCAGAAAGATTTAATGTGACAGAAGTTGAATTGGTATAAGTTGCGCTGGAATTGATATTAATGGAACCCGTTGGAATGACAGTATCCCGAGTCGTTGAAACACTGACTGCAGAACTTTGAGCTCCAACGCTGTCTTTTGCAGTAACCAAAAATGAATTAAGACCTTCGACTAGAGTGGCTACGTAAGACCAACTGGTTGATGCGTTCAGCGCCACTCGCTCAACTCCACTGATCCAAATAGAAGTATTGGCTGACTTAGTTCCGGAAAGCGTTACGGAAGAAGCCGTGGTGTATTGAGAAAGTGAATTAACCGTAGGAGCAGCCACCGTCGGCGTTGAAGCAAGTTGGAAGTTATTTAATGTAACCTGAAGCCAGCTCTGATAGCCGGCACTCGCGGTAATCATGGACTGATCAATGATGAAGTTAAGACGCTTCACCTTCGTAAGATCTACTCCGGTAAAAGAGGATTTTTGAATCTGATAGTAGGGGTTTCCCGTATAAAGACCTGTTAAAAGAACGGAAGACTTTGCACCTGTAAAATCTTCTATCTCAACTTTGACCTTCGTAAGATTCGAAATTCCACCTTGCAGACCAAAAGTGAGTGTACTCCCTAGAGAAAGATCGCGGGTTTCAATCCCGGTTGTGGACAAATCGTCAAAGCTAAGGCTTGCGCCTGAAAAAGTACCGGCGGTTGTGACGTTGTAATTGAGTCTAAGCTGAGTTGCGCTCGGCTTAGTCACAGTTGTTGTGCTGCTGGAACCTTCCAACGCAATTGCACCCGGTGCTGTTCCGGGGAAAGTGGTCGCTAAAGCACTTGAATAAAGAAGTGTTTTAACACTTAGGTTCAAAGTCCCGGTTACATCCGTGATTAATGTTTTATCCACCGAAAAAATGATTCGTTTTACCTTCGTTAGATCAACCGATGAAAAGAGATCTTTGGATAAAACAAAGGACTGGCTCCAGCCCGAATTAAGGCCTGATATAAACCCAGCGGCCTTATTGCCTAAAAGGTCTTCCAGCTCCACGCGCACTTTGCCGCCCATAATTCCGGATGCAATAAACACAAACTGTGATTGGGTTGAAAGATTTTGAGTTTCGATAGCCGAAGTGGAAGGATCGTCAAACGAAACAGCGGCTCCGGACATCGTGCCAGTGCTCGGAAGCGAAAAATCAAGTGAGAGAGAAGAATTTGAATGCGTTCTGACTTTTGTTGCTGAAGTGGAACCTTCAAGAATATCCGGTCGGGGATTTCCGGGCAACGGAGTTAGAAGAACTGAATTATTAAACGTCAAAGTTTTTGCGTAAATTACGATGCTGCTCTGTGCCGGACTTACCATTGTAGAATCCACGATAAAATTAACCCTTTTAATTTTCGTCCAATCCAAACCCGAAAACTGATTCTTGCCAACCATGTAATACTGAACGTACGACTGAAGGTTCGTGAGAATAACGGATGACTTCACGCCAAGCGAATCTTCAAACTCGAGTTTCACCTTCCCTCCGCTGGGTCCAGTGAGTCCGAAGGTAAATTGAGTTTGACTGGAAAGATTTCCCGTCTCTACAGCCGAAGTATAAGGGCTATCCAGCACGACACTGCCGCCCGAAAAAGAGCCTGGCCCAGAAACGTCGTAATTCATCTTGAAGACAAACGAATCTGATTCGACGAGACTCGTTTGAGGATTGGAACCCGGAACAATGGCGATGTAAGGTGAATTGGGAAGATTCGTGAGGGCCGTGCCGCTGTAAAGAAGCGTTTTGGTTTGAATCGTAAGGGTACCTGTTAAAGTGCTTGTTAATGTGGAATCAACCGAATAAATGAAACGTTTAATCTTTGTCCAATCAAGCCCAGTGAAAAGTGTTTTTGAAATTTGGTAATACTGCATGGCGGTGGAAACATTAATTAAGGTAACTTCTGATTTAGCGCCGAGCGAATCTTCAACTTCAAAACGTACTTTAGAGCCGGCCGGACCAGAAACACCAATGGTCAATTGAGTTAAACTGGATAAGTCTCCAACCTCAACCGTGGTTGTCGTCGTGGGATTGTCAAAACTAACGTACGCACCCGATTTGGATCCGGAGATCGTAATATCATAGTTTAATTGGAACTGAGAACTGGAAGATTGAGCCAAATTAGTCGGATTGGAAGAACCTGTCATTAAAAGCACCCAAGGAGAACCGGTAAAGGAAGTAAGACTTGAAGAAGTCAGCCCTGCAGTGGGAATCACTGTCCCCGCGGTTCTGAATGTTTCAATCCGTTGGTCATCGTCTTTTTCATTCAAAAGGTCCATTTCCCGAATAAAACGGTTTAGGACTTCCCTTGCTTTCACCGGATCTTGGCCGTGATCTTCTCGTTCGTTGCCGAGTGTTTCATCTAAAACTTGGAGAAATTCGCCGTAGGAAATTTCCTGAATGTTTCCGTCATGATTGTAGACAAACATCTGGTTTCCGCTCACCACATATTCGAGCGCTTCGCTTGCCTGTGCAATGTCCAGCGGGCTCGGCCCTTCGGCTTCATGACTGAGCGGATGGGTATGGGCAGTAAAGCACGACTGTTGGAGAATCTCTTGGGCTTGGTTGCTGACCAAAATTTCACCATCGCCGCCGGAGCTGAAGAGAACAAGCTCACCGTGCAGAATGACAATTCCAACTTCAAATGAAAGTTTGCTTAATGCTTCAAGATCTTTTTCGGCCAAATGTTCAACCACTACGGCAGACGCATATTCGGGCCTCAATGAATCAAATGCCTGTTCAAAATCGTACCGCTCGTATTCGTAAGCTTGGTTACTATATATTGATTGTTCTTCTTTTATCCCTTCAACCTGAGCGGTCTCCGCTTTTTGATCAGAGGTGACTGCTTTAAGCGGAGAATCGTCCTGAAGAAAAGCGATTGAATCCGGAGCTTGTTCCTGAGCTATAGATTCATTCGTAGTTGTTTGTAGAGGTGCTTTTTCCGGAAGTTGATTTTGAAGCTCAAACTCTGGTGCTACTGACTGAGACCAACCTTGAGGAAGAATCTGAAGAGAAGTGAACGCAAGGATAACGACGAGTGATATTACTTTTTTTACCCATTGACTTCGTCTGCCTTTAAGGGCCCAAGGCCTCATAAAGCTTAAAGAAGCGTCACCTCCTTGTTGTTTTATACTTTTATAGAGTTTAAATAATGTATTTAAAACTATGCTGTATAAATACCTAATTTGCAAATTGGGGGAGAAAAAGGAAGTAAGCAATCGATTTGAAACAGATAAAGACCGATTGGATTGAGAACTTCCTTCGTGACTTAAAAAAAGTCCTTTTGCAGCAAAGGGCTGAGGAGCATCTCTTCGCGTGTTCTTAGATGAAAGGCCTGTCTTGACTTTTCTCGTCTTTTGATTTTGATTCGGTTTTAAAAGACTTCGGAGTGAAAATAAGTTAGCCACGACCGCCCAGGACCTCCTTGTCTCTCCCAGCGGAATGGGGTTCGATCGAGACGCTTAATTCCTGAAATCCATAGGTGAATGAAAGTTCCTTAAGAAGATGCGCAATATCTTCTTTTCGCTTGAAATTGACTCGGTTCTCCATGAGGAAAAGAAGCTTTTGGATGAGCTCTTTGGTTTTAGAGACGGGAGAAAGAGGCTCAATGAAATCGCTTAAACGCTTCCGTACCACCTGAAAAGAAAGTGAAAGCTCATGATCATGGAGGAGGGAAGGAGTTACGCGCTCAAGCAGCTTCTTAAACCTTAAGCGTTCCTCTTGAGTAAGATAAAGACGGGCTTCCATCTTAAGCGCTCCTTCCCATGAACCAAGCAGGTTCTCTTAAGGTATTTCTTCTAGCATGCATGAAGCTCGCCGCCGATCTCGCGCTGGGTCATCAGAACTCGTCGCATGTAAAGTCGAAACCAACGACCGTATTTCTTGAGGCCCCAGCCTAATGTCTTATTTGCCGATATTCTTTTTCGTGTTTTCATGATTTCTTCTCCTTCCAACTTCTATCTGTTCTCGCTGTTCAAAAGGAACCTTACCTTCACATTTCCATAATTTCAATAGTTGCCTATGATGTTTTTTTATACAGTATTTAACCGCTATTGATAACTATATGTTTACCAGGTATACTTCCTTATGGCACAAGCACTTAAGTGGAAAGTGACTTTAGAATTACTCAAGAAATGCGAGTCTTTGGAGTCAAAAAAAATTGGGTGGGGGATTAAACTTGTATCAGGAATTACACGACCGGCTGTCTCAATACTTTAAGGAAAAGAAAGACTTCCGACTCACCGAAAGACGCCTTAATTTTGGATCTGCTCTCCGGCATATATTAAAACAAAAAAGGCTTACTCTCCGTGCAGCTGCGAAACTTTGCAGGTTAAACTCCAATACACTGCACAGCATGATGACCCTTGGGGAAATAAATACAACGCAATCCAAATTTCTGAGGATTATTGAAAAGCTTAAAGTTCCGGCGGATGAATTTATTCGCATTGCGCGTGAATCGGCACACTATAATTTCTATCAATTGAAATTAGGAGAGCTGCCAATTTTTAAATTCAGAACCTGTGAGATTAAAGTTTATTCGCCTCCGTCATTTAGCAGAAAAGACTTTCTCTGGTGCCATGTTCTACTCAAACCTAAACAGAAGATCGCGAATTTGATTCACAGCACAATGGATCAGGTTGGGGGATTTGTTACAAATGGTCGTCTTCATTTGAAGTACGGCAACAAAATTTATTCAATACATGCAAACCAAACTTTTTTCTTTGACCCGAAGATCAAACATAGTTTTACAAACGAAGCATCTACGGATGCCGCTGGTTTTCACCTTCTCTATCAATTAAAACCAACATTTGAAGTAAAGCGAGGGCGTAAATCCTCACCTAAGGTTCTTTCCACCTCCCTTCTCATTTCTCAAGTTCAAAAAGAGCTTTCGCCTGACCCAAATAAGTCGCTGCCTCTTCGTCAGCTGGCTGCTTCATCAGGCATTAGACTGGATGCCCTGGAACATTTGCGTTATCGAAAAACAAAAATTATTCCCTTCGAGAAAATTGACCGCCTTGCAAACCTTACGGATTATTCCTTTCAGGAGATTATTCAAAAAGCAGAAAACCGTTACTCCGGATGGATCACCATCTTTACGGATCATGATAAGGCCAAGCTGGCACCAAGCCCAAGGTACGGCTCATACTTTACGGTCCACACAGGCATTGGCACTGGAAAACGTAAGTTTTCGATTATTCATGCGTTATTCAAGAGTTGGAAGGAAGGCACTAAACGCAAAGAATGGAAATATAGAGGGACAGGATTTATCGGTCTTTTAGTGGAACGAGGAATTTTAGGAATTCAATACGGAACCCAACCGCTAAAAGCTTTGAAGCGGGGAGAGACTCTTTATTTGAATGCCGATTGTGATATTGCTTTTATGAATTTCCTGAGCAAAGAAAAAGCTGAAGAGATGGGTGAATCCGCCGAAACGAAAGTGATGATGATTTCTTCTCCGCCCTTTCTTTAAGTTGGCTCCACACCGCTGCGGTCCGTGCACTCGGAAAGCTTCTCAGACAATTGTGCAAGATCGTTAAGGCTAAACGGTTTTGAAAAATAGCCGCTAATTCCTGCTTCCTTAAACCTCTCAAGCATCTGATGATCATCCTGTCCCGTCATGACGATGATTCTCACCTTGGCATTTTTTTCTTTCAACTCTTGAATGAGCCAAAAGCCGTCGCATTCAGGCATTTTAATATCTGTGACCACAACATCGGGCTTATGCGTATTGTATGCTTCAAACGCCTCCATGGCGCTTTTGGCTGTTAACACTTCAAACCCTTCTTCGCTAAAATAGTCTTTGAGGCAATCGGTTACTTCGACTTCATCATCGACAAACAAGATCTTGCCTTTGGCTTTAAGATCGCTTTCTTTCTTATCTGATCCCTTCAATAATTGATAAACTAGTCGCTCAATATCCAGAGATTTAAATCCTTTCTGAATAACGCGATCGGCCAACCCCTGGTCCATGGCTTCTTTAATGCTTTTCTCATACTCCGGATAGTAGCCAGTCATCAAAATCACCTTTACATCGGGCTGAATTGCTTTGAACTTCCGGATTAATTTGATCCCGTCTAGTTTCGGCATACGAATATCCACAATCAATACATCGGGACGTATGAGTGACGTAAGCTCCAAAGCACGAACCGGATTGGTTGTCTTCGTTACGTTAAACCCAGCGTAATTGAACTGCAAATAAAGCGACTCAACCAATTCCTCACTGTCATCTACAATCAGGATCGACGCCTTTTTCTTAACACTCATTTCTTCAACCTTGTCCGCCAATGGGAGGACGTTTGGAATAAGGACACAACTGGTCGTGAAAAGACACCAAAATCTTTTGAACGGAGGTTACTACGGCTCGCCTTATCTCAGAATCATTAAACGGCTTCATGAGAAAAGCATCCACATGATATATCTCCTCCGCTTCTTTCCGTATTTTCTCATCGGGGTATGCTGTGATCACAATAAATCGTGGCTTATACTTTCGATTGAGAGGTTCCTTAAAATAATTGTCAAAATCTTTTAACAAATCCATCCCCGATTTCGATCCCAGTCGAATGTCGAGGACAACCACATCGGGTCTTCGCTCTTTCAGCATCGCATATCCCTCATTGGCTGAAGTGGCGCTCAAAACCAGAAAACCCTGTGTCATGGTGGTAAATGTCTTGCCGAGAGATGAAAGTACATTGATATCATCATCAACAATCAAAAGCGTAATTTGCATCGACCGATCTCCTATGATTCCTGGATTATTGCTCTATGCATTTCTTCTTTTACAAAGGGCAAGCGGATAATAAATTTTGTTCCTTCTCCGATTTTGCTTTTGCAAGTTATCGTACCGCCAAACCGTTCAATAAGATTTTTGCACATATTGAGCCCAATACCCTGCCCTTTCTCCCCTTTCGTCGTAAACAGGTAGTCAAATATCTTCGGTATGACCTCTGGCTTAATTCCTGTTCCGTTGTCCTCAAAAATGATTTTCAGGAAACTATTGTCTTTCTGATCCACGTCCGCTTGAATCTTTATTTCTTTGTTCTCTTTGTCCTTTACGGCATATAAAGCATTTCGGTATAAGTTTAAAAATACTTGAGTCAATTGCGAACCATTGCCCTTCACAAGAAACAAATTCTTTTGAATGCCGTCGGAATCAATCGGAACTTGTTCTAACACTTCTCCATGGGATTGAGCTTCAATGAGGGGCACTGCAATCGCCCAATAGGACTTAAAATCAACTGGCTTTATGGTTTGGTCATCCGGCTTTTGCATCTGATATAGATTATCTACCACGCGAAATACGTGGTCAGTCGTGCGCTCCAACAAATTGACTGAATGCCTAAAAAGATCCAATTGTATCTCAACCGACTCCTTCAATTCGGCAGAAATATGGGAATTCGTTTCGCGGTAATAATTGCGAATTTCTTTGAAAATATTACCCAGCCGTTCGGTCTCCATCCGAAATGAGGTCATGGGATTAAAAATCTCATGGGCAAGGCCTTTGACAAGCTGTTCGACAAAAAGGAGTTTCTCGCGCCGGATGAGTTCAAGCTCCATCTCCTCTGTTTTCTTCTTGGCCTGGAGGGCTTCTTCTTTCGCTCGCTCCTCCGCTTTTCTTGCTTTCTCCGTATCGTCCAATGCATGAATCAGCTGGGTTTGGGCAATGTTCATTTTTCGGTTAATCTCTTCAAGTTCTCTGGATTTATTAACAGCTTCATCGTAAAGCCGGGCATTTTCAAAAGCGATTGAGGATTCCTGGCCAAGGGTATAAAAAACATCTAAGTCTTCTTCCATATAGGGCTCATCTGATTTTTGATGGCCAAGAAAAAGGATACCCCTTAGGTGAAGTTCTGTCCTCCTTGCCCGTTCCGCAGCATTACTTCCAAAGCATGGGATGGCCGCCTCTGCCCGGTGGTCTTTAAAGAGCCTGATGATTTCATCAAATTCATTTACTTTTTCGTGATTTTTCTCAGCCGCTTTTGCCTCTTCAATTGAGTGAAGTTCAACCGGTTCGCGATGGGATTTCATATACTGAACGAGGGGATGGGAAAAAAGGATGGTTCTGTGACCCTGAGCCTTAATCTTGGGGCGGCTTGCCTGAAGAAGGAGTGAGCCAGGAGCAAGGCTTTGAAAAACATAGATGGAGGCGTTAGCAATCCGAGCTTTATAAATGAGGAAGGCAACAATCCGCCTGGCCTGCCATTTGAGGCTATCGAGATGGGCAAGATATTCAGTAGCTTCTTTGAGCAATTTTCTATAGTTGACTTTTTTTTGGAAGAGGTATTTATCTGTAAGGTTGATTAAGAAATTCCGTAAGGGTTCATAACCAAGGACAATGAGGAAAATGCTGGCGAAAAGTGAAACCATGCGCCCCCCTTTTCCTACATAAGCACTCATAAGCTCTTGAGTCAGGAACGTAGCACTCGAAAATACCGCCAAAGCGAACGAGGTCAAGCCTGCAAACACCAGCGTTCTCTTGACGATGACTTCGATATCCATAAGTCGATACCTAAGAATCGCGAAGGTCATGATTGAAAAGTGACCAACGAGTATATAGTCATCGAGTGGCATATGATTCCAAACCCTGAATACCGCAGCAAAATACTCAAAACCTGCCAACTGAGCAATCAGTTGAGCAAAAAGCATCCATTTAAGGCGCAATCGTTGTAAACCAGCTGACGATTTTACGGTTAAAAATACATGAGTAAGTCCACTCAACGTGCAAATATTAAGAAACAAGAAAAAAATATAATAAATAGGGCCCGGTTTTGAAATTAAAAAATTGTCTCGAAGACTTCGCACACCTTCAATAAACGAATTCGTGGGTAGAAAGAACAGAAGAATAAACGATACTAAATATGCGATTCTTACAACACCTATTTTCTGACTATGCGTGAGGTGCAAAATAAAATGAAGATAAAACGAGGGCAAAAATACGGCGGCTGCATAGCAGAACCTCAAGATTTGAAGGGATAAACTGGGAGAAGGATGAATATTTGCAAGAAACGAGCCGCCACTCCAAAATGCGATACAAAAACTAAATAGACCAAAATATTTATTAACGGGATTGGATCTATTTTTAAAATAGACAAAGACGCCCATGGCAAAATTAATTAATAACGAAACCATTCCGCCAAAAATGATCATTGACGTCATAGAATTTTATTCGCTGAATTGCTCATCTTACTTTCACACGCTTTTTTCAAGCATAGCAAAATGCGTTCAGGCGTTCCCATTATGAAAAAGAATGTCGCTAGTTCTCCGATAAGCTTTCCAACAACTAGGACGTGTGGATCATAAATACATTCAATTGTCACTCTTGTTTTAAATTCTAAAGATTCAAACCTCCAAATCACGCGTAGTCCATGCAACAAACCTTTCGACTGAACCCAAGTGATTTTTTGATTCTTCTCCTTGATTCCATTGCCCTCCCAGGTGAATCGTACGATTGCGAAAAAACGAGATGAAATCTTAACCGAAATGTTAGTTTCATTTTGATATAAAATTTCTTTTTCCTCATAGAAATCTACAAATAGGGGATATGTCGCAGCAATGGCATATACCCTATTAATATCTTGAGAAATTACTACGCTTGCTGTATGACTAGCCATCGCAAAGGCAAATCTCCACCATGCTTATAAATACTATAAAAAGGAATGCCAGTGTCGGAAAATTTGTGGGTCAATGCAAAAAAAAAGATGGTAATTTACACTAACACATTAGCTAGAACGATAAAAATTTTAACCATCTAATTGTAGGATCCATTCTCGATTAGCTTTATGTTACTTCATCGGTATTTTTTAACGACAATCGCGGCATTCTTTCCACCAAAGGCAAGACTATTACACACAGCAACGCTAAAACTACCTTCTCGTCCCACGTTAGGTACATAGTCAAGATCACACTCGGGATCTGGGACTTCATAATTGATAGTTGGGTGAATAAAGCCATGATTTAATGCAAGTAAAGCAGCGGCTAACTGTTGTCCACCAGCCGCGCCAATGGGATGTCCCAACATTGATTTCACAGAAGGCACGACCATTTTATTGGCGTGTTTGCCAAAAACCTTCTTAACAATAGCCGTTTCATAGCTATCATTAACCGGGGTGGCGTTTCCATATGCTTCAAAAACATCAACCTCATGTGGTTCAATTCCAGCATCTGCCAATGCTAATTGAATTGCTCGAGCTGTATACTCTCCAGAAGGATGAGGCATTGACATGTGCCACGCGTCACAGGTGGCACCATATCCAATCAATTCCCCATAAATCCTTGCATTTCTTTTGAGCGCATGCTCTAATTCCTCCAAAATAAACATCCACCCACCTTCGGCAATAACAAAACCGTCTCTGTCCTTATTGAATGGTCTAGAAGCTTTCTTATCATTACGGGTAGAGATAGCGCCCATTTGACAGAAAGCAGCAACAATGGCAGGGGTCACGCAGGCATCAGCTCCACCTGCAATGACGATATCTGATAAGCCATACTGGATTTGTTTCAATGCATAACCTATGGCATCTGTAGCAGAGGTGCAGCCATTAGAAAACGTAAAGTTCGCGCCATTTGCACCAACAGCACGGGCGACCTCGCCAGATATAGCACCGCCAAAAGCAGCGATACCAGCAAATGGTTTTACTTTTCTAACCCCACCCCTTTCTAAAGCACGTATTTCAGGTTCCGCATAATCAAGCCCTGACGTTGCGCTTCCAAGAATGACATCCATGGGACATCCATTCGACAAATTAAATCCGCTATCTTCGAGCGCGAGCTTTGAAGCTGCAACAGCCAAATGAGCGGACCTGCCCATTCTCTTGACTTGATGAGGGTCATTAACAAAAAGTTTAGGCTCAAAGTTTCGAACTTCTCCCGCCACCTTCGAAGGATAGCTTGAATAATCAAACGACGTGATAAAATCAATACCGTTCTTACCCTCCTTTAAACCCTTCCAGTAAGCTTCTTTGCCTATTCCATTAGGTGCCACCACTCCAATTCCAGTAATGACGGCTCTTTTTCTTAGGATTCCAGGTTTTCCTGGTTTACGAACGGTAATGGAAGGCATTTGCTTAGGCGATGATTTGAGCTCTCTTGCTTGTTCGACGAGCCCAAGTTCTTCTTGAATGGCTTCAAGAAACTTCTCGTTATCGAAGGGTTTAAATAAGAACTTATCGACTCCCAGGCGGATCGCATGGGCAGGGGTATCTTCCTCCGCATAGCCTGAGATGAACATGAAGCCTGAGAGATGGTGCTTTTCTTTATATATCTTCTTAATTTTTTCAACCGCAATAACACCATTTTCACCTGGCATTCGGATGTCAGAGATGACAAGATCAAAATCTTTGACAGCCGCAAGAGAAATGGCTTCAATCGCATTCACGGCAGAATGAACCTCATAACCTTTCTTTTTGAGGACCTTTTCAAGGCTGGCTCGAACGAGATTGTCGTCGTCAACCAAAAGAATCTTTGGAATCATGGAAGGTTACCCTTTAACGGGTTATTGAAAGGTGCGTTCAAATTCAAAGCTTTTGGCTTGGTCTGCTCTTCAATCCACTGTTCAATCATATCTGCTCGGAATCGCCAATGTTTGCCAATTCTGAATACTCCCGGAATTTTTCCCTTTCGAGCGAAGTCGTAGATTGTGCTTTTTGGAATATTCAGCTTTTTACTTAAATCAGAAACACTTAAGAACTCTGTCATTTACAGTTAGTGAGGTTTCTCAATTTTTCTACAGTTATTACAAAGAGAAAGTATTATAAACCTATTATTGTGTAGAAGAAAATGGGGAAATTAATGAGTGAGAGGAAGGATTCGTAAGTCCATACAAAAAAAGGACTTAGAGATAGTCAGAAATGCGGAAGGACTCCCTTTTAAGTAGACTGTTGTAAAATTCAGCCGGCTTTTTCAGCTGCTACGTTAGATTCAAGCGGGGACCCAGATCTCTTAAAACTTCTGGCTCCCAATCTGATCAAGGTACTTTGTGTTCAGTAATGTCAGCTCCAAAGATGAGAATACCGATACGTTCGCCAACAGAACCTTCAATAGGATGGACCGTAACGCCGAGAAGTCTTTTTTCTCCATTGGCACGTTTGAATTGGATGTCTTCAAGATATAAAGGTCTTTTCTTTGTGCGGCATTCGTAAATGCCCCGATTGAGGATTTGAAAATCCCAGTCAGCTCCACATTCGGACAAAGGCCGGTCAATCGCTTTTGCGTGCAGAATCCCAAGAACACGCTCTGCCACTGAATTCCAATGGGTGACCATGTCTTTAGAATCGATCCGTATGATAATGGATGGAATGAGAGCAAGGAGTTGCTCTTTTTCAGCATCCGATTTTTTAAGGTCCTCATGTGCTTTTCTGAGCGCAAGCTCTTGCTTCTTACGTTCGATTGAGTAGTGGATTGATCGCACGAGCGCCTGCGGGTGAATCTCCCCTTTCAGAAAATAATCCTGTGCTCCCAATCTCAGTGTTTCAGGGCCAATCGATTCGTCATACTCACCAGTGAGCACAATGATAGGGAGGTCTTTCGCTTGTTGGTTCACCTTTTTAAGAGTAGCCATTCCTTTGCTGTCTTTAAGGTTAAGGTCGAGGAGCACGATGTCGAAGCCTCCTTCTGAAATCTTCCTGATGCCACCAGCAAGATCATTTGCGCAATCAATGGAAAAAGAGGGTTCTTTTGAGGTTTTAAGGCGCTCTTTTAAGGTATAAGTGAAATCAGGATCATCTTCGATCAGGAGGATCTTGATTGGTCCAGGTTCCATGGGTAGGTCAGCTTGAGGTTGGCCAGAAATTCTCTTCTTTGGATTCTCCTGCAAGTGTCGCTATTCTTTGCGATACGCTTTTCTCAAGGTACTCCAAACTTAAAGGTTTTGTGATATAGTCATCCGCCCCCATACGCTTAGCTTCCTCAACAGCTTCACTTGTCTCCACTCCCGTCACCATTATCGTTTTCACTTTAAGGCCTTGATCCTTAATCCAACGCAAGATTTCAATCCCATCCCGTTGACCCTGCATTCGGATATCCAGAAGAGCAATTTTGGGTTCTTCACGCTCAAGCACGAGTAACGCTTCTTCCTTGGTTGAAGCGGTCAAAATAGAATAGCCCCTATCCGTAAAGAATTCACTCAAGAATCGCCTGATTTCCTCCTCATCATCAACGATAAGCAGTTTGATCATGATACCAAATCTAAGGAAGCATTCACGGAAAGATAGAACCTAAAGACAACCTTGGTAGAGAACTTTTCAGGAGCCCCAAAATATCTCTCAAGGATTCGGTCCTTTTCGGTGACTTGTAGGCTGAATCATCTTCACCGCAAGGACAACGCTCAAAATACTCACATGGCAATGTCTTGAGATCAGGCCAAGGTAAATCCCTCACCTTTTTCCAGCGGTAACCAGCTTCCTCCGCAGCCTTTGAAAAACACCATGTCAGACCATCACATTCCTGGCAATGAAGAATTTCGCTTTCGATATAGGATGGTTTCCGTTGTGAGGCCACAAGCGGATTGCAGTGACAATAAAGAAGGAACTCAAGTGGAATTTTCTTAAAGATTTCTGGCGGTATGTCAGTCATGTGCACGTTATGTTTTTGAAGGCCTTTTTCAAGCCAATAAACGAAAACATACTTCGTTTCTCGGCAATGAACGCAAGTTGTTTCATTTCGAACCATAAATCACCTATCTTTTTTGGAAATTTCTCGATGAAGATAATCGATGACATCACCGACGGTTCTCATCCGCTCTGCTTCTTCGTCTGGAATCTCAAAGCCAAATTCATCCTCGAGTGCCATGACGAGCTCGACCGTATCCAAAGAGTCTGCGCCTAAACCCTCTACAAAATCCGCTTCAGGAACTACGTCCTCTAAATTAACCCCTAATTGCTCAATGATAATCTTCTTTACCCGCCCCTCGATATCAGTAGGAACCCCTTCCATCGAACACCTCTATTTCCGCGGTATGTTACCTCTGATCAGTATAATCGTCTCTAGGAAAAATAAGTTTACAGGATCATTTCTTCATCACAATAGGGATCTCATTTTTTAGGTAGCAAACGAGATCCAACTTTCAAAAAAGCTGATTTCGTTCACGATTTTGCTTTTTGTCTGTGTAGCAAACCAAGATATGATAATTCTTCTCTATCGGCTTTCCGTAAACCCAATTTCATAGAAACATGTTGAATCGTTGAAGGTTTACCCTCAATTTCAATAAACCAGCCTACTTTGGGAAGATAATCCAAAGCAACTTTGCATGTGCCAAGACTAAACTCTTCCCTTTTCTTTGTGTAATTCGCTACTACCTTAAAACCAAGGAATTGAAATATTTCCTTTGCACGGGCATAATCAACGGTTATTTCAATTTCGAGCCGTTTTTTATAGCGCCCTTTTAATCGTGCACCCTTAAACGTAAGACGCGCTATTCCACTACCGTGTCTTCGCAATCGTAGCAGAGAGCCTTTCCTTTTAAGAGCTTCGTTCAAGTCTAGAAGTTCGTTGGATTCAATTCCACCCGCGATTTTCTTCGCACCCAGCCGAATTAAGAGCCGCTTGGTTTTCTGAGGATGGACAAGTCGATATTTTTGTTCGATTTCATAAGTTCGCATAGATAATCTATCGTTTGTCGCAACTGAAGGATTATGTTGAGTCCTCATTATGTTGAGTAAAGTACCTAACCCTTTATGTTTTAA
>Ga0209515_10002544_pt1 | contig 27836 bp, 32 predicted proteins | sample Subgroupgradi54m_FD_187454 | JGI IMG/M metagenome (GOLD analysis project Ga0209515, IMG submission 187454) | Subsurface groundwater microbial communities from S. Glens Falls, New York, USA - GMW60B uncontaminated upgradient, 5.4 m (SPAdes)... ... | reverse complement strand
TTACAGCAGAGTACAAATTTTGTATTCACTTTTTATGGCCTTATTAAGCCAAAAAGCAATGAACAAATTATCAGGTCATGTCATGCCCCAGCACTGTGCATTCCACCTGATGCATGCGTTTATAATCGGCATCTTCCTCATGATCGTACCCGTGAATATGCAAAAAACCATGTACAAATAATTTATTCAGTTCATCCTGGAGCGAATGTTTAAAATCCTTCGCTTGCCGCTTGGCCGTATCCACGCTGATGTAAATTTCCCCGACCAAATTGGCCGTTTTGTCATCGTAATTGAAGGAGAGCACGTCGGTGGGCTTGTCCTTCCCGCGATACGCCTTGTTGAGCCGCCGGATGTACGCGTCATTCACAAATACCACGTTAAACCCACCCTCGCGAACGCGAATGGCTTTTTTGAGTTTTAAAACGAATGGCCTGAACGCCTTCTCGTCAATCCCCCACTCCTGATGATTGAGGAAGTGGATCTTCATGAGCAGGCTCCATTATAGTACAAACCCGGGATTTGCCAAACCTGCCTGCCGGTAGGCAGGCCTTCAACAGGGCTATCCCAAGTCTTTCCGCCATGTTGCACAAGGTATGCACATAATCGGTGCATCACCACCGGCCCCCTCCCAACCCCGATGTACCAACTTGGTACAAAGTTGGTACAAGATTGGTACATCAGAGCTGACAATAATACTAAGAGACCTTCGCAAGCGCTCGCAACAGCCAAAGCAAACCAAGTTCATTAGCACCATTTTTTTTCAAAACAGATTGTGCGGTTTCTTCGCCTTCCCATGAATAGATAGTTACTTGTATTGAATCATCCCTTTTGAAAATTTCCAAAATAGGCTTACTTGGATCGCCACCCGGATTATCCTTACGAAATGCTTTTATCACAAAATCTGTCGCCTCAAAAGGTTCAGATACTTCTGTGCCATCACATTTGTCAGAACCGTTCTGCATTATGCAGCTTTTTGTATATTTATCCGGCTTTTCTTCTATTCCATTAATGATAACTGCAAAATCGTGTTCTGAAATTTCGCGCTTTTTCTTTCTGGCCTCTGCAGATTTCGGTAATCCGAACAGGGCTCCAATGGCTGCTACGAAGCCTGTTTTTAATAAATCACGTCGCAACATATTGGGAATCTCCTCTTCGCCCGATTCCAGTCGTTCGTTAGACATAGGAGAGTAATTTTAAAAAACCTCTAGCATCAGAATACCACAAGCTTCAAAACAAACTCATCTGATCTTCACTCACGGATTTTTCGGCGGGCGTTAGTTTTTTCAGGCGGCTCAAGAGGCTTTTCATTTCCATTCGCTCTAAAAAGCGTTCGAGGCCTTTAAAATCAAAAGCGCCAAGCGCCGATTTTGCCAAATCAAGCTCGCAGGGCGCATCCGTCACGATTTGGGCCAGCTCACGGGCGAAATAAGCGTCCTCTTTGCCTTTTTCAAGCTTCTCGCGCATCCGGGGGGTGATATCCGGCAAATGGCCGTAAATCCCATCCAAAGTGCCGTAACGGCCCAGTAGCTCCGCAGCCCCCTTGGGGCCGATGCCCTGCACGCCTTTGATGTTGTCGGAGGAATCCCCCATCAACGCTTTGTAATCCACGATCTGCTCCGGGTAAACGCCGTGCTTGGCAAACACCTTGTCCCGGTCGTAAAAAATCGGTTCGCGGTACCCCTTGTGGGGAAAGGCCACCTGCACGTGTGGATTGATGAGCTGTAAAACGTCCATGTCTCCCGTAACGATGATACTGGTAATCCCCTCCTCCGCGGCTTTGGTGGCCAGGGTGCCCATCATGTCGTCGGCCTCATAGCCCGCGCAAAACGCCATGGGCACGCCCCAGCTTTTCACCATTTCGCGGATACGGGGGATTTGGACGTAAAGTTCGTCGGGGGCCTTCACCCGCGTGGCTTTGTAACCGGCGTGGGCTTCGTGCCGGAACGTGGGCGCGCGCTCGTCGAACGTCACCACCAGGTAATCCGGTCGCTCCGCCTCCAGGATATTAAAGAGAATGCTCGCAAACCCATAAACGGCATTGGTGGGCTCACCGCTCCCCGTGGTCAGCTTGGCCTGGATCGCGTAAAAAGCCCGATGGATCAGATGGTTTCCGTCGATAATGACCAGTCGTTTTTCGCTCGGTTGCTCTTTTTTTTGCATCGGAAACATGCTATAATAATTAGATTTAAATTTCAACGCGACATGACGGAAGCTAAAACCACACCGGCCTACGACAACAAGATCCTCCAGAAATACAGCAAAAAAACGATCCAGAATAAGGAGCAAAATAAAGTCGCTTTCCTGGCGGAAGCCGATTTGCCCTACAACAAAAAAATCCCCCTGCTCGCGGTCAGTTACCCGCTGACGGACAAAAACAATGTCAGCATCCTTCAGGATGTAATGAACGGCATTTTGGAACAGCCCGTCCAGCTCGTGATCGCGGGCATCGGCAGTGAAAAATTCCAAACCTATTTCACCGACCTGGCGGAACACTATCCTAAAAAAATCACGATCCTGCCGGACAGCGGCGAGAACAAACGGAAAATTTACGCGGCGGCCGATATTCTCCTCGTGTCTTCCGACAGCGCGGACTGCGTGGAAGAGGCATCGAACGCCATGGCGTACGGCGTGGTTCCGGTGATGCCGCCTCAAAGCTTCGCGGAAGATTACAACGCGATCCAGGAGCGGGGGAACGCTTTTTTCTACGCCAAAGGAAGTGCCTGGGGACTCTTTGCTTCGCTCATCCGGGCGCTCGAAAATTTCCGGTTCCCGTACGACTGGAAGAACATTCAGGTGAGCGCCATGGAAGATTAACGCAGGCCGCCGCCCTGAAAATCCGCGCCGGAACTCCCGCCGCCCGCAGCCCCGCCCGCGATCTTGCTCACGAGGTCATTCATCAAAAATGAGATTTTTTGCCAGGTGATCACGCTCAAAAGATCAAACCCGAAAATGAGCCCCAGGATTTTGATGATGGTGACGGAGAAAATCGTGACGATGAGTCCGATGATTGCGTAGCGAATGGTGTGGACGGCCTGCTTGATTTTTTCCTCCTGGCCGCCGGAAAGAATGAAGGAGATGCCCCCGACAAAAATGTAAAACACCGAAAGCACGCCGGCCAGAATGATGGCGATCGCGACCGCCAGGTTGGCGATGTCGACAATATCAAACTGTCCCGTGACCATGATAGGCAGTCGTGGAGGCATATTTAAACATCTAAATCCTCATCCATCAGGCTTTTGGCGCCCGCCGCGCTCTCGTCTTCCAGTTCCCCGCCGCGGACTTCCCCGCCTTCGGGTTCGACGATCTTCATGTTCACGCGGGCATTGGTTTTTGACCCGATGACGCGGAGCAGGATGCGGATGGATTTGGCCGTCTGCCCCCCTTTGCCGATCACTTTCCCCATGTCGTCTTTCGCCACCTGCAACGTCAAAAGCACGCCCATGTCATCCACGGTGCGGGTCACGGTGACTTTTTCGGGTTTGGTGACAATCGATTTTACAACGTATTCCAAAAAATCCTTATCGGGTCCGGAAGAGAGATCATCAGCCATAGTAAGTTAGAATTAGGAATTAAGGATTTTTAAGCAGCAGGTGTGGCGGGAGCGGGAGCCGCCACGGGGGCAGCTTCTTCAGCGCCCTTCTTCTTGCGGTCGTGCATGGAATCGATGTATTGGTCCATGTCTTTCCGCCCCTTTCCCTTGAGGATACGGGCGACGGTGCTGGAAGGCTTGGCGCCCTTCTTCATCCAGTCCGCGAGCTTTTTCTCATCAATCTCAAACACCTTCGGCGTCACCAAAGTGTCGTAGCGACCCACAAGGTCAATGGCCGCGGCCTTCACGGCGGAGGTATGCTCCGTAACGACAATGCGGTACACCGGACGTCCTTTCCTTCCAATACGCTGTAAACGGATTTTTAACACGAGTGACTCTGGGGTTAGAATAGCGAGGAGAATCCTACTGAAGTTTCAGGAAACTGTCAAATCTTTTGTTTGAAGGCGTTGGACGGTTTTTTCCCCATAGCGGGATTGAAGCTCCCTGACGAGCTTTTGGCTGATGCCGCGCACCTCCTGCGCCACGCTGGCATTCTGAACTCCCACCCACAGAACGGCGTTCTGCAATTTAAGCGGCTTCACCACGTTCGGCTCCTCGGTGAAGTGATGGTGAAAAAATTGCTGAGCCGAAAAAAGCACCAGCGACGCCTGGCTCACCGAGCCGAGTTGATGGGCCTTCAGCCTGCGAAGGGCGATGTCACGAATGGATTCCATGGATGATTTGATTATACACCTCCAGGGTTTTTTTGGCTGTTTTTTCCCATTGGAATTGCTGTACGCGCAAAAATCCCGCGTCAATCAGGCGCTGGCGGAGCGAAGCATCGGTAGCCACCCGCTTCATTTTGTCTTTCATGTCCTCAAAATTACGGGGGTCAAAATAAAGGGCATTCCCTTCGCCGCAAATCTCCGGAATCGCAGTGGTGTTCGAAGTAACCACGGGCGTGCCGGCCTGCATGGCCTCGAGCGGCGGAAACCCGAACCCCTCGTAAAACGAAGGAAACACATAGGCCAGAGCATTTTGATAAAGGGCCGCCAAATCCGAATCCGAAACCAACCCCACCAGCTGAACATGGTCTTCCACTCCAAGCGTCCGGATGGTTTCCAAAATCTCGGGGTAACTCGGGTTGGCTTTGCCGGTGATGACCAAATCGTACTGGTTTCCGGTTTCACGATTGAGTTCGGCAAACGCCCGGATCATCCCCGTGATATTTTTATGCTCCCGCCACACACCCGTGTACAAAAAGTAGGGGCGTTCCAGCCGCAGTTTTTGCATGAGCTCCGGGCGGGGCGTGGGGGTAGCCCCACCCACCTCCGACGAAATCCCATGGTAAATCACCTCGATCTTTTCATCCGGAATCCCGAGCACCCGCTTTAAATCCTGTTTGGTGTATTCGCTCACCGCGATGATGCGGCGCGCACCCCGGGTGACACGGCGAAGCACAAAATGATACGCCAGCCGATGAAAAACCGTATTCATTTTTTTCCCCGGGTAAAAATGAAGCGTCAGATCGTGGATGGTCACCAAAAACGGCCGGCAGTAAAGCACCGGCGCGTTGAAGTGGGTAAAATGCATCAGGTCGAGCTTTTCAGCATTAAGCAGGCGCAAAAACCCGACCTGTTCCCCCCACGAGTAATGCGGAAAATCCGCCAGCGCCTTGCGGAAGCGGGGCGTGGGCGGCTGGAAATCAGCAAAGGAATCTTTGCGCAAAAAAACCACATAATCATTTTCCGAATCCTGCTTGGCTAGATTCCGGATCAGCTCATAGGTGTAGCGCCCAATCCCCGTGAAATGCACCCCGTACATGCGGGCATCGATTCCAATTTTCATAAAGAGATTATAGTGGCATTTTAGCACAGAAAATGGTATAATTTAACGAATGAATCACACCCCTCGCGAACACGTCCGGCGGCAGGCCCAGGCCCATCACGAAAGGCATCAAAAACTGAAGGCGCTTTTGCGCCACGCTCCCGGGCGTGAAAAAGTCTGGGGCACGTTTGTGACCACGCTCGGGATCGCCCTTATTAGCCTGGCCCTTTACGCGAACTGGGGGCAAATCACCGACGCGCTAAAACCCGAGCCACCCGCTCCCCTGCCCCAAACGCATGGCTTTAAAACCGGTGTCAGCGCCACCATAAAAGTGGAAGAGCAGGCGGGGAAAACGTATCTGAACCTTTTGGCCGCCATCCCCACCGCGGGGAGCCCGCTTGGAGCCAAGAGCGCGGAACTTTTGGGGCACGAGCCCGGCCGCACGCCCCACGTTATTTACGGCCAAAATGCCAGCAAAGGCGTCCAGGCCGCCACCGCCATCGCCACGGGACAGCCCTTCACCCGCTTCCCCCAGCAGGAAGCCCGGGGCCTGAGTAAAAGCGTGCTGGCCACGGTATATTTGGGGGAAAAAACCATCGACATCAATTCCACGCTCCAGCGCGACACGCAGCTTTTGGGGAAAATCAACAACGCGCTTTCGGTGGACCTTTTTGAGTATTTGAACCAATCGACGAACCGCGCGGACGGATTGGAAAGCTACTTGCGCCTCCTTCGGGCCCTCTCGGATAAAACCAAAGAACGGGTCATCGAACTCGGCAGCAAAGTAGCCTTTTTGGACGCGTCCTCCCAGGCGGAAGCCACCCAAATCCAGTTCAGCCAGGAAACCTTTTACAGCCATCTCAAAATTTTCAACGGCCCCGATGCCGAGGAAGAACTCGGAAAATTTCTGGGGCTCCAGCAGCAAAATGTGGAAGATAAAGCCAAAAAAGGCGCGTACACGGGTCTGCGCGACTACTATCTTTTCTTCCAACCGCGCCTGGAAAACCTGATCACCGCCCTCCAGGCCAACCGCGATGCCTTGATCGCCGGCGTCAAAGTCACCGAAATCCAGAACATGACCTTGCCGCTGATAATCCGACAACGATAGAATGGCGGCATGAAAACGGGTTTATTCATCGGCCGCTTCCAGCCATTTCACCTGGGGCATCTCTCAGCGATCCGGCAGGCGCTCGCACAGGTGGATTTTTTGATCATCGGTATCGGAAGCAGCCAGTACAGCCGCACCGCGGATAATCCTTTTACCGCTGCCGAACGGCGCGAAATGATTGGAGGCTCGCTAGCGGATGAAAAAATCCCGCCGGACAAATTTAAAATCATCGAAATTCCCGATATTCACAACGATGCCACCTGGCCCGCCCACGTGCGCTCGCTCACGGGAGATTTTGACATTCTTTTCACGGGCTCCCCGGACACTCGGAAGCTTTTTGAAGAATACGATTCAGCCAAAATCATGCCCGTAAAATTTGAGATTAAAATTTCCGCCACGGAGATTCGCCAGGTGATTCAAAAAAACGGCGATTGGCAAAAAAACCTTCCCAAAACAACCGGAAGGATTGTTTCACAATATCTCTTACGCGACTAAAGCGGGAGCCGCTTGGGGAGGACGTAAATTCAATCCAAAATCAAAAGGCTGATCGCCTGCCAAAGGAACCCAATAGGAATCAATTTGGCGTGGGTGTTCACAATACTTTCCCTGTTCGTCATAACAGGTGCGTCGGCCCATCACAAAAACCGCTTCCGGGCGCTCGGGAGTATGGTACACAACCGTTTCGTCCAGAGGTAATTCTTGAACACGCGCTTCGCCAATGCCGGCTACGATGAATTTTTGGCGCAGGTCTTCCCAAAGTTTTGCAAGCCTCTCGTAGCAAAACTTTCCATTTTCCGTGCCTATGTTCCCCAAAATCACCAACCGATACTGGCTCAAGGGCTGACCCACGGCCTTAAGGGCTTCTACAATTTTTGCGATAGTATCATCGGCACGTTCTTGATAAGGCAATCGGGTACTAGGGGTAAGATGAACAATAGCCTTAGCATTAGGGCCTTGAATCAGGAGAGTGGTACATCCAACCATTCCATCGGTAACTATTTCTTGATCATTTCTAACAATAGCTCCGGTATCCGTTATCACATGAACCAATTTGTCTTGGCTACTTCTAAAGTCTTCTACTTCCCCCCTATGCCAAGGCCCATAATAATCAGGTACATCAGGATAAGTTCGTTTAAACTCTGAGAGCCGAGCTTCAAGGGGGTTGGGAGCTAAAGCGGCACCAACGCTTTCCCTGATTGGATCAATCACAGGATGACTAGGCTGAGGTATTTCTCTAAACTCGGCTAAAGCCATGATTTTAGGTTTAAAATTATCTTTTAATTATAGCATTTTCGATCCCTATAATCCAGCAAGCCAACCCCCACCCACAAATACCCCATCATCAGCGCGTACAAAAGCGAATTCACAAAAATAGCGTGCACCATCACCCCGGCAAAACCGGCGAGGAGGCCGGAGGCTAAATAGCTCTGGAAATCGGTTTTTTTCCATACGCGCCGGATTCCCTGTACTCCGGCCACAAAGCCAATTCCCAGAATCGCGAGCAACCCAAAAATCCCCGTGGTAGCCCACAGGGTCAAAAGCGAACTGTCCGATCCGCCCGCGTCGTGGTCGCTCAAGAGCGCGTATCCCCGATGGTTCATTTCGTATGCGTAACGGTTGTAGCCCACGCCGATCCAGGGGTGGTCGCGGATCACCTCCACCGCATGCTGCCAGCTTTTCACCCGGAGCTCGGCCGTGGGGTCCAGCGCCGCCCCGGAATCCATCCCCACCAACGCCTTGGCCGATTCCCAACCTTCCGTCACGCGATCCTGCACCCGGGGCGAAACGGCGAACCCGAGAATGGCCAACACAATCACCGCCACCAGCAGTTTGCGGGACTTCAAAAAAGCCAGAATAACCAGCGTCATCATCAGAGCCAAATACGCGCTGCGCGAAAAGGTGTAATAAAGCGCGACAAGTCCGACGAGCGATACGGCAGCCACAACCCAAAACCACGCTTTTTGACGGTGATGCCGGGCGTAAAGCCCCAAGGCCAGCAAAGGCCCCAGCATAAAAGCCAAATAGCCCCCCACAAAGTTCGGGTCAAACCATGTGGAAAGGAGCCGCCCGATGTGCGGATCCCAGCCCTGAAGTTCCAACCCCAGGTCCAAAAAACTCGGGAAAAACTGAAGCTGTAAAAATCCCAGGATGACGATGAGAATAAAGCTCACCAAAAAGCCTCCCAAAATCACCTTTAAAAAGCGGGGGCGGTTCCGCTCCAAAAGATCATGCGCCGCCAGGGCCAAACCCATGTACATGACGAGCCGGAGCAGGTACGTACAGCCCACCACGACCTCTTTCCACGGAAAACGAAAGGCATTGAAGATATACGTCAACCCGAGGACGAACCAAAAAAGCGCAATCGCCTTGCCGATTTTACCGAGTCTAAGCGCCCGGTCATTTTTCCATTTATCCAGCGCCCAAAGGGCAAAAAAGACCGGAATCAGAATATCTGATGGCAAGAGCGAAAATCCGAAGATCGACAGGTGCCAAAGCTCCCCCGTCACCGGAGCCACAAGCGCCAAACCGAGGAAGAGGGAAAGGGCATTCATTCTGGGGTCATTTTAGGTATAATAACCGCACCATGCAAATCGATCGGGAAACCTGCCAGGCTGAACTTGCCGAACACGGACTCATTCCGCGCAAATACCATGGTCAGTTTTTTACGGTGGACAAAAACGTGATCAACACGCTGGTCGACACCATCAAAAAGATGGCCCGTCCCGGGACAAAAATCGTGGAAATCGGCGGCGGCCTGGGCTACATAACTGAAAAATTAACGGAAGAATTTGACGACGTAGATTCACTCGAGGTTGACGAAGAAATGTGTTCAAGATTGAATAAAAAATTTGCTCATAAAAAAGGCCTTCGAATTCTAGTCCAAGACATCCTCAAATATCCGCCGCCCGCCAAAGACTACCTCCTGGTCGGAAACATCCCTTTCCACATCACCGGCCAAATTTACCGGCGGTTCATGTCCGATGAAAAACACAAGCCCTACGGCATGGTTTTTATCACCGATAAGCAATATGCCAAAACGCTCATGGGCCAACCCCCGCGCTGTTACCGCGTCAGCCTTCAGGCCCAAGCCTACGGGGATATCGAAATCATCGCCGACGTACCCCGTACCTCCGTTTACCCCGAACCCAAAGTCATGAGCTGTATCCTCAAAATCACCCACAACCCCACTCCCCTGCCCCCCAACTTCTGGGAAGTCGTGAACTATCACTTCGATAACTTTCCGACCAAAGAGGTGAAAAGCCCTAAAACGATGAGTTTGGAGGATTGGATAAAGCTCTCCGAAAAGACCAAATGATGCGAGCCGGATTTGGAATTTTTGAAGCGAGGACCGTCTGAGGAGTCCCGAGACCTCGGGACGACGAGTCCCGCAGCAAGAAAATTCAAAAGCCGGCGAGCAAGCATCGCCATTTAAAACGGCAAATCCTCAGGCTTGATTTCGGAGGCGTAATTGATGGCGGGCACGGAAGTGGGATTTTCGGGGATTATTTTGGAAGAAGGAGCGGAAAAACTGACGGAGGTTTCACTCGTCGCGCTGGGTTTGCCCATCTCTTCATCGTGCACGCCCAGGGCCAGGCAGCGATCGGTGATGATTTCGGTGGTGTAGCGTTTTTGGCCTTCGGGGGTTTCCCAACTGCGGGTCTGCAGGCGGCCGGCCACGTAGACTTTTCGGCCCTTTTTAATCGTCGAACTGATCTCCTGGGCGAGCGGGCCCCAGGCGACGATGTTGTGGAATTCCGTTTTTTCCTGATCCTGTCCCGAGCGGTCTTTCCAGCTGAAGTTGGTGGCCACGCCAAAATTCACCACGGAGTCGCCGTTCGGGGTCTGCCGGAGTTCCGGATCGCGGGTGACATTCCCCACCACTTCCGCCTGGTTGAGGCCACCGGCGAGCTTGGAGCCCGCGGGCAAAGCCGCATTTTCCATTTTGGGATCGAGCATGATCAGCTCATCGGCCGTGACGCGGGTTTTGTAGCGTTTTTGTTTGGTCTGGTCTTCCCATTCATCGGTCTGGATGCGGCCGGAAATATACACCTGGCTTCCCTTTTTAAGGTAGCGGCCAGCAATGTCGGCCAAGCCACGCCACACCACCACATTGTGGTACGAGGTGCTCGCCTGAGGCTGTCCAGCGGTATTGATGAACGTTTGCCGGGTCATCACATTTAAATCCCCCACGGTTTGGCCGGAGGGCGTTTGGCGGATTTCGGGAGCCTGGGTTAAGTGACCGATGATTTGAGCGCGATTGAGAGCGTACATGTTGTTATGGTTAAGGATTTAAAGTAAAAGAACGATACCTGCTCTTGCCTTAAAACGCAAAAGGGTTTGTTTGACTATTAACATAAAATATGTTATTATAGAATAAACTCGATAAAAACTAAAACAAACCAAGAATGTCTACGGCCTCGGCCCTGCTCATCATTGGACTATCGCTCTTTTTAACGAGCGGAGTGTTGGGGGTATCAAAGCTCAAAAAAATCCCCTTCGTCACCCTGATCAGCCTGCTCGGGTTTGGGATCGCCCTCTCCATTCCGTTTCTTTTGCAGGAACACTGGGGAACCGAAGTGAAGTTCTATTGGGTGCTTGCGGCCTTTATCGCGGTGGAGCTTTCAATCCTTTTCTTCGAAAAGCATGTCCGCTTTTTCCACGACCTCGTCCACCACAACATCCGCGAACTCCGGATCCTGAGTTTTATTTTGATGGGAGTCGGGTTCACGGTCAGTGAAGTCGGCGTGACCATCGGAACCCATACCGGGGGAATCGGAACGCTCCTGCCGCTTTTGCCCCTCAAAATCATGTTCGGCATTTTTATCCACACCGTACTCACTTCCCTTTCCAGTCTGATGCACGTGGGAGCGCTCTTCACTGAAAGCGCGCTGGAAGCCGTCTTCCGTTTTTTAAATTATTACCTCCGGATCGCGCTCCTCAGCATTTCGCACACCCTGTACATCGCCTTCACGGATTATCATTTTTCACTCTATGTATTGCCCTTCATCGCGCTCAATTTGGTGTTTTTCTTTTCGATCAAAAACCACCTCGATAAACGAAACGGGTGGCTCCCTGAATAAAGGCATAGTCCTGGCGTCGACCTACTCTACCGTCCCCCGAAGAGGAAAGTACCATCGGCGAAGAGTGGCTTAACGGCTGTGTTCGGGATGGGAACAGGTGTTGCCCACTCTCAATAAACGCCAAGACAATGCCTTTATTAGCACAAACTGCTAGTCAAGTTCGTTAAGTTAGATAAAAAGTCTATCGGCCTGTTAGTACATCTCGGCTGCGCCCCTTACGGGGTTTATACCTGATGCCTATCAACGAAGTAGTCTCCTTCAGGCCTAATGGGGAAAATAATCTTGGGTGAGGCTTCCCGCTTAGATGCTTTCAGCGGTTATCACAACCAAACATAGCTACCCAGCAATGCCGCTGACGCGACAACTGGTACACCAGAGGTTTGTTCACTCCGGTCCTCTCGTACTAGGAGCAAATCCCCTCAATTTTCCTACGACTACGGCGGGTAGAGGCCAAACTGTCTCACGACGTTCTGAACCCAGCTCACGTACCGCTTTAATTGGCGAACAGCCAAACCCTTGGGAGCTTCTCCACCCCCAGGATGCGATGAGCCGACATCGAGGTGCCAAACCGAGCCGTCGCTGTGGGCGCTTGGGCTCGATCAGCCTGTTATCCCTAGAGTAACTTTTATCCGTTGAGCGACACCCCACCCACGTGGTCGACCCGAAATAAATTCCAGATCAAGGTGCCGGATCACTTTCGCCTGCTTTCGCACCTGCTCGGGTTGTAACCCTCACAGTCAAGCCCGCTTCTGCGAATACACTATCAGTCTGATTTCCATCCAGACCTAGCGGACCATTGCGCGCCTCCGTTACATTTTAGGAGGCAACCGCCCCAGTTAAACTACCCATCAAACACTGTCCTCTTCCCGGATGACGGGAGAAGTTAGAATCAAAATCAACTCAGGGTGGTATTTCAACGTTGACTCCATCCCGGCTAGCGCCAGGACTTCAAAGTCTCCCACCTATCCTACACAAAGTAAATCTCGATTCAATGTCAAATTATAGTAAAGCTTCATAGGGTCTTTTCGCCCTGCCGTAGTTGATCGGCATTTTTACCGATTCTGCAATTTCACCGAGTCTAGCGTTGAGACAGTCTCCAGACCGTTGTACCATTCGTGCGGGTCGGAACTTACCCGACAAGGAATTTCGCTACCTTAGGACCGTTATAGTTACGGCCGCCGTTCACCAGGGCTTGGATTCAGGGCGTAAACCCCTCCTCGTGACCTTCTGGCACTGGGCAGGCATCAGCCCCTATACTTCACCTTACGGTTTAGCAGAGACCTGTGTTTTTGATAAACAGTCGCCTGGAGTCTTTCGCTGCGGGTCGCCTTGCGGCGACCAGTCCTTATCCCGAAGTTACGGACGCTATATTGCAAAGTTCCTTAACGCTAGTTTTCTCGATCACCTTAGAATACTCTTCTTGCCCACCTGCGTTGGTTTGCGGTACGGTCGGCTCTGAACCTCGCTAGAAGATTTTCTAGGCAGCTTGGATTACGGGAATCCTCCGCCTTGCGGCGGACATTTTGCGTCGCGTATCAGGTATAACGTTTCCGCGGATTTACCTACGGAAACTCCCCTAAACGCTTGCACCTACCATGTTCAATGGGTAGGCCCCCGCTACCATGCTGCGTCCCTCCTTAGCTAGCTTGCCAGGCCTAGTCCCAAACTTCATCCGTAAACCGAAGTCTACGAAAGAAGGATCGGGCATTCAGCCATGGTTCGCTTGGTCGGTTCAAAACCGGTACAGGAATATTAACCTGTTGTCCATCGGCTACGCGTTTCCGCCTCGCCTTAGGACCGACTAACCCCACGCCGATTACCGTTGCGTGGGAAACCTTGGGCTTTCGGTGTGCTGATTTTTCATCAGCATTCAAGTTACTCATGCCAACATTCTCACTTCCTGCCGCTCCACCGCACCTTACGATGCGACTTCACTGCTGACAGGAACGCTCCTCTACCACGTCATTGATAAAATCAATGACATCCGCTGCTTCGGTTATAAGTTTGAGCCCCGTTGAATTTTCGGCGCAAGATCACCCCGCCGAAGCGGGAATAGACCAGTGAGCTGTTACGCACTCTTTAAAGGAATGGCTGCTTCTAAGCCAACCTCCTGGTTGTCTGAGTAATCTCACATCCTTTGCCACTTAACTTATATTGGGGACCTTAGCAGACGATCTGGGCTGTTTCCCTTGTGACGATGGCACTTGGCTGTCACCGTCTGACTCCCGAGATAAATTTAACGGTATTCGAAGTTTATTAAGGTTTGGTAGACTTATTTCGCCCCCTAGCCTTGACAGTGCTCTACCTCCGCTAAACAATTACTCGAGGCTAGCCCTAAAGCTATTTCGAGGAGAACCAGCTATCTCCGAGTTCGATTGGCATTTCACCTCTATCCACAGGTCATCCCAGAGTCTTGCAACACTCTATGGTTCGGCCCTCCCCCGCCAGTTAAGACGGGTTCAGCCTGCCCATGGATAGCTCACTCGGTTTCGGGTATAGTGCATCGGACTGACTAGTGACTACTTTCTGACCGCCACCCTTTTTACGGATTAGGCCGCAACCGCGACTTTTTCCGTTCTTTTAGAGTCTTGATTCTCTAAAATGGATTCGTTCAGCTTGTAAAGCTGTTTGCTGCAGATCTCGTATTCCGAATAAAAAAGCTCGTACGCTTTTTGGGGAATCAGTTTAAGATCGTGCAAAAAATCCAGATCCATTTGAATCGCCCGGATCATGTCTCGCGCTTTAAAATTAAAGAAACGCTTGGCCTTGACGGTGCGTTGTGCAAACGACTCCGCAATGTTGGCCAAAACGCCTCGCGAGAGGGTTTCGAGCGGCTGGCGCATGGAAGGCACCAGCTTGGGTTGATCTTCTATCGTGTGATGAAGATCGATGGCCACTTTGTAGGCCCGTTGATAAACATTTAAATCTTTGTAACTCATAATAATTCAGGTTAAAACTAAATTTTAAATAAAATACTAAACACAAAGTGGCGGTCATAAAGTAGTCACTAGAACGCGCTATTCGCACTCGCTTTCGCTACGGCTCCGGGTTTTAACTCCCTTAGCCTTGCCCGATACAGCTAACTCGTTGGCTCGTTCTACAAAAAGCACATGGTCACCCCACCGAAGTGGAGCTCCCATTCGCTACAGGCCTATAATTTCAGAGTCTATTTCATCCCCCTGCCCGGGGTACTTTTCACCTTTCCCTCACGGTACTAGTCCGCTATCGATCACTTTGCCTATTTAGCCTTGGAAGGTGGTCCTCCCAGATTCAGGCCGGATTTCACGTGTCCGACCCTACTCAGGAACATCCTAGGATCTGTCTTTATTTAGCGTACGGGACTATTACCCTCTGTGGTGGTCCTTTCCAGGTTCCTTCCACTATAAAGACAAAATTCCATGTTGGAGTCCTACAACCCTCCGGATAAATCCGGAGTTTGGGCTGTTCCCCGTTCGCTCGCCGCTACTAAGGGAATCTCAATTGATTTCTTTTCCTTGGCTACTAAGATGTTTCAGTTCGCCAAGTATCCTCGCCCCCACCTATGAATTCAGTGGGGGGTGCCCGCCTATGACGGCGGGTGGGTTTCCCCATTCGGAGATCTCCGGGTCAATGCCTGTATAACGGCTCACCGAAGCTTATCGCAGTTTACCGCGTCCTTCATCGGAGCAAAGTGTCAGGGCATCCATTATAGGCCCTATGGTAACTTGATATCTAATTTAACGAACATTTAACTAGCAATTTCTGCTAATAAATGCACTTTCTATTTCTAATGACTATATTTTTAACGCGATGATTTTAAGGAACAGGTGTGACTGGCCGCGAGAGTAAAAAAAAGAGTGGCCTCGGGCACACTCTTGAGGTCTTTAATGATCCCGCTCAGCGGGATAAAAACATCAAGAGTAGGCATGAGTGGAAATGGGCATGGAGCGGGGTTAAAGATAAGTCGCAAAAAGATCATCCCAGAGCCCAATTCACCTTAAAAGCTTACCTATATTATTCATATTAAAAACAAAGTCAAGCAAATTTCGGAAATCACTTGACGGATCCAAAGAAACTCCGCAAAAATCCGCCAAAAAGGAAGTCGAATCCACCCGTCATGGCCGTGAGGGAAAGGAAGAAAAGAAAGGCGGCAAACAGGAGCAAAAACGTATACGTGCCGCCCGGGCCAAACACGCGCTCGGCCCACTCCACCGGGCCCATAAAATGCTTGATAGGCACGCGATAAATGAGGATGAGGATGCTTCCGACAAAGCCGATGAGTCCAATGGCAACGTTCATGCGGCTATTGTACCAAAGAAACGTTTCTGCTAAAATAAGTTCAATTTAAAACCTAAACAAAAACCTTATGGAAAATGCAATTGCGATTGCAGCCATCCTTGGCCCGATTTATCTGGTCTTGGGGCTGTCCGTTCTTTTTTACGTGGATGCGTGGCTGGAGATGATGCGGGAGTGGAATAAAAATCACTACCTCCTGGTGGTGGCCGGATGGATGGGAATGGGCTTGGGGCTTTTGGTGATCAACCTTTACAACGTGTGGCAATGGAATCTGTGGTTGATCGTGACCGTGACCGGCTGGATGGCCTTTTTGAAGGCCGTTTTTTATTTCCTCGCCCCGGGCAACTGGAGCAAGGCCTGCTTTAAAGCCTGTGCCAATACCAACTGGCTTTATTTTTCATCACTCGTGATGATCGTCGCTGGCGCCGCCCTGAGCTACTACGTGTATGTGGCGTAAACGCCTTTGCCTTCAAAAAACCTCTTCGGTGAAAATTGGAGGGGTTTTTTAGTGGTGGAGTTGAGGGGATTCGAACCCCTGACCTCCTGCTTGCAAAGCAGGCGCTCTAACCAGCTGAGCTACAACCCCACATACGAAATCTCTAACCATCCGCCTGGGCGGATACAACCCCACGCGCTCCGATTTTACCCTGCCAATTTTTTATCCGCAAACCATTGACAAGGCCATAAAAATCGATTAAAATAGCCCCCATTCATTTAACTGCCTCTTTTTGATGCGCTTTCTTTTACTACGCACCGCTCTTATCGTGATGGGGGTATCCCTGATCATAGGACATGCGTTAGCCCAAGGCAATTCCTGGATCACCGTCTACGCGGAACCCACGACCGAATCCAAAGCGCTTTTCACCGTATATCCCGGAATGCAGATCCCCGTGGACGAAGTGAAAGAAACGCCCGAAGGAACATGGAGTTCATTCGCGGTCGGCAAAACCGAATACTGGATACCGGGAAATCAGCCTCTTCAAAACAAACCCGGGAGAACCGCTCATGGCATCATCGACATGTATGGAATTTTGAACCAGCCTCATCACTATGCCGTCAAACTCGTTAAACTCCCCGGGGCCAAAGGCCGGCTGGAAACGTATGAAAAAACGGAGAATGGCTACCTGCTCAACAACACTTACGACGTGACTTACCCCAAAGAAGGGCCCAAAACGATTTACGGGGATCTTAAAACCGTGGGCGGGCCGGTGGTGCGCTACATGTACCGCACGATGCAGACGGGCATGAAAGGCCGTGATGAAAAAGGACGCGAATTCGGGGCGTTTAAAGTCAGCTACCCCATGCCGCACGACGCGCTCCCCCATTTGCTCAACGGGCATATCGGGGTGGGGCAGTACAACAACATTCCCGCGATCAATGAATCGAGCGGCGTGTTTGCGCCTCACCCGCATAGCCTGATGGGCGCGGATATTGTGATCCACACAGCGCGCAAGGGCTCTCGCGGGTGCATCGATGTGGAAAATGAAGCGATGGGCGTGCTTTATTACGACGATCTGAACGCCGAAAATGACCGCGAAATCATCCCGCTCGTGATTTACGATGAGAATGTGCAGGCGCCGCCCACGGGCGATTTATTTTAACGATCGTGCCAGGGCTTCGAGCTTTTGCGCCCACTTTTCTTTTTGCGCGTCCGAGGCATATGGGGCGGAATAACACGGGAAATGGATCAGGGGCCCTAGGCCGCAAATTTTAAGGACTCCGTACTTCAGCCTCCGCCAGGGCAGGCTGAAAAACAAAAACCGCATCACCCAGCCCGGCGACCCGTAAGTGCTCACCGCCACAGCTTTTTTCCCCTTGAGGAGCCCCACCGGAATCCCAAATGTTTTGGTCACGGGCTTGTAATGAAACGCGAAGCCGGAAGTAAAAACCCGGTCAAACCATCCCTCCAAAATGGCCGGCGCGCGGAACCACCACACGGGAAAAATGAAGACCAGACACTGCGCTTCGCGAATCATGTTCTGGTATCGCTCGGCCTCCGGCGTTTTTTGCCCGTGTTCTTCGGCCGCGCTCAGCACCGGATTAAATCCTTCAGCGTAAAGATCGACTTCCTGAATTGAATGCCCGCCCGCCCGGGCTCCGCGCAAAAAAGCGTCGCGCAGGGTGTGCCCCACACTTTCGGGATTTGGATTGGCGTAAACAAGCAGGAGTTTCATTTGTGTTCAGGGTTTATTTCCTCTAAAATAATACTAAATTTATTCACCTAACACAAAAACATATGCAAGACGATAAAAAATGCTGCAGCCCCGTGACCGGCTACGCCCTGCGCCTCGCGCTCGGCGGAATGCTTTTACTCATGGGCATCGCCAAGTTTTCAGGCGGCGTGGACGCCTTTGTCACCGGCACCATGCCGATGTTCACTGCCACACTGATTCCCGTGGCGCTCGCCAAAGCGTACCTAACCGTGGTTCCCCTGTTGGAAGTCGTGGTCGGCGCTTTAATGCTTTTGGGGCTCTTCACCCAAATCGCCGCCTTCGTGGCGATGTTCATGTTTGCACTATTCATCGTCGGCCTCACCGCCACCGGTAAACCGGAGTTGATGGGCATGCTCACCAATAACTTTATTCTTCTCTTCGCCAGCGTCCTTCTGAGCAAAAAAAGCGCGGGCCTCTTGAGCTTGGATCACCTGGTCGGCGGAAAGAAATGAAGCCCCTCGTGATGGTGCATGCAGGCGGAAAGAGCGGCGCGCACGGCCGCGAGAATTCAAAGGCAGCGGTTCTGGATTCACTCCAGTTTAAGCCGGATTTGATTGAACTCGACATCCGCCGGAGCGCCGATGATGTGCTTTACTGCTATCACGGATTTCCGGCGGTTCCCGTTTTTTTCTTCGCCCATTTTTTAAAGTACTTTTCCTTCGAAACCATCCGCCGTTGGCTCCGCGTGAACACGCTGGAAGAAATTTTGAGGGCTGTTCAAAAGCCGTCGACGTTTTACCTCGACATTAAAGACGATCACCTGGCCTGGCACCTCGATCGCGTCTGTCAAAAATTCCCGCGGCACCGGTTTTGGCTGGCCAGTTACGAACCCGACCGGCTGGCCCGATGGAAAAAAAATCTCGGTTCCCGCTACCAGTACGTCTACAACTTCAGTTTCTGGAATTTTCAAAAAGGATTCCGGGAGGCCAAGCGTATCGGCCTCAACGCTTTCAAACTTCTGCCCTGGCAATGCACCGCCGGCAACGTGAAAAAAATGCGCCAGGCGGGCATCCGCCACATCATCCACCCGCTCCTGATTTCCCGCGCGCGCTACTCTGAACTCCTCCGCCGCTTTGGCTCCCTGTGGATCTGCGTCGACAACATGCGAAAACCCCAAGAGTGGTTTATGGGAATCTAGTGGTGGGCGGTCGAGGACTTGAACCTCGGACCTCGACATTATCAGTGTCGCGCTCTAACCAGCTGAGCTAACCGCCCTCTTTTGGCAACGCCAAAAAGATACCGAAGGGGGGTGGTGAAGTCAATCAAGCGGGCTGATTCTGTCGATCGGCCAAATCCATGCACAACGTTGTGCCCCGCCGGCCAAAATTCTGCCACCAACTGCGGGAATCCAAAATTTTTGGATCAATTTTACGGCCAAGGCGTTCGAGCAACGCAGCCACAGCGCCCGTTTGAATGTCGTGCATGAGCCGCTTCATATTCCCAAGGCGACTGCCGTCATTCAGATCCAGCAGGCGAACGTCCGTGAGCACAATTTGATCCGGCGGAAGAGGCGCAAAGCCTTCACGCGCCATCGACTGATGGGGAACGACAAGGTTGTACAGACGCGGATCAATGTGAACCGGATGCAATGCACCGCCAACGCGCTGCCAAACGGCTCTGAGTAAATCTTTGAAGGCCTCAAATCCCACCAAATCCAGGCCCAGTTTTTCCTCCTGAAAAATCCGGTGGCGGATTTCCAAGAGGGCGGCAATCGCGTCAGCCCTGGCCGGATTGATCGTGAAATATCCCATCACCTCAGGATTGGCCATAAAAGGCTGACGCAATAAATAATTCACCCGACGACGGGACTCACCGGCTACCAGAACGGCAGCGCCAAAACATTCGGTGGGAACGTGAGGAACGTTATACTGATAAAGAATCGTTAAATCCCTCTGAGCGGCCTTATAAGTCATGCCTTGGGTCAAACGTCCAAGCCGATGAGATGCTTTTAAGGCAGTCGCTCCATCGTCTGAAAGATACACATCGTGTTCCGCGCCGGAGCCGAGCTTTCTGCCAATGGTGAATTCAGGGATGTGAGAAGGCATTGGGGGCTATTTTACCCGATAATCGATCAAGTGCCCACATAGCATGTTCCTTCAGCATAGCGTCTTCCTCGCGTTCGAGCACTGCCTGCAAATAAGGAGTCAGGGACGGGTCGCCCGAGTTTCCTGCCACGACGCACGCGTTGCGGAGAAGCCCGCGACGCTTGGCGCGCATGAGCGGCGTGCCCGCGAAGCGATGCAAAAATTCCTCATCGGTCTTGATGGAAAGGATTTCGCGCAGATCCAGCGACTCCCCTACTCCGTATTCCCCCTTGAACCCGTCGATGAGAATTTCCTGTTTATGGGCACGTTCCACGTTAAAAGGACACACTTCCTGACAAATATCACAGCCAAAAAGCCGGTTACCGAGCTTGGGCCGGAGTTCCTCGGGAATGCCGCCCTTGTTTTCGATGGTGAGATACGAAATGCATTTCCGCGCGTCAATCACTCCGGGAGCGGTGATGGCGCCCGTGGGGCATTTGTCGATACAGCGCGTGCAGCTGCCGCAACTGGGCATGCGCGGGCGAGGCGTTGCCTCCAGATCGATATTCGTCATCACCGAAGCGATGAAAAAATAACTCCCGCGGCTGGGATAGATGATCATGGAATTTTTCCCGAAAAACCCGAGCCCCGCGCACTCCGCCAGCACGCGATCCACGGTGGGCCCGCTATCGACCGATAAATATGTTTCTACCCGTGGATTCTGCGCCTTCAGCCACTCCGAAAGCGCGAGCAGTTTTTTCTTCAGCACTTTGTGGTAATCCCGTCCGCGGGCATAGCGCGCCACGATCCCCCTGCCCCCCTTGTCATTCCCGTCCGCCGCGGCGGAGGAATCTGCATACCAAGCCCCCAACACCAGAACGGACTTGATGTCCGGCAATTTATTTTCCGGATGGTACCGATCCCCTTTCATCGCCGGAAGCCAATCCATATCGGCGCTCATCCCCTTTTTAATCCAGCCCTCAAAAATACCCTCATGCGCCGCCAGCGCTTTTTGGAGCGCCGGATAACTCACGACCCCAAACAAACTCCAGCCTTGCTCCTTAACGAATTGTTCAATTTTTTCCTTGATCACGGTTGTATTATAACGTGAATTACGAAACTTGGTTTGAGGCTTAGCGGGTATCAAGTTGAAGGCAATCGAGAGGCCTTTTGAGCAAGGTCTCCGAGTTTAACGAGGAGTCAAAAGGCCGAACGTTAGTGAAGTCGAGTCGCTGGACGAGACAAACGTGCCTGAAATTTGATACCCGCTAAGCGTCACTCGCCCTTCCATTAATCTTTAAAATATGATATAATATGTAGAGTCGTTTTAAAACAAAAATGATCAGCCGCGAACTCAAAATCAATGTGCTTTTCCTCGCTTTCGCTGTCGTCATCGTGATCGCGGTGGGCGCCCTGACGTTCAGTTACATCGAGGGCTGGTCGTACCTGAACGCGGTTTATTTTGTGGTGATGACTGCCACCACGGTGGGCTACGGCGACATAACCCCAGTGACGGAAATGGGTAAAATCATGACCATGATTTTCGCGCTCAGTATCATCCCGCTGGTGTTGTATCTTTTTTCCCTGATGGCCCGTGTGGAAACCGCCCAGGTGTATAAAAAACTCTCCCGCGTCGAGCGCCGGCAGGAAGAGCACACGGAAGACATTGAAAAAGCGCATCGGAAAATCGAGGAACAGCGCCATCGGCTGAAACTGCAGGAAGAAGAACTGGAAAAGCAGGAGCGTAAACTTAAACTCCATTCCAAAGAACTGGGCGTTCAGGAAAAAGAAATCGACGTGCAGGAAAAAGAGCTCGAGGTCGTGGAAGACGTGATGGAAGACGCCTTGGTGGGAGCCGGGAAAAAATAAAGAACATTGCCTCAGGAAAAACTCTGGATTAAGATGAGGCCATGAAAAAGAAGGGTTTGTTCATCATTGCTCTAAGCCTGACGACGATCTTCTTGCTGGGCTGCCAAAAGCCCGCCACCCCGGCACCGGAAACCATTCCTCCCGCCGAACAAAAAGCCGCGGACCCCCTGGCCGAAGCGCGAACCAAGCTGTATCAGGAAATCGGACTCGACCAAAAAGGCAGCGCGCCAAGCGCTAAACCCGAAGCGCCCCTACCCGTGGTTTCCCCCAATCCCCCGGAACTCCCCAAAACCGACGCAAACATTTCCGAATAGAGTTTAAGAAACTCTTTTGTGTGCCTGATGCAGTAAATAGTCTTTATTGTCTAAAATTTTCTCGACCATTCCATACCGATAAATCGGCATGAATGGTTGTTCTCCCTAAAAGGAGATAATCCATCCGCAGGTTCTCCTACGGATACCTTGTTACGACTTAGTCCCAATCAGTGGTTTTACCGTGGGCACGCCCCCTTACGGGGTAGCGCGACTTCAGGTACCCCCACCTTTCATGACTTGACGGGCGGTGAGTACAAGACCCAGGAACATATTCACCGCAACATGGCTGATTTGCGGTTACTAGCGATTCCAGCTTCATGGGGTCGAGTTGCAGCCCCCAATCCGAACTGAGACCGGCTTTGATGGGATTGGCTCCCCCTTGCGGGTTCGCTTCCCATTGTACCGGCCATTGTAGCACGTGTGTAGCCCCAGGCATAAGGGCCATGCTGATCTGACGTCATCCATACCTTCCTCCGACTTAAAGCCGGCAGTCTCTTATGAGAAATACAACATAAGACATGGGTTGCGCTCGTTTACGGACTTAACCGAACACCTCAAGGCACGAGCTGACGACGACCATGCAGCACCTGTCATCCGGTTCCTTACGGCACTCCCCTGTTTCCAGGGAATTCCGGAGATGTCAAGCCTGGGTAAGGTTCCACGTTTATTGTCGAATTAAACCACATGCTCCACCGCTTGTGTGGGTCCCCGTCTATTCCTTTGAGTTTTAATCTTGCGACCGTACTTCCCAGGCGGGATACTTAACGCGTTAGCTAAGGCACAGAAGGGGGTCGAGTCCCTCCTACACCGAGTATCCATGGTTTACGGCGTGGACTACCAGGGTATCTAATCCTGTTTGCTCCCCACGCTTTCGTTTCATGAGCGTCAGAAAAGGCCCAGTCACCTGCCTTCGCTTTTGGTGTTCCTCCACATATCAACGGATTTTACCCCTACATGTGGAATTCCAGTGACCTCTGCCTTTCTCTAGTCCAGTAGTTTTTGCGACAAGTCGATCGTTGAGCGACCGGATTTAACCGCAAACTTGCTGAACCGCCTAGAAACGCTTTACGCCCAATAATTCCGGATAACGCTTGCACCCTATGTATTACCGCGACTGCTGGCACATAGTTTGTCGGTGCTTATTCCTGAGGTACCTTCATCAGTTATTCCCTCAGAAAAGGAGTTTACAACGAAAACGCCTTCATCCTCCACGCGGTGTCGCTCCGTCAGGCTTTCGCCCATTGCGGAAGATTCCTCACTGCTGCCTCCCGTAGGAGTATGGGCCGTGTCTCAGTCCCATTGTGGCTGGTCGTCCTCTCGGACCAACTAAGCGTCATAGCCTTGGTAGGCCATTACCCTACCAACTAGCTGATACTACGCAGGCCTCTCCCGAAGCGTCTTACGACTTTAAAAGGGAATGACTTTCGTCCCCCCTTTCTTATGCGGCATTAGCCCGCCTTTCGGCGGGTTATTCCTCACTCCGGGGTAAGTTACCAACGTGTTACTCACCCGTTTGCCGTGCCCTTGCGGGCACTCGACTTGCATGTGTTAGGCGCACCGCTAGCGTTCATCCTGAGCCAGGATCAAACTCTCCATAAAAAAGAGTTGAAAAGCTCTTATATAATCGTTCACTCAAAGCCCGCCTGAGGCGGGTTGAGGTGAACATGTTTCTTGTACTTGTTAAAACTCTAGACGAACTATTTACTGCATCCGAAACACAAATAGAATGATGTTTGTGTGGATGCCCCTGCGGTTTCAAAGATCAGGCGAGCGCAAAAAAGCTCAAACTCATTGAAAGAGCAAAACGATTGTAGTGAAGGGGGGAAATCAAGTCAAGAAGAATTATCGCTTATAAATCGACACGATTTCGCGCTTTTCAATCGCGCCGTCCGGACGGGTGATTTCCTGAGCGGTCACGATCTTACGCCCCCGGCCCACACGCACATTCTGAACGGTGTTAAAAGTCACTCGGCGCCCATCGGGAGTGCCATACAGTTCAAAGTAAGCCATCTCGGTTTCGTCCTCCGCGTACGAGTGTACCAGAAGGGGCCCTGGCGTATCGTTCACAAACTTCAAATCGGTCTTTCCGGGCGGATACACGGTGGAATCCACGCCGTGCCAATCCTGATAATAATGAACATCCCAGCTGTGATTAGTCCGTTCCACAATCGGAAGCCCCCCGTTCACAGCCGCCCGGAACATGGTGGTGGAGGTCTGGCAAATGCCGCCGCCGGGGACATTGGCCAGTGAATTGCCAAAAATGGCCTGCCCATCCACATAACCTTTGGCATAACTGACCCACCCCAGCACTTCATTGTACGAAAAAGTGGCCCCCGCCGGAATCACGGTTAAATCTTCGAATTCGAGGGCGCGCTTGATGTTGTGAATGCGATTCGCGTGATTGCCCAAATGGAAACTGGATTGCCCCACCGAAACGAGCCCCGGGAATTCAAAACCGGCGACTTGGGAATGGATCTTCGGAGGGAGTTTTTGTAAACTCACCTGCACCTTGCGTTGGTCGGGAGTTAAAAAAGCGGCTTCCAAATTGACCGCCAGTTGGGTCTGATCCAATTTCCGACCCGGATGGAGATTCCCTTCGATCACCGCTTTTTTGTAGGTGCCGCCCGAGTATTCGGAAGGAACATCCTCTACAGCTTTGAGTGTCACCTCACCCGGGACCTGATCCAAATGGCTGGCCAGTTCCACGGCATACGCCTGAGCTTCGACTGGATTCAAAGAAACGGTTTTAGCCGCGTAATCAAATTGCACCCACGACTGGGGTGACGTGGGCAAATCCACGCTGCCGATGTCTTTCCCCAGAGCCTGAACCAAAATCGGAGCTTTAGTCAGCACCGTAACGCGATCGAGCATTCCGGTGAGATCCGCCGCCTGGATTTGGGGCAAAACAGGCTGAGTATGCACCACGTAACGAATCGACTGAGCCTCCGGCTGACTCAAATTTTTTACAATGGCCGGGATGATCCGTTCCGCTTCATCTTTTAAAACCTGACGGCCAGGGACAGCGGGTGCAATGGTCCAACCGGTCCCGGACCAAACCAAGTGAGCCTCCTGCGCCGGACGTTCCGCCTTGGCGAGAACCTGAAGAAGGGTGGAACGAACTTTTTTAAGATCCATCTGAAGCGCCGGCTCCACCCGCTTAAAAGGAAGATCTGAAGCCGTGAAAGAAACAACCTGAGCCTTGAGCCACAGCGATCGTCCTTTGGAAAAAAGCTCATCCACGGTTTGGGGGACGTCGAAAGAAATCCCGAGTTGGGAAGGGGTTAACGTGAACTCATCCGATTCGGCCTGAATCTGAAAAACCTTGGACTGTAAACGCGCCATCGTCGCTTCAACCACCGGAGTCACCTGCGCCCGAGTGAATCCTCCGACCAATTGATTCTGGAAGTAGACATTCCGCGCTACAAAATGTCCGGAATGAATATAAAGCCCCACTAAACTGACTCCAAAAACGAGCAGTACCGGGATCCAGAACCGGCGAATCTGTGGGGCAAGAGAAGGATTGTAAGCGGGAGCGACTGAGAGCATAAAATGGCTTTCCGTGAGGATGATTTTTATTTTGATAATACATTATTGTAACATAAAATAGATTAGTAAGCAAGAATATTGTTTAATAAGAGTATGGGTTTACCGGTCGGCAACCTTCAATACACCAAAAAACAATAATTGTGACATCATTCAATCAGACACATCCAATCGAATTCGTGAATAAGTTTCTGGCTTCCATGCTGAACGACCAGGCCATAATAACTGCTGATATTTCCGTGATTTAGCAGTCTCCTGATCCGATTCAGATTTCTCTTTTTCAGTTTTCTTTCGCACGGATAAATCACCACACCCAAAAACTTCAGGCCGTGACGCGCCTTAATGATCCGGTCATGCTTGGGATTCAACTCGAGTTTCAAAACTGTTTTGAGGAAATGGGTAACTTGTGCCCGCGCCTGTTTAAGTTTTTGTAAATCCGGTTCAGTCAGGATAAAATCATCCCCGTAGCGCAGATAGTTTTTAATTCGCAATTCATGTTTCACAAAACGGTCCAGTTCGTTCAGGTAAATGTTCGCGAAAATCTGGCTGGTCAGATTGCCAATCGGCATTCCAATAAGTACTCTCTCTCTCTGCGCTAGCGCGCACAGTGAAGCTGGAGATGATTTCCTGAATGAGCCAGAAGGCTTTTGGATCACAAATACGGCGAACGAGGATGTCCAAAAGAGTTTGGTGATCCACGCTGTCGAAGAACCTCCTGATGTCCGCCCGCCAGACGAAATTGTTCGGATGAAGTGTCAGGAATTTTTGAGCGCGCTCTATGGCGGCAATGAGTCCCTTATTTTCCCTGCACGACCATGCGTCAAAAATGAAAGTTCCGTCGTAAATAGCGACCAGATAATCATAAATCAGCCGATGCGCTACGCGGTCACGGATAGACGCTACCGAGATGACCCGTTTTTTATTGTCACAAACGGTAAATTTAGTGTAACCACCATGACGGTATTTGCCGCCGTTCAGATCTTCACAAAGTTCGCGCAAATTCCGCTCCAAATCATACTGAAACACATGCAGTTCCGGGGTGGCTCGTTTGCCTTTGCGGAAAGCAAACCAGCTGTGCCACATATTTCCTAAACTCAAATCCATGGAATCTTTACCCGTCATAAACAAAACTTATGAAGTATACAAGGGTATTGTAGAGATCAATCACAGCATGACCAAGCGCTGGCTCTATTCATTGGGCTTTAACCTGGAAAATTCAATTCTGGAATGTATGGAAAACCTGGTCATGGCCAAAAACGCGCCCAGGCCGCTGAAAGCGGGCTATCTTTTGAAGGCCGACAGCAAGCTGGAAGTGGCGCGTTTAAAGTTAAGGCTATTTCTTGAACTCCATCTGGCGAATGAAACAAGGGTGTTCCAAATGCAGGCAAAGCTGGAGGAAATCGGGCGAATGCTCGGAGGGTGGCTGAAGTCACTCCATAACCAATAGGCCCTTATCAGGCGGACCGCGCCGCGATTATCATTCCGGTTCTCGGGATTGGCATCGTTCACGTTGACGTTCCCATTGTCCGGGTTGAAGTTCGCGTTCCGGGTGGCCGCACACTACATGACGGGGAATGTCCGTACTCCTTTTGCAGTCGCAACCGCTTGGGAGGCATTGGCTTGCTTTTTTCATCCCGATTTATCGGGATATTCCCCGCTCAAACCTAAGGGTCTATGGTTATTTAAGTGATCTCTCAGGCGCCTTTTTTAATTCAGAGCCTTTTTTGATGAAAGATCAGCTTCTCGGTAGCCTTGCCCCGTAAAATCGGAGTAGGTGGCTGTTCACCGGTTAATTCGAAGTGTAGCAGAATAAGCAGGTAAAATAAATCCCGCCTTCGGCGGGATTTGGAAAATCAAAAGAAAAAAAACAAAAAAGAATCAAAATCCAAAGGTCAAAATTTTAGACCCTTAGCAGGCGGACCGCGCCGCGAAAACCATACCGGCCCTCGGGATAGGCATCGAGCACGGAGACGTACCCATAGCCCGGGCGGAAGTACGCGCGCCGGGCGTTTTTCAATACAGTATCCCGCCATTCGCGATTATTCTGGCTGGC
>Ga0209515_10002543_pt1 | contig 27844 bp, 25 predicted proteins | sample Subgroupgradi54m_FD_187454 | JGI IMG/M metagenome (GOLD analysis project Ga0209515, IMG submission 187454) | Subsurface groundwater microbial communities from S. Glens Falls, New York, USA - GMW60B uncontaminated upgradient, 5.4 m (SPAdes)... ... | reverse complement strand
GTCCGAGGCAACACTTTAGTGATGAACGCGGAGGGGGCCACTTTCCCCCGTTGAGCGAGCGAGACTTAGAACGAATGGAGCAAAACTTGTGACGGCAGTTTCCCCTTCTCTTTGCTGTCAAAGAGAAGAAATTAATATGGATGATAAATTACTTTCCGGACTTAAAAAAATAGTAGAAGTTTCGACAGATGAAGATATTCTTGATGAATTTTCCCACGACGCTTCCCTATTTGAAGTAAAACCACAGGTTGTTGTTTATCCAAAAGATGAAAAAGAAGTACAAGCACTGGTTAAATTTGTTGAAACTAACAAAAAGGATCACCCCAATTTATCTTTAACCGGCCGCTCCGGCGGCACTGACATGTCAGGTGGCTCTATAAATGATTCAATAATTGTAAACTTCCAAAAATATTTCAACGCGGCACCAATTGTTAATGGCAATATAGCTACAACGGAGCCCGGAGTTTTCTACAGAGACTTTGAGAAAGAAACTTTAAAACATGGCTTAATCTTTGCTTCTTATCCAGCGTCACGGGAAATTTGCGCAATGGGAGGAATTGTAAATAATAATGCAGGCGGCGAAAAATCCCTGCAGTATGGAAAAACAGAACGCTATGTAAAAAGAGTAAAAGTTGTTCTTTCTGATGGAAGCACTTGCGAATTTAAACCCTTGAACCAGTCTGAACTCAAAAAGAAAATGGAACTCAAAAATCTTGAGGGCGAGATCTACGGAAAAATGTTTGCGCTTATTGATAAAAATTATGACCAGATTAAAAAGGCAGAACCGCAAGTCTCTAAAAATTCTGCCGGATATTTTCTATGGAATGTTTGGGACAAAGAAGTGGGAATTTTTGATTTGACCAAACTCTGGACAGGTTCCCAGGGAACATTAGGAATGCTTCTTGAGGCTGATATTGAACTTGTTCCCATCCACAAACACAGAGAAATGATGATTATTTTTCTCAAAGATTACTCTCATTTAAATGATGTTATAGATATTGTACTTCCCTTAAAACCTGAGAGTTTTGAATCGTATGACGACAATACCTTAAAACTTGCTCTTAAATTTTTTCCTGCATTTGCAAAGCTTCTTGGTACAAAAGGAATTGTCCAAACCGCTTGGGGATTTTTACCTGAATTTTTTATGCTTGTCTTTGGAGGACTACCAAAGCTCATATTGCAAGTTGACTTCACGGGAGACAATCCAGACGAGTTGAAGCAAAAAATTGAAGAGCTTAAAAAGAAAATAAAACCAATGAATGTAAAAACCCGTGCTGCAATTGACGACCAGGAAAGAAAATACTGGACAATAAGGCGGGAGAGTTTTAATCTCTTGAGAAATAAGATCAAAAATATGCACACTGCTCCATTTGTTGACGACTTTGTCTTAAAGCCGCAAGATGCGGCACAAGTTTTACCCCAGATCGCAAGCATTATTAAAAAGCGCGAGGGTTTTATTTTTACTATTGCTGGTCATATTGGTGATGGAAACTTCCACATTATTCCTCTTGTTGATATAAAGAGACAGGAAGTCCGCGATGCAATTAAGCCGATTGCCGACCAAGTTTATGACATTATTTTAAAACATGGTGGTTCTATAACAGGCGAGCACAATGACGGACTTATAAGAACTCCATATCTTGAAAAGATGTATGGTAAAAAAATCGTGGAACTTTTTGAGGAGACAAAAAACATATTTGACCCTCAGAATATCTTTAATCCAAGGAAAAAAGTCGGAGGAGATCTAGACTACGCGATGACTCACATTCGAACCTCTTGGTAAAATATAAACTGAAACGTCCCCTTTCCCACATCCGCACAAACTGGTAATTCCACCGGCTACAAGCAAGGCTTTTCACTCAAGACAACCATTATGACCACTACGCTGTAGACAAATCTACTTCCTTTCTATTGGAAGCCCTTCAAATGTTCTTCAGGCTTTTACTTAGGTTGCAAAAGCAGAAAAAACAACTGATGTTATAGGTGCATTTATTTCCTCTTATTGTTATACTCAATGGATCAAGAAAAAACAGATATAACAAAAGGAAAGCGTACATGATTATCAAAAGATTATTCTCCTCAATGGTCAAAAAGTCGCTTCAAGAACTAGGCGATGATATACCTACTATTGGGATATCATCTGCATTTAAGAAAACGCTGAATAAGTATAATACTAAAGTACAAGTAAATTTTAGCCCTGAATCGAAAACAATATTACAGGAAAAGCCAGTTATATTAGTTTCAAATCATCCCTATGTAGTTGAGCCCTTTGCTTTGCTTGCGGTTCTTCCAAAAAGGGAAGATGTGTTTATTATTGCGTATAGCCTTCTTACTGGTATTAGTAGCCAACTCGACAAGCACATTATCCCTGCCTACGTTAGGCATCACATTATTTCCAATAAAGTTGGTTTATTAAGCTTGCTGGTAAGAGAATTAGAAAAAGACAAAGGCTCACAATTATCAGCAGCGGAAAGCCATCTAAAGAATATTGAAAGCATTAGAAAAGCAAGCCAAGTTGTGTCACATGGTGCCTTGGTTATGATATTTCCTAATCCCGGCAAATTAACTTCAGATAATAAATGGTTTAATGGTATAGGTTATTTAGTCAAAGGTATTAAAAACAAAAAAAACACTTATATTATGATGGCTAATATAGCCGGTTCTTCCAAATACGACTTTTTGCGCATTGTCCCAGTCATTAATAGATTGTTTCCGGCAATAAGCGTGATATTTTCTTCCCCATTGCTTTGCAGTACTATCGTTGGTCAGCAATCCGACCCAAAAAAGATCACAAGTATACTTGAAAACAGATACAATAATTGGATCGCCTCTTTAATTAGATGAACTTATTATTTTCCGAATCAATTCCGCCACTTCTAGTTTTAGGAAGAGATGTAATTCTATTTATAGTAATGTCGTTTTTGTTTTATAAGCTTTATTTTTTAATAGTAAAATATGCAGCTCAATCTCATACCATTACTCACGATACGCAAGCATTAACATTAGATCTAGAAAAAACATCAGACACTAATTTTATTTTTAGGTTTCTCCATGCATGTTATCTGTATTCAGATAATGTATCTAAGGCTGCTCCAACATTATTTTTAGTTATTTATATTTTTGCAGTAAGCTTGTTGGTTGACCTTTGGTTTCATGACCACTACGGACTAGATGGGCCCCTATCTCCAACACATTTCCCTTTCTATCCTCTCTTCCCACTTATTTCTATGCTTATTATTGGACAATCTTTATATAAGATTCGCAGGAAAGAAAACATTCGCGAAATGATTTACATAGGTCTTGGTGCATGGTTTGCAGTAGTTGGTTTTATAACAAATGTCATTTGGCATTCCAGTGGGTTACAAGATAGCTATGCATCTCCTCCTCATCTACTTTTCTTTCTGGGAATGTTTTTAATGATCGTTCCTTATCTTGCTTTGTACCTTAAAAAGGTAAACAAAACGCCAATACAAAGTTGGAGGCAGAGAAGCCTTAATCAGCACATTACTATCGCAATTTTCTTTGCTGCTGCGCTAATGCTAGCTCTTGTAATAGTTGGATTGCTGATGCACGCACAAGATATTGGCGGAAGTGGCATCCAAAGTCTAGCGATAGATTATTTAAAGAATCATCCACATCCAGATGTTCAACCATTATTAAAACAAGTAGATGCATTACGGCACTTGTCTTTCCTGTTTTCTCCTACTATTTACACTTTGCTATTTTCTATTTTGTCGATAAACATTATTAAGAAAAAATTGTTCCCCGGAACATTAACTATTATTTTCTTACTTAACTTTCTAATTATTTCCATTCTGCATTTTCCGGTAAGTTATGTTCCGGTAATGATGCTACCGATTGTCTTACTTGATTTAATTGTTTTTGCTGATAGCTCAATAGTTAAAAGACGATATTTCCCTTTTGTTGTGGCAACCATTATTTCTCCGATTTTTTATATTGCTTATTACACATTCTCAGCAATTTTTGTTGGATTATATTGGCCTACTTATATCATGGTTTTGGTGACCATATATACATTTTCGTTTAGCTTAATTATATGCTATGCATTGGGGTTATACATAAAAAGAAAGACCTAGCTCTGTTTCTGCAGACCACCCTTGGAATTTCCACACAATTTCTGTATAAATAGTGCATAGAAAAGAAATTGTGGAATTATTTGAAGAAGTAAAAAAGATCTTTGATCCGGAAAATATTTTTAATCCAAGGAAAAAAGTTAACCCAGACTTAGAATTTGCTCTTTCCCACATCCGCACAAACTGGTAAATTTAAGACCTATTTTAATAACTACCTTCTCACTGAGGTTAATTCTCTCTGACTAACAGGGGTAGGCCTATTTACACTTCGTTCGTCCGAAGGTGGTCGAGGATCAACTGCCTCGCGGTCTCCGCTGTAAGGAGATTCACTTGGATCTCCAGCGTAGTGAATTGCAGTGAGTGTGGTTGTGACACCGTCTATGACCTGCTCCATCATAACCCCCTCAAAACCCGAAAAAGAATTTCCAAAAGGTTTAGGCGGTAAATCTTCTCCTATATCAACTCCCGCTAATATCCTCTTTACGCGTAAATTAGTCCGGTCTCCTGAAACACTCCACAACCCATATCTGTTATTTGACTCACATCTAAATTCAACTTCATCTGGTAGAAAATCCTGATAATTCTTTTCTTCTCCTGGTGTTATAGTATCAGGAGAACCCACTAACTCTCCGTTTACACGTCTTAAAACCTCAACTGGTGGCATAAGTTATGATTATATACTATAAGATAAGCTTGGGTCAAGCGAGAAGGGCTTCGAGCCCTGAGAGTTTTTCGCCGGAGAGAAATGCGAGCATTGCACCACCACCCGTTGAGTAAAAAGAAAATTTATCCAAAAGTCCTTCTTTTTTTAAAAAACTTAAAGTATCTCCACCACCTACTACGCTATATGCGCCGCTCTCGATAATCCCCTGAGCAAGTTTTCTGGTTCTTTCGCTCTTTCCTTTTTCTTCAACTTTTCCAAGTGGCCCATTCCAAACAACAGTTTTTGCAAGCTTAACAATCTGCAGGAAATTATTGAGGCTTTCATCCGTAATATCATCTCCTGTCTCATTTAATTCCCCTATCAAAAGAGTCGAACGCACTTTATCCCTTTTCTCATGCTGGAGTTTAAAAAGTATTTTAGACTCGCTAGCCAATTTTCCGCCAACCAAAACATAATCGGCAAAATCGTGCATTTTATCAATCAGGGGAAGTTTTGTTTCAATCTTGGCACCACCAACAATTACAACAAGAGGCCTTTTCGGATCCTTCATTAGTTCTGAGAGAACCTTAACTTCCTCTTCAAGTCTAAAGCCGGCAAAATGGGGCAAAAACTTAGGAACTCCAACAATTGAAGCATTTTCTCTGTGTGATACACCAAAAGCATCATTAACATAAATGTCCGCAAGCGCGGCCAGTCTCTTTGTAAATTCTAGTCCTGAGCTTGTCGAAGGAGCCTCTTCCTGATTATAAAATCTTAAATTTTCCAGAAGAAAAAGATTATCCGCAAACTTCCAACCTTCAAATCCCTGTAAGTTATCTTTTTGAGCTTTTAGTTTTATTTCTTTTTCGAGCCACTTGGCAATTGGCTTTAGACTAAGATTATTATCTTTACCTTTAGGCCTTCCCAGGTGGCTTGCAATAATTACTTCTGATGCATTATTTAGTAAATAAAAAACAGTGGGAAGAGTTAGCACAAGCCTTGTATCATCTTCTATTTTTAAGTTTTCTGATAATGGAACATTGAAATCTGCCCTGAGAAATACAGTCTTCCCTACAATGTTTGCATCTTTAATGTTTGGTAATTTCATAACTGAACGCTATACGCTATTTCCTATATGCTAATCCGTGAATTCCTGACAAAACATTTCTCCATATCCTCTTCCATCTATGACGCCAACCCCTATTCTGCCAAAGTTAGCGGACAGAATATTTGCTTTGTGCCCCGGGCTTTGCATAAGTCCCTGCATTGCGGTTGTCACATTAGGGGCCAAGGCAAGGTTTTCACCGGCGTAAGAGTAAGAAATTCCTGCTTTATCCATTCTATCAAAAGGAGAAAGTCCTTCGGGCGTATAATGCGAGAAGTATCCGCGCTCAAACATGTCCTTACAATGTCTTCTTCCAACTTCCGCAAGAGCGTTATCAAAAATAAGTTTTGGCAGTCCTCTTTTTTCGCGCTCGGCATTTACAAGAACAAACATTTCCTGTTCGGATTTGTTGTCAACGGAGAAATTCTTTGTTGTAAAGTGAAGATTTAAAGACTCGTTGCTTTTGGGTTCTACGGTTAAAAAATTAATAGTTTCTGAAACTGCTCCGCCAAAAACACTATTGATATTTTTCTCAAATCCCTGACTATTTGAAACCAAAAAGCTACCTATTTTTGAGGCAAAAATGTAGTTTTTAAGACTTGGAGACAGTGGAAAAGAAATAATAAGAGTCAGGAAAAATGTAACAATAATTGCACTTGATAAAAATCCGGGAATGACTCCCAAAATATTATTTATTTTGGCGAGTTTTGTATTTGCATAAAGGTTTTGTATAGAAGGTAATACCACTAATCTTTTTAAAAGTATCGAAATTAAAAACTCACTTATAAAAGCCGACAACATAAATCCTAAAGCCTTGGAAAAACCAAGCGACAGCGAAAAAGTTTTTACTAAAAGCGCCGCAAAAATTCCGTAATATTTTATAGCTATAAGAAACGAAAGTAGAAAACTTAAGAAATCTATCAGGCCATTTATAAACCCAACGGAATAGCCTTCAATAATATAAAAAGCAAAAATGAATAATATTAGAATATCAATCCAATTAAATTGTAAGAAAAACGAGCTCATGACAACATTATATAAGAACTTACTGAGGTTGTCATTTAGGTATCTCTGATGGTATCATTATGGGTATGAAAATAGACGCAAATGAGCTAAAAAGAGTTTTTAAAAGATTTACAAAGAAGAAAAGATACTCGGTCCCAACATCTTTTCTTTTTCTGTTAATTGCTCTTTTTTTTATTTTTATATTTAGAGATATTCCGTCTCCAACAAAACTAAGCAGTCTATCTATTCCTCAATCCACGCAAATTTTTGATAGAAATGGGAAGCTCCTTTATTCAATTTATGCAAATCAAAACCGTACTTTTGTTCCCCTATCTTCAATTCCTAAATCTATGCAGCAGGCCTCAATTGCAATTGAAGACAAGAGTTTCTATCAGCATGGAGCAATTGATTTTAAGGGAATCGCGAGAGCTTTTTATTCAATTGCCGTTCACAAACAATTACAGGGCGGATCAACTCTGACTCAACAACTGGTTAAAACAAGCTTGCTTACGCCGGAACGCACAGTCACAAGAAAAATAAAAGAGGTAGTACTTTCCTTTGCAACCGAGGCGCTATATCCAAAAAGTAAGATTTTAGAAATGTATCTAAATCAAGTTCCTTATGGTGGAACAGCTTATGGGGTTGAGGCGGCCGCGCAAACTTATTTTGGAAAACATGCAAAAGAATTGGATATTGCGGAAAGCGCCCTTCTTGCAGGACTTCCAGAGGCTCCAACTACCTACTCTCCCTTTGGCGCACATCCGGAGCTTGCAAAGAAAAGACAAGAGGAAGTTATAAAAAACATGTATGACCAGGGTTATATAACCCGCGAAGAGAAAGAAAAAGCATTAGCAGAAAAACTAAATTATCAAAAATTTTCAGACAACATTAAAGCTCCCCACTTTGTCCTTTATGTTAAAGATTTGCTTGTTAAAAAATATGGCCAGCAAGCGGTTGAAGAAGGTGGACTTAGTGTAACAACCAGTCTTGATCTTGACCTTCAGGAATACGCGCAGGCTTCTGTTTCAGCAGAAGTGGCAAGTCTTAAAGGATACAATGTCTCAAATGGCGCCGCGCTAATTTCAAATCCCAAGACAGGAGAGATTCTTGCCATGGTTGGAAGCAAAGGATACTTTGATCCAAGCATTGACGGGAATGTAAACGTTGCTCTGTCTCTTCGCCAACCGGGATCGTCAATAAAGCCAATTAATTATGCCGTAGGGCTTATTCATGGATATAACGGCGCAACTCCATTTATTGATGACAAGATTTGCTATCCGAATACCAATGAGCCTGCATATTGTCCTGTAAATTATGACAGCAAGTTTCATGGAATAGTTCAGATGAGATTTGCTCTTGCAAACTCAATAAATATTCCAGCTGTAAAAATGCTTAAACTAAATGGTGTCCAGGCTATGATTTCAACAGCTTCAGCTATGGGAATTTCTACTTTTACAGACCCCTCCCGTTACGGTCTTTCTTTAACGCTGGGAGGTGGGGAAGTAACCATGCTTGATATGGCAACAGCTTACGGCGTTTTTGCCAATAGCGGCTACAGAATCAACCTGCATCCAATCTTAAAAGTTACAGACAGCAAAGGCAAAACTTTAGAAGAATATAAACCACTAGCATCTCCAATTTTTGGCAAGAAAGTACTTCCTGAAGGCGTCTCTTTTATTATCTCAAGTATATTATCGGACAATGATGCGCGCTCTATGGAATTTGGATCAAATTCGCCTCTTAAAATGGGCAACCTGCCTGTTGCAGTCAAAACAGGAACAACAAATGATTTTAGAGACAACTGGACTGTTGGCTACACACCATCTTATGTGGTTGTAGTCTGGGTTGGAAACAATGGCAATCAAGCAATGAGTGGATTGGTTTCTGGAATTACCGGAGCAGCACCTATATGGCACGACTTAATGGCGCATCTTTTGGAAAACAAAACCGCCGAGCCTTTTCAAAGACCGCCGGATGTAATTCAAAAATCGATTTGTGCGGTGTCTGGCTTGCTTCCTAAAGCCGATCCTGCCAATAGGTGTCAGACTCGCTTTGAGTACTTCATTTCCGGAACGGAACCCAAGATGGTTGACACCGGAAACCAGAAAATTTTTGTTAATAAAACAACAAATGAACAGGCAAAACCAGGAGAAACAGATAATCTTGAGGCAAGAGACCAACTAATAGTTAAAGATGCAACAGGAGAAAGCTATTGTGCAACCTGTGCTCATCCGGACCAAACTCCAACGCCCACTCCAACCCCTAAACCCTAACGCTCATTGACGCCTATACAAAGCAGGGAGTATAATCTGGCCAATTGCCGCCCTGAGACGGCATCCTCTGCCTTATCATCATTATTCTTTCTCTTTAAGATATGGCTTTTCTTCTGGACATTATAACTTTAATATTAAAAGCTCTTACTCTTATTGGAGACTTTATTCTTTTGTTTTTCCGCCTTACAGGAAGCTTATTTACAAAATCTTATTCACTTTTTAAGTCTTTCCTCAAATTGACTAAAGGCAACTTTAAGAAGAAGCCAAAATTGCGCACGATCCAAAAAAAGAAAAAATATAAAGAAATTAAAATTTTCCCCCTGCCTCTAGGCGTAAAGATAAAATACTTCACGTTGGGCACTTTGTTTTCATCTATTTTCATTTTTGTTCCCTTACTCGCGTTAATTTTCATACAAGATTTGCCAAATCCCAGTATTCTTTCAACCGTACAAAGTCCTCAGACGACAAAAATTTTTGATAGAAACGGAAAGCTCCTTTTCCAGATTTATGCGGTGCAAAATAGAACCTATATACCGCTAGCTTCTATCCCCAAAGATTTTCAAAATGCAACTATTGCAATTGAAGACAAGAATTTTTACAAAAACCCGGGATTTGATGCAAATGCAATTATAAGAGCCGCACTTTCGGATTTGTCCGGGCATCCCCTCCAGGGTGGCTCAACTATAACTCAACAGCTTATTAAATCAACGCTTCTTTCTCCCGAAAGAAGCTTAAAAAGAAAAGTTAAAGAACTTATTCTTGCTGTCTGGGCTGAAAAAATGTACAGCAAGGACAAGATTTTAGAAATGTATTTTAATCAAGTCCCATATGGAGGGACAGCATGGGGAGCAGAGGCGGCGGCACATACATATTTTGGAAAAGATGCAAAGGATTTGGACCTGGCCCAGAGTGCATTTTTGGCAGGACTCCCTAAAGCTCCTTCAACTTATTCTCCCTATGGCCTCTCTCCTAATCTCTGGCAGCAAAGACAGAAAGAAGTTTTAAATAGAATGCAGGAATTGGGTTTCATAACGGGCGACCAAGAGACTCAAGCACTAAGCGAAAATTTAGATTTCAACCAGCAGCAAATCCCAGTTCAGTCTCCGCATTTTGTAATGTTTGTCAGAGATTTGCTAACTAGAAAATACGGACTTGAGATGGTTGAAAAGGGGGGACTTAAAGTTACCACAACTCTTGATTTGGATTTGGAGCAAAAAGCCCAAAATATTGTAGCTGACGAGGTTCAGAAAGCAGCAATTCTTAATATTTCAAATGGCGCGGCTCTTATAACTAGTCCAAAAACCGGCGAGATTTTGGCCATGGTTGGCAGCAAAGATTATTTAGATCCAAATGGAGGAGCTGTAAATTTAACAACTGCGCTTAGACAACCCGGTTCTTCTATAAAAGTAGTAACCTATAGCGCAGCCCTCACCAATGGTTTCACAGCAGCAACTATTCTTGATGATTCTCCTGTTTCATTCGGAAGTCCCGGTGGCACTCCTTATATTCCAGTCAATTATGACGGACAATTTCATGGAAAAATTTCTTTAAGGATTGCGCTTGCCAATTCTCTGAATGTTCCTGCTGTTAAAACTCTTGATAGGATTGGCGTTTCCACAATGATAGATTTTGCTAAAAAAATGGGTATAACAACTTGGAAAAATCCGGAAGACTATGGCCTTTCAATAACTTTGGGTGCAGCAGAAGTAAAAATGACAGACATGGCCCAGGTTTATGGGGTTCTGGCAAACGGAGGACAAAGGGTTGATGTAAATCCAATTCTTGAGATTTCAGATTCACAAGGAAATATTGTTGAGAAAAAAGAAAATAAAACACAAAATGTTTTAGATCAGGGAGTTGCCTTCATAATGTCAAACATTTTAGCGGATAATGCCGCAAGAGCTATGGAATTTGGGCCAAATTCGCCTTTAAATATTTCAAATCGTACTGTTTCCGTCAAAACCGGGACATCAGACAGCAAAAGAGACAACTGGACAATTGGATATACTCCTTCATATTTGGTTGCAACGTGGGTAGGAAATAATGATAATAGCCCAATGAGTCAAACTTTGGCTTCCGGAATTACTGGAGCCGCACCTATTTGGAACAGAATTATGACAATGCTTCTTGAAAAAAAGTCGGATGAGAAACTACAGACACCCGCAAACATTGTTCAAAAATATTGTATTGGGAGAAATGAATACTTTGTCAAAGGAACAGAAAATTCGATTAGTTGCGGCTCTTCTCCCGTTCCATCCCCCACCACAACCGCGTTAAGGTAAGCTTTGGAGTTTTTTGAGCTGGCTCTTCTATATTTCCGTTGAAAATAAAATGTGTCACTGCGCAAGAAGTTGCTCCGGCCTCTTTAATATCAAAAATATTTGAATCATTTATTCCGCCGTCCACCTCAATTGGAATGAAAGTCTTATCCGTCACTTCTTTTATTTTTTCAAGGACTGAGGGGTCAAACCCTTGTCCTGAAAAGCCGGCAGGAACAGACATAAGAAGAATATTATCCAAATCCTCAAACGGAACTTTTACTGCGTCTAGAGGAGTTTTTAAATCTATTGCAAGACCTACTTCTCCAATAAGTTGCCCCTGGGCTACAAATTCTACCTGGTCAGGCATTTTTTCAATATGTCCCAGAAATCTGGCAAATCCCGCATCTGCCCACGGTTTTAAATACTCAAGAGGATTTTCAACCATCATATGGAGCTCAAAAAACAATCCTGAGCCTGCCGAAGGACTCGTATATTTTTTAAAAGGGCTTGGATCTAAAAAAGTAGTATTTGGAGCAAATTTTCCGTCAATAATATCTATATGAATTGTCTGGACAAAGGGGCGAACAAGTTCAATTTTCTTCTCAATTTCTGACCACTCTTTTTCTAAAATTCCTGGAATAACTTCCATAATAAATTCTTGACGATTTTTCTATATTCTATCTTCCAGCACTACCTTCAATTTTCTATCATCTATCGTCTCCCTCGAGCTGAGTTATTTTTTCAATTCTTCTTTTGTGTCTTTCTTCTTGCGAGAAGGGAGTTTCAAGAAATAATTCGGCGAGCTGCATTGCCTCTTCTTCATTTACAAAAGCCGAGCCCAGAGAGAGGATATTTGCATCATTATCAACCCTACAAAGCAAAACATTTTCTCTAGAAAATCCAACCGATGCTCGTACTCCTTTTATTTTATTTGCCACAATTGCTTCCCCTGCTCCGGACTTCCCAAAAACAATCCCAAGAGAGCCTTCATCCTTTGCAACTTTCTCAGCCGCTGCCGCAACAAAATCAGGATAATCGTCATCTTTTTCAAACTCAAAAGCTCCACAATCTGTGACTTCGTACCCTTTTTCAGTCAAAAAAGTTTTCATTTTCTCTTTTAACTCCAGTCCTGCATGATCTGCTGCTAAATAAACTTTCATGAGTCGATCTCCTCCGCTTTCAAAAGCCCTTTCTCTGCTCCAATTTTACCAACAACAGATGCTGCATTTTTGCTCCCCCAAATCATAGCATCTTGCAATGGTTTACCAAGGATAACCGCTGCCAGAAAGCCGCTTGAATAAGCGTCACCTGCTCCAGCCGCAGAGACAACATCAACTTTAAGGGCGTCCTGATGTAAAATTTCACCTGAATCGGAGATTAAATCAGACCCATTCTCCCCATCCGTTACTACTACAATTTTAGGCCCCAGTTGTTTTAGCCTAAGCAATAAATCATTCATCATTAATCCTTTATCATTAATCAATTTCTCTGCCTCTTCTTTATTTAAAATCAAAATCTGCGTTTTAGGCAAGAGGTAAGAAAAAGACTCAAGGCCTTTTTCAATTTGTGCACTTCCTGGATTGAAAGCAAGCTTTGCTTTGGACTTTTCTAGAAAATTAGATATATTTTTATATGCCGCTTCCCAATCTCCTCCCAAAGAAGTCAAATAAACCCAAGCTACCGAAATGTTATCAAAATTAAACCGATGCAAAGCCTCAGCTTTTTCTGCAAGGATAGTCCTATCATCTTTATAGGTTAAGACTACTGAGAATGAAGATGGACCGTCATTTTCTTTGACATTTGAAACGTCTACTCCTTCAGACCTAAGAGTATCTAGTATTTTTTTAGCAAACTCATCACTACCCAAGTCCGTCATTATAGAAGAATTAATACCAAGTCTTTTAAGTCCCACTGAAACATTTGCCGCATTTCCTCCAACCGCAAAATTAGCATTTTTAAAAAGGACCTTATCTCCTAAATGAACTGATAATTCATTATCTTTTGGATCAAATTTGAAATGAGGATTTTGAGGCTCTATTGGAAGAAATAAATCTACATCTGCGCCGCCTACAACTAAAACTCCACCTTTCATAACCTTATATTACACTATTTTCCTATGATGACCAAGGCGTCTGCTGAGGAGCTGGCGGACAAGTCTGAAGACGTAGTTCCAACTGTATATTTTGCAGATAAATCTTTTTTAAGAAGCGGCAAGAAATTGGTTTTTATGCTTTTTACTTGAATGGTTATATTTTGAAAGTCTTGCGTGTCTGCATTTCCAACAGAAATAATGCTATATCCAAGGCTCTTTAGATAATTTGACGCTGTTGTTGCAGCTCCCGTAACTCCGCTTCCATTTTGTATAGAAACGCCCAAAGTGCTCCTATCAAGTCCTGTTGCGCTGTCAACCGGATTTACTTTGACTGTTGGGGTTGGCGTTGGGGTGGGTGTTGGAGTAGGAGTTGGTGTAGGCGTTAAAGTTGTTGGGGTCGGTGTAGAAGTCACAACTTCTTGTGTTGGAGTAGGAGTTATTTGAGCTGTTTGGGATTTTTTACCGCCTAAAAGTTTTACTGCCCCAAAAAGCAATATAGCAACTATAGCAAGCCCTGCAAGAAGATAGAGGAACCTCTTGGGGTTTTTTCTTCTTGGGCCAGGCATTGGGGCAGAAGGTGTTTGTTCAAAAGTTAAACCTTCCATGACTTACAAAAATAATATATCACAGAAAAAATGCTAATGCAAGCGGGATTAAAAAGAGGGCATTAATTTAAGATGGCGGGGTTGTTTTTTATTTCTGCGACCTTTTGATTTAGCGCTTCCTCAAGCGTTGTAATAAAAAGAGGTATTTGGCTTGCAAATTCTTCCATTTTGTCTTCCATTTCGGGACTGTCTGCCTGTAAATCCTTTATTTGATCTAATTGAGCCGGTGTAAGATTATCAATGAGAGTATCTAAGATAGCAGTATTGAATAAATCACGGAGTTTTTCCACTACCGGACTTTTTTGTTCTTGAGATAACCCTGAAAAATTGGGAATTTGTAAAACTTCTAAAACCAGGGCCTCAATGTAACTGTTTATCTTTTCATCCATAACTTTTATTTAACAAGAACCGCTGCCATTTTTCTTTTGACCTCATCATTTAAGGTTAACACAAATCCGGCAGGAAGATTATGGCTATCAATAGAGCCAGGAATACCCCACGCTGGAACAGCAACATGAGAACTCTCAGCTAGCGCTTTTGCTATGCCTAGAATCTCAAAAGGCTTAGGCTCTCTTCCCAAATGATCGGCCACCAATTTCGATGACTGTTTCCATATATCTGAACCGGTAGGAAGCGGTAACTTATCAGGTAAAGATGCTATGTCGGCAGGAAGTAATTGATGTGACCCAAGAATTTCTCCGGCAAGCTGGTTAACGGCTTCCATGCTAAGATGTGTTCCGGCAGGAATTTGTGTTGCATCAACAATCCCATTTTGAGAAAGAAATCTTGCTACGCCATCTCTAAGTTGATCATCTGTTGGATTGCCGCCAAGAGCTTGCGTTAACTGACCTCTTACTGCATCCCATGGATCTGAACCGGTAGGCAAATTAATTCCTTCAGGAAGTGCTGATTTTACTATATCCCCCGGAGGCATATCCATAAGAGAAGGGGCAACATTCTCGGCTCCACCAGCTCCGGGGATTCCTTCTGGAATCGGGGTAGGCGTTCCGGCAACATGCGTAACATCAGGACTTCCATGCCCGGATCCTACTCCTGGAATATTACGTACTACTGGAAGATTGCGTACTCCTGAAAGATGGCTGACTCCTGGAATATTATGCACAATACCAGACAAATTTACATATTGCTCTAGTCCACTAGCAACTGCTCCAACAACTGCTGCTCCAGCAGTTGCACCAAGGGCTCCAGCAACTGCGCCTCTTCCCGCTGCAAATGCAATTTTTTTCTTATTAGACGCACTAAACCTTGCCCACTCTCTCTTAATTTTTCCCCTCGCTTCAGCAACCTCTCCTATTTCAATACCGGCCTTTCTCTGGTTCCTATATTCCTTATAAAAACCTCTCATTGCTCCGCCAAGTGCTCCAGCTCCTGCTGTAAATGGCAATCCTCCCATTCCTACTATAGAAAATCCCGTAAGCGCAACTGTTTTTGTTCCTCCTCCCAGCACAGCACCAGTTATAAAATTAGGCAAGGCTTGCCCCAAAGCTTTCACTTTGGAAACTCTTTTCTGAGCGTCTTTTGCAATAACATCAACCTGTTCTTTACTAGGATTTCTTCTTGTTAATTTTCTGAAAGCGTCCGCGATTCCCTCTCTAATTCTTACATCAACAAATAAACGCCTTACTTGCTTGTCTTCTGGCGTTTCAACTTCCCTTGGAGGGGCAAGTACAATGTCTCCTAGCAAACTTCCTAACGGGTTAAATTCTTCTTCAGGAATTTCTTCAACCGGCGGGGAAACAACCTCTGGCGGCTCTACAGGATTCTCTTTAGCACGCTGGGCATCTTGGGTTTCTCTTATTAATCTATCTATTTCTTTTGATTCTTTAGATTGTACTGCTGGCGGCCTTATTCTCTCGCGCCGTACTCTTCCTTGTTGCTCGCTAACTTCCCCTACGGGCTCTTTTGGAAGGACATTACTTCCTTCTCCTTCTGATCTACGTGCTTCTGCAGCATTTTTTTCAGCTGTTTGCCTCAACCATTCTCCAAGCTTTCCTCCTGATCCAGCCACTGCGGCTCCGCTTTGCTCATCCGGAATGGCAAGTGCTGTTGCGGATGGTACTACCGCAGCTCTTGCTTCCGCTTGTTTTCTCACTACTTCGCTCCAAGCCTCATTTACTCCGCCTTGTCTATTTGCTATTCCTTCTAAAACAGCTCTTCTTTCTTCAGCTGTTAATACTTTCTCGGGAGGGGGAATAACGTCCGGTGATTCAATTGCAACAGGTATTGGCGGAGGCTGATATCCTTCAGCTTGAATTTCCGTTGTCGGCGCAGGTGCCGTCCCGTGGCTCCTTAATCCGCCAAGGAAGCGTCTTACTCTCCCTGGCTGTCTCCCTTGCTCACCAACTTCTGCCCGCACAGCATCTACTAAATCCTGCGGCAAACCTCCAACTGCTGGTAATACTGGGGGCTCTGCTGCCTGTGGCGGACTTTCCGGCGAAGACTCTTCAACTATTTGGGTCTCTACTCTAGAAGGCGTTATAGAAGTCCCAAACATATCCATTGGCTTAAGAACTTTTATATCCCTTCCCAGAAAACTAGTTGTGGACTTTGCTGCCGGCACAGCAGGCTTTATTATCTTAGATCCTTCTCCTATATCCGGTCCTGCCATAATATCTCTCCTTAAAACATCTTTTCATCTCAATATTTATTTGTCAAGCGCTTATAGCAATAAAAACAGCATATGCTAAGATAAAACATAAATGGAGCAACGAATAACACAACAAGCACCAAGTGAAAAGGCACCTAAAGTATCTGCTGTAGATTTGGTTAATAGAATTGTAAAGGGTTACAGCTCGGCAGATAAAGATAGAGTTCCAAGCCTTCTTGATAATGTTGCACAACTTTCGAAAATGGGTAAAGCTTCAGGACCCAGTACTTCTGCTCTCTTAAAAAAGGTTGGAGAGGATGAAGACATACGCGCCGAAGTAATTGAGAGGCTTACCAGCGGACGCAACGCTGATGAATATGAAAGAACACGAGTTAACATGCAACTTGCACACTTGTTTGGAATGGATACCGATTCCTCGCCAGATACCCAAAAATTGATTAATTCCATTGAACAAGAACATGAAAGACAAAAGCAAAAAAGAAGAATACTAAATCTGGGGTCAAAAGCAAGAGTAGCATTGACTATGGGCGTATTGAGCATTGTTGGTGTCCCTTTTATCGGAGTTCACACAACAACTCCACCTGCTTCTGCAGAAGCCAAGACCATACCTGTTGCAGCAGAAACAATAAGAACTATCCAAGGCAGCCAATATAACATTGTAGAAACTGCGGCGAAAGTTATCTTGCCTCCAAAAGAGGAGCGGATGCTTTATCCAAAAGAGCTAGTAAATAGTGAGGTTACGCCCTGGATAGGACAACTCCGAAATTCCCACGACTCGGTTCTATCAGAAGCACTTTTCACTAAAGAGATGGCTGCGATGAACAGCGAACAAAGAGAGAAAATTATGCAGGCAATTGCCAAAGCATCTGCTCAAGCTTTAGTTGAGCATTATGGAAATTCTCCTACGCTAGTTGGCATTGATCCTGGACATGGAGGAACGGATATTGGCTCATCTGCCAGAACTCCCGATGGAAATATTCTTCTTGAAAAAGACCTTACTTGGCAACTTGCTCAAATGGTTTCCGAGCAAATCTATGTCCAATCTAATGGAAATTATTTTATTGTAATGCTTAGGCCTCAAAATCCCGTTGACTTGGATTTAGATAAAGATGGCATTGTATCTCCGGTTGAAAGACTTCAAAAAAGAAAAGCTCTTCTGCTCCAAACTCAAAAAAATCTTGAAGAAGCATTTCCTGGAAGGATTGGTCAGGCTGTCTTTTTTTCCTTGCATTTTAATGACGACCAGGACCAGACTATGAAAGGCGCCGAAGTCTTTTGGCCAAATGGCGTGGCGGTTGCCAGCCAAGGTCATCGCACCTCAAGCATGCTTTTGGCACAGGCAGTTCAGGAAAAAAATGTTGCCGCAATAAGAGAAGCGGGCTATCCCGTTCAGGATTTAGGAGCAAGAGAAGATCCGGATAAAAGAGAACCGGGAGCAAATTCTGATACTAAAACCGGAGCATTTGTTGGCCTTGGCTCTGGTAAGCTAGATAGAAATCTAGAATACGGCGGGAAGAAATAATTTGCTATAATAAGCCTCTATGCACAAGCTTCTGCCTGCCCTTCGAAGCCTTGGCGAAGTAGGGCCTCTTATTTTTGCGAGTCTTTTTTTAACATTTGTAATTTTCCTAAATATCAATATTGCGACTCTTGCCGAAAGTGACAAATGCTCAAATCCAGCAAGTCTTGACCTTTCTGCAATTCAGTCTTGTCTTGACAATCTAACCAGGGCACGCGACCAGTCTGTTGCGGCAACTGCAGGAGTTCAAAAACAAGTCGCCGGAATAAAAGCAAGGGTGTCTCAAATAGAGAATGACCTTGCCACTAAGCAAAGAAATATTGATGACGGATACATAAAACTTGCCAAACAAACAGAAGTTTTAAACGCTACAATAAGAGATTACTACATAAAAACCTATTACAATTCTCCTCTTCTTGTTTTCTTTTCTGCACAAAATGCGTCAGACATAACCCGTCTTCTTGCTTATCAACAAGCGGCAACAAACCAGGACAAAGTAATAATTACAAATATTGCCTTGACTATTCAAGCCCTTCAACAACAAAAAATAGAATTAGAATCAGAAAAAATAAGTCTTGCAGCAGTAAAAGTAAAGTTGGATAAGGTAGTTGCCGATTCTCTTGCCTATCAAAGTAGCTTATCGAGTCAAATCGCATCTTTGTCTGCCAGACAACAGCAAATCTTAGCCCAAAGACTTTCAAGTCTTGGAATTCCACTTTTTGCAAGCGCCGCAGGAAGTTGTTCAAGCGACTTAACTAATGGAAAAAGCGCTGGCTTTAGTGGCGGATTTGGACTCTTTACATATGGCGTTCCCAACAGGGTTGGATTAAATCAATACGGAGCTTTTGGGAGAGCGAAAGCGGGACAAGGTTACGAAGAAATTCTCAAAGCTTATTATAACTTTGACTCGATAGAGGCAAAAAGTGCTCAGATAAGCGTGCAAGGATACAGTAGCTATTCTTTGGATGACTATGTAAAGCGTATTTATGAAGTTCCGGATTCATGGGGTGACCAGGGAGGAATGGAAGCTCTGAAAGCTCAGGCAATTGCTGCAAGAAGCTATGCTCTAGCATATACAAATAATGGTTCTGGCTCTATTTGCACAACCGAACAATGTCAAGTATTCAAGCCTGATCCAAAAGGAGGAAAGTGGGAGCAAGCAGTGAATGATACAGCAGGAAAAGTTATGGTTCAAGGAGGAAACCCAATTAAAGCCTGGTTCTCCTCAACTCACGGCGGATATATTCATTCATCAGGAGACATTGGTTGGGACGGAACTTCATGGACCAAGAATGCAAGGGATGTCTCGGGTGAAGTCGCAAGTTTCGCGGATTTAAAAAGTAATGCATATGATAAAGATTCTCCCTGGTTTTACTGTGATTGGGGTTCAAGAAGTTCATATGGCGGTACTGCTTGGTTAAAGTCTGATGAAATGGCAGATATTGCAAATGTTGTAAAGCTTGCATCTATTGACTCTTCTGTAAATGAACATCTGTACCAAACTGACAAAGGAAATCCTGCAGGGACCGACACTTGGGACGCAAATAGAATCAAACAAGAGTTACAAAATAAAGGAATAGCTCCGTTTAATTCTGTTTCAAGTATCAGCGTTGACGTAGACTGGGGCAGCGGTAAAGTTTCAACAGTACACATTAGCGGAGACGCGCCCGACCCAGCGTTTTCCGGAAGCTTTTTCAAGACATACTTTAATCTTAGAGCGCCTGCAAATATACAAATTGTTGGTCCGTTGTATAATGTAGAACGGAACTAATTCGCGAGCTGTGAGTTGTTAATTGTTAAATGTAAGTTAATAATATGCCTGACCTCTTTGTTGCTCAACAGCAACCGCAAAACAAAGAAGTAACGGCTGCCCCCGAAACTTTACAAACTGCCCCAAAAGTAAGCGCTACTGTCCTGCCAACAGATCATAATCCTCATCTGCTTACATCATTCTGTGAAAATCCGGACAGCGTCAAATTTGCAGATGCCGAACCGGATGAAAAAATACTTCTATTTTTGCGCCGCCATTTTATAACCAACATTCCCTGGATTTTCACCACCCTTCTTCTCCTTATTGCACCGCTAATTCTAGCTTTCGTAGTAAGGAAATTTAGTATTGACCTTTCTTTTTTGCCCAATCATTCAGTCATATTTTTGACTATTTTTTATTATCTGCTTATTTTTGCATACGCGCTTGTTTCTTTCTTTACCTGGTTTTTTAATATTTCTCTAATTACACAAAAGCGTATTGTGGATATAGATTTTTCAGACCTGGTTTATAAAAATGTTGCCACAACAAAATTAGATTTGGTCCAAGATGCAAGCTTTAGTCAAATTGGAGTAATAAGAAGCGTTTTTGATTATGGAGACGTTTTAATTCAAACCGCAGGAGCCATGGATAACTTTGATTTTAAGGCCGTACCAAAGCCTGAAAGAGTAATACAAATAGTTGAAAGCTTGATTGGAAAGGAAGAAAATGCAGTTTGATTTTTCAACATTTAGTCATTTTATAACCGCCCCATTTCTTTTTAAGATTAGTTTTCTTTTTGTGCTTTTTCTCTATATTATTTTCACTCTTATAATATTCAATCAAATCCGTTCAATGGACCAGCTCATATCTGAAATTCACTCTTCTATAATTATTAGAGCAATTTCTCTTATAGGTATTGTTGCCGCCATTTCGCTTTTTTTGGCAGCAGTTGTTATACTATAGACAATGCCAGAAGGAAGTCTGATTTTTGCCAAAATTGCCGCAACTCCAACAGAAACTGCATGGTCTCAAGCATACAGCGCAGGTAAATTATTTACAGTCTTGTCTTTAAAAAAAGATGCTGAGGAAGAATCGGATGAAAATTCATTAAAAGCAACCGGCAAAAACATACTTGATACGCTTGAGACTGAGTTTTTCTCACTTGAAGAAAAGTCGCTTGAGAGCATAAAAGTAGCAATTGAAACCGCTGTCAAAAGTATCCCTCAAGAACTAGAATCTTCCTTTGTCGTAGCGGTCTTATCAAATAACGTTTTGTATTCCTTTATTTTAGGCAAGGGAAAAGTTTTTATAAAAAGAGGCGAAAAATTTGGAGTTATTCTAGAAAGCCTTGAAGATTCAAAAGAAATGATTTCTGCCTCAGGATTTTTACAAAATGGAGATTTAGTAATTTTGGCCACAGAAGGCTTTTCTCAAACTATTTCAAAAGACCAGCTTGTCTCCTCTTTAGAAAGCGTCCTTCCATCTGATATTGCGGAAAGCTTAGCTCCCACAATTCACGAAACAGAAGAAGCGGCAGCTGCAGCAATAATCATTTCCTACAAAGAGGAGCCAGAAGCGCATGAAGCAGTGGCTGCAGAAGAGAAGTCCCCGGAAGTAAACACCATTTCAAGAGATGCAGGCATTGAACAGGCCAGTGAGGAAAGCGAAAACAAAAAAAATCCACTCGCATTTTTAGCTCCCATTTTTGCAGGACTAAAAAAAATAATTCCGGGAAGGCTTAATCATTCAAAGAAAATTTACTTAACAATTGCCGTTTTAGTACTTATAGTTTTAATAGCAAGCGTGCTTTTGGGTATCAAAAAACAGCAAGATGCAAAAATTGATGCTGCATTTAGTGCCGTTTACCCACAGGCGCAAAAGAAATTTGATGAGGGAGAAAGCCTAAAAGATCTAAATAAAAATCTGGCAATGGATAGTTTTTCCCAAGCCAAAAAAATTCTAGAGGAGAACAAAGTTAAATTTCCTCAAGGCTCAAAACAGGAAAAACAGATAACAGCACTTCTTGATAAGGTAACTACGGAAATGAAAAATAATTCTCCTGCAAATAATGCTGCTAATCTTGACAGAAGCAAACTGACCATAACAGTTCAGAATGGCAGTGGAGAAGAAGGCATTGCGGGAAAAGCCTCCACCTTCCTTTCAAGTTTGGGATATAAAGCTTCTTCAACTGCAAATGCAGACAATTACAACTACAAAGGTATGACAATAAAAGTTAAAAGTTCTGCAAGTAGCTACTTAGACCTTCTAAAAACAGACTTGTCCAAAAACTATACAGTCACTATTGCTTCTTCAGACTTATCTCCTGGTTCCCCCACCGACGCCATAGTAATTATTGGAAAGTAACTATGCTCCCTGGCGGTAATCTTCCGTAGGACGAATATCGCTCTCTACATGGTAAAATATGTAAGGATTTTTGTAAGCCTCTCCAAGAGCTTCTTCTTGAATATGTGAATTACCTCTCCACAAAGATAGCGGAAGAGATTTTTCATTAGCAACTATTGTCCCCTGATAATCACAAGTAACCACAACTACATCATATATTTGCTCCCATTTCCAATGACCATACTTCATACTGCTGGAATTCACCTTTTTACCAGTCCACACTAAGGTCATACCTGGCAGATTTTTTACAACCTGATCATCATTTAGTCTGTTATATTTGTATGCTCCCCATGCTTCCCAATCTGGAGCATGATCAAAATACTCATCATGTTTAATAGGAGCTATTCTCATGGGACGCTCAACCAACACTAGATCTTCTGTTAAAGACACCATCTCTTTAGCAAGTTTAGAAAATTCACTTTGATTCCAAAATGCTTCAGCTTGTTCTCTTTCTTGATGCAACCTCGCTCTTTTCTGCTCTTCTGCAAGACGTATCGCCTCTTCTTGTTGTCTCCTTGCTTTTGCAAGCATTGCTGACTCTTTAGCATCTCTTCGCTTACCTTCATCCCTTTGTTGCTTAAGTCTTCGTAACTCTTCAATGAATCCCATATTGTTTTGGATTATACACCCTATAGTTAATTTTGGCAAAAATTTAACCTATTGTGATATTATTGGGATACTTGTGGTGAGCTTGTCGAACCACTTGTACTGAGCGGAGCCAAGTCAGACTTGGCGGAGTCGAATGTATGAAAATTGTAAATAAGAAGGCTTATTTTGATTATCAGATTACAGACCGGTTTGAGGCCGGAATTAATCTTATTGGTGCAGAAGTTAAGGCTGTACGCTTGGGGCACGCTGATTTATCCGGAAGTTTTATAAAAATAATTGGAAGTGAAGCATATTTGCTTAATGCAAAGATCTTCCCATACAAATATGCAGCGCCGGAAGGCTATGATGAGACAAGAACTAGAAAGCTCTTGCTACATAAAAAAGAGATAATCGCCTTAAAAAGCAAGACCGACGGCTCAAATCTAGCAATAATTCCTGTGTCTTTATATCTTAAAAATGGTTTTATAAAAGTTGAAATTGCGCTTGGAAAAGGCAAGAAAAAGTACGAGAAAAAGGAAGCTATAAAAGCTAAGGATATCAAGCGTGATATCGAGCAGGACTTGGCCTCGTAGACTTGACATTTGAACTCAAATAGTATAGAATTGCACTTAATTGGGGATGCATTGCATCGACAAGAGTTGCACTTTAAAAACAGCAAGCCGACTTTGATAGCAGTCGTAAAACAAATCAAAATATAAATGCTACAAACGCATTTAAAAAGGCCTCAGCTTTTATAGCTGGTGCTTTTGTTCCACAACGTGCTTTAGCATACGCTTAAGTAAGTTGAAAGAACTGTTCATATAGTCTTTTCTCAATGGGACAATATGAGCAAAAATACAGTTGAGAAATTAATAAGGAAGATGATTAGTTCCTTATCGAATTTATAATCTCGGTTTTATCCATTCCTGTCGATTGGAAAAGGATAAAGCGACTCTTAAAAATCGACTAAGCTTGTAGAAGTTTTTAAAATAGACTTTTGGACTCCGAGTCACTCTCGGACATCTCCACAAAAAACCCTGACTTATTGTTCAGGGTTTTTTATTGGTAAAATGATATAATTCCTTCGTGGACGTCTTAAAGCTCCAGCTTATATCCTCAATTTTCGCTATCTTAACTGCTTTAACCGTCACTTTTCTTATAGATCCATGGAAGAGATGGTTTAGACGAACGAATCTAATTCCAATTGACGTGATTTCTTACTTTCAAGATTTTCAATATATCTATCGACTACAACTTAGAAATGAAAGTTGCTATACAGCAAAAAACGTTGAGATAGATGTGGAGGGAGTAAGAGATAACGGCGACAAATTAAGAGAAAATTTTGTTCCATCTCCTTTAAGCTGGACACATAGAACCACGGAGCCAAGAAACATTCTTCCTCATCAAAACGCCTTTCTCGATATCTGTGAGGTTAAACAAGAAGCGAATAAGTTTATTATTCTGGCAGCACCACACATTAAACCTCTTAAAGAAATGCCATATATTAAGAAGGGAACTACAAGGCTCGTTCTTAAATATTATCAAGAAAATGGTCAAACTGGAGAAGTCAAGTTGAAAATTACGTGGAACGGGAACGAAACATTTAATGAAGGCGATCTACCTACTGTAGTAATAGAAAAAGATTAAGCCTTCTTATTTTTACCAAGCACTGTCGCAGTTAATTCAACTATTAACGCAATTATGAGAGCCCAATCGATTGCTCCAAATACTAAAGTATTAATAAGATAATTATCTTTAAATGGAGTTGATAAACCTCCAGCTACTAATATTCCAGCTAAAAATACTAACCATCCGTACTTTTTATGAGTAGGCAATCTTAAATAATCTCTCAAATCAATTCATCTCCTATAACTTGACTATAATCAATAAACTTTTGAAAAGCAAGAACTGAATTTTTTATTGCTCGCGGGCGAGAGTGAGGCCAAAGACTTTACTAACTCCGTTTCTTTTTAGAACGTTCGAGCATGCAAGAAGAGTTGAGCCACTTGTTAAAATATCGTCAATTAGGAAGATAGTTCTATCTTTAACATTTGACTTTTGACCTTTGACATTTGACATTTGACTTAAGGGCGAACGCCCCTTTAATATTTTCTTTTCTCTCATCTTTCCCAAGTTTAAATTGAGTCTTAGTGTTTTTATATCGTATCAATACATCACTACAAGTTATTCCGAGCCTTTCTGATAAGCCTTTTGCCAAAACTTCCGCCTGATTATAACCTCTCTTTTTAAATTTCGATGGGTGGAGAGGAACAGGAGCTAGTAAAATTGTTCCATTGCTAAATTGTTCAATTGTTTTTGAGAGAGTTTCGTGCTGGATTATTCCCTCATAAAATAGCTCCGCGAGCAAACTTTGCAAATCCAGCAGAAATGGCTTATATTTGAATCTGTAAATTAGCTTCTTGGCAATTGGATTATAATTTAGACTTGAAAAACTTCCGTCAATTGTGTATTTTCCCACACATCCCGGATGAGTTAAACCATTTATGGAATTTTTATTACAAACCAGGCAAATATGCCCATCATTAAAAGAAAGGTACGTAAAGCAATTTGTGCAAATATAATCCCCCGCTTTTTTGCAACTTACGCATCTTTTCGGAAATAAAAAGTCCAAAGCTCCCATACTTAATACTATATACAAAATACTGTATACTAATAAAAATGGCTAGCATTTTTATTTTTAGGCACGGGCAAACCGTAGACAACAAAGAGCAAATTTTCTCAGGAAAAAGAGAAACGGATTTAACAGAAGCAGGAATTGAAGAAGCAAAAAAAATAGGGGAAGAGCTTAAAGACGAGAAAATTACAAAAGCCTATCAGTCTAAACAGCTTCGTTCACACCATACCCTCGAATTAGTTCTAAATGGCTATCATCCAGATGCTGAAATAATTACTGACGACCGAATTAGAGAGCGCGATTATGGCGATTTAACTGGAAAAAGCAAAGTCGAACTTGAAAGGCAAGATCCTGAACAATTTAAATTGTGGCACCGCTCTTACGATGTTCCCCCACCCGGTGGCGAGAGTATAAAAGACGTTGAAGTTAGGGTTATGGAATTTCTAAATGAAGTTATTCCAACTTTCAAACCTGACGATGTAGTTTTAATTTCCGCTCACGGAAATTCAATTAGACCAATGAGAAAATACTTTGAGCATTTAACCAATGAAGAAATGTGCAGTTTTGAACATACCCCCGGCAAAATCTACCGCTACGAAGTTTAATTTGATACCTACTTGATATATCCAAACCGAACTGACTATCTAGTGTTGTTTAAAATTGCCAAGACCCTCAAGTTTAACCGTAACTAGTTCAGAATCAGACTTCAAAACTGCACGGAAATCGTCTTCTTTCCCCCACGAATCCTTTATTACGAACTGGTGTTTCTTCCAAGAAAGGTAGTGCACCCCTTCTGTTTGATTGTCAACATTTGCCCTTGAGAACACTGAGACTGCTAATAATGCCAATATTATGCTCTCAGGTATTTGAAACATATCAGTTCCGATAGGCCAATTTGTCTTACCTCCTTCGTTAATGGGCGTTAATCTGTAGTTTGGCGGAATGTCTTTGCAGTGCGCAAAGTTACACCTAAATATATGGTAAATTACATCTGCGAAATCAGGATGTTCTATGCCATCAATTCTGATATTATCAAATTTCGTTTCCTTTAGGTTGATGCCCATACCGCCCATCGCTTCGATTATCCAAAAATACTTCCTGATACAATTTTTATAATCGGTGCGACCAGCAGATTCTTTATGGTATAGATTTCTAGCGGTACCTTCAATTGCGAAGCACGCATCCATTAATGCAAAATCTTTTTTATTTGCATCCCAATTGTCGAGGGAGGATAAAACATGCGTAGCAAGTCTCATATCATGCGGAGAGGGTGGGATTCGAACCCACGGTCCTTACGGACGGCGGTTTTCGAAACCGCTGCACTAGTCCACTATGCGACCTCTCCTAGTTTCAACGATTATAACTTATGAGGAAAGGGGCTCGCAAGTTGATTTTATTTTTCTTGTTGCGCATCGTACGCTTTAGCTTCATCTTTATATCTGTTTCTGTACAGTCTTTCAGCAATAATTTTACGAGTTGATGCCCCAACTTCTGGCTTATAAGCCTTCCTATAAGTATTCTTCCAGTTTTCTTCTACCTCTTGCTCTATTCTTTGAAATTTCGGATCCAGATGCATTGGATTTACGGGTGTTTGCGTAATTTCCTCTGGGACTTCAGCTGGAGGAGCATTCGGAGAAATAACTACTAATGCAGGCCGATTAGGCGCTATGGGAGTTGTTGTTGCTTCTGCACTTTCTCCTACCATACCGTTATTATTACGAAAAATCAGATGTCAATCAAGTCCTAATTGGCGGAGGAGGTGGGATTCGAACCCACGTGAGCCTTTCGGCTCAGGAATTTAGCAAACTCCCGCAATGGACCAAGCTATGCGACTCCTCCGTTCCTGTATTCTACCAGAAACAACCTCTATTATTCCATAGTTCTTGACTAAAACACTAACTTCTTATAAAGTTAAACTATGCCCTCAGATGATGAAAAATTTCTACCCAAAGAGCCGCTGGAACTTCCAGCAGAACCACCAGTGCAAGCCAGTAATGCCCATCAAGTGAGAACTCTTCTTTCCTGGTCAGCTCCTGGAAGGCCTTTTCAGAAAAAAAGCAAAGACTACTATTTAACCACTCTTCTAATCGTGCTTTTTGTCGAGGTAATATTATTTCTTTTCTCCCAATATCTCTTAATGGTTGTCGTTTTGTCTTTGGTTTTTGTTTCATTTGCACTTGCATCCGTTGCACCAAGAGATTTTCACTACAGACTAAGCACCGAGGGAATAACTATTGAAGAC
>Ga0209515_10002541_pt1 | contig 27859 bp, 27 predicted proteins | sample Subgroupgradi54m_FD_187454 | JGI IMG/M metagenome (GOLD analysis project Ga0209515, IMG submission 187454) | Subsurface groundwater microbial communities from S. Glens Falls, New York, USA - GMW60B uncontaminated upgradient, 5.4 m (SPAdes)... ... | reverse complement strand
CCGATCTCATGACGCGGTACCCTGCGCCCGCATCGGCGAAGGCCCAATGCTCGCGCATCACGCCCGAATCGAGCACCGCAATGCCGATGTTCGTGCCGTCGAGCCCGACGTAACTCGACTTGGTGCTGTTGGAACGCACGTTGCCTGTCAGCGAGCCGGTGGTCTGCTCGAGCGTGCTTGCGGTGCTGCTTGTGCCGCGGTTGGGCGACACGCTGACGACGTCGCTGCGCTTGGACAGCGCGTTCACCTGGCCGGCCTTGATCTGCACCGTCATCGCATGCACCGCCGGATGCACCGCATGGATCGCGCCGCCGGCGCGCAGCACAAAGTCGCGCAGTTCGGACATCGTGGGGTCTGCCGAGTTGCTGACGACGATGACCTGCACGTGGCGCGCGCCGTTCAGGTCGCGGGCCCATTTGTGCTTCGGATGGCCGGCTTGGTCCAGCGCTTCGGCCAAGTCACTCGCCACCTTCGCGTGCTTTTCGCTGCCACCCGGCTCTGCGTTGGCGATGGTGGGTGCCACCAGGCCGATCACCAGCGCGAATGCAGCGAACACCCACGAGATGGCGCGGCGCAGGCGACTGCGCTCGATCAGGACGATGAATTTCAAGATTCGGTCCATTCCCTGGCCTTCAAAATGTGACCAATTGTTATGAACCTTGCCTCGGTCCTGGATACGGGTCTCGGGCAATCTGCCAACTATTGCCGGGCATTTTTCTCGGCCGCGGCCTGGCCAGCCGCTAGACGACCGCCTCGACGCGGCTCAGCGCGTTCTCGACCTCGAGGCTGGACTCGGCCAGCGAGACCCGCGCTTTGCCGAGCCGCTTGGCGCGGTACATCGCGCGGTCGGCCTGCGCGAGCAGGCTCGAGGTGTCCGCGCCGTCCTCGGGAAAGAGCGCGACACCGACGCTCGCGCTGACCAGGTAGTCGGCGCAGTCGGCGAGCAGCGGCCGGCTGATCGATTCGATCAGGCGCGCGCCGAGCGCGACCGCGCTGTCGCGGCTGTCGGCTTCGATGACGACGGCGAACTCGTCGCCGCCGAGACGCGCCAGGAAGTCGCTGCCGCGCACCGTCTGCCCGAACTGCGCGCTGGCGCGTTTGAGCAACTCGTCGCCGGCTTCGTGGCCGAGACCGTCGTTGACGCGCTTGAAGCCGTCGAGGTCGATGAACAGCAGGCCGACGCGGCCGTGTTTGCGCTGCGCGCGCGTCAGGCTGCGGGCCAGCTCCTCGAGCAGGTAGCGGCGGTTCGGCAGCAGCGTCAGCGCGTCGTGGAACGCGTCGTGCGCCATCTGCTGGTGCAGCCGCTCGCGCTCCCTCGCTTCACGCCGCAGCAATCGGTAGACGACGCTGCTGGCCGCCACCGCCAGCACGAACAGCGCCAGCGCTGCGGCCAGCGCAGCGCGGCGGCGCCACGCGGTCAGGTCCTTCAGCTCGGCATTGCCGCGCGCTTCGGCGGCGTCGAGCTCTTCGATCACCTTGCCGATCTCGATCATGTAGCGGCGCCCGTTGTCGGCCTGGGTCAGCGCTTCGGGCAGAGCGTGGCCGACACTTTGCTGCGCGCCGACCAGGTCTTCGAGCTCTTCGAGCTTCAAGCGCTGCCAGCGCGACAGACGATCCAGCAGCCGGCCCGCGACCGCGTCGCCGGCGTACATGCGCTGCAGCTCTTTCAGACGTTCGCCGGCCTGGGCGCTGGCGTCCTGGTAGGGCTGCAGGTAACGCGGGTTTTCGGTGATCAGGAAGCCGCGCTGGGCCGTCTCGGCGGCCTTCAGGCTGCCGAGCGTCCGTTCGATCGTCAGCAGGCGCTTGGACGAGGCGTGGCGCAGGTCGTCGGCCGCATCGACCAGGAACTGCAGGTAGGCCCCGGCCGAAATGGCCAGCAGCAAGAGCAACGCCATGCCGATCAGCAAGGCGGCCAACGCGCGCTGGTGAAGGGAGATCGCGGCGGACATGGTGACTGCGTGGATCGAGGATCCATGGCAGTTATCGGTCGGCCAGCGCTGCCCTGAAGTGACCGACGTCGCGTTTTCGGTATGCTGCGCAGTTCGCACCAGCTGCCACCCGTTTTTGCCACTCCCCCGGAGACCTTTCGATGACCCGTGTATTCAACTTCGCCGCCGGCCCGGCGACCCTGCCCGAAGCGGTTTTGCGACAAGCCGCCGACGAGATGCTCGACTGGCATGGTTCGGGCATGTCGGTGATGGAAATGAGCCACCGCGGCAAGGAGTTCATTTCGATCCACGCCGAAGCCGAGAAGCTGATGCGCGAGGTGATGTCCATCCCGGCCAACTACAAGGTGCTGTTCCTGCAGGGCGGCGCACTCGGCCAGAACGCCTTCGTGCCGATGAACCTGCTGCGCGGCAAGACCGGCGCCGACTACGTGAACACCGGCGACTGGTCGAAGAAGTCGATCAAGGAAGCCAAGAAGTATTGCAGCGTCAACGTGGCCGCGAGCGCCGAGGCGAGCAACTTCACGAGCATCCCGAAGCAGGACAGCTGGAAGCTCGACCCGAACGCGGCCTACGTCCACATCTGCTCCAACGAAACCATCGGCGGCGTCGAGTACCAGTGGACACCCGACACCGGCCAGGTGCCGCTGGTGGCCGACATGTCGTCGAACATCCTGTCGCGCCCGGTCGACGTGAGCCGCTACGGCCTCATCTACTGCGGCGCACAGAAGAACATCGGCCCGTCGGGGCTGACCATCGTCATCGTGCGCGACGACCTGATCGGCAACCCGCTGCCGATCACGCCGTCGGCCTTCGACCTGAAGCAGCAGGCCGATGCCGACTCGATGTACAACACCCCGCCCACCTTCGCGATCTACATCGCCGGGCTGACGCTGCAGTGGCTGAAGGCGCAAGGCGGCCTCAGCGCGATGGAAACGCGCAACCGCGCCAAGGCCGCGCTGCTGTACGACTATCTGGACACGACCCAGTTCTACAAGAGCCCGGTGGCGCGCGACGACCGCTCGCTGATGAACGTGCCGTTCAAGCTGAAGGACGAAACGCTCGACGGCGCGTTCCTGAAGGGCGCCGAAGAACGCCACATGCTGCAGCTGAAGGGCCACCGCTCGGTGGGCGGCATGCGCGCCTCGATCTACAACGCGATGCCGATCGAAGGCGTGAAGACGCTGGTCGCGTACATGAAGGAATTCGAGGCCCAGCATGGCTGACGCGCTCAACATCCTGGTGCTGAACCAGATCTCGGCCAACGGCCTGGCGCGCCTGCCGGCCGAGCGCTACAAGGTCGGCAAGGACCTGGCGCAGCCCGACGCGGTGCTGGTGCGCTCGGCCGACATGCACGCGCTGGACATTCCGGCCAGCGTGCGCGCGATCGGCCGCGCCGGCGCCGGCACCAACAACATCCCTGTCAAGGCGATGAGTGCGCGCGGCGTGCCGGTGTTCAACGCGCCGGGCGCCAACGCCAACGCGGTCAAGGAACTGGTGCTCACCGGCATGCTGCTGGCAGCGCGCAACCTGCCGGCCGCGCTGCGCTTCGTCGCCAGGCTCGACCCGCAGATGCCTGACATGGACAAGGCCGTCGAAGAAGGCAAGAAGGCGTTCGCCGGCTTCGAGCTCGCTGGCCACACGCTGGGCATCGTCGGCCTGGGCAAGGTCGGCTGCCTGGTGGCCGACGCCGCGATCAAGCTCGGCATGAACGTGCTCGGTTACGACCCCGACATCACGGTCGACGCGGCCTGGAGCCTGCCGGCGCAGGTCAAGAAGGCCCACAGCGTCAACGAAGTGCTGAAGAGCGCCCACTTCATTACCTTGCACGTGCCGCTGGTCGATGCGACGCGCAACCTCGTCAACGCCGACAACATCGTCCAGATGCGGCCCGGCGCGGTGCTGCTGAACTTCTCGCGCGAAGGCGTGGTGAACGAAGGCGCGGTGCTCGCGGCGCTGAACCGCGGCCAGCTTGGCCACTACGTCTGCGACTTCCCGAGCGCCGCCATCAACGGTCATGAACGGGTGGTTGCACTGCCGCACCTGGGCGCGTCGACCCGCGAAGCCGAAGAGAACTGCGCGCTGATGGTGGTCGACCAGCTGCGCGACTACCTCGAGCACGGCAACGTCGCGAACTCGGTGAACTTTCCCGCAGTCAGCATGGGCCGCGAGTCGGCCTACCGGGTGGCGATCGCCAACGCCAACGTGCCCAACATGCTGGGCCAGATCTCGACCGCGATGGCGAGCGCCGGGCTGAACATCCACAACATGGTCAACAAGTCGCGCGGCGACGTGGCCTACACGCTGGTCGACGTCGACAGCCCGATCGCTGACAAGGTGCTGGCCGACATCGCCGCCATCGAGGGTGTTCTCGCTGTGCGTTACCTGCCGCTGTCGAACTGAGGGCTCACGCATGCTGACCGTCAACAAGCTGATCCCGCAAGGCCGGGGCCTGGCGCCGGCGCTGCTCAAGCGCGCGGCCAGCGTGGTGCTCGACTGGGACACGCGCCAGAAGAGCCGCTTCGACACCCAGGACTCGCAGGACCGCACGCTGGGCGTGTTCCTGGCGCGCGGCAGCGTGGTGCGCGGCGGCGACGTGCTGGTGGCCGAGGACGGCTCGCTGGTCAAGGTGATCGCCACGCCGCAGCCGGTGATGGTGGTGCGCGCTTGCGCCGAACACGGCTCGGCGTTCGACCTGCTGCGCGCCGCCTATCACCTGGGCAACCGGCATGTCGCGCTGGAGCTGCAGCCCGACCATCTGCAGATCGAGCCCGACCATGTGCTCGCGGACATGCTGCGCCAGATGCACCTGATCGTCAGCGAGGAGTTGGCGCCGTTCGAGCCTGAGGCCGGCGCGTATGCGGCCGGCGGGCATTCGCAGGGCCACGAGCACGCTCACGCTCACGCTCACGCCCATGGCCACGAGCCGCACGCCGAGTCGGCGCCGGCGCGCACGGTGCCGATCGCCGCCGCCGCGGCGCCGCATGCGCATGGCCCGCACTGCAACCACGACCACGACGACCACGGCCACCACCACTGATGCCGCGTGTCCTGAAGCCGCAGTCACGCACCAGCGCCAGCGCGCTGTTGCAGCTGATGTGGCTCGCTTCGCCGGCGCTGCCGGTGGGTGGATTCAGCTACTCGGAAGCGCTCGAGTCGGCGGTCGAAGCCGGCTTGGCCATCGACGAGACAAGCACTGGCGACTGGCTGATCGACCAGTTGCAGCTCAGCCTGGCGCGCGCCGATCTCGGCGTGCTGGCCAAGGCCTTCGCAGCCTGGCAGCGCCACGACGCCGCGCAGATCGCCGAGCTCAACGCCTGGGTTCGCACGACCCGCGAGACTGCCGAGTTGCGCCAGCAGACCGAGCAGATGGGCCGCTCGCTGCTCGAATGGCTGCGCAACCGCACCGACCCCGACGAACGACTCGCGACCCTCGCCGCGCTGCAGCCCGCACCGACCTGGCCGCTCGCATTCGCCCTGGCCGCCGCGCAAACCGGCGCGCCGCTGCGCGATGCGATGCTGAGCTTTGCCTTCGGCTGGGCCGAGAACATGGTGCAAGCCGCGCTGAAGGCCGTGCCCCTCGGCCAAAGCGCCGGCCAGCGCATCCTGCGCCGATTGACCGACGCGATCCCCCAAGCGACTGACGCCGCGGCCCACCTCGCCGACAGCGAACGCCAGGCCTTCACGCCGATGCTGGCCATCCTGTCGGCCCAGCACGAGACGCAGTACTCTCGCCTCTTCCGTTCCTGAGAAGTCAAGCGCTCACCTGATTGGCGACCATGTTCAGCTGCGCCCCGAATCGCCCCCTCACCCCAACCCTCTCCCCCGAGTACAGGGGAGAGGGAGCCCGTTCTTGCTCCCTCTCCCGCTTGCGGGAGAGGGCTGGGGGCGGAGCGGGGCTTTCGAGCCGCATGCGGCGAGCCCGCGCAGCGGTTCCGGCTTGCAAGCCGGAACGCGCACTGCAAGTGAGGGTGGACTCGTGGCTGAGCCACGTCGCCAGTCAGGAGCGCTCATGTTCTCCCCGTTGAACGTGCACGCCGGTTGCAGCATGCGCATTGAAGGACTCCCGATGAACAAGCTCCACGCCATCCCCAACCGCACCAAGAAGCTCCCCCCGCTGCGCGTCGGCGTAGGCGGCCCGGTCGGCTCCGGCAAGACCACCCTCGTCGAGATGCTCTGCAAGGCGCTGCGCGAGCGCTACGACCTGGTCGTCGTCACCAACGACATCTACACCAAGGAAGACCAGCGCCTGCTGACGGTCGCCGGCGCGCTCGACGCCGAACGCATCATGGGGGTCGAAACGGGTGGTTGCCCGCACACGGCGATTCGCGAAGACGCGTCGATCAACCTCGAAGCGGTCGACCGGATGCTCGAGAAGTTTCCGAACGCCGACATCGTGTTCATCGAGTCGGGCGGCGACAACCTGGCCGCCACCTTCAGCCCCGAGCTGTCGGACCTGACGATCTACGTGATCGACGTGGCGGCCGGCGAGAAGATCCCGCGCAAGGGCGGGCCGGGCATCACCAAGAGCGACCTGTTCGTCATCAACAAGACCGACCTCGCCCCTTACGTCGGCGCAAGCCTGGAGGTGATGCGCGCCGACACGACACGCATGCGGACCACATCGCGTGGCCTGCGACCGTTCGTGATGACCAACCTAAAGACACGCGATGGCCTCCCGGACGTGATCGCCTTCATCGAGAGCAAGGGCCTGCTGCAGGCCGCCGCCTGACACCCGGTTACGCGTTGCGGCGGGTCGCCGTCAACGTGGGCTGCCGGCGACCGTTGCTTCCAGCACTGGCAACGCCGAAAGGGCAACGATGCGCACCTTGTTCCTGATGCTGTTGACTGCAGCCCTCGCGGCTTGCGGCGGCGGATCCGGCGGCGCGCCCGCGGATCAGGTGCTCGGCGCAGCCCAACCGCTCGCCGCGGACACGCTCGCGTTCGACTCCAGCCGCAGCGGCAACCACGAGATCTTCCTGATGAAGAGCGACGGCAGTGGCGCGCGCCAGCTGACCAACGATGCGAGCTACGAGAACTGGTGGGCGCGCGTTTCGCCGGACCGCCGCAAGCTGCTGTTCTACCGCTCGCCGCGCGGCATGCCCGAGCGCTACGACCTGGCGAGCCTGTGGGCGATGAACGTCGACGGCACGGCGCTGACGTTGTTGCGCGCCCAGGGCACGGATGGCTGGGCGCTGCAGGGGCATAGCGAATGGTCGCCCGACGGCTCGGCGATCGCGATGTTCGGCGGCGCCACCAGTCCGCAGATCTACGTTGCCGATGCGATGGGCCGCGCGCCGCGCCAACTCACCAACCGGCCCGGCGTGAACACCGACGTGTCCTGGTCGCCCGACGGCAAGACGCTGCTCTTCAACGGCTGCGCGGCCATGCCCTGCAGCCCGGGCGGCTACGAGATCTACAGCATCCCGGCGGCAGGCGGTACGCCGGTTCGGCTCACCACCGATGCGCTGCCCGACTACGACCCCTACTTCTCGCCCGACGGCAAAACCATCGCCTGGCTGGTCACGTCCGACCCCGCCGCATGGAACGGCCTCGGCGCGTGGAGCATCCGCATCGCCAACGCCGACGGCAGCAATCCTCGCTGGCTCATCAACGACGGCCAAATCAACAGCAAGCCGGCCTGGAGCCTGGACGGCAAGAGCATCTACTTCCACCGCATGGAACCCTTGAAGGAGATCCGCTGGGGCGTGTTCCGCATCAACGTCGACGGCAGTGGGCTGACACCGCTCACAGGGAACGCGCCCGGCAACAACGAGCACCCGAGCAACTGAGCCAGGCCCGGTCGTCGACCAGACGTCGATGCCGGCGGAAAGCAGCTCTTCGTTGTTTGCCGCGGTAGTCCACCACCTTCATCGGCAGCAGCGGCAAGCCGTCCAGCAGCGCCTGCGTTTCGGCCCGACCATGGGTCTCGACGATGCCGACCACGACGGCTATCCCTTGCACGCGCGCCGCCTGTGCCGCCGACGGCATCGCGCAGGTCTTGCCGACGCCGGCCGACGCACCGAAGAAGATCTTCAGCTTGCCGCGCCGGGCCTGTGCCTCTTCCTGCTGCACGCGGGCGAGCAGCGCATCGGGGTCGGGGCGGCCGTCGTCGGTCATCGGCGTGTCAGAGCCATCCCGAGCGCTTGAAGGCGCGGTACAGCAGCCCGCAGGCCGAAACGATGACGACCAACGCGAGCGGGTAGCCGTACTGCAGGTCCAGCTCGGGCATGTGCTTGAAGTTCATGCCCCAGATGCCGGCGAACGCGGTCGCCACCGCGAAGATGCCGGCCCACGCGGCCAGGCGCTTGGTCACCTCCGACTCTTCGATCGCCACCATCGACACGTTGACCTGGATCGCCGTGCCGATGGTTTCGCGCAGCGCGTCGAGCGAAGCATTCATGCGCAGCAGGTGGTCGTAGACGTCGCGGAAGTACTCGCGGGTGCCGGCGCAGACCATCGGCACGCGGCCGAACGTGAGCTTGCTGGTGGCCTCCATCAGCGGCGCCACCGCGTGCTTGAGCACACCGACCTTGCGTTTGAGGCCGTACAAGCGCTGCACGTTCTGCAGCCCCATGCCGCGCTCGAAGATCTGCTCCTCGACCGACTCGAGATCGGTCTCCAGCGCATCGATAATCGGAAAGTAGCGGTCGACCACCGCATCCATCAGCGCGTAAAGAACGAAGCCCGCGCCGTGGCGCAGCAACTGCGGCTCGCGCTCGGCACGCACGCGCACGCCGAGGAAACCCTGCTGGCTGCGGTTGCGTATCGACAGCACGAAATTCGGCCCGACGAAGATGTGGACCTCGCCGACGTTGAGCTCGTCGGTCGGGCTGAATTCGACCGTGTGCACGACGGCGAACACCGTGTCGCCGTACTCCTCGATCTTCGGCCGCTGGTGGCCATGGCGCGCGTCTTCGACGGCCAGCTCGTGCAGCGAGAACTCCTCCTGCATCTGCGCCACCTCGGCGTCGCTCGCATCGCGCAATGCCACCCAGACGAAACAACCCGGCCGCAGCAGGTAGTCGCTGATCTGTTCCACGCTGATGTCGGCCAGCTTGGTGCCGTTTTCGTAGGCTGCGCAGTTGATCAGCATCGGAGTCGTGCTCGAGTCGAGGGCCGGCGCCCACTCTACCCCCGTTCACTCGGGGGCTCGCCGCAGTGCGTCGAGCGCGAGATTGAGCGCCAGCACGTCGACACGCGCCTCGCCCAGCAGCCCGAACAGCGCGGCTGCCGTGTCAATGCGGCATAAAGAAGAATCGCCCCGCGAAGGGGCGATTCGAGGTCGGCGCCGTGGCGATTCAGCGCATCCCGCCCATTCCCTGCAGCGCCCGCACCGCACCGGCGCCCATCGACGCGCCGAAACGCTTGGCCAGCCGCTCGGCGACGTTTTCCTTCGGCGTGTAGTCGATGACTTCTTCGGCCTTGACGACCTCGCGCGCCACGTAATCGAGGTTGCCCAACTTGTCGGCCAGGCCCAGCTTGATGGCTTCTTCGCCGTTCCAGAACAGGCCGGAGAAGGTGTCCGGCGTTTCCTTCAGCCGCTTGCCGCGCCCTTCCTTGACGGTGCGGATGAACTGCTTGTGGACCTGCTCGAGCATCGCCTGGGTGTAGGCGCGCTGCTTGTCGCTCATCGGCGAGAACGGGTCGCCGATGCCCTTGTTCTCGCCGGCGGTCAGCAGGCGCCGCTCGACGCCGAGCTTTTGCATCGTCCCGGTAAAGCCGAAGCCGTCCATCAGCACGCCGATCGAGCCGACGATGCTCGCCTTGTCGGTGTAGATCTCGTCGGCCGCGACGGCGATGTAGTACGCGCCCGAGGCGCAGATCTCTTCGACGACCGCGTAGACCTTCTTCTTGTGCAGCGCCTTCAGGCGCCGGATCTCGTCGTTGACGATGCCCGCCTGCACCGGGCTGCCGCCGGGTGAGTTGATGCGCAGCACGACGGCCTGGGCGCCGGCGTCCTCGAACGCGTTCTTCAGCGCGCTGATCAGGTGGTCGGCACTGGCTTCGGCGTCGTTCGCGATCTCGCCGCGCACTTCGATCAGCGCGGTGTGCGGGCCGCTCGGGATGTTCGAGTGGCTGCGCGCGCTCAGGATCGCCCACAGGACCAGCAGGAACAGCAGCAGCCAGGCAAAGCGGAACACGATGCGCCAGCGTCGTTCGCTGCGACGGTCGTTCAGGTAATCGCGGCCGAATTGCTCGATCGCGCCGGCCCAGGCAGGCTGGCCCGGCACCGACTCGGCTGGCGGAAACGGCGCGGGCGCAGCAGGCAGTTCGTCTTGCGGATTCATGGCGGGGAGCTTTCGGAAAGCGCGGGCGGCGGCGGCCCGCTCACAGCCCGGCGAACGCCGGTTGGGTGTCGTGTGAAGGATACCAATACACCTCGCCGTCGCGCTCTTCAACCTGCAACACGGTCAGACGGCCGCGTCCGCAGGGCCCGGCCACGCAGCGCCCGGTGTGCGGGTCGTAGGCGGCACCATGGATCGAGCAGAGGATGAACTCGCGCCCGCTGTCGAGGAACTCGCCGGGCTGCCAGTCCATCTGGGTCGGCACATGGACGCAGCGGTTCAGGTACGCCACCACCTGCCCGTCGAAACGCAGCGCAAACCCATGTGCAGCTTCGCGAAAGTGCAGCACGTCGAACAGCACCGCGTTGCCGCGTTCGGCGAGCTCGGCCGAAGCGCAGACACGTTGCGGCGCGTAGGTCTTGGCCTCGTCATGCATGGTCGGCGAGCCACTCGTGAAGCTCGGCAACGCTGTGCGCGATGTGCAAGGGCTGGAAGGCGTCGAACGCCGCCGCCTCGTGGGCGCCGTAGCCGACGCCGATGCGCGGCGCGCCGGCGTTGGCCGCGAGCTGCAGGTCGTGGGTCGTGTCGCCGATCATCAAGGTGCGCTCGGGGTCCACGCCCAGTTCGCTCATCAGCTCGAGCAACATCTGCGGGTCGGGCTTGGACGCGGTTTCTTCGGCGGTGCGGGTGGCGTCGAACACCCCCTTCAGCGCCACCGTGTTCAAGGCCTCGTCGAGGCCGCGGCGCGACTTGCCAGTGGCCACGCCCAGCCAGTGGTTGCGCTGCTTCAGCGCCTGCAGCATCGGCGCAATGCCGTCGAACAGCACGATCTCGTGCTGCTTGGCGAAGTAGTGGTGCCGGTAGCGCTGGCCGAGCTCGGGATAACGCTCGCGCGGCAGGTCCGGCGCGGCATGCGCCAGCGCTTCGGCGAGGCCCAGGCCGATCACGTAGCTCGCGTCCTTGTCGCTCGGCACGGCCACGCCGACATCGGCGCACGCGGCCTGGATGCTTCGCGTGATCAGCGCGGTGGAGTCGAACAGGGTGCCGTCCCAATCGAAGACGATCAGGTCGAACTGGCGGGGTCGGGTCATTTGGAAAGCGCGGACAGAAACGCTTCACATTCTGCGGGCAGCGGTGCTTCGAGCTCGATGACCTCGCCGGTGGCAGGGTGCTCGAAACGCAGCCGTCGGGCGTGCAGGAACATGCGGTTGAATTTGTGGCCTGGCCCTGCCTCGCCGCGCGCCAGCGCCTTGTTGACGGCGAAGTCACCGTACTTCGCGTCGCCGGCGATCGGGTGGCCCTCGTGGGTCAGGTGGACCCGGATCTGGTGCGTGCGGCCGGTCTTGATGGTCACGTCGAGCAGCGTGAAATCGCTGAACCTTTGGGCCACCTTGACCAGCGTGATCGAGCGGCGCCCGGCCTGAGCCTGTCGAAGGCCCCGATCATCCTGAGCCTGTCGAAGGACATGGTCGGCGTCCACCGCACGCACCCGGCGCTCGCCCTCCCCGGTCAAGAACTTGTGCAGCGCCACGTCGATGACCTTCTTGCTCGCCGGCCAGGCGCCGATCACGAGCGCAGCGTAGGTCTTGCCGGTTTCGCGGCTGCGAAACTGGTCCTGCAAGGCGGTCAGCGCCGAGCGTTTCTTGGCGACCAGCAGCAAGCCCGAGGTCTCCTTGTCGAGCCGGTGCACCAGCTCCAGGAACTTCGCGCCCGGCCGGGCCCGGCGCAACTGCTCGATGACGCCGAAGCTGACCCCGCTGCCACCGTGCACTGCCACGCCAGCGGGTTTGTCGACGGCGATCAGATGCTCGTCCTCGAACACGACCGGGAACTCACGCGCCGGTGCCGCCGGCTCGGCGCTGCGGTCGGCCACCCGGACCGGCGGCACCCGCACCTCGTCGCCCAGCGCCAGGCGGGTGTCAGCCCCGGCGCGACCCTTGTTCACCCGCACCTCGCCGGAGCGAATCACCCGGTACACATGTGTTTTGGGCACGCCTTTGAGCAGCTTGATCAGGAAGTTGTCGAGCCGCTGGCCCTCCGAGCCTTCGTCGACCATCACCCGAGTCACCGCAGGGGCAGCCGCGGTTTTCGCCGCGGCGCCGGTTTTGCCCCCTATAATGCGTTGCACCACGTTTGCGATGTAAGTGTTTGATTTTCCTGAGTTTACTCGGGGCACTGACGAACAATGTGGCGGCCACCGCAAGAGCTGTGGCCACAAGGTGATGCAACGCACCAAGCGCGCGGCGGGCCCCGTCCCCAAGTGACGCGGCGGCCGACAGCAAGGTGCGGCAGAGAATACGTAGAACGAACCCACCAGGGCCTCAAGCCCCGGAGACACAAAGGTTTTCAGGCAGAAGACGTCCACGTCTTCCGCCCGCGTCCAGTGACCACGCGAATGTCGTCCCGAATCCCAAGCCCCCCACACGCGCAGCGTTTGCCATCGACGGTCAACCCGACCCATGGCGAATCGGCCCCGCGTGCGGCCGGGCCTGTGCCGGGACAAAGGCTAGTCGACACTGCCACGCACGCGCCAACGCTGCCCCACTGATCGCATTCGATCAGCAGCAGTCCAGGGCGATTCCTTCGGTTCCACCACGTTCTCGTGCATCGATGAGCCGCCACTGAGCAATCAGCGGCGGCGTGTTGGAACGCCTGTCTTCCGAACGGGGACGGCAAGGAGTGCACATGAAACGCATGCTGATCAACGCGACGCAGCCCGAAGAGCGTCGTCTGGCGATCGTCGATGGACAAAAGCTGCTCGACTTCGAGACCGAGATCGAAGGGCGCGAACAGCGCAAGGGCAACATCTACAAGGCGGTGGTCACCCGCGTCGAGCCCTCGCTCGAAGCCTGTTTTGTCGACTACGGCGAAGACCGCCACGGCTTCCTGCCGTTCAAGGAAATCTCGCGCAACTACTTCCGCGAAGGTGTCGACGTGCGCAGCGCGCGCATCCAGGACGCGATCCGCGACGGCGACCAGCTGCTGGTGCAGGTCGAAAAGGAAGAGCGCGGCAACAAGGGCGCGGCGCTGACCACCTTCGTCTCGCTGGCCGGGCGCTACCTGGTGCTGATGCCGAACAACCCGCGCGGCGGCGGCGTGAGCCGGCGCATCGAAGGCGAAGACCGCGAAGAGCTGAAAGAAAACCTCGACCAGCTCGAGTACCCCAAGGGCATGAGCCTGATCGCGCGCACCGCCGGCATCGGCCGCACCGCGCCCGAGCTGCAGTGGGACCTGAACTACATGCTCAAGCTGTGGACCGCCATCGACGGCGCGTCCAAGGCCGGCAAGGGCGCGTTCCTGATCTACCAGGAATCGTCGCTGGTGATCCGCGCGATCCGCGACTACTTCACCTCCGACGTCGGCGAGATTCTGATCGACACCGACGACATCTACGACCAGGCTCAGCAGTTCATGAGCCATGTGATGCCCGAGACGGCGAACAAGGTCAAGCGCTACCGCGACGACGCGCCGCTGTTCAGCCGCTTCCAGATCGAGCACCAGATCGAGACCGCGTTCTCGCGCACCGTGAACCTGCCGTCGGGTGGCGCGATCGTGATCGACCACACCGAGGCGCTGGTCTCGGTCGACGTGAACTCGGCCCGTTCGACACGCGGCAGCGACATCGAAGAGACTGCCACCCGCACCAATCTTGAAGCGGCCGACGAGATCGCGCGCCAGATGCGCCTGCGCGATTTGGGCGGGCTGATCGTGGTCGACTTCATCGACATGGAAGAGTCGAAGAACCGGCGCGAGGTTGAAACCCGGCTGCGCGATGCGCTGCGCCAAGACCGCGCGCGCGTTCAGTTCAGCTCGATCAGCAAGTTCGGCCTGCTCGAGCTGAGCCGCCAGCGCCTGCGCCCGGCTCTGAGCGAAGGCAGCCACATCACCTGCCCGCGCTGCAACGGCACCGGCCACATCCGCGACACCGAATCGAGCGCGTTGCAGATCCTGCGCATGGTTCAGGAAGAGTCGATGAAGGACAACACCGCCGCCGTGCACGTGCAGGTGCCGGTCGAAGTGACCTCGTTCCTGCTCAACGAGAAGCGCACCGAGATCACCAAGATCGAGATGAAGCAGCGCGTGACCGTGCTGCTGGTGCCGAACAAGAACATCGAGACGCCGAACTACCGGCTCGAACGCCTGCGCCACGACGACCCGCGTCTGGAGAATCTGCAGGCCAGCTACACGATGGTCGACGACGCCGAGGAAGAAGTCGGCATTACGCGGCGCGAGAAGGCCAAGGCCAAGCAGGAGCCGGTCATCAAGGGCATCCTGCCCGAGACGCCGGCACCGATCGCGGCGCCGAAGCCTGAGCCCATCATCGTGCCGGCGCCTGCGCCGGTGGTGGCGGCGCCGGTTGCGCCGGCCGCGGGTGGCGGCTTCTTCGGCTGGGTCAAGAAGTTGTTTGGCGGCGCCGAGCCGGCGCCGGTCGTGGTGGCGCCTGTGGCTGCTGCGGTCACCGAGGGTGGCGAGCGCGGCCGCGGTGAACGTGGTGGGCGTGGCGGGCGCGGGGATCGCGACGGCAAGCGTGGCGAAGGCCGGCGCGGCGAACGTGGCGATCGTGGCGGCGAGCGCAGCGGTGGTGGCGAACGCGCCGCTGCAGAGCGCGGCGAACGCGGTGAACGTGGCGGCCGTGGGCGTCGCAACGAACGTGCTGACAAGGTCGAAGACGTCAGCGCAGTTGGCGATGTGGCCAAGGCCGGCGGCGACGAACGGGGCCCGCGTCCGGAAGGCCGCGGTGAGCCGCGTGGCGAAGGTCGTGAGGGGGGCCGTGAGGGCCGCGGCGCTGAACGCGGCGAAGGCCGTGACAACCGCGAAGGCCGCAACGACGGCCGCCGTGGCCCGCGCCCCGAGCGCGAACCGCGCCGCCCGGCGGCACCGGTCGATGCGAGCAGCGATGACGCGGCCCTGCAGCCGGCACAAACCTTCGTCGACACGAACCCGGTGGCCGAAGGCGCCGCCGAGACCGCCGAAGCACGCGAGGGCGGCCGGCGTCGCCGCCGCGGTCGTGGCGGTCGTGACCGCGACGAATCGCGTCAGGTCGAAGGCGCCGCACCCGAGGTGAACGGTGAAGCCGTCGACGGCCTGCCGATCGCAGCGCGCGCCGAAGCCGATCTCGAACCTGCGGCCATCGACAGCGCAAGTCTGCGCACCGACGAAGAAGGTGCAGCGCTCGCCGAAGGTGGCGAACGCGACGGCCGCCGGCGTGGCCGCGGCGGGCGCGATCGGCCGCGCCGCGAGCGTCGCGACGAAGGCGCCGAAGTCGCGCCCAGCGGCGTCGAAGCGGTGTCCGAAGCGGCGGTGCTCGAGTTGCCACCGGAAGGCCAGCGTCCGCTCGAGAACGAGGCGCCGCGCGAAGAGGCCATGCTGATGCAGGCGGCGGCGCATGAGCCGGCCGCGGCACATCACACCGCGGTGCTTTCCGCCGCGGCGGAGGTCGAAGCGGTGCAGGCCTTCGTGCTGCCGACCAACGACTTGCAGGCGGTCGCCGAAGCGGCGGGTCTGCAGTGGGTCAACTCCGACGCCGACAAGATCCGCGCGGTGCAGGAAGCGATGGCGAGCGAGCCGAAGCCGGCGCACGTTCCGCGTGAGCCGAAGCCGGTGGTCGCGGTCGACGAAGGGCCGCTGGTGCTGGTCGAAACGCGCAAGGACCTGGCGCAGATCAAGCTGCCGTTCGAGACCTCGCAGGGGTCGCAGCCGCAGGCTTGACGGAGCGAGCGCAGGCTCAGCAGTGGGTCCCGGCGTTCGCCGGGATGACACGTCCGAGTCGTCACCCCGGCGAACGCCGGGGGTCCACTCTTTCAGCTCAAGGCAAGCGTTCCAGCGCCGCCTGGTACGTAGGCTGATGCATCAGCTCGTCCCACGGCAGCGGCGCGCTTTGCGGCAGCAGATCGAGCCGGCGTGTCTCGCTGTGCGGATCGGCCTGCCAGCGCCCTTGCTCCAGCGCGTTCTGCAATCCATCGAGCAGCACATCGACCGGCTTGCCGCCGTCGACTTTCGACTGGTTGCACAACAGCACCAGATCACAACCCGCGTTCAACGCCGCGATACCGCCTTCGACCGGGCTGCCGGCCACCCGCGCGCCTTCCATGCTCAGGTCGTCGCAGCAGATCGCGCCGGTGAAGCCCATCTTGCCGCGCAGGATCTCCTTCAGCCAACGCGCCGAAAAACCGGCCGGCAGCTTGTCGACTTTTGGGAAGGTCACATGCGCCGGCATCACGCTCGTGAGCCCGGTCGACAGCCAGTCGTAAGGCCGCGCGTCCTCGGCCAGGATGGCCTTCAGCGAGCGGTCGTCGACCGCTCGCGCAACGTGCGAATCGGCCACCGCGTAGCCGTGAGCCGGAAAGTGCTTGCCGCAGTTGTTCATGCCGGCGCGCAGCAAGCCCAGCATGAGGCTTTGCGCGAGCATCGACACGACCCGCGGGTCGCGATGGAAGGCGCGGTCGCCGACCACCTCGCTGCGCCGGTGATCCAGGTCGACCACCGGTGTGTAGCTCAGCTCGACACCGCACGCCCGCAGCTCGGCACCGAGCACATAACCTGCTGACGTGGCGGCGTCGACCGCACGCATCGCGTCCTTCATCCACAGCTCGCCGAACGCGCGCATCGCCGGCAGGTGGGTGAAGCCATCGGTGCGAAAGCGCTGCACCCGCCCGCCTTCGTGATCGACGGTGATCAGGATGTCGGGCCGGATCGCCTTCACCTCCGCCGTCACCTCAGTGAGCTGGCGCCGGTCCTGCCAGTTGCGGGTGAAGAAGATCAGCCCACCGGTCAGCGGGTGCTGCAGGCGGCGCCGGTCGTCGTCGTTGAGCGAGTGGCCGGCGATGTCGAGGATGACGGGGGAATGTGCGGTCATGGCTTGATCTGTTCGACGACGACAAAGGCCGCCGCGTAGTCGGTTTCGTCGGTGACGGTGACGTGCGCCACCAATCCGCGCGCCTCAAACCAGCGTGCCAGCTCGCCATGCAGCCGGATGCCGGGCTTGCCGCTCGGCGCCTTGACCACTTCGCAGTCGCGCCAGGTCATCGGCATGCGCATGCCCAGGCCGATCGCCTTGGAGAACGCCTCCTTGGCCGAGAAACGCGTCGCCAGGTAGCTGACGCCGCGCGATTCGACCTTGGCGCGGCGCTCGCGAAACACCTCGATCTCGTGCGGGCCCAGCACCCTGTCGGCAAAGCGGTCGCCGCGCCGCGCCAGCGTGGCGGTCATACGCCGGATGTCGCAGATGTCGGTGCCGATGCCGTAGATCATTGTTCGCCGCCGGGCCGCCCCAAGGCGGACACGACCCCTCGGGGGGCCGGCGCCGCAGGCGCCTTGGGGGTCAAGAAGGCAGCTTTGTGAATGCAGCGCAGATAGTCGCGCACTGTTTCGGCGAGGCCGAGCTCGAGCGCGTCGGCGATCAGTGCGTGGCCGATCGATACCTCCTGCACGCCAGGCACCGCCGAGAGGAAATCGGTCAGGTTGTCGCGGTTCAGGTCGTGCCCGGCGTTGACGCCCAGCCCTTCGCGCAACGCCGCCTCGGCCGTCGCGACGAAGCCCGCCAGCACACCCGCCTGGCCGGCCTTGCCGTGAGCACGTGCAAAGGTCTCGGTGTAGAGCTCGACCCGGTCGGCGCCGACTTCGCGCACGGCGCGCATCGCCTCGGGCGTCGGGTCCATGAACAGGCTCACGCGCACGCCCAGTGCATGCGCTTCGGCGATCAGCGGCGCGAGCCGCTCGGCGTCCTGCGGGAACAGCCAGCCGTGGTCCGACGTGACCTGGCTTGTTTCGTCCGGCACGAAGGTGCACTGCTGCGGCCTGACGGCGCGCACGAAGTCCATCAGGTTGTGGAACGGGTTGCCTTCGATGTTGTACTCGGCCTGCGGCCACTGCTTGAGCAGGTCGGCGAGGTCGTGCACGTCGTGGTCGCGGATGTGGCGCGCATCGGGACGCGGGTGCACGGTGATGCCCTGCGCGCCGGCTTCAAGCGCGATCGCCGCGGCGCGGGTCACGCTCGGGATGCCCAGCGCGCGGGTGTTGCGCAGCAAGGCGACCTTGTTGAGGTTGACCGACAAGGCCGTGTGGCCGCGATGCGGGTCGAGACCGGTGGTGAGCAAGGGGTTCATAGGTTTTGCAGGTCGAGCATCACTTGGCGCGTGCGCAGCACGGGTGAACCCAGATGATAGTGAAGCAGCCCGCGCAGCATCGTCTTCAGCTCCGGCAGGGCCTGCGCGCAGGCCTGCTGCAGAGCAGTCAGGCTGCCGTGTTCGAGCGCCGCCTGCAGCCCGATCAGCACCTCGCCCGAGACCTGCGCGTCGCCGCCGCGCGCCGCGGTGACGCCGGCGTCGGCGAGCAGCGCATAGCCGAAGCGCCCCTGCACCGGCTCGAGCGTCAGCGTCAGCAGGCTCAGGTCGGGCAACACGCCGAGCTCCTTCAGCAGCGTCACCTCGAAGGCGCGCAGTGCCGCTTCGACCCGCGTGTCGTCGTCGTCGGCGAGCGCCGGCAGGGTCTGCGCGTAGGCGTCGAACAGCGCGGGGTGCGGGTCGCTGCGCGCTGTCAGCTTCATCAAGAGCTCGTTGAGGTAGAAGCCGCTGAACAGCGCCGCGCCGGTCAGCATCGCGGCGCCGCCGGCCCATTCGGCACTGCGCAGGTTCTGCACTTCGCTCGCGGGCTGCTCGCTGCTGGCATCGGCCTTCGGCACGCGCCCCAGCCCGACATGGATGCGCTGGAACGGCAGCAGCACCGAGCGCAGCTGCGAATAGGGCCGCTTGGCGCCCTTCGCGGCCACCGCCAGGCGGCCCTGCTCGCGCGTGAACAGGTCGAGGATGAGGCTGGATTCGCTCCAGTCGTAGCGATGGAGGACGTAAGCGTTGAGCGGCGCCGCCGCTCGGCGGCTGGTCGCCATCGCGTGGCTGTCATCCCGGCGCACGCCGGGATCCACTGTGGTCAGGGCACCAGTGGATCCCGGCCTGCGCCGGGATGACGGGATGTTTGGGAACAGTCACTCGTAGCCGTAGCTGCGCAGATGCTCTTCGTCGTCGGCCCAGCCCGAGCGCACCTTGACCCACAGCTCGAGGAACACCTTCGCGTCCATCAGCGTTTCGAGCTCCTGGCGCGACTCGCTGCCGATGCGCTTCAGGCGCTCGCCGCCGCTGCCGATGATCATGCCCTTGTGGGCGTCGCGCTCGACCACGATGCTGGCGGCGATGCGGCGCAGGTTGCCATCCTCCTCGAACTTGTCGATGACGACAGTGGACGTGTAGGGCAGCTCGTCGCCGGTCAGGCGAAACAGCTTCTCGCGGATGATTTCGCTGGCGAGGAAACGCTCGCTGCGGTCGGTCAGCGCGTCTTCTTCGTAGAACCAGCCCTGCTCGGGCAGGTAGGGCTTGATGATGCCGAACAGGCGCTGCACGTCGGCGTCTTTCTTGGCCGTGATCGGAACGAACTCGGCGAAGGAATGGCGCTCCTGCATGCCCTTGAGCCACGGCGCGAGCTCGGCGCGGCGGTGCACCATGTCGAGCTTGTTGGCGATCAGGAACACCGGCTTGCCGGGCGGCATCAGCGCCAGCACCTTGGCGTCGTCGAGGCCGAAGCGGCCGGCTTCGACGACGAACAGCACCACGTCGACGTCGGCGAGAACGCCCGTCACGGTGCGGTTCAGGTTGCGGTTCAATGCCGCGCCGTGTTTGGTCTGGAAGCCCGGCGTGTCCACGAAGACGAACTGCGCGCCGTCGACCGTGCGGATGCCGGTGATGCGGTGCCGCGTCGTCTGCGCCTTGGCCGAGGTGATGCTGACCTTCTGCCCGACCAGCGCGTTCAGAAGCGTCGACTTGCCGACGTTGGGCCGGCCGACGATCGCGACCAAGCCACAGCGCTGCGGCCGTTCGGTCGCGCCCGTGGACGCTTCGGTATCGCTCATGGTGTTGCCATTGGCAGGCTAAGAACGCAGTGGGCTGCCCGGCTCGTCGGTGGCCTTCAGCGCGTCGAGCATGCGGCGCGCGGCCTCTTGTTCGGCGACCCGGCGCGAACGGCCGACGCCCGATTGGGTGAGGCCGAGCGTGGGCACTGCGCATTCCACCTCGAAGGTCTGCGCATGGGCCTGGCCGCGCGTCGCGCTGATGCGGTACTGCGGCACCGCGAGGCGGCGCGCCTGCAGCCATTCCTGCAGCTCGGTCTTGGCGTCCTTGCTCCAGCTGCCGATGTCGGTGGTGGCGATGACTTCGCCGAACATGCGCTGCACCACCGCGCGCGCCGCGTCGAAGCCGCCGTCGAGAAAGGCTGCACCGATCAGCGCCTCGAGCGCGTCGGCCAGGATCGACGCACGCTGTGCGCCGCCACCGCGCGCTTCGCCGTCGGACAGGCGCAGCACCTCGGGGAGGCCAAGCGACAGTGCCACCTTGTGCAGGCTGTCTTCGCGCACCAGGTGGGCCCGCACGCGTGTCAGGTCGCCTTCGTCGGAGCCGGCGAAACGTTCGAACAGCAGGCTCGAAATGGCCAGGCTCAACACCGCGTCGCCGAGGAATTCGAGCCGCTCGTTGTGGTCGGCGCCGTAGCTGCGGTGCGTCAGCGCGCGCGCCAGCAACCCGTCTTGCGAGAAGCGGTGGCCCAGGCGTTGTTGAAGTGCGTCGAGAAGAGCGTCCATGGAGATGCTGCGCAAGGTCTTACTTCGCTTTCGAACCGCCTTTGTATTTGATCAGCAGAAACACCGGGCTCATGACCTCTATTTCCTTGTTGTAGGCAAAGTTGATCACGACCTTTTCGTTTTCCTTGGTGATGTCGAGGTCCTTGCCCGAAATGGACTGGATCGAAAACTCGATGTCCTTCTGCCTGTCGAAGGCCGTTCGAATCTCGGGCACCGTGTTCAAGCCCTCGGAGGCGATGCGTGTCACCGCCTTCTGGATCGTCGTGTATTCGATCAGGGTCGGAATCACGCGCATTCCGAGCAGCGCGGCAAAACCGATGATGATGGCCCACAGCAGCAGTCCGAACAGCGTGATGCCCCGTTGTTGGCGCAATGAGCGCCCCCAAACCTGCCGCTTCGCGTCAGGCCCCCCGAGGGGGCCAAGGAAACTTGGGAGCGGCCCGGCGTTTCCTTGAGAGTGAAGCTTGACCGTCATGCCCGCATGCCCTCGCGCTGGAAATGGAAAGCGGCTCACTGGAACGAGCCGATTCGCTTCAGGTTACCGCCCGTGTTCATCCACACAAAAAACGCCTTGCCGACGATGTTCTCGTCCGGCACGAAACCCCACCAGCGCGAGTCCTGCGAGTTGTCGCGGTTGTCGCCCATCATGAAGTAATGGCCCGGCGGGACTTTGCAGGTCACGCCCTCGGCACTGTAGCGGCAGTTATCCCGAAATGGAAAGCTCTCGTTCTGTGGCACGAACGACGCGCGCTGGCGATCGACCAGGATGCGATGTTCGACCGGACCGAGCTTTTCCCTGTACTCGGGGAAGTAACGCATTGCTTCTTCTTCGTAAAAGCCGGGCAGCGGCAGCGCAACGGTGGGCACCAGTTCGCCGTTCAGATAGAGCTGCTGGTTGCGGTACGACACCTCGTCGCCCGGCACGCCGACCACGCGCTTGATGTAGTCGATGCTGGTGTCGCGCGGGTAGCGGAACACCATCACGTCGCCGCGCTGCGGGTCATGGTTGGCGATGATCTTCTTGTTGATCACCGGCAGGCGCACGCCGTAGTGAAACTTGTTGACGAGGATCAGGTCGCCGACGAGCAGCGTCGGGATCATCGAACCTGACGGAATCTTGAACGGCTCGAACAGGAACGAGCGCAGCAGGAACACCGCCAGGATCACCGGGAACAAGCCGGCGGTCCAGTCGAGCCACCAGGGCTGCGCGAGCAACGCGTGCTTGGCCTGGGCGACGTCGCCGTCGATCTTGGAGATGCCTTGGCGCGCGAGCAGCTGGCGCCGCTGGGTGTCTTGCTTCTCGAGGTTCTCGGCTGCGGCCAGGCGGCGCGGCGCGAAGGCGAAACGCTCGGCCAGCCAGTAGCCCAGCGTGACCACCGTGAGGATGAAGAGCAGCAAGGAGAAGTTGCCTGTCCACTTGCCGAGAAACCAGCCCCCGAGATACACGGCGAGGGCGCCATAGAGCAAACCGGTCAACGAACTCATTGGCGCCCCTGGGCCGACGGGTACGTCGTCCGATCCCCCATGGGGATGCGGCCCGGCTTGGGAGCGGCCCTGCGCTCGGGCCGCTGAAGACAGGTTGACTCTCTCATTAATCGTCCACTTGGAGGATGGCCAGAAACGCTTCCTGCGGCACCTCGACGGAGCCGATTTGCTTCATGCGTTTCTTGCCCGCCTTTTGTTTTTCGAGCAGCTTGCGCTTGCGCGAAATATCGCCGCCGTAGCACTTGGCGAGCACGTTTTTGCGCAGCGCTTTGATTGTCTCACGCGCGATGATGTTGGCTCCGATCGCGGCCTGGATCGCCACGTCGTACATCTGGCGCGAAATCAGCTCACGCATCTTGGAAACCACCGCGCGGCTGCGGTACAGGCTCTGGCTGCGGTGCACGATGATCGACAGCGCGTCGACCTTGTCGCCGTTGAGCAGGATGTCGACCTTGACGACGTCCGCCGCGCGGTACTCCTTGAACTCGTAGTCCATCGAGGCGTAGCCGCGCGACACGCTCTTGAGCTTGTCGAAGAAGTCGAGCACGATCTCGGCGAGCGGCATGTCGTAGGTCAGCATGACCTGGCGGCCGTGGTAGGCCATGTTGATCTGCTCGCCGCGCTTGACGTTGGCGAGCGTCATCACCGGGCCGACGTAGTCCTGCGGCATGTACAAATGCACCCGCACGATCGGCTCGCGGATCTCGTTGATGCGGCCGAGGTCGGGCATCTTCGACGGGTTCTCGACGCGGACGATTTCCTTGCTGTTGAGCTCGACCTCGTAGACCACCGACGGCGCCGTCGTGATCAGGTCCTGGTCGAACTCGCGCTCGAGCCGCTCCTGCACGATCTCCATGTGCAACAGGCCGAGGAAGCCGCAGCGGAAACCGAAGCCGAGCGCTTGGCTCACCTCGGGCTCGTAGCGCAGCGACGAGTCGTTGAGCTTCAGCTTTTCGAGCGCGTCGCGCAGCTGGTCGTATTCGCTCGCCTCGGTCGGGTACAGGCCCGCGAACACCTGCGGCTGGATTTCCTTGAAGCCGGGCAGCGGGTCGGTGGCCGGGCCCAGGTTGTTGGGCAGCTTCTTTTCGAGCGTGATGGTGTCGCCGACCTTGGCCGCCTGAAGCTCCTTGATGCCGGCGATGATGAAGCCAACCTCGCCGGCCTTCAGCACCTCGCGCGACTCGGCCTTGGGCGTGAACACGCCCAGCTGCTCGGCGGCGTAGACGGCGTCGCTCGCCATCATGCGGATGCGCTCGCCCTTGTTGATCTCGCCGTCGACCACGCGCACCAGCATCACGACGCCGACGTAGGTGTCGAACCACGAATCGATGATCATCGCGCGCGGCGGGGCGTCGGGCTTGCCCTTGGGCGGCGGCATGCGGCTGATGACGGCTTCGAGGATGTCGTCGATGCCCTCGCCGGTCTTGGCGCTGCAGGGGATCGCGTGTTCGGCGTCGATGCCGATCACGTCCTCGATCTCGAACTTGGCGTTCTCGGGATCGGCGTTGGGCAGATCCATCTTGTTGAGCACCGGCACCACTTCGACATGCAGCTCGAGCGCGGTGTAGCAGTTGGCCACCGTCTGCGCCTCGACGCCCTGGCTTGCATCGACCACGAGCAGCGCGCCTTCGCAGGCCGACAGCGAGCGGCTCACCTCGTACGAGAAGTCGACGTGCCCGGGCGTGTCGATCAGGTTCAGGTTGTAGACCTGCCCGTCACGCGCCTTGTATTGCAGCGCCGCCGTCTGCGCCTTGATCGTGATGCCGCGCTCGCGTTCGATGTCCATCGAGTCGAGCACCTGCGCTTCCATCTCGCGATCGCTCAAGCCGCCGCAGCGCTGAATGATGCGATCGGCGAGCGTGCTCTTGCCGTGATCGATGTGGGCAATGATGGAGAAATTTCGGATGTGGTCCATGACGCAGAGGTCGTTGCCTCAACGAGTGAAATCGACGATGAGCGCGTCGTGTTGCAGGCCAAAAAAAAGGCACGTCGAAAGATTGACGCGCCTTCCAACAAAACGTATGGCAACTGCTTGTTGGGACCTTCATTGTAGCCAAAAGCACCGTGCGGGAAACCGCGCCATTGCTCGATTTCTCGTCGTTGCAAGGCCCCAACATCGAAATCCATCCACAACTTATCCACAAAAGCATGTGGACCGCCTGGGGATAGTTTTGACCCCTGATACTCGTTGCAGAATTCGATAAGAAAGACGACGCGACCGGCCGCCATTCTATCGCGATTGACTCCCAATCCGGCCTGGGAGATCAATGTGAGCGAGAACTAACTTATTCGATGTCCAAGCCAACGTACATGGCCCGATTTTTGCCGCCCCGGCGGCTCTCACAACATGGAAAGACCCGGCGCCGTGGTCAACCGATCGGGCGGGTCGCGGGGCTTCGGTTCGAGCTCGCCGACGATCAGGCTGAGCTCGCGCTGCGCGCCGCGCCGAAACACCTGCAGCGTGACTTTCGATCCCGGCTCCGCGTTCGCGACGAGACGCGAGAGCTCGCTCGGCTTGTCGACCTTGCGACCATCGAAGCTGACGATGATGTCGCCCGCTTCGACGCCGGCCTTTGCGGCCGGCCCGCCGGGCTCAGATCTGCGCCTGAGCCCGACCCACGCTGCACCGGTGGGCGCGGCTCGCGGCTCTCGGGCAGGTTGAAGCGGCGGAAGAACTCCTGCATGTCCTTGTCGGCCTCGGCGCCGCCCGCTGCGTGGCAGCAGCGTGACGCGGATCTTGACGACCGACGGCCCGGCACGTTCGACCAGCTCGGTGAAATTGGGCCCTTGCGCAAACGCCGGCGCGCTTGCCAACCCCGCCAGGCACACGAGCGCCCGGGCCATCAGACCACGCGAAACACTCACGCGGCTACTTCCTGCGTTCCAGGCCGCCGGCGAAGCTGCGCAGCGTCGCGCTGGGAACGTCGCCGACCACGGTGATCCACCACTCGCCCTGGCGCCGCATCAGCGTCTGGGTGGCGCCGATGATGGTCTGCGATTCACGCAGGTGGCGCTCGGCATTGAACGGCTCAATGAACACCGAGACATAGGTCAGACCGTCGGAAAAAATCGTCTGGAGCACCTCCGGTGCCGAGCCATTGCCTTGCTCGGCGTCGAGCGCGCCGTCGAGCGGGCGTTTGATGCAGCTCACCTGGCGAAAGCCGGCCACGCCCTGGCGCAGTGTCCAGCCCTCGGCCTCGAGCTTGGTCGGCGTCAGCGCCGGCCGCACGACGCGGTATCCGTCGAGCTTTTTCATCGGCTGCAGCACCGTGTCGGGCTGCGACCTGACGCCGATCGCCACGTCGGAGAAGGCCGAGGTTTCGAGGATCTGGCCGCGCTCGCCGAGCACGTCGGCGCGCAGCAGCAGGCCCGACGCCTTCTCGGCCCACAGCCGGTAACCGAAGCGCAGTGCATCGCGCGGACGCAGCAGCAGCACGCTCGCTTCGTAGCCCGCGACGCGGTCGGCGCCTTGCACTCGCACGTCGTAGAAGTCGGCGATGCGGTCGTCGCCGACCTGCAGGAGCCCGGGGAACGAGGTCAGCAGGTCGCGCTGTTCGACCTGCGCGACACGCTGCATCGGCCACACGGTGTGCACCAGTTCATTGTGGCGGAACACGTGGCGGGTCTGGCCGTCGAGCGAGTCGATGCGCTCGAACTGGTTGCTGCCTTCGCAGTAGTGGGCGATGCGCGCGCTCGACACCGAGCCGCCGGCACTGACGACGAAGGTGCCCTGGAAGTTCTGGTGGCTGGCCGCGTCGTGGATGCGCATCAGCCAGGTGCGAACCTCTTTCGGTTCGGCCGGCGCGGCGCCCGCGGCCGGCTGCGCCGATGCCATCGGGAAAAAGGAGCAGAAGGCGCCAGCCATCGCCAGCGCGAACAAGGGTCGGTGCAACATGCGTGTCAGCGACCCGGCGCCTCGGCCACGGCATTGCGCAGGAAGCCCGACGGCACCCCGAGCGCCGAGCTGCCGGCGAACTGCTGGTGCGCCGCAAGGTAGCGTTCGAGCCGCGCATCGCGCAGCAGTTGCGCTTCGCTGGCGGAAGCCTGCGGTTGCAGCGCGCTGTCGAACACGGCGTTGCGGGCAGCGCCGCGGTCGAAGCTGATACCGGCGCTGACCGGCCCGGCCTCGGGGTTCACGGCCGGCTGGCGCGTCACCATCAGCGCGCCGGCCACCAGCACGAAGCCGGCGGCGACCGCCGACGGCGCCATCCAAGACCAGCGCGCGCTTCGGCCCGCGTCGGCGCGCCGCTGCCCGGCGACAGCCCCGGCTGGCTGCACCAAGGGTTCGGGCGCCAGCACGGTCGGCTCAGCGGCCAGGCGCTCGCGCAGCGCATTCAACAAGGACACATCGTTCTTGAACGCGAGGTCTTCGGACCGCAGCACGTCGCCGATCAGGTGGTACGAGCGCCAGGCCTGGCGCACCGACCGGTCGTCGCGCCAGGCCGCGCAGGCGCTTGCCGCGGCGGCCGAATCGACTTCGCCGTCGGCCATGGCCGACAGGTTTTCCAGTGCCGCCAGGTTTGGCGGTAACTGACTCTCAGACTCGATGGACATGTCGATCTCCAATACCCCTGCCGCCCAGACCTTCCAACCGCCTCACCAGCGCTCACCTTCTCGCGTGTCCAGTAACGGCCGCAGGCGTTGCGCTATCGCTTCCCGTGCCCGGAAGATGCGCGAGCGCACGGTTCCGATCGGGCAGTTCATCAATTCAGCGATCTCTTCGTAGCTCAACCCTTCAATCTCGCGCAGCGTGATGGCCTGGCGCAAATCGTCGGACAAGGCTTCGATGGCGGCGTTCACGGTGGCTGCGATTTCCTTGCTCGCAAGCACCGCTTCCGGCGTTTCGCCGTCGCTTAGTTCGTTTTCGGTTCGGGAAGTTTCATCGTCTTCGTCGCGCGAAGCGCGTGCCGATTCGGTGATCAGCGGATCGCGTTTGAGTTCCACCAGCGTCTTCTTCGCGGTGTTGACCGCGATCCGGTAGAGCCAGGTGTAGAACGCGCTTTCTCCCCTGAATTGAGGGATGGCGCGATAGGCGCGGATGAAGGTTTCCTGGGCGATGTCGGGGATCAGATCGACGTCGCGCACCATCCGGCCGATCAGGCGCTCGATGCGGCGTTGATATTTCACGACCAGCATCTCGAAGGCCTTGACGTCGCCGCGCTTGACGCGTTCGATCAGCGGAGCATCGGCGTCAGGGGCGTTCATTCTTGGACTTGTGGGCGTTCGCCGGGTTCATGCCAGCGTCGAGGCCGGGGTCGGATCGCGCGCAATATACCGCACAGCGCAGCGCGTGCCACTCGGCTTCGAGGCCGCGCCGCTGGACCGGCAGCCAGGTGATCCGCCGGCGCCGCAGGTCGGCTTCGTGCTCGAAGCGCAGCAGCAGCCAGGGGCCCAGGTCGAGGGCGACGGCGAGGCTGCCGGGCCACGGTTCGTCGCCCGCCGACGCCAGCGGGCCGAGATGCCAGCGCTGCGAGTCCCAGCGCAGGCTCAGCGGGGCATTTCGAAGCAGGCTCCCGCCC
>Ga0209515_10002539_pt1 | contig 27872 bp, 38 predicted proteins | sample Subgroupgradi54m_FD_187454 | JGI IMG/M metagenome (GOLD analysis project Ga0209515, IMG submission 187454) | Subsurface groundwater microbial communities from S. Glens Falls, New York, USA - GMW60B uncontaminated upgradient, 5.4 m (SPAdes)... ... | reverse complement strand
AATCCAATTATAATTGGATTGATTTTATCCTCCTCCGTGTATGCGGGCGGTGAACAAATGCTTAAAGAGGTAACCCTCTCGCCGATCAGCATTGAAGGGGAAGCTGACTACTCGGATATAACCGATACCGCGACTGAGGGGACGGTCACGGCACGGCAGTTGGCTAATCGACCGCTGCTCCGTCCTGCCGAGGTGCTGGAGAGTGTTCCGGGGCTCATTGTTACACAACACAGCGGTGACGGTAAAGCCAATCAGTATTTTTTACGGGGATTCAGCCTCGATCACGGCACCGATTTTTATACAACGATTGAGGGGATGCCGACCAATCTTACCACTCATGCGCATGGGCAGGGGTACAACGATCTTAATTTCTTGATACCCGAACTGATTTCAAGCGTGATGTACAAAAAAGGGCCCTATTATGCTACTGAGGGGGATTTTGCCTCGACAGGGAGCGCCCATATCCATTACGCCGATAGTTTGCCATCGGGAATCGCCAGTGTCACGGTGGGGAGTTTCGGACAGAAGCGGGTGTTAAACGCCAACTCTTACGAGCTCAAGGGGGGAAAGCTTTTGTATGCGCTCGAATACTTCCATAACGACGGCCCGTGGGAAAAACCTGAGGGGTATCAGCGGCTCAACGGCGTCGTGAGCTATGCCAAAGAGGAGGGGCGCGACAGCTACAAAATCACGGCAATGGGATACCACGGGGGCTGGGATGCGACGAATCATGTTCCGCTTCGCGCTATCAACAGCGGTATCATCGGAACCTACGGTTCGCTTGATCCGAGTGATGGGGGGAAGACTCATCGATACTCTCTTTCAGCAGAGCTTATTCATCGCGATAATGAAGGGACGACGAGTGCAAACGCGTATGTAATCGATTACGGACTCGATTTGTTTTCCAATTTTACCTATTATCTTAATGATCCGGTGCGAGGTGATCAGTTTGAGCAAAAAGATTCCCGTACTATCCTCGGCGCCAACGTAGGGCGCGTGTCGATCGGCTCGCTGGCAGGGATGAATACGGTGCAGTCGTACGGATTCCAACTGCGCAACGATGCGATCCGAAACGTTGCCCTCTACAATACCCAAAATCGCGTTGTATTTAATACACTTACCTCCGATCGGGTCAATGTTACCGATGCCGCCCTTTACTACCAAAATGAGCTGACGCTTGCTGAAAAAGTCCGTATGATTGCCGGAATACGCGGTGATTTGTATCGGTTTGATGTTGCAAGCGATGTCAATTCGGCTGATTCAGCGGTGAAAACGGCTGCCGTTGCCAGCCCAAAACTCAGTTTTATCTTCGGTCCTTGGGGAGATACGGAGTTGTTTTTAAACAGCGGGTACGGTTTTCACAGCAATGATGCACGGGGAGTTACCCATGCGATTTCTCCGGCGACACCGTTGGTACGAACCAAAGGGGGAGAGATCGGGGTGCGGACGCGTGCGGTGGATCATCTGCAAAGCTCACTGGCACTGTGGATGATGGACAGCGATTCGGAGCTGGTTTTTGCCGGAGATACGGGGGGGACGGAACCGACGGGGCCTTCACGGCGTAGCGGGGTAGAGTGGGCAAACTACTGGACGCCGACACCGTGGTTTATTCTCGATGCCGATGTGGCGATTTCACGCGCACGCTACAAAGATCCGGCATCATCGGGTGGAGTCTATGTCCCCGAAGCGATTGAACAGACGGTATCGATCGGGGCAGCGGTAACGGAGTATGAGGAGTATTTCGGGGGATTACGACTCCGCTATTTCGGCAGTCGCGCTCTAACCGAGGATAACTCGGTCCGTTCCAAGCTCTCAACCCTTGTTAACCTCAAAGTGGGGCGTCATTTGTCTAAGAATCTTGACCTGAGTGTTGATGTGTACAACCTATTTGATCGCAAGACGTATGACATCGAGTATTATTATACGTCACGTCTAGTGGCTGAAAGTGCCCCGATAATGGATCATATGGTCCATCCGGGTGAACCGCGTTCCGCTCGTTTGAGCTTGAGCTATCGCTATTAAGTCCGTAGTGCCGATAATGCTTCAAAATTACATTTCGAGACGAGTTTGATTCGATCATTTTCATACCGTAGCAATTGGTTTGGCGTGAGTTTGATGGCATTGCCGTGTACTTTGGCATAGATTTTCTCTATATTTCTCCCGATCAGAGCCTCTAATGTACGTGTCTGTATCATCTCTTCGAATCCTTCCAACCCTTGAGCTGGGATAGGGAGATCACAATAATAGTCGCCGATATTATTGACACCCCAAAAAACAAAACCGAGTGCAAGATAAAAATCGAGGGAATCCGATACGGAGGAAAAGTTGATCCGCTTTACGTGATGCATCTTTGCACGACTAATGATTTTCTGTAGCAATGCATGGGCGTAACCATGGCGACGTTCATCCAACGGAGTAAAAAGATTATAAACGGTGAGATACTCGCTGTAACGGTCGGTTTTGGAAAACATATAGCACAGATGGGTCTCCTCTTCATTTACCAAAACGTCACACCCCTGTGCGCTCCAGCTGAAATGACGGTCCCACCACGCGAGTGCCTGATCGGCAAAGCGGCGGCTTTCAGGGTCGAGTATCGATTCTATCGAGGTGATGTATTGGGCACGATTGAGAGTGCGAATATGGGTGGTGATAAGAAACCTTTTAGTCGTATATGAAACTAAAAAGGCTCCTTGAGAGAATCAAATTAATCTTTATCCTATTATAGCGGTCAATATCACGGTGTTATAGGCTTCGGTGTATCATATTTAACCATTTGGGATAGAAAGCTTTAGTATTTTCATCAAAAACCGATTGTAGCTGTGTTCACACGGATTTCACAAATCTTCGATACTATGGTCAATAGATAGTATTTATATTTGATGGTAAGGGGTAATTATGCGTCCGTTTGTATATATTGTAATTTTTGCGGTTGTTTTTTTGATTTTTAAAGCATTCTTTTTAGATTCTTATTTGAAAGAGAGGAGTGCATCTGAGGCGAATACTTCGGTTGAAGTGACCCAAGGAGAGCCGTCGGTAGTTGTCGAACCGGAAAAAAATATCACAAAATCGAGCAATGCCAATAGTCCTAAAAAGGATATGCCTCTAGACCGTTTGGGTGATGAAATTGCCGATAAATTGAAAGGGAAACTGTAAACCTTATTTTTCTCTTGCCAGTATGACTCCGCTCATGATAATGAGCAACGCCCCTGTCATGATGAGTGGTGTCGGAAGGAGATCTCCCAACACGACCCCAAAAAGTGAGGCAAAAAGGATAACAGAGTAGCTGATTGTACTTACCAATCCTGCTTTGGCGTAATAATAGGCACGTGTCATATAGAGCTGTCCGAATGCTGCTGCTAATCCCATCAAAAGAATCCAAAGCCATGCGATTCCATGAGGCATAACAAATGTCTGCAGGGCAAAAGCAAAAACGTCTGACGTGATAAATTCTGCACTGATCATCAGCAATAGGGGGATCACTACCCCAAAAAACATAAACGAGAAAACAACCGTACGCTCATCATAATGGGCTTTGAGACTTCGGACACTGGTATAGGCGAGTGCCGATAAAAAACCGGTTAGAATCCCCATAATGTGTAAATAATTTATCTCTAACCCGCTGAGCGTAACGACTCCGATAAATCCGATAACAATGGCGACAACAGCCCTAAATCTGAGCTTCTCACCGAGTAAGAAAAAAGCGAGAATAGCAGTAAAAATGGGTTCGGTTTTTGCGTAAATGATAGCATTGGAGAGTGATGTCGCACTGATGGTGTAAAAGAAAGTGAGCAGAGCAATCGTTCCGATCACCCCTCGAAAGATGAGAGTATAGGGGCGCCCTCCGATATTGTGGATCGATTTGCGATATATGAATACAAAGAGGACTCCCAACCCGATAGCGTTGCGCCAAAACGTCACCTCGACCGATCCCATGGAATCGGCGAGAAGTTTCGCACTAAGCATTGTGAGGGCAAATAAAAATGAAGCTGCAAGCATCAAAAGAATACCGCGCTGGGTATTGGTTATGTGGGTGCGGGAGATAATCATAAATGCGATTGTATCATGATATTGTGTTCGAATGATTTTTAGGGGTATGACATTCCTATTTTTGGGTACAATGGAGAAATCAGATATGACGAATACTATTGGGAATTGTTTATATGCTTAAAACAGATAATTTAGCAGGGGATTTTTGGGGTGGAACGGCAGCAATGTTGGTCGCATTACCTGCCGCTATCGCATTTGGGGTAACGATATATGCTCCGATTGGGGGGCATTACGGCGCCTATGGTGCTATAGCCGGTATTTTAGGGGTTGCCGCTATCGGAATCATTGCCGCTTTGATGGGTGGGACGAATAAACTGATTTCGGCTCCCAGTGCTCCCGCTGCGGCAGTTATGTCGGCATTTGCACTCGAATATATGACGAGAGGAGTCACTGCCGATACGGTTTTTATCCTACTGATGGTGGTCGCATTGTTAGCTGGAGTGATACAGGTGGTATTTGGCGTTATCGGACTGGGACGGTTGATAAAATACATGCCTTTTCCGGTTGTCAGCGGCTATCTCAGCGGGGTCGGTCTTTATATTATAGCCTCACAGTTCCCTAAGTTTTTAGGGGTATCGCATGGATTACACTTTTGGGAAAGTATTCAAAGCCCTATACTGTGGCAATGGAACAGTATTGTTGTCGGTTTTTCCACGATTATTGCGATGCTTTTCGCTGATAAAATATTTCGATTTATCCCTGCGGTCATCAGTGCCTTAATCATTGGAACCGGAACCTATTTTATGTTAGCCTTGATAGATTCTTCTCTTTTGCACCCAAATAATCCTTATGTTATCGGTGAGCTTGGAGGAAGCGGAGGGGTTGATTTTGTCCAAATATTTACGGGACGTTTTGAAGAGTTATTAAAACTCTCTTGGGAAAATGTGACAACTCTCCTATTCCCCGCATTGACGTTGGCAGCACTTTTATCGATTGATACCCTTAAAACCTGTGTTGTGGTCGATTCAATAACCCATTCGTATCATAATCCCAATAAAGAACTGATCGCGCAAGGTTCTGGAAACATCGCTTCCGCCCTTATCGGAGGGATGCCAGGTTCTGGGACGATGGGGGCGACGATGGTCAATATTTCCAGCGGTGCTTCTTCTCGAATATCGGGTTTGATTGAAGGACTAATGGCCATTATCGCTTTTGTGGTTTTAGGGAATTTTATCGCATGGATACCGGTTGCCGCATTGGCCGGAATTTTGATTGTAATCGGTTTTCGGATGATTGATAAGCGGAGTATTGAGCTTCTTGAATCCCGTAAAACAGCACTTGATTTTCTCATTATTATAGCCGTTGCACTGACGGCCATTCTTGTAAGCCTTATTGCAGCCGCCGGCGTCGGACTGATGTTAGCTATTATATTGTACATCGCTCAGCAAATCGGTACATCGGTAGTCTATCGTCATATGGATGGGACCGAGGTAAAAAGTAAAATAATACGGACGAGAGAAGAGAGTGCCCTTTTACGTGAAAAGGGGAGCTGCTTTTCGGTGTATGAATTACACGGCAGCCTCTTTTTTGGAACGGCGAATCAGCTCTACTCGATACTCCAAGAGGATTTAAAACAGAAGAAATACATTATCATGGATATGAAGCGTGTCCAAACCGTTGATTTGACGGCAGCCCATATCCTTCTTCAAATCAAAGATATCCTCCATGATAGAGGGGGATATTTGATGGTTTGCCGATTACCGCATAAACTCCCTACCGGAGATGATTTAGAGAGTTATTTCAACCATGTCGGACTCCTTAAACACTTAAGTCCTATCATGGTATTTGATGATCTTGACGATGCCATTGAGTGGACGGAAAATACGATAATCCAAGATGGGCTTCTTGAAGAAGAGGGGGAGCATCTGCTTGAACTTCGCGAATTTGATCTTTTTAAAGAGCGCAATGAAGATACGTTAGAAGAGATCCAAAGTCTTGTGGAGAGCCGATCGGTTAAAAAGGGGGAAATTATTTATTCCGAAGGGGCATCGCAAGGGGAAATATTTCTAATACGCCGAGGTTCGGTGCGGATTATGCTCCCATTTCCGGACCGAAAAAGCGTCCATCTGAGTACGATTGGACAGAATGACTTTTTCGGGGAATTTTCATTTTTGGAGGGAAGCCCCCATTACACGGATGCAATTGCTGGGAGCGATACCGATCTGTATGCAATTACACGCGAATCGTTCGACCTTTTTTCGATACATCACAAAAAAGCGGCATTCCATTTTATGCAAAGTCTTGCCACCGTATTGGCGGAGAGACTTCGTATGGCGCGATCGGAACTGGGTGCAGAGTATGATGTTTAATCAATATTATCTCCCATAATAGTACATTATTTAATTAAAGTACGATAGAGTTAATGAGATGTAGAATGATGCAAATATCATCTATTTAATCATCGAGAGGTTCATATGAAAACGTTTGTTCATAAAGCTCATGAACGCGGATCCGCAGAGCACGGCTGGTTGCATAGTAAATTTAGTTTTAGTTTTGCCGATTACCATAATCCGGAACGGATGGGATTCGGTGTTTTGCGTGTTATTAATGACGATATTATCGAACCGGAAGGGGGATTTGCAATGCATCCCCATCGTGACATGGAGATCATTACGATTGTCATAAAAGGTTCTCTCGAACACGAAGATTCCGAGGGTAATCGCGGTATTATCCGTGCAGGGCAGATACAGTATATGTCGGCGGGAAGCGGTATCCAACACTCTGAATTTAATCCATCTTTCACGGAGCGGGTCGAACTTTTTCAAATATGGATTACTCCCGATGCCAAAAGGCTCCCTCCCCGCTACAAACAACGTGATTGTCATGATCTTGATACAATGAACCGTTGGTCACTCATTGTGAGCGGTGACGGGCGTAAAAAATCGATGCAAATATCTCAAGACGCGAGTATTAAAACGGCACGTCTCTATCCGGGGCATACCCTTGTTTCCGATCCGATCAAAAAAGGTCACGGACGTCTCCTTTTGGTTGTTGACGGAGAGATAAACGCGTGCGGACATACCCTCAAACGCCGTGATGAGCTGCAGGTTATAAGCGATGAAGCCTTTGAAATCACGGCAGAAAAAGATGCCCATCTGATTTTATTTGATGTACCGATGGACAGACCATAGATCAAGAGACTTTGTCACGTTAGAGAACGGTTTTTGCTTGTCAAAGTTTTTACTTTGTAGGAGGAGATCGTGATGAATGTAACAGCTGCATTAAACTCGGCAAGCACCATTGCCCCGACGGCCTTTAAAGATACCAGTGTGTCCCAAGAATATATTGATTCCATCTATAAATTGTATCCTTTTGTCGCTGCTCAGACGCGTGATGAGATTAATAGCAACGATGCGGCATTGACACAGTTTAAAAAAGATATATCGACCAAAGGTGCGGCACAGTTTCTCCATGATCTGAATGAAGAAAAAATCAAAACCCTTGTCGAAGAGTACCGCCAAAAGTTATTAAAGGAAAAAGAGGCGAATCCTGAAAAGCCAATGGACATAAACCAGATGGTAAGCGATTACCGAAAACTCTTGCTCAAAGAGATGATTGAAGCGCAAAAAGCAGAGCAAGAACAGCAAAAAGAAGCGCAAAAAGCAAAAATTTCAGAATCGCCGACTCTCTCAACAGCGGAAATTCTTGGAAGTGTTCAAGAGAGTACGTTCAATGCTTCAAATAAAAAGAGTGTTGATCTTTTGGAATTGATGATTAATACGGTGTGTGTTGCAACCGATAAAAAAGAGCATAATGTTTAATTAAATTGCAGTTAGACATTGATCGATATTGTCTCAATCCATTCTTGCGTACTCATAACATTGCTAAATCGAAATGCTTGTTCCACAAGGGTTGCTCGGTGCAGCTCTTCTGCCGTAGCTTTCCCCTCTTTATTCTCGAATGCCAGTGTCCCCGTCGCATCCGATAAAAACTCGACGTTAAAACTTAAATGATGAGCGTAACGCGCCGTCGTATCACAGCAGTGCTGGGTCATATAGCCGCTGATAACGACGGTGTTGATCCCGTTTTTACGAAGCCACGCTTCCAAATCGGTACCGACGAACGAACTCGCCATCGTTTTTTCGATCGTATGAGCCGTTTTAACATTTTTAACGCTCTCATGTAATTCCCATCCGTTCGTCCCTTTTACAAACGCTTTCGTCTTCGAGGTATGTTGTACCATGACGATAGGGATATGCGCATCCGTTGCCGCTTGGATCGCCGTAACGATATTCGAGGAGCTGTTTTGCGGATAGGTCACGGGGAGAAGTCCCGTAAAATACTCATTTTGGACATCGATGACGAGTAATGCTCGCTTTTTGGCATTTGGATTTTTGATCGGAAGGGTATCGGCTATGACGCCGCAAGCGGCAAACAGTGCCGCTATTTTAAGTGCGTTTCTGCGATTCATGAATTATTCTCGATCTTGAATGTATTGAAAATAATATCGGTCGCCAACATCCGCGTCGCATGGTTTACCGCATCAAGAATATCGCTGTCACTCCACTCCATCTCCCGCAATGTATCCAAATCATTTGCCGTAACGCCATGAGCGTTGCGTACCGCTTTGATCGCCAGTAAGAGCATGGCTGTTTCGCGTTCAGGAAGGTTTGCTGACTTTGGATCTTTACGCATTTCTGCCACCTGATCGAAGCTCCATCCTGCCATGTTTATCAACATCCCCGTATTGTAGTCGATACAGAACTGACACTCTTCGCCGCTGGAGACCATGATACGGATAGCAGCGAGAAGCGGCATCGAGAGGGTCGGATGGTTCATATAAAATTTGATGAAATCCATTTGCTGACGTAACAACTCAGGGCTGACACTGAACAGCTTGGCGTTGTTGCCGACGCTCCCGCGCATTGTTTCGATGATCGTATAGAGTTGGGCTAACTCACCTGTCGCTTCTTCGGGTGCTATGGTCTGAATGAGTGGCATGGGAAATCCTTTTTGGATGAATGTTGACTGTTTGGTCAAGTAGCATTATAAAACGATTTGACTGAATAGTCAAGTAGATGTGATATAATTTTATTTATGAAAGAACATACAAGGCAAAAACTGATCGATGCAACATACGAAGAGGTCTATTCGCACGGCTATCAAGGTGCAGCTTTAGCCGATATACTCGCTAGTGCCGGAGTGCATAAAGGGTCAATGTACCACTTTTTTGCCAATAAAAAAGAGATGGCACTCTCCGCGATAAAAGAGAAGATTTCGGAGCGGTTTGGAACACGCTATTTGGCGATAGCCCAAGGGGACGGTGATTATTTAGCGCATTTCTTTGAGGGTTTACGAGATCTCAAACAACGAGATTTTCGTCGCGGATGTCCGGTCGCAAACATCGTTCAAGAGATGTCCAATATCGATGAAGATTTTAATATGGCGATGAAAGAGATATACACAAAGTTTCGTCAAAGTGTCAAAATTATTTTTGATAAAGCGGTTAGTGTCGGCGAATTACGCTCATGTGATACGGCCAAACTCGCTCTTTTTACTACCTCTGCTTTGGAGGGGGCAATCCTTGCTGCAAAAGCATCGGGGGACGCTCAAGACTATCTCGATTGTGTGGAATGTTTGATCAGTTACATCGAGAGTTACAAACATGGATAATACAAAAAATACGAACAAGTATATTATTTTAATGATTATCGCGATGCTCTTTTGGGGATTTGCGTGGACAGCGGGGAAAGTTGCGGAGGAGCACTCCAATGCCCAAGTCGCCGCTTTTTGGCGTTATGCAATCTCGTTTATCAGTATTATCCCTGTGATTTGGTTTATGAAAACACCCCTCAAAACCGATAGGGCAGGGGTTCTGTATATGGTAATTGCAGGGGCTTTGACTTCGCTCTTTAATTATCTTTTCTTCGCGGGACTCTCACACGGGGATGCGGGATACGGGGGGACGATGGTCACGTCGCTCGCTCCGATCATCACCTATATCCTCTCGATACTCTTTTTGGGAACCAAGGTCTCAATGCGCCAAATCGGCGCACTCTCCATCGGTATTTTCGGGGCGCTGATACTGCTTCGTGTCCCGTTTGAAGGATTTGCATTCTTGAATGTCGACAGTGCTTATTTTCTGGGATGTGCGGTTGTCTGGGCATTGGTGACGGTCGTCTCTCAAAAAGCAGCGGCACGGGCTCATTTGATGTTTTATACCTTGGTCGTTTTTGGGATCACGACGTTTATCAATATGCTTTTTGCTCTGCCTCACCATCCGTTCGATTTCGGGGCATATGACGCGGTGTTTTGGTGGACGATCCTTTTTATTGGAGTGATTCCGGGGACGTTTAGTACAGCTCTTTATTTTGTTTCGGCAGGGAAAGTGGGGGCGCATCGGACGGGGGTATTTATGTTTATCGTTCCCGTCGGGGCGATCGTGTCGAGCTGGGTCGTATACGGCGAGACGTTGGCGATTTCCACCCTTATCGGGTGTCTGATGGCATTCGCGGCGGTGATTTTCTTTAATATGAAAAGATAGAATAAGGGAAAATATGAGCGTTTATGTTATTGGGCAAATTCGCATTACGGATCAGGAAAAATGGAATGACTATAAAAGTCAGGTTCAATCTACCCTTGAACTCTACGGAGGGAAGGTACTCTTGAGAGGAAGTAAGACAGATTCATTTGTTGGGGAAACATCATATCCTGATGTAGTAGCCATTGAATTTGATTCAGCCGAAAAAGCTAAAGAGTGGTATTCCTCTGCTGCTTATCAAAGACTTGTGCCCATACGGGAAAATGGTGTGGAAATCATTTTGCACATGTATGAATGATTTTTAAATTAAAGAGAACAGGAGACAATTAATGTTTATTATTTCACTCACCTACATTAAACCTCTCGAAGAGGTGGATGCACTACTCGAAGAGCACGTTGAATATCTCAAGGAACAGTACAAATTAGGAAATTTTTTTGCCTCGGGACGCAAAGTTCCCCGCACAGGCGGCGTGATTTTGGCACGTGCGGTATCGCGCGATGAAATCGAGACCATTATTGCTCTCGATCCGTTTTATCGGCATCAAGTCGCATCCTATGAGATCACGGAATTTAGCCCGACGATGACGTCGGATGAATTGGCATTTTTGAGGGAATAAGAGTCAAAAGGAAATCAATTTGCCGCAAAGGTTTTCTTTTTTGACGGGAGCGGTAAGGTTATGAAAGCGGCGCATTATTGTTGAAAATTTAAAACAACTAATGGCTATTTATGAGATGTAATAGGTATTATCTGACTTCTTTAACCCAGCCAAAATGATAGCTTCCATTTTCGTACAATCGGTTTCCATGCAATCAATCGACGCCGTGATAAAAGACTCATCGTACAGCGTATCGGCATAATCGATATAGTCATACCCGTTGTAAGTGACGATCATATCAAAGAAAAGTCGTAACGATCTTCCGTTACCTTCACTAAAAGGATGCAAGACAAGTAACTCACACATATAATAGGCTAACCGTTCGGCAAATTTTGGTCGAGTTTCTGCATCTTCGTAATCACGTAAATAATTTTCTTGCTCTAATTGTTTGAAGATATCGTTAGAGTAGCTTTCCAAGTTCATGTATGGACAAAACATACTTGACCCTTTGGAAATATTGACGGTTCGATATTCCCCCGCCCATTGATATAACGTATCAAAAAGATGTCGATGGATTGATTTGAGGTAAGCTTCATCAAAACGCGTATCATCAGCCAAATCATTATGAAAATATTCGTAACTTCGTAAAAGAAGTTCGCGTTCTATTTCGTGGATTACGAGAGAGTCGTGTATATCAAGTTTATTGATCGGGACATCGCTATTTTCATAGTAGATGTGATTGGAGGGAGGGTAGTATTTCATTTACGAGAAAGAATTTTTTTGACTTGCTCTTTCACTTCTTTATTATCAACAGGTCTATACCCTTCAATCATTTGCGATACATTGACCGCTTTAAGTGCTTTTTGGGCTGAAAAAGGAGGCTTGCTCATTGGCTATCCTTACCATCTTATAGGTTGAATATTATACCTTAAAATCAATTTTTATCGCTCCCACCAGCTTAGAGTGTATATCTGTATTCCCACTCAGAGAGTGGGAACGAGGGGAACCGCAGGGTAATTTTTGGCTCCACTGATTTGTTATATATTGATTTTTGGTAATACAAGCTCTTCGCTTAACCGATCATTCGTGAGCTTAATCAACTTATTAATTACTTCTACAGTTTTAGGAATATCTGCTTTTTCTAGTGCTTTGATAAAGTTTTCAAATAAATTCAATTCATCTTGATAGCCATATAGCTGAAAGTTAATTCTAGAATCTTCGATTTTCTTTTTTAAATGTTCATCGTCTATAAATGGTTGAGAAGATGATGTAAATGAATTTTTTATCAGCATAAATGATTGCAAAGTTATCAACCTATATTCAGTTCGTTTTTTTATCTTTTCATGTTTTCTACTTAAATAGTTAGTTACAAACCAACCTGTCACAATTAATAAAGTTGGGATAATTAAACTCAAATTTGAAATTTCCATTCATTCTTCTTTCAATATATAACTATTTATTCATACCAAAAATATACCATTTTGCCAGAATTTTACATCCTGACATATTTTTAAACATTTTACGCTGTTTTTCTTAAAATAATTTCCGCAAACGCTTTAACCGCAGGTTCGATCTCATCCATCTCGAAACCACCGAATCCCATCCGCAAAGCATCCCATTCTCCCCCGCAATACTCTTTTGCGGCGTAGAGCTTGATTCCAGCTTCTTCGGCTCGTTGTCGCAATAGTGTGAGGTTGATGTCTGAAGCGGGGCGGATATTGATCGATAGACCGCCCCCTTCGCTGACGATCACTATCGAATCTCCCAAATGTTTGATGAGGGATTGTTTCATCAGGTCGTGTTTCTTGCGGTTTAGGTTTCGTACCCGTCGCAGATGACGTTCCCAATGCCCCTCATACATGAACAGCTCCAATGTCTTTTGAGTCATGAGGCTGACACGCGAAAAGGTGCCGTGAAAGGAGCGGTATCGATCCATCAGATGACGAGGAAGTACGATGTATCCGACGCGTAGAGCAGGGGAGAGGGCTTTTGCAAAGGTGCCGATGTAGATGACCCGCTCAGAACTGTCGAGTCCTTGTAGCGAGGGAATCGGTCGGGAGCGATAGGTAAGTTCACTGTCATAGTCATCTTCGATGATGTAGCCGTCGTTTTCGTGTGCCCATGCGAGGAGTTTTAGGCGGTTTGGGATGGGCATTGCCGCTCCTGTGGGGTATTGGTGCGAGGGGGTGATGTAGACGATGCGTGCATCGGACGCGGCTAACTCATCGATTTTTAAGCCGTTTTCATCAACTCCGATAGGGGTGATATCGTAGTGATGGTGGGCAAAAACTTTTCGGGCGATGTGGTAGCCGGGATGTTCGATGGCAAAATGGGAGTGTGTCGGGCGCAATATATCGGCGATCATCCCCATCGAGTCGATAAACGCTCCCGTAACGATTATCTGTGAAGCGTCACAGCGCACACCGCGCAGTTCAGTGAGATAACGCGAAATTTCGGTTCGCAGTCCGAATTCCCCCTGAGGATCGGGATACATCCCCATATCGAGGGTTTTATCGATGGCACGATTATAGAGCCGTTTCCAGAGTTTGAGGGGGAACACCTCTTGGGAGAGGCGGACTGGGTAAAAGTTGTAGCGGTAGGTGATGGCAGGTGTGTCGGCTAACTCTATCGTCGCAGAGTCATCAAGCGAAATGAAATCGGCATCCGCGACGTAATAACCGCTTTTGGGACGGCTTTCGATATACCCCTCGGCATAGAGTTGATTGTACGCTGATTCGACGGTGTTTTTGCTGATGCGGTACTCTTGGGAGATTTTACGAATCGAGGGGAGTTTGCTCCCGATGGCAAGAGTGGTAGTGATGTCGTGTTTGAGTGCTTCGTAGAGCTGGATGTGCAGAGGTATTTCGGAAGCGGTGTCGAGGAGATACATAAACTGACCTCATAAATTTTAAATATTTTGTCACTTGTGCAGAGTGCAGATTGGCGATATAGTATCATAAATTTTTTGAGGAAAGCGATATGAGACGTTCAGAATTTGAGGTCACCGACCCGCAAACCATCGAATCGGTATTGAGTGAATGCGAATACGGGGTATTGTCGCTTATGAGCCGTAATGAGCCTTATGGTGTTGCGGTTAACTTCGCGTATCGCGAGGGGGCGGTGTACTTTCACGGTAGCATCGAAGGGCGTAAAGTCGAAGCGATAGGTGAGGGCTCAAAAGTGGCGTTTTTAGTCGTAAAACCTTATGCCTATATCCCATCATATTTCAGCGATACGAGTGCGGCATATCCTGCGACGCAGTTTTTTACTTCGGTACATATCAACGGTGAAGCGATAAGAGTGAAAGATGAGCGAGAAAAAGCGTTTGGATTGAGCGCTTTGATGGAGAAAATGCAGCCTGAAGGTAACTATGACCCCATCGATGCGGCAAACCCGATCTATACCAAGATGATGGAACTAACGGGGGTGTATAAAATCGTACCGAACGTGATGACGCTCAAAGTCAAAGCGGGGCAAAATTTACCCAAAGAGCGGTACGATACCCTTATCAAACACATAGAAGAGCGAAACGGCTCTGCCGATGGTGCAACGATTCAGTTGATGCGAATATTTCAGAAACAAAATGACGACGGTGATGGCGATTTTCAAAAATCGTGAGAGAGTTTTAGAGATGGGATTAATACATGAGTAACGAAGAACAAGCTATTAAAGATAATATCAAGAGTACCTTTGACAATGTAGCCAAAAGCTATGATAGAAATCAGCAATTTATACTATCAGCCAAAAAAATGGTCGATTTAATCCATTCTGATAACGATAGTTTGAACATTTTAGATTTATCGACGGGGACAGGTCATATCGCGATAGAACTTGCCAAAAAGTTTCCAAAGGCAAATATTTATGGTGTCGATATTTCCGAGGAGATGCTCAATATTGCCCGATTAAAGACAAAAGAACACGGGATAAACAACATCACCTATTTGCTTCAAGATGTGGAAAATCTGGATTTTGAAGATATAAAATTTGATCTCGTTACATGCGGATACGGGCTGTTCTTCTATCCAAATATGGAAAAAGTTGTAAGCGATATTTCTGAGCGATTGAGCGATGAAGGGAAATTCATTTTTTCAACATTTACAGATCAAGCGTTTCAGCCGTACTCAAAGATATTTTTAGAGCTATTGGAGCAAAATTATAATATCGCACCGCCGAAGCGGATAGAAAAAAGACAACTGACGACACAAAATGAAATAGAAACGCTATGTGCTCATATCGAATACGATAGTTTGGAAATTCACGATATTGAGATTGTGTTTCCGATGGAGATTAATGAATGGTGGGAACTCCTTAACAGTACGGGATACAAGGGGTTATTAAATCAATTGGAATCTAATTATTCTCAATTTGAAAAAGAATATATAGAGCATTTACAATCAATTTCAAAAGACAACTGTATCGATTATAATGCGAATAGTTTGATTTCTATCGTGTCTAAACTAGATTCATCCCGATAAAAGCCCATAAAAGGGACAATTTTTTATAGTGAAAAGGCAATATTATGACTGCATCAAATTTTAATCTTACAAACTATCTTGCCCGTATCGGCTATGAAGGGGAAGTGCATGCCGATGTTTCGACGTTGACTCAATTGGTGCAAAAACAACTGCGGAGTATTCCGTTTGAAAATACTGAGGTGCAATCGGGTCGTATCCCCTCCTTGGTGCCTGAAGATATTGTGGATAAAGTATTGAAACGCGGGCGCGGCGGGTACTGCTACGAGATCAACGGCGTGTTTGCGATGGCACTAACCGCTATCGGGTTCGAGTGGTATTTCTCGGGGGCGCGACCGATGTTTTATCCTGCTCGCCGACCTAAAACGCACATGGTGGTGATTGTGCGTGTCGAGGGGAATGATTATCTGTGTGATACGGGATTCGGAGGATATGCACTGCGCGCTCCGATAATGATTGAAGAGGGTGAGGTTACGCAAGAGGGTGATCGTTTCAGTTTGGAACTGTTCGGTGGCGAATATGTACTAAGCTCTCTCGTACAGGGGGAGTGGCAGCGACAATACGGTTTTGCATTGCACCCGCAGGAGTGGATCGAATTTAGCCTCGCCAACTATTTTAACGCAACGAGCCCCGATACCATTTTTACGCAAAAAAAGCTGGCGATCATGCAGACACCAAACGGGCGTAAGATTCTCGTGGATAATGAACTCAAACTCATCGAAGAGGGGAAACGGGAGCAGTTGGAAGTTGATTACGGGAGGGCTTTAAAAGAGTATTTTGGGTTGGAAGCTTATGAAAATGGTGTGAGGATTGGTTAATATGAATCTCAAAAAACTCAAAGAAGCCGAGGAAAGTTTTTTCACGTTTTACCCCAAAGGATTCGAAGACGAAGCGCTTCTTCCGATCATCAAACGGCACAATACGGCAAAAATAGGTGAAAGTGTACGAGAGATGTTCGCGCCGGAGCGTTTTTCACGCGCAGAAGAGATGGGTGAGAGTTTCACAAAGATCGTCTCTAAATCCTCTTTAATTTCGCTTTTCGAAAAACCCAAAGTCAGAGATATGGTGCGACAGATGAGTATGGAGCAGCAAGATATGTTCTCCATCGGGCTGTATGAGCTTTTGCACTCGAATCAAGAGAAAGGTTTTGAAATCTTGGTCGATGTATTGTCGATCTACAAACTCGCGAAATGGTCTATCGTGACGCTGATCCCCTATTATTACGCACGGGAGAAAGCCTTTTTTATCAAACCGACCACCACCAAAGAGATAATCAAATTTTTTGAGATTGAAGGACTCACGTATAAACCCCGCCCGACGTATGAGTTTTACGTAAAGTATACAAAGATACTCGAAGAGATGAAGTCGCACGTCTCTCCTATGATCGGTGCGGATAATGCCGGATTTACCGGCTTTTTAATGATGGCGATGAAATAATTTCTGCAATAGTTTGTTATAATGACAGAAAGCTGTCATAAAGGCAACCCTATGCAAGCATTGAATTACACAACGGCGCGCAACTCTCTCAAATCGATCATCGATGAGGTGTGTGATAATAACGAAGAGGTGATTGTCACGACCAAAAATGACAAGAGCGTCGTGATCATGTCACTCGATGAATACAACCGCACCCATGCACAGCTCAAACGTGAACTCAAAGAGGCAATGGAGCAGATCGAGCGGGGCGAATATATGGGTATCGATGAAGCGTTTGATAGTGTGATCGCGAAATATGCGGATTGATTTTTCTCCCAAAGCGCATAATCGATTGGAGATGATCGCTGAGTACATTTATGAGCAGACAAAATCAAAAAAACTCACACGAGCGTATTTACAACGTTTACGTGAGTTTATCGTAGTCACGTTGAGCGCTTTTCCCTATGCGGGGCGAAGTTCGGAAGAGTTGATCAGCGGTTCGCGCAAACTCGTTTATCAGGGGTACTCGATTATTTATATCGTCGAAAAAGAGCAGATTAGGATATTGATTCTCTATCGGGAAAATTTACCGTGATTTTTATGAGCATTCCGTTCGTGGAGAGGTAGTCGAAGGGTGAACAGTAAATTAGCTTGTAAATTGTCAGATAACAGATGTTTCAGAGTGAAAAGAGTATTATAAGACGATATAAAACACCAAAGGGGTACATATGGGAGAGGGATTGGTTCGATGCCGACAACGGATGGTCAATTACACCAAATCGCTTGCTCATCTGCGTGTCACGGTTGAAAAAGAGAGTCTCAACGAGATTGAAAAAGCGGGGCTGATTCAGTTTTTTGAGGTGGCGTTTGAGTTGGCGTGGAAAGTGATGAAAGATTATCTCATCACCGAGGGGTATGATGTCAAAAGCCCTCGCGAAGCGATCAAAACGGCATTCGATTACGGGCTGATCGCCGATGGAGCCAAATGGCTCGAAGCACTCGAAAAACGGAACCTCGCCGCTCACACCTATGATGAGTCGATCCTCGACGAACTCGAAGAACTGATCACTCACACTTATTATCCGATGATGGAAGCACTCAGAATCTCTCTCGAAGAGCGGTTATGATCGGACTTTCGGATTCGGAACTCCAAACTCTCCGCGATGTATTTGAGCGTTTCCCAGACATTGAAGAGGTGATCCTCTTCGGCTCCCGCGCACGCAGTACGCACCGACCATCTTCTGATGTTGATCTCGCTCTAAAGGGGAAAAATCTTAAGTTAGATACCCTCGCAAAGCTTCGCTATATCCTCGAAGAGGAGACAAATCTTCCCTATTTTTTTGATGTTGTGATTTATGATCGGGTGGAGAATGAGGCGTTGAAGAGGGAAATTGATGAGGGTGAAGAAATAAGATGAAAAATATTTTATACATTACTATTTTGATCTGTTCAGTATTAGCTTTTTTCCCATTAGTAGTTAATTTTAGTATAAATAAAAATTTATTGACTGTTAAATATTTTTTTGAAATTAGCTTAGTCTTTTTGATTATGGCATTATATTATTTGATAAAATTTAAAAATAATATTTTTAAAAAAGACAAATTGTTGTTTATTGGACTGATATTAGTTTTTATTCCAATGATTAATTATATTGTATTTGTAGGGGGGCTTCCAAAAATACTTCATTTTATGAGTAGTGAAAAAATTCAACTTGATAGTACTGTTATTGCAAAAGGGAGAATCGGTAAGCATCCATATTGTTTAAGCTTAAGCAATAAAAAAATAAATGCAGATATTGATTATTGTGTTGATGGGTCATATTACAAAGAAAATATATATGATAAAACAAAAATTGGGGATAGTGTCATTATAGATGGGAGTATTTCAAAATTCGGATTTTTACATCATAGAAAAATTATTAATCAAACATTGATTCAAACGCAATAACTGCAATAAATTAAATAAGGTTTCTTTATGACCCTCATCACCGACTCCATGGACGTATTCGCCGAGAAGTTCGAGAACGTTGATCTGCACGGCAAAAAGATCACCAAAGCCGAATTCGATGACTGCACTTTCGTCTCTTGCGATTTCAGCGAAACCTTTTTTTCCTCCTGCAAATTTACCGAATGCCGTTTTGAAAACTGTAATCTGAGTTTGATGAAACTTACCAGCAGTAAAATGAGCGATGTCGAGTTTGTCTCGTGCAAGATGATCGGGATTGATTGGACGATGGGGGATTGGAAGAGTTTGCTCAATGCTGATCCGCTTCATTTCCGCGAATGTATCCTTAATGACAGCAACTTCTTCGGATTAACATTGGAAGGGATGATAATGAAAGAGTGTCGAGCCAAAGAGGTCGATTTTCGTAATGCGACGCTCAAAAAAGCTGACTTTAGCGGAACCGATTTCAAAGGGGCGTTGTTTGGCAATACTCATCTCGAAGGTGCCAACTTTACCGACACGAGTAACACAATGATCGATGTACGCTCCAACTACCTAAAGGGTGCGATTTTCAACCGATATGAGGCATTGTTTCTCCTCGAAACGATGGGGATTGTGCTGGTAGATTAGACTTTTTTAGTCACTTATTTTTCTAATGCCAACAAGAATTCTTTTCTCCACAGCCCTCCGCTGTATCCTCCGAGTCCACCTCCCGTCGCGATGACACGGTGGCAGGGGATAAGGATAGAAATAGGGTTGCGGCCGTTGGCACTGGCGACGGCACGGATGGCTTTGGCGTTGCCGAATAGTTTGGCTTCTTCAGCGTATGAGATCGTTTCGCCGTAGGGGATTATCCGCAGTGTTTCCCAAACTTTTTTTTGAAATGGAGTTCCGTTTGGAGAGAGAGGGAGGGTAAAGATTTTCCGTTTTCCCTCGAAGTATTCGCGCAGTTCTTCTTCTAATCGGATAAGAAGAGGGGTGTCGGAATTTTGGACTAGCACAGATTCAGGGGTGAAATCTAGCGAGAGGATTGCGTTCTCGTCGGCAGCTGCAATCATTTTGCCGATTGGGGTATTGATGAGACGAACATAGTTTTTCATGTATAAATTATAGTGATATTTTCTCAATAAGATGAGAGTATTTCATTTCGTCATAAAAAAGTGTTGTTGAACTGTTTATGCTATGATAGTTTAATGTAAAAAGTGGAGATAATAATGTCTGTTTCACGTTGCGGATGGGTCAAATTGAGTGATCCTGTATATGTGGCCTATCACGATGAAGAGTGGGGCAAGCCTTTGCATAATGATCGAGCTCTTTTTGAACTGTTTTGTTTGGAAACACAGTCGGCAGGTTTGAGTTGGCTGACAATACTGAAAAAGAGAGAAGGATACCGGGAAGCGTTTGAAGGATTTGATCTGGAGAAAGTTGCTTTGTACGGTGAAGATGATATTCAACGGATTTTAGAGAGTGGATTGGTCGTTAAAAGTCGCCCTAAAATAGAGGCAATCATCACCAATGCGCGAGGATTTTTAGATATTCGGGGAGAGTTCGGTTCTTTGGATAACTATTTTTGGGGAAAAGTCGATGGAAATCCGATTGTTAATGATGTCTCTGATTATAAAAGGGCAGCATGTACCTCAGAGCTTTCCGATACAATGACCAAAGAGCTCAAAAAACGGGGATTCAAATTTATAGGGTCGACAACCGTCTATGCGTTTATGCAGGCGTGCGGGATGGTCAATGATCATGAAAATAGTTGCTTTTGTAAAGTAAAATAGGAGAATCAGTTTGAACCCAGCCAAAGTAGTACGTGAAAAAGTATCCCAACTCACCGACCTACCCAATATCGGCAAGACGGTTGCCGCTGATCTCAAATCAATCGGAATTACTGAACCTTCTCAACTGGTAGGTCAAGATCCTTATGCTCTGTATGTCCGCTTTTGCGAAGCATTTGGAGAGAGGCAAGATCCGTGTATGCTGGATGTGCTGATGTCGATTACCAATTTTATGGATGGTGGAGCGGCTAAAGTGTGGTGGGATTATACCGCCGAGCGCAAGCGGCTCTACGGCAGTGGAAAACTAGGGGATTAAAGATAGATAACCAGTTCTGTGAGGTCAGATCGGTGGAGCGGCGGCTGCTCGTTGACACGATAACCGAACGGGATTAAAAGAACAATACCGTAGGTATCGGTATCGATTCCCATGATTTTTTCTACCGCATCGCGGTCAAATCCCTCCATTGGACACGAATCGATTCCGATCGAAGCGGCAGCAGACATCATGTTGGCTGCGGCAATATAGACTTGACGAGATGACCAGCACTCTAATGTCTCTTGATCACGCGGATCGATCCATTGGCTGTACATTCCGCGAAGTCCCTCTGGGTAGTGAAACTTGTCAAATTCGTTTTGGATGTAGGTATCGGTACTTCGAACATTCTTTTTATATGCAATCGCGATCAGCTCGGAAGCGGTGGTGATTTGAGGCTGATTCCACGCTACGGTTTGGATTTCTTCGCGCATTGCCGTGTCACGGATAACGAAAAACTGCCACTGCTCCATACCGAACGAACTTGGGCTGAGACGTCCCGCTTCGAGGATAAATGTTAAATCCTCATTGCTCATTATTTTAGTCGTATCGAACAGTTTGCACGCATGACGGAAGTGCATCGCTTTTTCAAAATCGTTTCGCATAAAAAGGCTCCTTTAGGGTTTTATTAGGTGAGATTCTATAGTATACGGTATTAACTGTCAAGAACACACTAAAAAGTAATTTACATACTAAAAGGTAACTATATGAAGAAGGACGAAATACGGTTTAACTGTCCGTTTGAACTCACCATCGAACTGATCGGCGGGAAGTGGAAAGGGTTGATTTTGTGGCATCTGCTCGATAAAAAAGTGCTTCGTAACGGAGAGATGCTCCGTCTTATGCCCCGTATCACCCAAAAGATGCTGACACAGCAGCTTAGAGAGATGGAAGAAAATGGACTGGTTAACCGTGAAATTTATGAGCAGGTACCGCCAAAGGTGGAATACAGTCTCACGATGCACGGTGAAGCACTTCGCCCGATACTCGATCAGATGATCGAATGGGGGTTGGTGTATGCGCACGACAACAATATTGCGATTGCATGCGGCAGTAAATAAAGGAGAAAATATGGTTTCAGTTAAATATTTGCATCAGGTTCAGGCGGCGTTGCTTTCGGGTTTTATGAGCTTTATTATGTCGGGGGCGATTACGTTTATTAATCTCGGATGGGTGAATAATTTTGTTGGAATTTGGCTTCATGCTTGGCTGGTGGCGTATGCGATTGCATTTCCGACGATATTACTTGTGTTTCCGTTTGCCCGCAAGTTGGCAATGAAGATTGCGGCGAAGCCTTAAATCTCGATATTTCATTTCTTTTTAACATTACTAAAAATTATTCATTATTGTATAAAATGTATTGTGGGACAATGGCTTTACTATGTAAGATGAGGAGTTAGTCATGAATTTGCTTTCACCTATAAGAATTGGAAATTATGAGTTAAAGAATAGGATATTTATGGCACCGATGACACGGTGCAGAAGTGTAGAAAGCAATGTTGCCAATGAAATGATGGCTCAATACTATGCGCAAAGGGCTTCTGCCGGTTTAATCATCACCGAAGCTACTCAGATTTCGACAAAAGGTATCGGATATCCTTATACTCCGGGGATTCATACCCCTGCGCAAGTACAAGGGTGGAAGAAAGTGACGAAAGCCGTGCATGATAAAGGGGGGAGAATCTTTTTACAGCTTTGGCATGTCGGACGAATTTCTCATCCGGCCTTTCATAACGGTGAACTACCTGTTGCCCCGTCTGCTATTAAACCCGCAGGGAGTATTTATACCTATGAGGGGATGCAAGAGTTTGTTACGCCACATCCTCTTAGCATTGAAGAGATTGCACGTGTTATACAAGATTATGTTATAGGTGCAAAGAATGCGATGGAAGCCGGATTTGACGGAGTAGAAATTCATGGGGCTAACGGTTATCTGATAGATCAATTTTTGCGCGATGGAACAAATAATAGAGAAGATATGTATGGCGGTTCTATTGAAAATAGAGCAAGGTTTCTTCTTGAGGTTACCGAAGGAATTTGTGCTGCTATCGGATCAGAAAAGACGGGAGTCCGTTTATCTCCAAGCGGTACGTTTAATGATATGAAAGATTCCGATCCCCAAAACCATTTTTCCTACATCTGCGAAAAACTAAATGGGTATGATCTTGCCTATTTACATATTATCGATGCTTTGGAAGGAGATATCCGACACGGTGCGAATGTCGTTGAACTGAGTGTGATTAGAGATTCATATGAGGGTATCTTGATCGCGAATGGTGGGTACACTTTTGAGAGGGGAAATTCGGTAATAGAAAATGGATTAGCCGATGCAGTGGCATTTGGAGCTCTTTATTTAGCCAATCCTGATCTTCCGGAACGTTTTAAAAATAACTCCGAACTAAATATTCCTGATCCTAACAGCTTTTATACGCAGGATGAAAAAGGGTATTTGGATTATCCAATGTTACCGTGCGATTGAAAATAAATTTTAGAGATTTTTTCTAAAAATAAGATTTTTAAGACCTCTTTCATAATCGCATTCGGGGAAGCTCTCCAAATTTTCCAATCTCTCGATATAACGAAATTCAGGGGCATTTTCATGGAAAAGGGTTTTGATAAACTCACTCTCCAGTTCAGGGGCATTGAGTGCTGATAAAATGGTGCACTCCTCTGCCGCGAACTCATTGAGCCTTTTGATGATCTTGGCGTAGTCGGATGTTGCCGCGAAGGAGCCTTTTTGAAAGCTGGGAGGATCGATAATGATCAGATCATATGGGCCCGCTTTACGGATGCGGCTCCAGGATTTGAGAATATTGTAGGGCATGAACTCCACTTTTTTGGTGTCGAGTCCATTGATGCGATGATTCTCACGTCCGATCGAGAGGACGTTTTTGTTCATATCGACATTAACGACGGAGTGTGCCCCGGCATGGATAGCGATAACTGAAAACGAGCAGGTGTAGGAGAAGAGGTTTAAAACTTTTTTGTTTTTTGCATGGGTTCGGATAAATTCCCGTCCGATTTTCATGTCGGGGAAGAAGCCGATATTTTGGGCACTTTTAAAATTGACGCGATATTTGAGAGTGTTTTCGATGGCATAGCTCTCTTGCGGCAACTCACTGGTGATAACGGTAGCGGGAGCGGTGGGGAGATAGCGTTGTTGAACCACCAATGCGTCCCATTGCTCTTGGGTGGTATAGAAATCGCGTAACATTGAGACAATCGCCTCTTCCTCCTCGTCCTCATCAAACAATACGGCAAAAAGAACTTTGTCTACGCTATCTACGGTGAGAAAGCGGTATCCATCATAGGTATTGCCTCGACCGTGAAACAAACGGGTGTATTCCTCGGTGCAGTTACGGGCATTGGTCAGTAATAGTTGTTGTAAATCGTCTAAGGTCATATAGGAATCTTTGATAAAAGTGGTGAAAGTATAGCGATTTTGATTAAGAATTATTGATAATAGGGTAGTATTTCACAGATAATTGAGGTGCATTATGAACAATCGTATAGATTATTTGATACAAAAAGGGGGGCTAAAGCTCAAGCTTATCGGGTTTGCCTCAGCCCTTATTATTCTTACCGTCACTATTTTGAGTTTCTTCATTATCCAACTGACCAAATCCTCTATCGAAAAAAAAGCGTTTGAAGTCGCTACGACATCTCTTGAACAGATTGCCGATTTTTCGACGCATGCCCTTTTGGAGCGGAGCAGAGAAAATGAAATTAATCTTAGTGAAATACTTAAAGATGTTCACGACTCCAACATCGAAGGGTTGAGCGATGTCTCGATTTATCTCCACCAAAAGAGTACAGAGGGGTCGAAATACAAGTACTTGGCCGGATTCAAAAAAGGCTCTCAGCAAGAGCTTAACGATGCTAAACTCATCCAGCTTCTTGCTCAAACTACCAGCGAGAAGATTATTAGAGACGAGACTGCCGAGTTTTACCGCTTTATCCATCCGATCATCTACTATTTTCAAGGTAAACCGATTGTATTGGGTGTGGCAATTTTGGAATATAACAAAGAGTCGATCAATAAAGTGGTGCGAGACGTGATCGAGATATCGGTACGTATTGCGATTATTATCATTGTCCTTACCATCATTTTAGTTTATTTTGCCGGAATGCGCTTTACCCGACCGATTTTGAGTATTGCCGATGCTGCAAGTGATGTTGCCGACGGTAATCTTGATATCGAGCTTTCGATCCATACGAATGATGAGATTGAGGAGCTTGCAACGCGGTTTAATCAGATGGTACGAGGGCTGCGAGAACGAGAAAAAATGCAAAAATTCGTCTCTGATTCGACAATGCATATGATTCAAGAAGATTCCGACAAACATCGAATTTTAGGGGGAGAATATCTAAGCTTGACCTTTTTATTTTCCGATATTCGGGGTTTTACGGCAATGAGCAGTGAAAAAAAACCGGATGAAGTGGTCGAAATCATAAACTACTATCTCGATCTCCAATCGCAGATAATCAAGAGTTACGGGGGTGATATTGATAAGTTTGTCGGGGATGAAATCATGGCATCGTTTGGCGGAGAGGACGGAATCGATCGTGCAATCCAAAGCGGTATCGCTATCCAAACCGCAATAGCTCAAGCCAACACGATGCGCAAGGAAAAGAATCATACGGTTCGAAGCGTCGGTATCGGTATCAATCATGGAGAGGTTATTGTCGGTAATATCGGTTCCCATGATCGAATGGATTTTACTTCGATCGGTTCGGAGGTCAATCTTGCCGCTCGGCTTTGTTCTAATGCAGAAGCGGGAGAAATTCTGATCGAAGCACAAACCTGCTTGATGGCAACGATTGAATGCGATTTTAATCCTCCCCACGAGATTAGGGTTAAAGGGATCGAAAAACCTGTTTCGGTTGTGAGTATCACCATAGAGGGAGCTAAGGGATGAGATGGTTTCAACCTGTTATCCTCGTATCGGCACTAAGCTTTAGCGGGTGCAGTTTGATGTTTTTCCCCTCTACGTACACTCCCGAGCAAAAACGGAGCGTATATACGAGTGTTCAGGATGAGATTTCCTATCGCATTGAGCAAGGGGAACTTCATTATGCCCAAGGGTATTACGCTGCGGCGGTTGAAGATTTTGAGAAGGTCAATTTTTACGAAGGGCGCGCGGTGATTCCCCTTAATAGGATTAAGCGGATTGCTGAGAAAGCAGAAGAGAGAAGTAGATTTTATTACGATCGAGGGATGAAGGCACTGGAGAGTGATAAAAAACAGGCTCTTATTGAGTTTAATCGTATGATGCGGAGTGACCCGAAATACAAAGACGGCAGAGTGTACTATGAGAGATTAAAAAAAGAGAAAGAGATTATACTGGTGCTCTCCTCGCTTGAAGCGGATCTCAATGAGAAGCTCAAAAAGAATCTCCAAAGCACCTCGGCACTCAAATCGTTCAATCAGTCACTGGAGGCACTCGCTCAATACGACGACTCAAATCCCCTCGTCATCAAAGCTCAAGAGGTACTCGCCAACCAACGCAAAATACAGCTTGCTAAAGCGATTGCACTCTTTGAGAATCAAAAATACGAGGAGGCTTCGGAGCGATTGGTATTTATACAGCAAATCTACCCCAATGAGCCAACTGCGCAGCGATACCTTGATCAGCTCGCAGCAAAGCAAGAGGTGCAAAAAAGGGTAAAACTGGCTCGAAATGCACTGGAACAAAAAGAGTATCGCTCCGCTATGAAATATGCATCCAAGGTATTGGAGATGGAATCAAGTAACAAAGAGGGACAAGCTATCCTTGAAACTGCAACCAAAAAATACGAACAAACTATTCCCGAATTGATTGCCAAAGGGATCGGATATTACAAAAAACAGGAGTTGCAAAACGCCCTTGAGGTATTTCAGTCGATACTCGAGGTGGATTCCAATAACAGTACATCCATCATCTATATCAAAAAAATAAAACGGCAGCTTGAGACCATCAAAAGTCTCAAATAGATCGGACCGTGCGAAAATAGCATGTGAAAGAGCGGATTATCCAACCTCATGAACATTCTGATTACAGCTAATCGGTAGATAAAGCTGCCCGTAGCAGTCGCAGAATTTTTTGCACCCGCAAGCGTAAAAGAGATTTTTCCCCGTATCGAGCGAATAGCTCCCGAAATTGGTTTTGATAACGTCCCCTTGTATCCGTTGTACGATGATGGTTTTAATCAAACATGGGTCCATGGGATCAAGCCGATGATATTTTTCTCGTGATGCATGGACCCATAAAAGGGGTGAGGGGACAGGGATGGTGAGCGCTTTTTGGGAGTCCCATTCACGCATTGCACCCAGGGTTTCGAGTTCACTGTCACTGATATTACGGTAAGGACGCATCGATTAGGTTCTCCGAAAATGCATTTATTGTAAGAATAAGTGCATATCCGGTTCTATAAAAGGTTAGAGAAGGGTGACTTCAGAGCTAAGGGATTGTTTTAGAGCATTTTCTGCACGTGTTATTATGCTGGTAGTGTCTTCTTTATTTTTTTGGACGGTTGTCCCTAATCGCATACTAATGGTATTTAGGTTTTCAAACGGTTCTTCTCGCATCACGCTAAGGAGTTTTCGGCTGAATTTCATGGCATTATCGGGCGTATCGATGAGATAGGCCAATAGAAAAATCTTTTTTCCCCACCGGACAAGCATATCGCTTTGTCGGATATTGCATTTAATACTTGATGTAAAGTCATGTAAGTAGGTATCCGCATCGGCATCGGAGGACATCAGTTCGATCATGGTGATACCGATTTCTTTTTCATTGAATTCTGCCGCATCGTGAAAGCTTTTTGCGGTATGAATAAAATAATCTT
>Ga0209515_10002538_pt1 | contig 27875 bp, 30 predicted proteins | sample Subgroupgradi54m_FD_187454 | JGI IMG/M metagenome (GOLD analysis project Ga0209515, IMG submission 187454) | Subsurface groundwater microbial communities from S. Glens Falls, New York, USA - GMW60B uncontaminated upgradient, 5.4 m (SPAdes)... ... | reverse complement strand
TCTCGATCTGAATCCGGCGGGCTGGCGATTCAGATCGAGAGCTTGAACTACAGCGCCGAGCGCCTGCCCATCGTCTGGCCATCGCGCTTCAAGCCCAAGGGACCGCTGAACGCGGCGGACTACGCCCACAACCAGCAGAAGCTCGGGAACGAGGTGTATGGCGGCCGCATGGGCAACACCGGGCCGAACGACGGCTTCACGTACCGCGGACGAGGCCTGCTGCAGCTCACGGGCAAGGACAGCTACCGGGAGGCGACGAACGCGCTGCGTGCGCAGAATCCTGCGGCGCCGGATTTCGTGGCGCTGCCGGACGCTGTGTTCAGCGGGCAGTGGTGCCTGGCCGTCGCCGCGGCGGAGTGGCTCGCCAAGGGATGTCATGCGTTCGCGGATCAGGACGACATTCGAAAAGTGACGCGCGCCATCAACGGCGGCCTCATTGGCCTGAGCGATCGCATCGAGTGGCTGCGGCTGACGAAGGCCGTCTGGTTACCTGCGGTCGCAATCGCCGTGTCGGGACCGGTCGGCGCCACACGGCGGACACCGAAGCCGAAGCCGAAGCCGAAGCAACGATCCACACGCAAAGCTCGGAAACGAAAGGAACGGAGATGAGATCACTTCACACGCTGACAGGTCTGTTGCTGGTGGTTGGAGTCGCCGTGGTCGCCGGACAGGCGCGGCTTCCAAACGATATCCATCCCGAGACCGGCAACCGTTTTCCGGCGATCAAAGCTGGCCTGACGCCCGATGCTTTCGGACCGGGCGCGATACGTCTCTACAGTCCGCCCGTGGCCGAATCCATGACCGCCCTGAATGACTATATCTTCGGCGGAAGTCCGGCCTCGACGACCGGCTGGTGGAGCTGGCGATCCTGGTGACGGCGCGGGAGATGGACTGCGCCTACGTGTGGACCGCGCACGAACCGGCCGCGCAGAAGGCGGGCCTGCAGCAGGAGATCATCGACATCGTCAAGTTCCGCAGGCCGGTGACCACGCTCGCGGAAACGGACGCGGTCATCGTGCAGCTCGGTCGCGATGCGATCGGGAAACATAAGGTGGGATCCGACACGTTCGCCCGCGCGCAGAGACTGTTTGGGAACCAGGGGCTCGTCAACATCGTGGCCCTGATGGGCGACTACGCGGCGACGACCATCATGCTGAACGTCGCCGACCAGCACGTGCGGCCGAAGGACAAGTCGCTGCTGCCGATACCGTAACGGCCTGGCAACTCACGTTCATCGATCCGCCAAGCTTCCGCCGCGTCGCTTTCGCGCGGGCACCGCATCACCCTTCTGCATGCGACTCATGTAGGACCGGAGGACTGCGTTCATGCGCGTCTGATACCTCGGACCAGTCTGTCTAAACCAGTCCAGAACGTCCTCATCGACACGCAGCGAAATGGCCTGCTTGGATGCCGGCGTCACGAGCGCACCATCGTCCCAGAAATCCTCTGGAAGGTTCGTCAGTTCTGGCGGGGCTGAGCGGCGAACATCGGCCTCGGTCATGCGCCGAAGACGCGACGGGTCCGCTCGGCCCCGGCTTGGCCGCTTCGGTTCACTTGGTCGCTTTTTCGTAGACGGCTCGCTCACGGCGATTGCTCCTGCGCGCCGAAATGATTCGACGAGATATTCTCCCCTAGCGCCTCATCCTGCAGCTTACGGCAGCGGGATATCGACCGCGATCCAGACCGCCGGCACCTTTCCCGTGTTCTCGGCCCAGTGCGTCGTCGCGCGTCCTTCGGCGAAGCCGCCGCCGGGTTTGCCGACCTGGTCGGGCTTTCCTTCCGCGTGGTATGTCACCTCGCCCTGGAGGAAATTAGGTGATGGCCGGCCGGTCCACGTGGTTGTGGAGGCCGAGTACGCCGCCGGGCTGCAGGGTGACCTTGCGCATGCGCAGCATGCGGCCCCTGGTGGACGGTACCTCGTTGGTCAGGTCCATCATGCGCAGCAGCTCGTCGCTCTGCCCGACGTTCGCCTTCGGAATCTGCCGCTGCGCAGGTTGTCTTCCGGCGGCGAAGCCCGCCATGAAGACGAGCGGGATCGAGACGACGGCGATGACGATCAGCTGGCGTGTTTTCATAGTGGCGGGATTATAGGACGGGATGCGGGAGTTCAGCCGGGATTCGGGGTTCGGGATTCGGGATTCGAAGGTTCACCACCAACTAGAATCAAGGCATGACTGACGATGGGGCGCCGAAATCGGCGATCGAGCTGGCGATGGAGCGGCTGCGGAAGAAGGATGCGGACGAGGGCGTCACGACGCGGGCGCTGACCGACGAGGAGAAGGCCGCGATCGCCGAGGTGCGCAGCCTTTACGATTCGAAGATTGCCGAGCAGGAGATCCTGCAGGCGTCCGCGATGAAGCATCTGATGGCCGTCGACCCCGCGGAGCGCGAGGAGGTCGAGCGGCGGTTCCGGCGGGAGAAGGAGCGGCTCGCGTCCGAGCGGGATGTAAAGGTCGAGAAGATCCGTCGAGGCGAGGGCTAGTCGCCGGCTTAAAAGAAGCCCTGCGCGAAGAACCAGATCCTCTAAAGGTCGTACGCGGCTCGACCGGCAAGGGATCGAGCGCGAAGCAGCACGGCCGCGTCGTTCTTCGCGATGAGTACTCGATCCTGTTCGAGCCAGAGCCAGATGCAGAAGAGATCTTAGCCGTTGACAGTGGGGACGAAGAGGACGACGACGAGGAAGAGAACGATGAGGCTGACGAGGCGGAGGTCGGCACCAAGAGGAGATCTGCACCGGCTGAACTCGATCCAGAACAGCCCCTGTTGGCCCTGCGCTTAAGTCTCTCGACGCCTCAATCAGTAACCGGATTTGAACCGGCGCTCCAATATGCCGTGCTCGGGGATTGGTGGATCTCAGGCACGAAGCCACCCGATTCGTTCGTGGTGAAGCGGTACATGCTTCGTCGAATTCCGGTGATGCTGGGAAAGGTTACCGACGACTCCAAGCGAGTGGTGACGGCGGCTCGCGTCGCCGGAAAAGGCAAGTCAGCGAAGGGTGACCGGCGGATCAGTTGTCTTATTCTTGGTGGCATCCATACGGTCGCGCTCTACGATCTGGAAGATCCGAAGGCTCTCGATGAACTCGCGGTGAGAATGAAAGAGCACTGGCACAACCTGACCGAAGGAACAACTGGTTGATCAATCTCGGCTCTTAGCCCACTGCCAAGCATGCTTTGTGGCTGACCGACGTTCGCCACGCAGACGAGGACGGCCTGCTTGCACTGGCTCAACACCTTCCGGCAGAAGCCGCCGAAGCCATTCTCGAGTTGGCCACGGGCGGCACACCGCGAGTGCTGCAAGCGGCGCCGGTGGCAGATCCGTTCACGCATCCCGACGCCCAGCGCCGCTTCCGCGTCGTGACAAGCGTCGAGGAACTGGAATGCGCGCTGGACTCACCTTGGGACAAGTGGGCCGTCTTCCTGCACCCCGAGCAACGTCAACTGGTCACCCAAGAGTACGTTGGGCCTGCTCGCGTTGCAGGATCCGCCGGCACGGGGAAAACAGTCGTCGCGCTGCACCGTGCCGTACATCTGGCACGGACGAATCCGGACGGCCGCATTCTCCTGACAACATTTTCGGAACCGCTCGCGCATGCACTTCGCGCCAACGTCAAGCGCCTCATTGGCAACGAACCGCGTCTGGCGGAGCGGCTCGAGGTCCACGCGATGGTCTCCCTCGGCATCCGTCTACGCCAGGCGCAGATCGGCCCGGTGAAACTTGCGTCGAAGGAGGATGTCGATGCGGTGCTGCGGGAGGCATCGCTAGCAGTCGGCGACCACAAATTCTCCGCACTGTTCATGCGAACCGAGTGGGAACAGGTAGTCGATGCCTGGCAACTCGATACATGGGAGGCGTATCGAGACGTCCAGCGCCTCGGCCGGCGCACACGCTTGCCCGAAACCCGACGCGCCGTTCTGTGGAAAGTCTTCGAGCGGGTCCGTGAGGGATTGAAGGCGCGCGGCCTGATGACCGAGGCGGCAGTATTTCAGGCGCTCGCCGACGCCCAGTCGAAACGTCCAACGCCGGCCTACGATGCTGCGGTCGTTGACGAGGCGCAAGACATTAGCATCACCCAGTTGCGGTTTCTTGCGGCGCTTGGCGGCGGTCGGCCGAACGCCCTGTTCTTCTCCGGCGATCTCGGCCAGCGAATTTTCCAACAGCCTTTCTCGTGGAAGGCGCTTGGCGTGGACGTCCGAGGTCGCTCGAAGACGCTGCGCGTGAACTATCGCACGTCACACCAGATTCGCGAACAGGCCGACCGACTGCTCGGGCCAGAGATTGCCGACGTGGACGGCAACAGAGAGGAGCGTCGGCACACAGTCTCGGTGTTCAACGGTCCAGCTCCGCAGGTCCGCACGTTCGCGACCGAGGCTGAGGAGTCTGCAGCCGTCAACGCGTGGCTACGGGTGCTGGCCGAAGATGGCGTACAGCCGCACGAGATTGGTGTGTTCGTGCGGTCGTCGGAGCAGGTCCCGAGGGCCACGGCGGCAGTAAGCGCTGCCGGTCTCTCTCCGCGCGTACTCGATGATCGAGTTCAGATTCGAACTGGCGGCGTGAACGTCGCCACGATGCACCTGGCCAAGGGGCTTGAATTTCGAGCTGTGGCGATCATGGCGTGCGACGACGAGGTTCTACCGCTCCAGTCGCGTATCGAAGGCGTTGGAGACGACGGAGACTTGCAGGAGGTTTACGACACGGAGCGCCAGTTGCTGTACGTCGCATGCACCAGGGCGCGGGATCGACTCTCCGTGACCGGGGTTCAACCGGTGTCAGAGTTCCTAGATGATTTGACGGCGCTGCGTTGATGGTTCCACCAAGTTATGCCGCCTATCTGGAATGGTGAGCGGATAGAGGGGATTCTTGCGGCTGGACGAACACGACCGCTGCTCGTGTCGTGCGTACTAGCAGGTCTGCAGACCCCGAAGGAGATCATGCGAGCGCTGCTGAGCGCCAGACGATGGTCACCAAGGCCCTCGGGCTTCCTGAAGTAACAGAAACAAGTCTGTTCGCCGAGTACTTTGGCTCGACCTTGGCGATCGAATTTGGAATTGATGCACCAAGGGCCGTGCTGGTTGACCTCAGCCCAGAACTGTTGGCCGCCTCCGAAGCGCAACTGGCGGCGTGGCGAGTGCAGCCCCGTGCGGGCCGAGCTGTGGGTCTTGAGCAGCGTCGCGGTCTCCTTCCCCTTGACCGTTTTACGCCAATCAAAACAGACATCGAGATAGCTGAGGCGGCAAGGATCTACGCCTACGACCTCATCACACAGAATCCCGACCGTCGAACCGATAACCCCAACTGCGGATCCTATGGCGGACGGCTCGTCGCATATGATTTCGAGATGGCGTTCAGCTTCCTGTATGCCATTCCTGGGACGGGAGGCGAGCCGTGGGAGGTTGCAAGGTTGCCGTTTGTAGCCAACCACATCTTCCGCGGGCGCCTGTCTCGATCTCTGCACCGACAGGAGCTGGATGGGGCCCAATTCGTGATGCGGTCTCCCGACTGGATGAAGACCGCTTGAATCAATTGATCGAGTTCTTACCGGACGAGTGGCATGCGCATGCTTCGCGCGTTGCCGCGCACTTTTCGGCAATCAGGATGAATGTCGGAGACTTCGAGGAGCAACTGCGAAGGAGTTTGTCGTGACCAAGGTGCCCTACACGTTCGCCGTCATTCGGTACGTTCATGACCGAGCCGCAGGTGAGGTTTTGAACATTGGCGTGCTGGTGTACGCGCCGTCGGCGCAGTTCATGAGTGTCCGAGTTGAACCACGATTCGAGCGCCTGTCGCGAGCGTTCGGTGGGTTTGATGGTGACTCCTATCGAAGGACGCTCAAGCGTCTGGACGACTCGATTCAACTCCTGCAGAAACGATGGGACCTGCTCCCAGAGCTTCGCGAACTCCCCAAGGATGCTGGTGGCCTGCTCAGACTTATTTGGCCTGACGCCGATCTGAGCCTCGAGGCGGGTTCGGTCCTGGCGGGCGTTGCCTCCGAACCTCTTGCCCACGTCGTTGACGAGTTGTTTGCGCGGATGGTCTCATCCCAAGCACCCGGGAGAGGCGAAGCCGAGAGGCGAACCGACGAAGAGGTCTGGACAGTGTATCAGCGACCTCTACGCGATCGAAAGATCAGTCATTTCCTCGCGCCGAAGACGTTCACGGCGCCCGAGTTCGAGATCAAGTTCGCTCACGCATTTCAAAACAATCTCTGGCACGTCGTGCAGCCAGTGACAATGGATTTTGTACGCGCTGAGTCGTTGCAGGAGAAAGCGACGCACTGGCTTGGAAGCGCCGCTGCGCTGCAAGGGCATCCGCAATTGGCCAAACTCTATCTGCTGCTGGGACAGCCGCAGGTCGAATCTCATAGAGGTGCCTATATCAAAGCGAAGAACCTACTTCACAAGATGCCGGTTGCTCACATGTTGATTGAGGAGAACGAGGCGGCGGCCTTTGCTGACGATCTCGCAGCATTCATGCGAGAGCATGGAATCGTCACTAACGACAGCGAAGAGCAATAACCCGATGCGTCCTCGCCCTCCTGCCCACTCCGTCGCCTACAAGGAACCGTATGCGTGGGATTTGAACAATCCGCAGTCGCCTGGGTGCGGGCTCACGCCATCGGTCCTTACACGTTCGAAAGAGTGCCGTCTGAATTTGCCGTAGGAAAGGCGGAGGCCAGACGCGATGCCTGGCCTCCTAGCGCGGTGAGATCAATGTTCGGTATCCCTGGTAGGTCCTTCGTTCCCGTAGCTGTCCTTCGACCGGATCCTGCGTTGCGCCCGTGCACGACAAGATCGACTCGATACTTCCTCGCGAACCTGATGCCGATCGCCAACGCGATCTTGTAAGGGCGGTGGTTTGCAAGGATTTGCTTCCCGCGCGTTGTCTTCCATCCACCATGAAGCAGGTTCGAGAACACATGGACGTCGTGGTGTCTATTCATGGCGTCCTCCCCTACGCCACGGCCTTGGCTGCGGGAACTGCGTTCGCAGCCTCGGGTGATGCCGGCGTTGTCGGCGCACTCGCCGGCGCCGGAGCAGGCATGGTCGCAGCCGCTGGCGGCGCTGGTGCGGAGACCGGCGTCACCGCAACCGGCCCCGCCGCCTTGCCGCGGTTCGGATAGGGATATGCAGAGAGGACTTCAGGGATGGTGCGACCGGCCGCCACGAGACCGACAATCGTCCCTACGGTGACACGCAGGCCGCGAATGCACGGCTTTCCCCCCATCACTTCGGGGTCGAATGTGATTCTCGTCAGGCGCGTCATGGCGAAGCTCCTGCGTCCCATTGTCACACCGGAAGCGACGGAAAGGGTGAGTTGAAAACGACGGCTACATCGCCCGCCAGCCCGTGCCGCGGCACGTTCTCGATGTAGGCGTCGCCGATCGTTTTTCGCAGATGCCAGATGCCGCGACCAAGGGCATAGTCCGTCACGGCGGGCACCGCGACGGGCTGACGATCGCAGATCAGGCGTCGATGCGCCCGATCGAGCTCGAAGGGACCGAACCGTAGACGTCATTCCTACCGTGCTCCATCGATTTCGGGCGGATCGTAAGGCCGGCCCGCCCGTTGCCACGTCGTCCGACGATGGTAGGATCGGCATTCCGCCGAAGCCTCAATCATCGAAGGAATTCGGCAAATGACTCCGTCTGAGATGGAACACGAGATCAAAAACCTCAACGAATTCGTCGGCGAGCTTCGGCACATGCTGCCACTCCTCGCGACCAAAGAAGATCTCAAGGCATTCGCGACCAAAGAGGATCTCAAGAGATTCGCGACCAAAGAAGAATTGCGCGAAGAGGTCGCGGATGCGCGGCGCTATGCGCTGATGCTGAACGAAGCCACGCGCGATGACATCCGCCTCCTTGCGGAGAGCATGGTCGCGATGCAGGCGCAGTTAAGCGGGATGCAGACGCAATTAGACCGAATCGAGCGGCGGCTTCCCTAGAAGTCAGCGCGACGGCGGCCCGCTCGCACTCCTGTCGATTCGAGTCGTCCACCTTGAAGTAGAGGAACGTCCAACGCCAGGATGCCGAGGCCTGACATTCGCTTTATGCGGAGGGGTGGAGGCCAGGCTCGCGATGCCTGGCCTCGTGTCGCGGTGGGTTAGTGTTCGGTATTCCTGGCAGGTCCTTCGTTCCCGTAGCTGTCCTTCGACCGGATCCTGCCGTTGCGCCCATGCACGACAAGATCGACTCGATACTTCCTCGCGAACCTGATGCCAATCGCCAACGCGATCTTGTAAGGGCGGTGGTTTGCAAGGATTTGCTTCCCGCGCGTTGTCTTCCATCCACCATAACATTCGGACCGGTTAGTGGTTCGTCGTGCTCTTCCTGGTCAGCGCAAGCGGCCTATCGCCGCTTGACGCTCGAGCGCTTTCTCGGTGGCGTCTGAGGCGCGACCCCATCAAGTTGATCCGCCGCGATGCGCACCTCTTCGGCGACATCAGCGAGCCGCGTGCGCAGTTCTTTTATCAGTCGCTCAATGCGAGCGAACTGGTCATCGACGGCCTTGAGGCGACGAGCCGGGGAGTGTGTCACGGGCGAGATCATGTGCGAATGGTGATGGTCGCGTCTGTATTGAACCGCACATTGCTCCGCGGAGAGTGGCGCTCGCCGGGCCGTGCGAGCACCGGCTTCGGCGGGGGCGAGGGTCCCGATGGGACCGGGCCCCAAGGCCCGGCCCCTTTGGCTGGCTTCAGCGTTCCGTGTCGGTGATTGCTGACTCGTTCCCGTAGCTGTCCTTCGATCGGATCCTGCCGCTGCGCCCGTGCACGACAAGATCGACTCGATACTTCCTCGCGAACCTGATGGCAACCGCCAATGCGTTCTTGTAAGGGCGGTGGTTCGCTAGGATTTGCTTCCCGCGCGTGGTCTTCCATCCCCCATGAAGCAGGTTCGGGAAGACATGGACGTCGTGATGTCTATTCATGGCGTCCTCCTACGCGACCTTGGCCGCGGACGGTTCCGCAGCCTCGGGTGATGCCGCCGCCTCGGGCGCAGCGGGTGACGCCGCGGCGGGCGGCGTCGTAGCCGCCGGTGACGCGGGTGCCGAGACGGGCGTCACCGCAACGGGCCCCGCCGCCTTGCCGCGGTTCGGATACGACACCCGCCGCGCCTTGTTCCACGTCGCCGTCATCGCCGGATCGTCCTTCAGCGCCACCCGCATCATGACGTCCAGCGTCCGCACCGCGGCAAGCCCCGCCTCGAGCGCCGTCCCCAGGCTCGCCTTCGCGTTCGCGTTCTGCACCTGGTCGGCGTCGCGTTCGCGCACCGATTGCTCGAACGCGTCCACCAGCTCCGTGATGTCCGCGATGAACGTCGTCGGAAACGCCTTCGCGACGAACAGCTTCTTGACGTCCTCCGCGTGCTGCATGAACAGCCGTCCGGTTTCGATCAGCTCCTGGTCGGTCGGCTGGTCCGGAAGATCGAAGTCCGCTTCGAACCCCGGCGTGATCTCCCCGATGGTCCGCGCGGCGCGGGCCATCGCATCGAGCCGCTCGACGAGCGCCGCCCTCGCGATCGTCCTGTTGCGGTTCAGGGTTCCGTTGTGGAACCGATCGGGAGCATTCGCACCTTGCCACGGGCTTCGTCCACAGTGACGAGCGCCCCTTCCTGCAATTGGTGTTCGTAGCTCCGAATCGCACTCACCACGATGCCTTCAAGGTGGTCCGGAAACACATCCTGGGCCCGGACTTGGACGACGCTCGGGCCGTTCGCCCGCGTGAACGCCAGCAGCGTTCCGAAGTCGAGATCATGAGTGAAGACGACGTGCCGATGCTCCCGAGCCCACGCCATGACAACGCTATCCTTGGCGCGAGGGTCGCCGACACCAGACCAGTGCACGGCGGGCCATCCATGCTTCGCGAAGACGTCAACCCACGCTGGCGGCAGACTGACGTCAACGACGAGCTTGATCACGTGCCGAGCGGGGCTTCGGTCTCTTCGACGCGCCAGGCGGCGTAGGACAGCGCCTCGCGGATGTCTGCCTCTTCCAGGTAGGGATACGCAGAGAGGATTTCAGGGATGGTGCGACCGGCCGCCACGAGACCGACAATCGTCCCTACGGTGACACGCAGGCCACGAATGCACGGCTTTCCCCCCATCACTTCGGGGTCGAATGTGATTCTCGTCAGGCGCGTCATGGCGAAGCTCCTGCGTCCCATTGTCGCACCGGAAGCGACGGAAAGGGTGAGTTGAAAACGACGGTGTCGTCGGCGCCGGTGGGGGAGATGAACAACCGGGGCCACGGACGCGATTCCGTGGCCCCGGGCTCAGGAGGCCATTGCATGAACGCATCGGACCTAACCTGGGTTCGCCGGTTCTTGGGTTCAACGCAAAAAACGTGTCGGACGCTGCGCCAAATCGCGCGGACGGCGATCGAATCTGCAGGGACGAGGATCCAGATTGCGCGGACGAGGATTCAAATTGTGGGGACGACGATCCGAATTGCGCGGACGACGATCAATTCCGCGCGGGCGAGCATCAAATCCGGGCGGACGAGGACCCGGTGGGCGCGGACGAGGTCCCTGTGGGCACGGACGGAGCGCTGGACGATCGGGACGGTCGGCTAGACGTGGCGGATGCGCGCCGACACGACCGATTCGCATCGCGCCTCCGCGCGGATGTCCGTCAGCAGGCCGCGTCACCTCCGGTGCGCGACGCGGACGCGCGCGACAGTGCCACGGACGCGGCGAAACGGCCTGCGGATGCAGCCTCCGCCGTCAGGTGCGCGACGATCCGGCGTCGATGCGCGAGCTCCGCCTGCGTGAGCGCCCGCGGGAACGGCGCGGCGATCAATCCGACACGATCAAGACGATCGAGCCGTGACCGGTAACACGCCTTCGCTCGGCGCGCCTTCGAGCTCCGGCGGTGCAAGCACTGGAAACACAGGACGCGACCACGACTCCGGCAGTGGTTTCCTTGATGCGCGGCACAGGACATCTCCACCCTCCGCCGCGAGCATACGGGACAGGTCGGACAACCTAGGTCACAGTGTCGACTTCGACGTGGTTTAGGTCGCCGTGACGATGGTAGGCTTCGCCTCCCGCAAATCATCCGAATCCCGACGGAGGCTTCAATGCTCGACTCGACGTCGCTCACCAGTCTGGAAGATCTCCAACAGCTTCTCAAGATGATCAACGAGCGATTGACGTACCTGGAAAGGGTCGTGATCCCGTCACGGGTCACGAACGAAGAACTTCACTCACGTGTTGCCGACGTCAAGATCTTCGTAATGCGCAATGTCGCATCTCTTCGTAATGACGTCCGTGCGCTGAAAGATCAGATGTTGACGAAGGAAGACATCGAGCGATTGAAGCCGTGAGCCGCGGCCGGCGCGCATCTCAGTGTGTGAGGAAATGCAATCAAACGGCTTCGGGGATATTGCGGCAACTGCGCGCTCTCGAGAAGGCACGCACATCTTTCTGAGTAAATCGTGACGGCATGCCGCTCGCACGATCCGGGCACAGAGGATCGAGACGATGCTACGATTGAAGCCGGGACAGCGGCGCCTGCTGGTTGCGCACATACCTCCACTCGCGAACCTGGCGGCAGGAAGTGACCTATGACACCTGTGGCTTTTTCGCTCGTCTTACTCGTCCCCATTGCGTCGTTTGTGCTCGTGATCGTCGTGATCGACTGGCTTGGTAGACGCAAGGATCGCCACTCGCGCAATCGCGCTGCATAGCGCCCATCGATAGCGCTCGTCTACCGTTTCTTTTTCGATGGTTTCCTGGCGGTCTTCTTCGACGCCGCCGCGACGGCCACGGCTCGCTTCGCCCACATCACGAGCGCGGCCGCATCTTCCACGATCTCGATCGGCACCGCGTAGTAGGGCATCGTCATCGCCCGGTCCGCATATGGCTTGAACGGGCGGGACCCTGCCCGCTCGTAGTCCTGGCGATTCGAGTCGTCGGTTTTGAAGTAGAGAACGTCCGACGCCAGGATGCCGAAGAACACGTCGCCCGCGTACAGGCCGACGCCGCCGAACATGGACCGGTCACGCATGCCGGGCAGCGCGGCGAGCTGGTCGAGCACGAACTCGCGAAAGCCGCTGCTGACGCGCATCGACTTCAGCTTGCCCCGCGCCGGCGGCTTGGCCGCTGCTTTCTTCGTCATACGCGCACAGTATGTCCCAGGCGAATCACGCGCGCTGCAGATGCTGCAGCATCAGGCGCCGATGCTCCGCTTCCCGCGCCGTGAGCACGCGCGGGAACGGCGTCACCAGCACCCGCACGCGCTCGGGGCGATCGAGCCGCGACCGGTAACACTGGAAGCAAAGCACCCGACCGCCGGTTCGGCGATGGTTGAACTGATGCGCGGCGCAGGACATCTTCACCCTCCGCCACGAGCATAGAAAGAGGGGTGGACAGGGTAGGTCAGCCCGCCAGGCCGAGGAACACGAGCATTGCGTGATCGAGTGCGGAAAGATCCGGGGCGTCAAGCCGGCCGATACGCGCCCGAATTCTTGTTATAGGAATCGAGCCGATCTTGTCCGCCATCACGTACGATTTCTGACGCAAGCCGTTGGTCGAACTGGGTTCGATCGGAACGCGGAACAACGGCGCGAACGTTGAATCCGACGTCACCGGGCACACGGTAATCGAGTCGGTCGCGTCGAACCGGTCATCCTGCACGACCACTACAGGTCGTGGCTTACTGGCGTACGCCTGGCCGCCGGCGGCGCTCCAGACCTCGCCGCGCTTCACTCGTCGTTCCACTCGGAGATAGCATCAACAAACGCCTGATCCTCGGCGGCGTGCGGGCTTCTGGCGACTGCAAGGGACTGTCGATGCGCCTCCGCCGCAAACGCGCGCGAGCGCACATCCGGAACCCAGATCTGAATGGGACGCAGCCCCTTCTTCCGCAGTCGCTGCCGGTGCGCTTGTACTTTTTCTCGCGACGACTTCGTGGGGCGTCGGGACGACTTCGTGCGACGTGTCGTCGGCATAACCCTTCCGCCTCCCAGCGGTTACATGTAACCTACCAGCTCTCGCGTGGGCTTGGCAAGCAGCGTGGCACAATCGAGAGATGCCCTCCTCGCGCACTACCTCCTCTGCTGACGGCTTCCCTGGTCTCGGCCTTTCCGACACGCTGATCGCCACGCTCACCGCGCTCGGGTACGAGGAGCCGACGCCTGTTCAGCGCGAGACAATCCCGCTGATGCTCGCGGGCCGTGATCTGCTCGCTCAGGCCGCGACTGGAACTGGGAAGACGGCGGCTTTCGCCCTGCCAATCATTCAGGCACTCGGACGGGATTCGGGAGTCGGGATTCGGGATTCGAAGGGTTCAAAGGGTTCCAAGGTTCGCGCCATCGTCCTCGTGCCGACGCGCGAGCTGGCGATGCAGGTGGCCGAGGCGATCCACCGCTACGCCCGCGGCACGGGGCTCACTGTTGTCCCGCTCTACGGCGGCTCGTCGATGCAGCAGCAAATCCGGGCGCTGGACCGCGGCGCCGACATCGTCGTCGCTACGCCGGGACGCGCGCTCGATCACATCCGCCGTAAGACGCTGGTCCTCGACGCCGTGCGCGTGCTCGTCCTCGACGAGGCGGACGAGATGCTCGACATGGGCTTCGCCGAAGACATCGAAACGATCCTCGAGGAGACGCCCGAGACGCGGCAGACGACGTTGTTCGCGGCGACGATGCCGGCGCGCATCCTGAAGATTGCGGAGCGGCATCTGAAGAAGCCGCAGCGCGTGACGATTGCGCACGAGAAGACGGCCGTCGGCAAAATGCCCCGCGTCCGCCAGGTCGCCTACATCGTCCGCCGCGAGCAGAAGCCGGCGGCGCTCGACCGCATCCTCGACATGGAGAACCCGACGTCCGCGATCGTCTTCTGCCGCACGCGCCTCGAGGTCGACACGCTCACCGAAACGCTCAACGCGCACGGCTACCGCGCCGAGGCGCTGCACGGCGGCATGGAACAGCGGCAGCGCGACGCGGTGATGAACCGTGTCCGCTCGGGCAAGACGGATCTCCTCATCGCCACCGACGTCGCCGCCCGCGGGCTCGACATCGAGCAGATCACGCACATCGTCAACTACGACGTCCCCGCCGAGCCCGAGGGCTACATCCACCGCATCGGGCGGACGGGACGCGCCGGCCGCGAGGGCACCGCCATCACGCTCCTCGAGCCGCGCGAGAGCCGGATGCTGCGCAGCATCGAGCAGCTCACCAGGCAGAAGATCGAGGTCGCGACGGTGCCGACCGTCGCGGACCTGAAGGCGCGGCGCCTGGAGCTGACACGCGCGTCAATCCGCGAGCGCCTCGTCGCGGGCGACTTCGATGATGTGCGCGTGGTGGTGGAGTCGCTGGCGGAGGAATTCGATCTGCTGGATGTCGCGGCGGCGGCGGTGAAGATGGCGCATCAGGCGAGCGCGGGCGATGGCGAGGAGGAGGAAGAAATTGAGGTTGCCGAGCCCGCGGACCTAACCCGCCTTCGCGGCTCCGCCGCTTCGGCGCGGCAAGAAGGTCCGCGCCGCACCGGCCCTACCAGCCCCACCCGCCTCACCAGCCCCACCCGCCTCTTCATCGGCGCGGGGCGCAAGGCGGGCATTCGACCCGCGGATCTCGTCGGCGCAATCACCGGCGAAGCAGGCGTGACGTCGAAGAGCCTCGGCGCGATCGAGATCGCCGACAACTTCTCGCTCGTCGAAGTCTCCGAGGATGTTGCCGACGACATCGTCAAAGCGATGAAGGGCGCATCGCTGCGCGGCAAGAAAGTCACGATTCGCCGCGATCGAGATTCGCGGACCTGAAAGGTCCGCGCCGCACGAGCATCCGATCTAACGGGTCAACACCGACCGCGCATTCGTGGATCGCCGATCAGCGGCCGGCATGGTCATGCGCGAAGCAAAACCCGTTCAGCGAATGCCGGTGGCGAAGCTACTGGGAGCTTCCATGGGTTTTGCGGAGCCGCATGGCCATGACGGCCGCCAGCATCGCAGATGCGCTGCGGCCTGCTCCTTGCCATCTCCAACGACGATGGTAGGATCGGCATCCCGCCGGATCCTCAAATCATCGAAGGAATTCGGCAGATGACACCTTCTGAGATGGAACAAGAGATCAAAAACCTCAACGTGTGGGTCGAGGAGGTTAGGCAGAATCTGCCACTCCTCGCGACCAAAGAGGACCTCAAAGCATTCGCCACGAAAGAGGAATTGCGCGAGGCGGTAGCGCCGCTAGCAACGCAGGAGTTGGTCCGTAATCTGATTCTCGTGACGCGCCGCGAGATTCGGCACGTCGACGACAAGCTCACCTCCATGGCGGTTGATGTGCGAAAGATTGCCGAGCAGGCCGCCATTCAGAGCACACGCGCACGGCGCAAGCGGTAGCGTCAGGCAGGCGACACTGAAAAGGGCGCGCGCCCAATCGAAATAGGGCATTCGCGGAGCCAACCGACGATCGTAGATTCGCGTTCCGAGTGGTGCTCGTCGTACATCAGGAAGGCCGACCTAAAGGTCGTCCTCTATGAGTTCGCGGACCTGAAAGGTCCGCGCCGCACGAGCATCCATCTAAGGGATCAACAACGACTGCGCATTCGGGGATCGCCGATCAGCGGCCGGCATGGTCATGCGCGAAGCAAAACCCGTTCAGCGAATGCCGGTGGCGAAGCTACTGGGAGCTCCCATGGGTTTTGCGGAGCCGCATGGCCATGACGGCCGCCAGCATCATAGATGCGTCAAGGGCCTAACGTCGCGAGGGCGGCGGCCATCGCATCCGTCGACGCGTTCATCGTGCTGACGACCTTCTGCGCTTTCTTCATATCCTTCGGCGCGACCCAGAAGATCGCTCCATAGCGGCCGTGGACGCTGACGGCGTCGAGCGCGGTGATGTTAATCTTCGCCGCGGCGAGCGCGCCAACCAGATCCGCGCACGCGCCGACGCGATCGTCGCCCTGCACGAGGAAGACCTTCTTCGGCCCGGTCACCTTCCACTTCGCCTTCTTCGCCGCGGCGCGGAACTTCGCCGCATCCTCGGGCACGAAGTCGGCCTGCGTCTTCCGTCCCTCGGGAAACGCCGAGAACGCCACTAGGTTCACCCTCTCCTGCCGGAGCATCTCGAGCAGCCGCGCCCCTTCACCCGGCTTGTCTGGGACAGTCACGTAGAAGTAGTCAACGACACGGACGGCGTCGGCCATAAATCCTCCCGCGCGGATTCTAGACCAACTGAAGCTACGCCTCGGTCTCATGATGGGGCACCAACGTGCTATTTTAGGCACTCATGTTTGACAACGGCGCCTCGATTCCCGCCGACGCGCAGCCACCCGCTCTCGAGCGCTCCATTTGTCGGTTCCGCCTCGGCCCGACCCGCTACTAGTCAGGCTCTTGGCGCTCCCTCCTCCTTCTGTTGCCATCGTCGTCACCTTCTTCGGCAAGGCGCCGCTCTGGATGCCGGCGTTCCTGCTGTCGTGCCGCGCGAATGCGGACGTCCAGTGGATCATCTACACCGACATCGACGACGCGGCGGGCGTCCCGCCGAACGTCACGCTCAAGCCGACGACCGTCGGCGACCTGAATCGCCGGTGCTCCGAGCGGCTCGGCACGACCATCAACATCCAGCGCCGAAAGCTGTGCGATCTCAAGCCGACCTACGGCGTGATCTTCGAGGAGGACCTGCGGCCGTTCGACTTCTGGGGCTGCTCGGACCTCGACATCGTCTGGGGCAACATCCGGCACTTCGCCACGGATGCACGGCTGCGCGCGCACGACATCTTCTCGTCGCGCAAAGACAAGCTGTCAGGCCACTGCACGTTCTACCGCAATGTGCCCGAGATCAATACGTTGTTCGAGCGGATTCCAGACGTTCGCGCGCTGCTGGCGACCTCGCGCCACGAGCATCTCGGCGAACGCGAGCTGACCAAATGCGCGCGCCCGCCCGACTCGCTCCCCTCGCTCGGGGCAGGCTCGGGACCTCGCGTCTACTGGAAGGAGGAGCTGGCGACCAACGCCGCGTACCAGAAGGCGCTGGGCGACGCGAGCCTGACGTGGAGCAACGGCAGGACCTTCGGCCCCGACGGCCGGGAGCTGATGTACATCCACTTCCACAAGCTGAAACAGGAGATGAAGACGATCGACTTCGGCGCGACGGACACACCGATATCCTTCAGGATCAATCACAACGGGTTTTTCACTACGGGATAACAGGTCGTTCGGAGCGTGTTATTTTAGGTTTCCATGTTTGACAGAGCGCTCGGGCGCCTGACGGCCGCGGCCGATCTCCTCCGCCCGCGAACCTTGTTCCGCACGCTTTCGCGCGTGGATTCGATCGCCGACCGGACGCGCGAGCTGACCACTGCGGTCGAGGAGCTGCGCATCCAGACAGAACAGCTCATGACCATCCAGCGCGTCGACTGGGAGAAACGTCTGGAGCTGGCGCGGCTCGACAAGTGGCTCGACGCCAAACGCATCGACGCGCACATCAACGCCGCCTTCGACGCGGCGCCGCTCGAGCTCGATCCGCTTCCCCACGTCGTCGTCCAGAGCTGGCTGCCGGACGATGTGTATGCGCGGATCATCGACGCGATGCCGGCGTCGGTCTTCTTCGCCAGCAATCGCGACCAGCACTGGAACGTCCCCTTCGGCGTCGCGCCGCTCTACTCGCGCCAGGTGTGGGCGTTTGTCGCCAACGAGATCGTCGGCGAGATGGTGCACGGCGCGCTCAACCGGAAGTTCCGCCGCGTCATCTGCGAGGACGTGCGGTCGTTTGTCCCCGCGCTGTCGGGCGACATCGACCTGACCCTCCACCCTTCCGACGGGCGCATCATGCTGCGGCACCCCGGCTACTCGCTGATGCCGCATCGCGATCCGAAGTGGGGCTTCGTGACGGGCATCGTCTACATGGCGCGCAAAGGCGACAACGAAGCGCACGGCACGCAGCTTTATCGCGTCAAGGACGATTCGGCGGCGCCGACCAGCCGCGTCTATTACGTCGAGCCGGGCAACTGCGAGCTGGTGAAGGACGTGCCGTTCCGCGCGAACACGATGCTCGCCTTCCTGAACTCCGACGGCGCGCACGGCGCCTCGATTCCCGCCGACGCGCAGCCGCCCACTCTCGAGCGCTACATCTACCAGTTCCGCCTCGGTCCGACGGCCAAGGTCATCAACCGCCTGATTGCCTTGATGCCCCCCGAGCAGGCCGCCATGTGGGAAGGCGCGAAGACCGCGCGCGCATCTGGCTATTAGCCCTTCTTCGATTGCCATCGTCGTCACGTTCTTCGGCAAGGCGCCGTTCTGGATGCCGGCGTTCCTGCTGTCGTGCCGCGCGAATGCGGACGTCCAGTGGATCATCTATACCGACATCGACGACGCGGCGGGCGTCCCGCCGAACGTCATCCTCAAACGGACGACCGTCGGCGAGCTGAATCAGCGATGCTCGGAGCGGCTCGGCACCACCATCGACATTCAGCGCCGGAAGCTGTGCGATCTCAAGGTGACCTACGGCGTGATCTTCGCCGACGACCTGAAGCCGTTCGACTTCTGGGGATGCTCGGACCTCGACATCATCTGGGGGAACATCCGGCACTTCGCCACGGATGCGCGGCTGCGCGCGCATGACATCTTCTCCTCGCGCAAAGAAAAGCTGTCGGGCCACTGCACGTTCTATCGCAACGTGCAGGAGATCAACACGCTGTTCGAGCAGATTCCGGACGTCCGCGCGCTGCTGGCCACCTCACATTACGAGTATCTCGACGAACGCGAGCTGACGAAATACGTGCGCCCGGGACCGCGCGTGTACTGGGAGGAGGAACTGGCGACCAACGCCGCGTATCAGAAGGCGCTGGGCGACGGGAGCCTGGTGTGGAGAAACGGCAGTACGTTCGGTCCCGACGGCCGCGAGCTCATGTACATCCACTTCCACAAGCTGAAACAGGAGATGAAGGCGATCGACTTCGGCCTCGGCCACACGCCGGCTGCATTCGAGATCAATCGCAGGGGATTTTTCGCGGATATCTGACGGCGGGTCCAGCCGCGCAGGTTCCTCTCGCGTCCGGAACCCGCCCTACCTGAGGAAGGTGAACTTCGTAATGCCCGAAATGCCCGAGCCCCACGGCCACAGCATCGATCCGTTGGTCGGGCGCGCGGTCGCCTTGACGCGCACGTAGTACTCGCGGTTCTGCTCCAGCTCCGCCGTCTTGAACAGCGGCATCTTCTGGAACGTCGTCATCCACTGCCGGATGACCGCTTCGTCTTCGGTGGTCTCGGTCGACTCGACGTGGCCGTCGAGCGTCCGCGTCAGCGTGGCGCGGCGCGTCAGGTTGTCGTACTGGACGCTATTGGTAATGACAGACGTGGCAATGGTCCGGTCCACCCACGCCGGCACGTCCTGCCGCAATTCCACCTCGTAGGTGAACGTCGTCTTCAGGCCGCTGTGGACGGCATCCTTCACTTCGGGGGTGTAGCCGTCGGTCAGCTCGAAGGACACCAGGACCGCGTCGTCGCGAACCAGGGGGACAATCCGGATGCCCTCGGCCGCATACGCGGTCGCCACGAAAGTGGTAATTAAAAGGGCAAACACGACTCTCCGCACGGTACAGATATCGGCCGTACGTGCCGTGGGCGTCACCGATGGTGTGGCGTTAAGGGTCATGCCGAAATTTGCCGAGAATGTAACACAGAACCTTGGTGCTGCACAGTTAATTCCAACCGGATGTTATGATCTCATCCAGGGTTCCCAGCCCCAAGTACATGGGTCGTCTTACCAGAACGGCGCTTGCAGCGCTCTTAGTGTCCATCGCGGTCGCGACGCACGCGTCCGCCCAGCAGGAGCTGACGTTCTCGGTTTTCGAGCGCTATCTCGATTCGCTGCGCGTCCAGGGCAAAATCCCGGGCATGTCGGCCATCATCGTCCAGAACGAGCGCGTGATGTGGGAAAAGGGCCTCGGCCTCTCCGACGTCGAGCACTCGATCGCCGCGCGCCCCGACACGCCCTACCACGTATCCGGTCTGACGGAGGCGCTGTCGTCCGCGTTGCTCCTCGAGCAGTGCGTCGAGACAAGCCACGCGAGCCTCGACGACCGCATCCAGCAGCGTGTACCGGCGTTTTCCGATTCGAACGCGACGATGCGCGACCTGCTGTCGCATCGCTCCAGCAGCGGCAGCTTCAAGTACGACCCGAGCCGCTATGCGGCGCTCACGCCGCTCGCCGAGGTCTGCGTCGGCAAGGGGACGCCGTTCCGGCAGGCGATTTACGAGAGAATCCTCAATCGCCTCGGCATGTCCGATTCGATCCCTGCGCAGGACGTGGACGATGCGTCCGCCGACGACCGCGTCCAGTTCAGCAGCGGCGATCTCGATCGCTTCGCCGACATCCTCAAGCGGATGGCGCTCCCCTACCGCGTGAGCGGCAACAGCGTCACGGTGAACACGAGCGTCGCGAAGTCGGTCGATGCGGCCACCGGCGCCATTTCCACCGTGCGCGATCTCGCCCGCTTCGACAGCGCGCTCGAGGGCGCGGTCCTGCTCCACCGCGAGTCGATGGCGACGATGTGGAGCAACCAGTCGGGGATGCCGACGGGGCTCGGCTGGTTCGTGCAGAACTACAACGGGCGGACGATCTACTGGCAGTTCGGCAATATTCCGGGCGCCTATTCGTCGCTCATCCTCAAGGTGCCGTCACAGCGCCTGACGCTCATTCTTCTCGCCAACAGCGACGGCCTGAGCGAGCCGTTCCCGCTGCAGAATGGCGACGTCAACGCCTCTCTCTTCGCCAGGACGTTCCTCCGCCTATTTGTTGGGTAGGAGGTTCGCCACCTTCGCCGCGGTTTTGTCGCGGCGTAAAGCCGCGCCCTACACAGTCGCTTTGCTGTTGCTGGCGCCGGCGCCGGCGCGCGCGCAAGCAGATCTCCTGATCATCCCGTTCATCGGCGGCAAGTTCGCGGGACACACGAGCATCGCGATTGGCGAGCCGACCGTGAATCAGAAGAAGGTCACGTTCGGACTGTCGGCGGACGTGCTCACCGACAAATTCCTGGGCATCGAAGCGGACGTCGAGCAGACGCCGCAGTTTTTCGGTCCCGGCTTCCGCCAGACGGTGATCGACAGCACCGTGACGACGTTGACCGGCAACGTCATCGTCGCGGTTCCGAAAGCCATCACGCAGGAGTCGCTTCGGCCCTACCTCGTCGGCGGACTCGGCCTCATGCACGCGCGCGTGAGCACCACGGCCGGCCTGCTGGACACAAAGAGCAATCTGCTGGGACTGGACATCGGCGGCGGCGCGATTGGATTCATCTCGCCGCGGGCGGGCGCGCGCTTCGAGCTCCGCCATTTCAAAAACCTGACGAACGATGCCGGGGCTGTCACCATCGGCGGCACCCGGCTGAGCTTCTGGAGGTTAACGGCGGGATTGGTCTTGCGGTATTAGAACGGCAGCGCCATTGCACTAGTTGCCGTCATGAGTTCAGCCATGTCCACACATCGCTACGCCCGGTTTGTTCCCGTCCTCATGCTTACGGTCGCGCTGGCCACCGTGTCGGCGCAGACCAAGATCGTTGCGCCGCCCAATCACTACTCGCCGGCCGACGATGTGAAATTGGGCAAGCAGGCCGAGGCGCAGGCGCTCAAGGAGCTGCCGATGCTGAACGATCCTGCGGTGGACGAGTACGTCGCGGGCATCGGGCAGCGGCTCGTCGCGGCCATTCCGCCCGAGTTCCAGCACCCAGAGTTCCACTACACGTTCCGCGTCGTCAATCAGAAGGAGATCAACGCCTTCGCGCTGCCGGGCGGGCCGATGTTCCTCAACCGCGGCATGCTCGAGGCGGCGCACAACGAGGGCGAAGTCGCCGGCGTCATGGCGCACGAGATGAGCCACGTGATGCTGCGCCACGGCACCGCCCAGGCGGCCAAGGCCGAGAAGTTCCAGATTGGCGCGATTGCCGGGCAGGTGCTCGGCGCGATTGTTGGCGGCACCGCGGGCAGCATCATCGCGCAGGGATCGAACTTCGGCCTCAGCGCGTATTTCACAAAGTTCAGCCGCGAGTACGAGACGCAGGCGGACATCAACGGGTCGCACGTCATGGCGCGCGCCGGCTACGACCCGCGGCACATGGCCGAGATGTTCAAAACCATCGAGGCGCAGGGCGGCAGCAATGGCCCCGAGTTCCTCAGCGATCACCCGAACCCGGGCAACCGCTACCAGTACATCACGAAGGAAGCGCAGATGCTCGGCGTCAACGGCGATCGCGCCGGCAACAACGGCGAATTCGCGCGGGTCCAGTCGCGCCTCACCGGCATGTCACCCGCCCTGACCGCCGCCCAGATCGCGCAGCGCCAGAAGAACGGCACGGTCAACAACGGTCCGATCGGGACGACGGGACGCCCGGTCAACGTCGAGCCGCCGTCGGGCAGTTTCCGGACGTATCAGGCCAGCAACGCGCTCCGCGTGAGCGTGCCGGCGAACTGGAGCCAGGTCGAAGGCGGCGGAAGCTCGGTGACGTATGCGCCGCAGGGCGCCTACTTCCAGGGCGGTAACGGCGGCAGCGCGTTCACGCACGGCGTCGAGATCGGCACCGCGCAGGGGACGGGCGATTTGAACCGCGACACCGATTCGCTGCTCCGCAACTTCGCGCAGGGCAATCCGCAGCTGCGGCAGTCGGGCAACCCGAAAAACGACAACGTCGCCGGCCGCTCGGGCGTGACCGTCCAGCTCGCGAACGTCTCCGAGGTGACCGGCCAGCCCGAGTCCATCTCGCTGTCGACGGCCGAGCTCCGCAACGGGCAGATGCTCTACATGATCGGCGTCGCGCCGCGGGCCGAGGCGGGGACGTACGACAACGCGTTCAAGAAGGTTCGGCAGAACATCCAGATCTCGGACCGCTAGCGCGGTCCTCGATCAACGCCCAATCGCCAACTCCCAACTCCCAAGGAGCACACGTTCGACCAGCGCGGCCATCTTGGGAGTTGGAACTTGGGACTTGGGAGTTGCTATTGCGGAAACCGTCCTAAAGCCACCAACAGCTCGAGCCTTGCCCGCCGGACCGCATCTTCCGCAATGGCGGCCTGCGTCTCGACGTCGCGCGCCTGGCGCTGCGCGTCGAGCACCTCGATGTTCGTCGTCGCCCCTTCGCGGAACGCGACGTCCGTAATCCGCACAACCTCGTTGGCCTGAACGGCGGCGGCGCGCGCCTGAGTGAGCGCGCGCTCGGTGGAGGCGACCGCTTCCCTCGCGGTCCGGACCTCGGAGGTCGCCTGACGCTCGACGCCTGCGCGCTGGAACTTCACCGTGTCGAGCAGCGCCTCGCGCTCGCGCTTCTCGCCGCGGCGGAGACCGGAATCGAGCAGCGGCACCGAGAAGAGAATCGTCGCGCGCCACGAGCGCGAGTTCGCGAACAGGCCTGACGGCGCCAGCACCTGCGGAGAGAAAGCGGCGGTTACCGATGGCAGGTAGTCACGCCACGACAGGTTGACGACTCGCTCCGCGGCCTCCTGGCGTGCGGTCAGAAGACGGATATCGGATCGCTGCCCGAGCGTGGCCGGCGCGACGGGCGCATTCACGGCCACATCCTCGGCGCTCGTGTCGAACATCGGCTCGTCGGCCGCATCGACCGGCCCATCGGCCGCGACCAGCACGCCGAGCGCCTCCTGCGCGCGGCGAATGACCAGGCGCGCATCCTCGACGCGCGTTTCGTCGCTCGTCAGCTCGGTCTGCGCGCGCAGCATGTTCAGGCGGCTGCCCAGCCCGCCCTGGAAGCGCTGGTTGGCGAAATCGAAATGCGCCTTCGCGTTGTCGCGCGACCGCTCGTTCAGCTCGAGGACGCGCCGGCTCGTGATAATCGCGAGGTACGACTGCGCGGTGGCGACGGCGATTTGCCGCCGAACGTCGGATTCGTTCTGCTGCGAGACGAACACCTGGTCGGCGGCCTGCGTCCGCTGCGCCCAGGCGACCGGCGTCAGCAGCGGGACCGAGACGGCGCCGAGCGTCTGCGTCTGCGTGCGCGGGAAGATGCCCGATCCGGCGAACCGGGTCACGGGATCGATGATGTTGGTCGCGAGCGACGCGTTGATCGACGGCCGGGACGAGGCGCTCACCTGCTGGAGGATCGCCTCCGCGCGCATGATGCCCGCCGCCGCCTGCGCGATGGTCGGATTGTTCTTCGTCGCGCGATCGATGGCCTGCGCGAATGTGAGGCGTTCGATCGTCTGAGCATACGCCCCGCTTCCCGCAGCCATCACTGCCACTAAAACCGCCACCGAGGCACCGAGGTCACCGAGTTTAAAAACAAAACATCTCGGTGCTCTCGGTGTCTCGGTGGCAAAAGTTGCCTGGTTATGCATGGCTCGCATTTTCTTCGACAGGTGCGGGCCCTCGACCTTCACCACGCAGCGTCTGGATCACAACGTAAAGGATCGGGATGAACAGGATGTTGAGGAACGTCGCGAACAGCATCCCGCCCGCGACGGCGGTGCCGACCGAGTGCCGGCCTTCCTGCCCTGCGCCTGACGCGAACACCAGCGGCATGACGCCGAGGATGAAGGCGAGCGAGGTCATGAGAATCGGGCGGAGCCGGATGCGCGCCGCTTCGATCGCGGCGTCAATCACCGACAGTCCTTTTCCGCGCAGCTGCTCGGCGAACTCGACGATCAGAATCGCGTTCTTCGCCGCGAGGCCGATCAGCATGACGAGCCCAATCTGGCAGTAGAGATCGTTCTGTAGCCCGCGCAGCCACTGCGCCGACAGCGCGCCGAGCACCGCGAGCGGCACACCGAGCAGGACGATGAACGGCAGGACGAGCGATTCGTACTGCGCGGCCAGCGTCAGGTAGACCAGCAGGATGGCGATGCCGAAGATCGCCGCGGACTGCCGGCCCGCCTTGATCTCCTCGAGCGAGATACCCGACCACGCGTAGCCGAAGCCTTGCGGCAGCGCTGTGGACGCGAGGTTCTGCATCTCCTCGATCGCCTGTCCCGTGCTGGAGCCCGGCGCCGCGGAACCGTTGACCTCCGCCGACCGGAACAGGTTGAAGTGGCTGATGACCTGCGGCGCGGTCGTTTCGCGCAGCCGGACGACGCTGGCCAGCGGCACCATCTGCCCGCGGTCGGTCCGCGCGTAGTACTGGCCCAGCGATTTCGGATCGGACCGGTACGCCTTGTCCGCCTGCACGTAGACGCGGTACGCGCGGTTGTTGAAATCGAAGTCGTTCACGTAGGCAGACCCCAGATAGATCTGCATCGCGTTGGTGATCTCGCTGATCGGCAGGCCAAGGCTTCTCGCCTTCTCGCGATCGATGTCGACCGCGAGCTGTGGGTCGTTGGCCGTGAACGCGCTGAAGAGACCCGTGACCCGCGGCGAGCGCCGCGATGCACCGATCAGGCCGAAGGTCGCGCCCGCCAGGTTCTGGATGTTCGCGCCTCCCCCTTGATCCAACACCTCGAAGGTAAAGCCGCCGAAAATTCCAAGTCCCTGGATGGACGGCGGCGCGAACGGAATGACGAACGCCTCCTGGATGCCGAACAACCGGCCGCGCACCCGGTTGAGAATCGCCGGAAGCCGGTGATCATCGCCTGGCCGCTGGTCGAACGGTTTGAGCGGGACGAAGATCAGCGCCTGGTTCGGCGCGCTGCCGCTGAAGCTGAAGCCGATGATCGAGAACACGCCCTCGACTTCGGGCGTCGACATCAGCACCGCCTCCGCCTGCTTCGCGGCGTTCGACGTGTAGTCGAGCGACGCGCCTGCAGGCGCCTGCACGATCGTGATGAACCAGCCAGGATCTTCGGCCGGCACGAACGACTGCGGCAGGCGCATGTAGACGACATACACCGCGCCGAGCAGCGCGATGAAGATCACGACCATTGCCCAGCGCACGCCCATCAGGCCGCGCACGGTGCGCACGTACAGGTTGGTGCCGCCGCGAATGAGGCCTTCGACGGCGCCGAAGAACGTCCCCTTGCCGAGCTCCGCGTGCCGAAGGAGCAGCGCCGAGAGGGCGGGCGTCAGCGTCAACGCGTTGAACGCGGAAATCGCCACGGCGAACGCAATCGTCAGCGCGAACTGCTGATAGAGGCGCCCCGTCGTGCCCGGGAAGAACGCGACGGGCACGAATACGGCGATCAGCACCAGCGCGGTCGCGACGACCGCGCTGAAGACCTCGCCCATCGCGTCGGAGGCGGCCTGCTGCGCCTCCTTCCGATACTCCTGCACGTGCCGCTCGATATTCTCAATCACCACGATCGCATCGTCGACGACGATGCCGGTGGCGAGCACGATGGCGAAGAGCGTCAGCGTGTTGATCGAGAAGCCGAGGAGATGCACGAATGCAAATGCGCCTATCAGCGACACAGGCATCGTCAGCGTCGGGATGAGGGTGGCGCGCCAGCTCTGGAGGAAGAGGAACATCACGAGCACGACGAGGCCGACGGCAATCGCCAGCGTCTTGAGTACTTCGCGGATGGATTCCTGGACGACGGTCGTCGTGTTGAACGCGATCGCGTATTGCAGGCCCGGAGGGAACGACTTCGACAGGCGCTGCAGCTCGGCGACGACGCCGTTGCTGACGTCGAGCGCGTTGGCCGTCGGCAGTCCGATCACGCCGAAGCCGACCGCGTCGCGTCCCTGGAAGCGCAGGACGGATGAATATGTCTCCGCGCCAAGCTCGACGCGGCCGACGTCCTGCACGCGCACGAGCGAGCCTTCGCTGCCCGCCTTCACGATGATGTTTTCAAACTCGCTCGACTCGTGGAGGCGACCCGCGGCGCGGACGCTCAGTTGATAGGTTTGCCCCGCGGGCGCCGGCGAATCGCCGACGCTGCCCGCCGCCACGTTCACATTCTGTTCACGCAGCGCGTTGACGACATCGCCCGCGGTCAGGTTCCTTGCCGCGAGTCGAACGGGATCGAGCCAGATCCGCATCGAATACTTGCCGGCGCCGAATGTGACGACGTCGGCGACGCCGGGCACGCGCTTGAGCGCGTCCTTCACGTAGATGTCGAGGTAGTTCGAGATGAAGAGCGAGTCGTATTCACCCGACGAATACGCGCCGGCCGCAAGAATGAAGTTCGTCGCGGATTTCGTGACGGTCACGCCAAGCTGGCGGACTTCGGCGGGCAGCCGGCCGAGCGCCTGGTTGACGCGATTCTGCACGTCCACGGCCGCAAGATCCGAGTTGCGCGTGACGTCGAAGGTGACCGTGATCGAGCTGATGCCGCTGTTGGTGCTCGAGGACTGCATGTAGACCATCCCCTCGACGCCGTTGATCGCCTGCTCGAGCGGCGTGGTCACCGCCGTTTCCACCGTTTCAGCGTTCGCGCCCGTGTAGATCGCGAACACCTGCACGGTGGGCGGCGCGACGTCTGGATACTGCGCGATCGGCATCGACGGGATCGCCAGGACGCCGGCGAGGATGATCACCAGTGAGCAAACGGTTGCCAGGATGGGTCTGCGGATGAAGGTGTCGACGAACATCAGGTGTCAGGTTTCAGGTGTCAGGTGTCAGCCGGGGTTCAGGCCTCAGGCTTGACAGGAACGCCGTCGGCGAGCTTCTGGATATTCGAGACAATCACCTTCTCGCCTTCCTTCACGCCGCTGCGGACGATGTAGCTGTCGCCGATCAGATCGCCGACGGTCACCGGCTTCTGTTTTGCGACGATGCCCCCCTGCCCCTGTTCGGCCACGAACACGAAGTACTGTCCGCCGAGGCGGCTGATGGCGATAACGGGCACGGAGATCGCCGGCTCGTTGGACCAGACGATCCGCGCCCGCACATACTGCTGCACCCTGATGTCCGGCGGGCGTGTACGCAGCGTCGCCTTCACCAGGATCGACTGCGTCGCATCGTCGGCGCGCGGCGCGATGAAGGTGATGGGATTGGTCGCGATCACCTTGCCATCGATGTCGAGCAGCTCCACGGTCAACCCTGGACGCAGGTTCGCGGCGCGCTCG